>Ga0209066_10002954_pt1 | contig 19948 bp, 20 predicted proteins | sample All_14_2_FD_187198 | JGI IMG/M metagenome (GOLD analysis project Ga0209066, IMG submission 187198) | Freshwater microbial communities in response to fracking from Pennsylvania, USA - Allegheny Zone_MetaG_DW_15 (SPAdes) (version 2) ... | reverse complement strand
CACCTCAAACGGTTCCGCGATGAACCGCGCGTAGGTGGCGGTCGCGGTGTTCTCTTCCTTCTGCACGCGCCGGGGCATTTCAAAACGACTCAAACGAATCGGCATGTTTCCGTCCTTTCAGGCCGCTCGCCCCACTGGGAGGCTGCGGCCATCAGTACATCTGCGCTTAACGCGAATACAACTCGACAACGGCCTGCTCGTCCACGACGGGCGCGATCTGCTCGCGCGTCGGGATGCTCAACAGTTCAGCCCGGAACGCCTTCTTGTCCAGCGCGAGCCACGAGGGCGTCTGCTGGGTTGTGGCGCTTTCGAGACACCGCGTGGCGAGATCCCGGCTGCGCGGGCGGTCACGGACCTCGACCACGTCGCCGGCTTTGAGGATCATGGACGGAATCGCCACGGTCTTGCCATTGACCGCGACATGCCCATGCAGCACGAACTGACGGGCGGCGCGGCGGGAGGCTGCGAAACCGAGGCGGTACACCAGGTTGTCCATGCGCGTCTCGAGCAACTGCAGCAGGATTTCGCCCGTGACGCCCTTGCGGCGCAGCGCCTCTTTGAAGAAGCGCTTGAACTGGAGTTCCTGCATGCCGAACTGGCGGCGCAAGCACTGCTTCTGACGGAGCTGCTGGCCGAATTCCGACATTTTACGTCCGCGGCGCGCGCCGTGCTGGCCCGGAGCGGGCGTACCCTGCTCGATCGCGCACTTGGCCATGTAGCACCGGGCGCCCTTGAGAAACAACTTCTGCCCCTCGCGACGACAAAGCCGGCAAGCGGGTCCTGTATATCTGCCCATGTTAGACTCTCCTCCGTTTGCGCGGACGGCAGCCATTGTGCGGAATCGGCGTGCAGTCCTTCAGCAGCGTGACGTGAATGCCGGCGGACTGGATCGCCCGCACGGCGGACTCGCGCCCCGCTCCCGCGCCCTGAACCCTGACCTCAACCTCGTGCATGCCCTTGGCGACGGCCTGGCGGGCTGCGTCCTGCGCCACCATCGTCGCTGCGAACGCGGTGCACTTGCGCGATCCCTTGAACCCGGCCTTACCGGCCGAACTCCAGGCGATCACACCGCCGCGTGCGTCAGTGATGGAAACCAACGTGTTGTTGAAGGTGGACCGGATATAGACGATTCCGGCGGGAATCGACTTGCCTTTGCCCTTTTTCTTCGCGGCGTCCGTGACCTTGACGGGTTCGCCACCCGCGGCCATCACGGCGGCCGCCTCACTCAGGACGGGCTGCTCGGGAACAGCGGCCTGATCTTCTTTATTGACAGCTTCTTCGCTCATGCGTCTCAGCCTCGAAATGCTTGGCGGACGCGGCACCACACCGACCTGCGAACAGGACGGGCGTCACCGCGCCAGCGCCGGGTTTATTTGCCTGGGGTGGCCGCTTTGTTCTTGATTGCCGCACGGGCGGTCTTGTCTCGCACCGCACCCACCGTCCGTTTTCCGCCCTTGCGGGTCCGGGCGTTGGTACGGGTCCGCTGACCTCTGACGGGCAGCCCGCGCTTGTGGCGCAGCCCGCGGTACGTACCGATACTGATCAGGCGGCGGATATTCTGCGAAACCTCGCGGCGCAGATCGCCTTCCACCCGGTAGTTATCCTGAATAAAAGCCACAATCTGGCGGATCTCATCCGGAGTCAGATCGTCTGCCTTCTTGGCCGGGTCGACTTTGCAGTGCTCGACCACGTTATTGGCCCGCTTGGGACCGATTCCGTGAATGTACCGGAGCGCGTACTCGACGCGCTTTTTTCCCGGAATATCCACACCCATCAATCTCGGCATGGTTGTCCTCTCCAATTAACCCTGGCGCTGCTTATGGCGGGGATTCGTACAAATAATGCGTACGACGCCCTTGCGACGTACCACTCGGCAACGCTCACAAATGCGCCGCACTGAACTGCGAACTTTCATGGTCTTTTTCTTTCCTCGTTCAAAAAAGGTTTTGGATTTAACCAAAAGTCCGTCACCTTGTCTACCCAAAAGTGTGGAAAGTTCTCTATGCCAGCGTCAGAACTTCCACCCTTTCTTCAAGCACGGCCACGGTGTGCTCGAAGTGCGCGGACGGTTTCCCGTCTCGCGTTACCACGGTCCAATCGTCGTCCAGCACGACCACCTCCGGGCGGCCGAGGTTGACCATCGGCTCAATCGCCAACGTCATCCCCGGCTCCAGGACAGGGCCGCGCCCCGGCGCCCCGTAGTTCGGCACTTGCGGCTCTTCATGGAGGTGACGCCCCACGCCGTGACCCACAAATTCCCTGACTACCGAGCAACCGGACGCCTTCGCGATGCTCTCTACCGTATGAGAGACATCCCCGAGACGCCCGCCCGGACGCGCCGCCGCAATCGCGGCTTCCAGCGCCCGCTTGGTCGTCTCCACCAGCCGGATCACATCGGGGTCCGTCACGCCCACCATCACGGTGGTCGCGCAGTCCCCATGGAACCCCTTGTAGTAGACCCCGACGTCGAGACTCACCACATCCCCCGGCTGGACAACCCTCCGTCCGGGAATCCCGTGAATCACCTCGTCGTTGATCGAAACACAAATCGCCGCCGGATACCCGTGGTAACCGAGGAACGAAGGCTTGGCCTTCATGCCCTCGATCAGCCGCCGGGTCAACGCGTCCAGCTCGCCTGTGGTCACCCCGGGCTGAACCGCCGCCGACACCTGGGACAGGACCTCCGCCGTCATCCGGCAACTCGTCCGCATCGCCTCAAGCTCGGCCGCGCTCTTCAACGGGATCTTCATGACAGAACATCTCGGACCCGCGCGACGATCCCGTCGATCGGCCCCGTCCCCTCCACGTCCCGCAGAACGCCGCGCGCACGGTAGAAGTCGATCAGCGGCACCGTCTGGGCCTTGTAGACCACCAGCCGGTTCTTGACCGTCTCGGGCTGGTCGTCCTTGCGGATCACCAGCCCCGTCCCGCACACGTCGCACACGCCCTCCTGCTTGGGGGGGATGTTCGTGACATGATACCCGGCCCCGCAGTTCGGGCATCCGCGCCGCCCTGCGATCCGGTCCACCAGAATCTCGTCCGCCACACTCAGCAACACCACCGCGGCCAGCTTCGCGCCGCACCGGGCGATCGTCGCATCCAAAATCTCCGCCTGCGCCACCGTGCGGGGAAACCCGTCAAGCAGCAGCGTGCACGCCCCGCTCAGCCCCGCCATCAGGTCTGCGATCATCTGCGCGATGATGGCGTCGGGAACCAGCTCGCCGCGCTTCATGTACCCCTCGGCCTCGATGCCCGCCGCCGTCTGATGCTTCACGGCATTCCGCAACAGGTCGCCACTCGACACGTGGCGCAAAGAGCTGTCCGCGGCCACCAGACGGCTGGCGACCGTGCCCTTTCCGGAACCAGGAGCCCCAAGTAGAACGACAATTTTCATAGCGAGTTAAAAAAAATAGCAAATGTTCACTTGACACGCAACCGCGAAAATCATTTTTTGCAGGAGCCGCCCCAGCTGAAAACAAAAAAACCGACTGTCACCAGTCGGCTTTTTCATTTTTATGGTAGGGGTGCACGGACTCGAACCGTGGACCCAGTGATTAAGAGTCACTTGCTCTACCAACTGAGCTACACCCCCATAAAAACTGGAGCGAGTGATGGGGCTCGAACCCACAACCTCGACCTTGGCAAGGTCGCGCTCTACCAATTGAGCTACACCCGCGTCAAAAGAACGGAATGAACTTTAGCAGAACCCATGGCCGGGCGCAACAGGGAATTTCATTTTTTTGAAACTTTTTTTCGGAGGCGCGCGACGGCTGCGCCCCTCCGGCCGCCCCTGAAGCGCGGCGCCGGCTCACGCGCCCGCGGCTTCCGCCAGGTCGACCACGGCGAAGCGGCCCTTCGCGAACGGCCCGGGATTCAGCAGCAGCGTGCGGCCCACGCGCGTGCGCGACGCGGCCTCGTGGATGTGCCCCGTGAAGCAGAACGCGGGCTGCACCTCGTCGATGAACGCGCGCAGCGCGTGGCACCCCACATGGCGCCCGGCCGGCAGCAGGTCGGCCGCCGTGCCGAAGGGAGGCTGATGGGAGACGATCACGAGGCGCTCGGCCTGTGCCCCCCACTCCGCCCTGACCGACGCCAGGGTCTGCGCGTAGAACGTCTCCTTGAACTCGCGCGGCGTCGGCGCGGGACACGGCAGCGACCCGCAGACCCCGGCCAGCAGCCACGGCCCCAGGCGCACCACGCGCCCGTGCAGGTTGTGGCAGCCGGCCAGCGCCACGTCCGCCGGGACCGCGTCGCAGTTCCCCGTGATGAAGTAGCAGGGCACCCCTTCGGGCCGCAGGGCGTCCGCCACCCGCTGGACCTCGTCCGCCCCGCCGAAGGTCGTGAAATCGCCGCAGACGATCAGCGCACCGGCCCCTTCGCACGCGCGCCGCAACGCACCCGCATGCGCCACGCTGTCGTGCACATCCGAAACCACCACCACGTTCATGCGGGCTCCTGAACCGATCGGGCCGCGGACCGCACGCCGCGCCCCCTCATTTCTTGAGGCCCTCGCGGGTCAACGTGCGGTACATCTCGCCGGACGTCCGGCAGGCCATCAGCTCTTTCAGCGTCTGCTCCTCGTGCAGGACCGACATGGCCGAGCTCATGAACTCCATGTAGGGCGCGGCGCTCGCGGACGGGCAGAGCGTCAGCAGGATGACCCGCGACGGCCGCTCGTCCAGCGCCCGGAAATCGACGCCCTCGGGCTTCAGCCCCACCGCGCAGATCAGGCGGTCCACCGACTCCGTGCGCGCATGCGGGCAGGCGATCCCGTGGCGCAGCCCCGTCGACATCGCCTCTTCGCGTTTGACGGCGCAGGCCAGCGCGTCGGCCGGGTCCTTGACCAGTCCCCGGCGCGCCAAGACGTCGATCAGCTCTTGGATGACCTCCTCCTTGGTCGAGCCCTGCAGCGCCGGCAGCATCGCGTCCTGGCTCAGGTAGCGCGCCAGGGTCTTGTGCCGCGCGCTGCTGTTCAGTTCGGCGTCCGACAGTTCGCGGTGCAGCTCCGCGCCCAGCGGCTTGCGGAGCTCCTCCAGGGTCTGCTCGAACTCGAGGATGACCTCCAGCATCATCAGGCGGATCACGGGCTCGGCATTGGCCGGAGCCTCGAACGAGATCGTGTTCCCCGTGAGGCGGATGCTGATGACGATCTCGTCCTTGCGCGCCTGGTAGAGCCCCTCGCTCAGGTTCAGGGCATGCGCGAAGAACCCTTCCTGGTGCATGGAGCTCATGATCGAATTGATCAGCAGCCCGGCGACCTCTTCGTTCGGGAAGGTGTAGACCACCGGCGGCGCGTCCGCCGTGACCGGCCGGCCCTTGCCCTTCCGCAGGCCCTCGCCCTTGCGGTTGAAGGCCGCCACCAGCAGCGGCGGCGCGGCCATCGTGGTGAGCAGCGTCATGAGCACCGCCACGCCGAACACCTCCTTCGAAAGGAACCCGGCGGACAGGCCGATGCCGGCGATGATGAGCGCGACCTCGCCGCGCGGCACCATGCCCACGCCCACGCGCAGCGCGCCCTTGGGGTTGAAGCCGCACAGGAAGGTCGGCAGGCCGCAGCCGACCATCTTCGCCACCACCGCGCTGGCGGTGTAGACCAGCCCGAAGAGCAGGATCTTGGGTTCGGCCAGCAGCTGCAGGTCGACCATCATGCCCATGACCACGAAAAAGACCGGCACCAGCAGGCCGAAAACCGGCTGCAGGTGTTCGCGCACCATGTGGCTGATGTCGGTGCGCGAGAGCGAAAGGCCCATCACGTAGCTGCCGATGATCATGCTCAGCTTGGCTTTCTCGAAAAGGCCGGACACGATCAGCGCCAGGCCCAGCGCGAGGATCGCGATCTCGTTGTGGCCGCCCAGGCCTTTCAGGAACGTGCCGATCTTGCGCGCCGAGAGGACCCCCACGACGGTCGCCGCCAGCCAGATCCCGATCGACTTGAGCGCGATGTTGCCGATGCTCAGCCAGTCGATCTCCGCCGAAGCGGCTGCCACGCCCTTCGACGCGATCACGCCCATGCCGATCGCCAGCATGATGATGCCCAGCACATCGTCGATCACCGCGCCGGCCAGAATCGTCACGCCCTCGGGCGAGTCCATCTTCTTCTTCTCGGACAGGATGCGCGCGGTGATGCTCACCGACGTCGCCGTCGACATCACCCCGAGAAACACGCAGGACGGGCTGATCACCGAATACGCCCCCGGCACCACCCACGGCAACAGGTAGACGCCCAGCAGGTCGCCGCTCAGGAACGAGGCGAGCACGCCGCCGATGCCGACCAGGCTGCCGACCACCGAGTAGCGCAGGAAGAGGCGCAGGTCGGTCTCCAGGCCCACGAGAAACAGCAGGATCACGGCCGCGAGCATGCAGATGCCGTAGAGCTCCGGCGAGACGACGAAGCGCATCTCGTGGCCGCCCTCGGCGAGCTTGATGAAGAACTCCGGGAAAAGCCCCTCGGGGAAGCCGGGGAAAGTGAAGCGCCCGAGCGCATAGGGACCGATCACGATGCCGGAGCAGAGCTCGCCCAGCACCCCGGGCAGGCGCATGCGGTCGAACGCCATATTGCCGATCCGGGCCGCAAACAGCATCGCCCCGAGCTGCAGCACCAGCATCATCATGCGGTGCGCCATGGACACGGCGCTGGGGCCCGCTCCCGGAGCCTGCGTGGCGAACGACGAACAGGCGAGGCCCGCGAACAGGGCCGCCATCACCCAGGTGAACCGCGATGTGCGCGCCTGGCAAACAAACATAAACCGCTCTCCTCGACGTTGCCGGCATCGGCCTTTTCGGCGTCATCATGCCCCGGAGCAGCCGATCCGCGTGAACCCACTTTTTCTTGAGTACACGTTGTACACGACTGCTCCGGCGACGTCAAGAAGAACGGAACCTACTGCAGCACAAAGTAGCGCAGGTAGATGTAGCCCGTGCAGAGCACCAGGCTCAGGACCATCAGCGGGATGCCCAGCCTGGAGAATTCCCAGAAGGTGAACCCGTGGTTGTTGCGCTTCGCGATCTGCGAGATCACGACGTTGGCCGATGCGCCGACGAGCGTGCCGTTGCCTCCCAGGCAGGCGCCCAGCGCCAGCGACCAGAACAGCGGGTTCGCAATCTGCTGGGCGATCGCCGCCTCCTGGCCTTCCAGCCCCATCTGCTTCGCGAAGACGGGCGTCATGCTCTGGACCAGCGGGATCATCGCCATGACCAGCGGAATGTTGTCCACGATCGCCGAGGCGACCGCGCTGAACCACAGGATCGCCAAAGCGGTGATCAGCAGATTGCCTCCCGTCATGTGGAGCAGCTGCTCGCCCATCATCTCGAACACGCCGTTGTGCTCCAGCCCGAAGATCAGCATGAACAGGCCCACGAAGAAGAAGATCGTGTTCCACTCGACGTAGCCGAGCACCTCGTGCGCCTCCCGCTTGTTGACCAGCGCCATCGCCACGCCGCCGGCGAGCGCCAGCAGGCCGGGCTCGATGTTGACCAACCGGCCCAAGAAGAGCCCCAGCAGCACGAGCGCGAAGACCACCAGCGAGCGCTTCAGCTCCGCCGGCTGCAGGATCGCCAGCGCCGGCTTGGCGCGCCTGATCCGGTCGCGGCCCGCCTCGCTCGAACGCATCGACTGGCAGTACATGCGGCCGACCAGCGCCAGGCTGACCGCCAGGACGATCAGGATCACCGGCGTGAGATTCACGATGAAGGCGTTGAACGACAGATGGGCTTTGGCGCCGATCAGGATGTTCGGCGGGTCGCCCACCAGCGTCGCCGTGCCGCCGATGTTGGAGAAGATGGCCTCGAGGATCAGCAACGGCTTGGTCGGAATCTCCAGAATCTGGGTCACCAGAATCGTCAGGGGCGCCACCAGGATGATGGTCGTCACGTTGTCGAGAAAGGCGGACACCACGGCCGTCATGAGCAGAAACAGGCACATGATGACCACCCCGTTGCCGCGCGCCAGGCGCGCCAGATGGATCGCCAGCCACTCGAAGACGCCCGTCTGTGCCATCACGCCGACGATCACCATCATGCCCAGGAGCAGGAAGATGACGTTCATGTCGATCGCCCGCAGCGCATGCTCGTAGGGCGCGCAGTGGGCCACGATCATCACGACGGAGCCCATGAGGGCGGCCAGCGTCTTGTCGACCTTCTCCGAGGCGATCAGAGCATAGGTCACGGTAAAAATGAGAATTGCAGTCAGCATCAGACACCTACCAGTTGAGCACGTTGTTCAGCACCGAGGCACGGTCCACCGTGCCGATCCACTTGTTTCCGGCATCCACGACGTACACCTGCGTACGGCGTTTGACGGCCAAGGCGAAGACGATCTCAAGCAGCGTGGCTTCGGCCGGCATGCGGCAGAGGTCCGTGCCCATGAGCTGCCCGGCGACTGAGTGCGCCTCCTGTTCGAAGTACTTCTCGAACGGGTCGAACTCGCTGATGAAGCTCACGCTTTTGAGGTGCTGGAAGAACTCCGGCAGGCCGAACTGAAAGAGCCCGTCGCAGGTGATCTCCCCCACCAGCTCGCCCGACGCGTCGACCACGGCCGCCGCGTCCAGGCCCTTCGCGTGCATCTGGGCCGTGACCTCGCGCAACGGCGTCCCGCTGAAGAACTGCGCGCCGGGGGGCGTCATGATGTCGCGCGCCGTCACCGGGATATCGAGCGACAAGTCGCCGCGCGCGAACACCGCGAGCACAGCCGCGCTGTCCGGCGCAGCCAGCAGCTCGGCCCGGTTCTCCGCGTTGCGGAAGAACTGCGCGACCCGCGCCATCACTTTCAGCGTCACCATGGGCGCCTCCTGCGGCACCACGATCATGCAGACGACCTTCACGTCCGGCTCCGCGCCCCCGCCGAAGCGAATCGGCTGCTTCAGGATGGCCAGCGCCATGCCGATGCCCTTGAACCCCTTGATGCGCGCGTGGGGAAAGGCGAGCCCGTCCCCCATGACTGTCGGCCGTTCAGCCTCACGTCCGAAGATCGCCTCGCGCAGACACGCCGCGCTGATCTGGGGATTCAGCCGCTGAACGCGCGACGCCGACATCACGTCGACCATGCGCTCCAGCAACCGCTGCTTGTCCGTCTCTCCGCAGCCGACCAGAATCTGGCCAGCCTCGAGATGGTTGGTTAACTGCATGACTGCCCTTTCGTGGATTCCTGCCTGACGCGCCGACGGCTTTTCCGGTTCCATTTCGCCACACACATGGAGTCGCCGCAGGCTGGCAGGTCGATATGGGCGCGCGATTCTACTCTTCGGCCCCCCGCCCGTCAACCGCGCAGAAGAGACCTGTCCGGCCGGTTTTTTTATCGGCGTTTCGAGTTGACCCGTTTCGCAAGTTCACTTACCCTAATGCCACTTTTTGCGGGACATCCCCGCAGCACAATCACTAACTTTTCACCTGAAAGCCGCATCGACGCATGAGTGAACCGTCTCTAACGCTATTGGCCATCGCCGACCTGCACTACACCGGCCTCGCACGACAGACCGCACAGCTGCCCCAGCTGCGCGGCGAACTGGCCCAGACGCTGCTGAAAAAGGTCTTTCAGCGCCTGCACCACATGGGGGTCAAGCCCGACCTGGCCCTGCTTCTCGGCGATCTGGTTGAAGACGGCACCGACCGCAACGCCGAGCTCGACATGCTCTCGCTGCACGGCGAGCTGACCCGCAGCGGCATCCCCTGCCTGACGCTGCCCGGCAACCACGACGGCGACACCGCCTCGTTCAACGAGCTGTTCGGCACGCAGCCCGGCCTGCACGAGATCGGCGGCTACGGCTTCGTCGTCTTCAACGACGACTACAACGAGAACCGCGAGTGCGTGCGCTCCGAGGCGGACATCGCGCGCCTCAAGACCATCGCGAAAGAGCATCCCGGCCTGCCGCTGATCGCCGTGCAGCACCCGCCGATCTACCCGCCGATCGACTCCCACTACCCCTACCGCCCCACCAACGTGGCCGAGATCATCGAGTCCTTCCAGAAGTCGAACGTCGTCCTTTCCCTGAGCGGACACTACCACAAGGGCCAGAAGGCGCGCGTCCACGAGGGCGTGCTCTACCACACCGTCTCCGCGCTGTGCGAACAGCCCTTCCGGTTCAGCGTCATCCGCCTCACGGGCACCAAGGTCGAGATCGAAGAGCTCAGCCTGGCCATGCAGGTGCCGCACATCGTCGACGTCCACTGCCACACCGAGCACGCCTACTGCGGCACGACGGTCAACACCGCGCCGTGCATCGCGCTCTCGCAGGCGCTGGGCGTCTCCACGCTGTGCATCACCGAGCACGCCTTCCAGCTCTACTTTGAGAAGCCCCGCGCCATGGCCTTCAAGTGGCAGAACGAGCCCGCGCTCGCCGAAGCCGTCTGGAGCACGCCCGAGCGGGGCCGCATGGCCGCGTACCAGAAGTTCGCCCAGCGGCTGCGCTCGCCGTTCGTGAAGATCGGCCTGGAGGTCGACCTCTACGACAACGGCAAGCTGCTGCTGGCCCCGGAAGACCAGGAGACCGACTGGGACATCCTGATCGGCGCCGTGCACTTCATCCAGGACTTCGTTCACGGCCAGACCAGCCAAGAGGAGGCGGAGCGCCTTTTCATCCGCGACGTGGAGCGCCTGGTCGACCAAGACATCGACGTGCTGGCCCACCCGTTCCGCTTCTTCGCGCGCAACCGCCTGGCCCTGCCGAAGCACCTCTACCCGGTCGTGGCCGGGTTGCTGGCGGACAGCGGCGTCGCCGCCGAGGTGAACTTCCACACCAACCATCCGGACCCCGAATTCATCCGGATCTGCGCCGAGAAAGGCGTGAAGATCGCCCTCGCCTCGGACACGCACGACCTCGTCGAGGCCGGCGAGTTCTGGCCGCACGTGCACGTGCTCAAGCAGGCCGGGATCACGCCTAAGATGTTCTCCGAGCTGCTGTTCTCGCTCTGAGCGCTCAGCGCAGCGTCAGGCGCCCGACCCGGTAGCGGCGGGCGCCGTCGTCGCCCTCCAGGGGCAGCGCCAGGGCCGGTGTGCCGTCGCGGCGGCCCACCGAGACGAAGACCTCGTACGCGCCCGGCCGGGTGGCCGGCGCGATCCAGCCCGCGCGGAAGCGGCTGACGTGGCGGATCTCCTGCGCGCGGCCCTCCGCCGCAACCGGCAGGCTGCGGACGTCGAAGGCCTCGTCGGAGAGCACCGCCACCAGGCCGCCTTTGTCGTCCTTCAGCGTCAGCGCCGGAAAGCCGCCGCCGTAACACGGGGCGACGCCCGCGTTCGCCCACGACCAGGCGACGTCGAACCACGCCCCGACCTGCGCTTCCGCGGGAAACGCGACCTCGCGCAGCTGGAGGCGGTACCCGATGCGCCGGTTGATCCGGTCGAAGGCCTCGCGGTTCTTTTCGAGCAGCTCCTGCGGCCACCAGTGGATCGACAGGTAGCTCGCATGGTACTCCTCGACAGCCTTCACCAGCAGCTCGGGGTCCCAGGCTTTGCGCGCCACGGAGGACCCGTAGTGCTCGTGCTCCAAAATCACCGGCAGGTCCGGCCAGAACCGCTGCGCCTGGTCCGCGTGGTACCACGAGTTCGGCGGCGGCTGCACCAGGATGCTGTCGTCGCGCAAGGTCACCCCTTTCGCGCGCGCATAATCCAACAACGGGTAGGTGCCCGAGCGGTTCGAGGGGCCCGACACGTCATCGCTGATGCACAGCAGCGACCGGGGGAAGCACTTCACGTGCAGGTCGATGTGCCGCTTCACCTCCTCGTCCATCCGCTCCTGCGGCACGCGGCTGCTCGCCCCGGTGTGCCCCTCGCCCCACAGCCCGTACGTCCCGATGTCGATGAACGCGACGTCCGGGTTGCCGTCGTAGCGCGCGGCCATGGCCCGCAGAAAGCGCTCCAGCTTGGCGAGGAAGACCGGGTCGACGAAATCGGGGTCCCAGAAGGCGCCCTTTTCGGAGACGCCTTTGCCGTAGTCCCAGAACACCCCTTTTGCGCCCGCCCGCTTGACCCACTCCGGCGTGGCGAAGCGCAGCCAGCTCTCCGAGCAGGTGACGCGGAACGCCACCCGGCAGCCGCGCGCCAGCCAGCGCTGCGAGGGCGTGTCGAAGGCCGCCCAGTTGTAGACGCCCTCCTCGGGTTCGAGGTAGGCCCAGGGAATCCGCAGGTAGACCACGGAGCAGCCCGGGAACCAGGCCAGCGCGTCCGAGGGCTCCAGCCTCGAGCCGTAGTTGCCCGGGACGTTGGAATAGAAGTGCAGGGTCAGCCCCATGCCCGGATTGATCAGCGCCCGGCCGTGGTCCGCGGGGCGCGCCACGACCGTGGGCGCCTGCGCCGAAGCCGCCGTGGCCACGGCCAGCGCGACGAGCGCGCAAGCGATTCTGCGCATGAGCCGCACTCCTCTCTATTGCAGGTAGAGCAGGTCCGGGGCGAGTTTCATCACCTGGTTGCGGCAGTAGGTGTAGACCTTGTCCGCCGGCGACCCGGCCATCCGCCGCACGATGTCGGCCAGAGCCCGCGCGTCGCCCAGGGCGACCTGCCCGATGATTTTCTTGACCAGCGGGATAAGGTTGGGCGACATGCTGAGCTCGTCGACGCCCATGCCGACCATCAGCACGGCCATCACCGGGTCGGCCGCGGTCTCGCCGCACACAGAGACCTTCAGCGAATTCGCGTGGGCGGCCTTGACGGTCATGTCGATCAGCTGCAGCACCGCGGGGTGCGTCGGCTGATAGAGCCGCGCGACGGTCTCATTCACGCGGTCCACCGCCAGCGTGTACTGGATCAGGTCGTTCGTGCCGATCGAAAAGAAGTCCGACTCTTTGGCCAAAGCGTCGGCGATCAGCGCGGCGGCGGGGATTTCGATCATCACGCCCCGCTTGATGGTTTCATCGAAAGGCACCCGCTCCGAGCGCAGCTCCGCCATGCACGCGCGGACCTCGAGGTTGGCGGCGCGCAGCTCGTCGATCGTGGTGACCATCGGGTACATGAGCTGCAGGTGGCCGTGCGCGCTGGCCCGCAGGATGGCGCGCAGCTGGCGCCGGAACACGTCGGGGTTGCGCAGCAGGTAGCGGATCGAACGGTTGCCGAGAAACGGGTTGGCCTCTTTGTGGGCCGGCGCGACGCCCTTGGTCATCTTGTCCCCGCCGATGTCGAGCACGCGGATGGTCACCGGCAACCCCTCGGGCATGGCGCGGGCGGCCGCGGTGTAGGCCCGGGTCTGCTCCTCTTCGCTCGGCTCGCGGTCGGACGACAGCCACAGGTATTCGGAGCGGTACAGGCCGATGCCCTCCGCGCCGACGGCGTAGAGCCCCGTCAGGGGGGTGCTGTTGTCGACGTTCGCCAGGAAAGGCACGGCGACCCCGTCGCTGGTCGCGCCGGGCGCCAGCTTGCCCTGGTCGAGGTTCTCCTCCAGCGTCTTGGAGCGCGCGACCATTTTCTCGAAGGCCAGCCGCTCTTCGCGGCCGGGGTTCAAGATCACCTTGCCGCGCGTGCCGTCGAGCAAGAGCATGTCGCCGGTTTTGACGATTTCCGAGAGCGAGCCGAGGCCGACGACGGCCGGGATGCCCAGCGCGCGCGCCAGCAGCGAGGCGTGGGAGGTGGTGCTGCCGCGGTCCGTGGCGAAGCCGAGGATCAGGTTCTTGGGCAGCGAGATGGTTTCGGAAGGGGTCAGCTCGTCGGCCACGACGATGCAGGGCTGCTCCACCCGCAGCGTCTGGACGTCGCCCCCGCCCGAGAGGTTGTTGATGATGCGCTTGGCGATGTCGGCGACGTCCTGAGCGCGCTCCTTGAGGTAGGCGTCATCCATGGCCGCGAAGATCGACGAGTACTTCTCGGCGACCGAGTTGACGGCCGACTCGGCGTTGATCAGGCTCTTGGAGATTTTCTCTTTGATCGAGCCGAGGAACGAGGGGTCGTCGAGCATCATGAGATGGCCGTCGAAGACCGTGGCCTCGTCCCCGCTGATCCGCTTCTTGAGCTCGTTGGCCAGCGAGCGGATCTGCGCGCGCGTCAGGGCGAACGCATCCGACAGCCGGGCCAGCTCGTGGGCGACGTGCGTCTCTTCGACGCGGTATTCGGGGATCTGCTCGTTGGCGGTGGTGCGGAAAAGGAAGACGGGCCCCGACACGAATCCGCGTGAGGCAGCCAAACCGGTGAGCATCCGCATCTCGCTTTTGCCACCGAGCGTGCTATCGGCGTCACTGTTCATCAGGGATATCGAATTTGCGGGCCACCAGCGCCTCGAGCTCGTCGAGCGCCTCGCGCCCCTGAGGCCCGCTTGCGGTCACGCGCAGCCGGGTGCCGCACACGGCTTCAAGCGTCATCAGAGCCATGATGCTTTTGCCGGACACGACACTGCCGTCCTTCTCCACGTCGACCTCCGCGTTGAAGCGCGAGGCCACTTTGGCGAAGAGCCCGGCAGGACGGACATGCATCCCGTACTTGTTCAGCAGCACAAATTCACGGGTCTCTTTTTTTGTATCGGACTGTCCCACGTTCTCATCTCCTCATCCGGCATGGTGTTGCTTGATCCGCAAATCCAGCTCCCGGACCGCGACGAACCCGGACAGGCGCAGCTTGTGTTCCTGCGCCGCCGTTTCAACCAAGTTCACCAAATCCCTGCCCGGCGCAACAGGTATCACCAGTTGCGGCACCGCGACGCCGAGGAACTCACGCTTCAGCTCGTCAGTCCCCGTGCGGTCGAGCTCGGCATCCGCCTCGCCCTGCCGCTTCAGCGTCACCACCAAATCGACCTGCTTTTCGCCGCGGACCGCGGCCACGCCGAAAATCGACGGCACATGGATGATGCCGATGCCGCGGATCTCCATGTAGTACTGCGTCACCGGCATGGCCGCGCCCACCAGATTGTTGTTGCTGTCGCGGCGCAGCTGCGTCAGGTCGTCGGCGACCAGCGCGTGCCCCCGCTTGATCAGCCCGAGAGCGGTCTCGCTCTTGCCGAGCCCGGCCGCGCCCTCGATGAACACGCCGACGCCGGCCACCTCCAGCATGGTGCCGTGAACCTTGCAGCGCGGCGCCCGCAGGTCCTCGAGCACGAACGTCGCGGTGTGCACGAAGTGCCGCGTCACCATGCTCGAGCGCAGGACCGCGACGCCGTCGCGCTCCGCGACGCGGAGCACCTCGGGGAAGACGCGTTTGCCGCGCGTGAACACCATGCAGGGGATTTTCAGCCCGAACAGCTCCTCGAAGCGCTGGATGCGCAGCGTCTCCGGCAGCGAGGAGAGGTAGGCATACTCCGCCATCCCCACGACCTGGATCCGCTTCCACGCGAAGTGCTCGTAGAAACCGGACAAAGCGAGGCCCGGACGGTGCACCACCGGCTCGATGATGACCCGGTCCAGGCCCGCCTTTCCGGCGGCCAGCTCAAGGCCCAGGCGTTCACGGCCGACCTTGAGAAAATGGTCGACCGTGACCTGGGTCTGCTGGGCCGGATTCTGTCGGCTCTCAGCCATGTCGCGTTATTTCTTGGCGGTCTTGCGCGTGTGGGCCGCAACCCGCTTGCCGTGGGTCTTGCGGAGCTGCTTCTCGGCGCGGGCCGCAGCCGTGTCGATCACGGCGCGCGCGCTGTCCGCATGCTCTTTGGCGCCCACGGCGGTCAGCCCCTTCTGCTGCACGACGAATTCAGCCTCGTACAGGTGGCGCTGCACGTCAATCACCACATGGACGCTCTCCACGCGGGGGAACTGCTCCACGAGCTTCGACGCACGCGTCTCCGCGTACTCCTTAATTCCGGGTGCTGCATTCAGATGACGGAGTGTCACTTCAATAGGCATAAGTGTCATCCTTTCGTGTTGGCCTGCCTGAGGCAGGCGGGTTTGTGTTTCACATCCTGAAATTCTTGCCGAGATACAGCCGGCGCGCCGTCTCGTCCTGCACGAGGAACTCGCTCGTCCCCTCGCAGAGGATCTGCCCGTCGTAAACCAGGTACGCGCGGTCCACGATCGAGAGCGTCTCGCGCACGTTGTGGTCGGTCACGATGATGCCGAGCCCGCGGTTGCGCAGGCCCTTGACGATCTCCTGGATGTCGTGCACCGCCAGCGGGTCGACCCCGCTGAAGGGCTCGTCGAGCATCAGGATCGAGGGCTTGCGGACCAGCGCCCGCGCGATCTCCAGCTTGCGCCGCTCGCCGCCGCTGAGCGTGTAGGCCCTCTGCTTCGCGACCTTGGTCAGGTTCAGGCTCGCCAGCAGCTCTTCCGCGCGCGACAGCCGCTCGGCCTTGGGCAGGTCCATGGTCTCCAAGATCGCCAGCACGTTCTCTTCCACCGTCAGTTTTCGAAAGATCGAAGGCTCCTGCGCCAGGTAGCCCAAGCCCAGCCGGGCGCGCCGGTAGACGGGCATCCGCGTGATCTCCTCGCCGCGGAACGTGACCGTCCCCGAGTTCGGCCGGACCAGCCCGACCACCATGTAGAACGTGGTTGTCTTGCCGGCGCCGTTCGGCCCCAGCAGCCCCACGATCTCGCCGCAGCTCGCGTGGAGCGAAACCCCGTTCACGACGGTCCGCTGGCCATACTGCTTCACCAGATCCGCAGCCTGAATGTCCGGCTCGCCCCGCCTCATCTGTGCATCTGCGTCATCCATACGTCCCATCACACTCTCTACGGCATCAGCTTCTTCGCGTCGGCCTTGTTGAAGGTTCCCGGCGGCAACTTCACGACGCCCGGCTCCACCAGCATGCGCTCGTCGTCCAGCCAGAAGGTGATGCGGTTGCCCGTGACCTCGCCGCCCTGCTCGCCCTGCCGCATCAGCTTGGCCCGCCCGGTCATGACGATCTGCCCGCTCTTTTTCGTGTAGACGGCCTTGTCGCAGCTGGCCGAACGGTTCTCGTTCGTGATGCTCACGTTTCCGACCGCCATGATCTGCTGCACGTCGTTCGTGCCCTCCATGAACACCAGCAGGCGCTCGGAGCGCATGATGAACTGCTCGTCGTCCACCAGCACGTTCTCGTCGAACAGGATCACGCCCTCCTTGTTGTCGAACTCGATGCGCTCGGCCGTGATCACCGCCTCGCGCCCCGTCGGCGCAGGCTTGGCCTTTTTCTGCACTTTCACGTCGGCCGCCGCGGCATTCGTCTCGGCCTGCGGCGCCGCCTGCTCCTGCGCCCACGCGGCGCAGCAAGCCAGCAGGCCCGCCATCAAACCGGCTCTTCCAAACGTCCTGTTCACTAAAGCCTCCCGAAGTTGTTCTTGATGCGACTCGTCCGTATCTCGCATTCGTTAAGAATTTTAATGAATTGCTCCTCAAAAGAAAAGTACATACCACGGCCTTTTAACCGGTCGCCGCTTTTCTCCAAGGACACCGGGCCTTCGCAATACCCGTGCTTGGCGTTGCGGTCAAACAGACACCCCGCGGCCGTCAGACGTCCGTCGGGCTGGCCGTCGTCCTTCAGCAGCTCGACGCTCACCCCTTCGGCAAAGATCATCCCGTCCAGAAAGATCTGCGCCTTCTGCGCGCGCAGCTGGGCCTTGATCCGCCCGTTGGGATGGTGGTCCAGCGGCAGCATCAGGTTCTCCACCGGCGTGGTCATCGCCGCCTTGACCGACGCGTACTTCTCGGCCAGCGGCCGCCACAGGCCGGGCGCATGCCGGTTGAACCAGCGGTCCACCTCGGCATCCTCCGCGGCCGAAGCCGTCAGGCCGGCGAGCAGCAGCCCGACCACCGACCAGACGCGGCACGCATACCCCGTCCCTCTACCTGACCAGACCATGGATGGCCCCCAACGTCTGCCACAGCTTCTTGAGATCCTTGAACGCGATCGCGTTGGCCTTGTCCGACAGCGCCTCGGCCGGGTTGACGTGCGTCTCCATGAAGACGCCGTCCACGCCGGTCGCCACGGCCGCGCGCGCCAGCGCCGGCGCCCAGCGGCCGTCGCCGCCGCTCATCTTGCCCGCGCCGCCGGGGCGCTGCACGCTGTGCGTCGCGTCAAACACCACCGGATAGCCCAGCTCGCGCATGATCAGCAGGCTGCGCATGTCGGCCACCAGGTTGTGGTAGCCGAAGCTCGCCCCGCGCTCCGTCAGAATGATCTTGTCGTTGCCGGTGGCGGTGATCTTGCCGATCACGTTCACCATGTCTTCCGGGGCCAGGAACTGCCCCTTCTTGACGTTGACGACCTTGCCGGTCTCGGCCGCCGCCACCACCAGGTCCGTCTGGCGGCACAGGAACGCCGGGATCTGCAGAATGTCCACGACCTCGGCCGCCACCGCCGCCTGCCCCGGCTCGTGGATGTCCGTCAGGATCGGCACGTTGAAGCGGTCGCGCACCTCCTGCAGGATCGCCAGCCCCTCGAACAGCCCCGGCCCGCGGTACGAGTCCACCGACGTGCGGTTGGCCTTGTCGAACGACGCCTTGAACACCAGCGGCACGTCGAGCTCGGCTGCCAGCTTCACCAGCCGCGCCGCCAGATCCATCGTGCCCTCGACCGACTCGATCACGCACGGCCCCGCGATGAACGCCAGCTTCTTGCCGCCGAACGTCACCTTGCCCACCTTCACCGGATTCACCTTGGCCATAAAAATCAGGCTCCTTTCCTGAGCAGCGCTTCCACCGTTGCCACATCCGCCGGCGTGTCCACGCCGACGCCCAGATCTTCCGTCTGGATCACCGCGATGCGACCGCCCAGATAGAGCGCCCGCAGTTGCTCCAGACACTCCGTCTTCTCCAGCGCGCACGGCGGCTCCTGCACCAGCCGCTTCAGGAACGCGCCGCGGTAGGCGTAGATGCCCAGGTGCCGCAGGTAGAGGCCCGAGCCGAGATCCGGCTCGCCGTCGCGGCGGCAAGGGATCGGCAGCCGCGAGAAATAGAGCGCCCCGCCGTCGCGGGCCAGCACGACCTTCACCACCGTGCGCGCCTCGAGGTCGCGCGGCGACCGGATCGGACAGGCCGCCGTCGCCATCGCCCACCCGGCGTCGGTCTTCATGCGCTCGGCCAGCGCGTCGATGAGCCCCGGGTCGATCAGCGGCTCGTCGCCCTGAATATTGATCACGATGTCGTCGTCGCCCGGAGCCGCGGCCTCGGCCACGCGATCCGTGCCCGAAGGGTGGTCCGGCCGCGTCATGGCCACCTTCGCGAACCCCTTCACGGCCTCGGCGATGCGCACATCGTCCGTCGCCACGATCACCTCGTCCAGCGACTTCGCCCGCTGGACCGCCTCGACGACCCACTGCACCAGCGGCTTGCCGCAAATCGGGTGGAGGCTCTTGCCGGGAAAACGCGTCGACCCCCAGCGCGACGGGATCACACCAATCACACGCATACAGAAAAAATCCTCTCGGGTTTGAAACGCGGTCATTTTCGGGGTTCTCCCCAGGAGAGTCAAGGCTCTTGTATGCAGGCATCGCAGAAGATGGGGCGCCCGCGGGACACCCCTGTATCGAAACAGATGCCCAAGCCCCTCCGTCCGCCCTTTTTTTGCGCGCGTGGCATAACGTGCATATGAGGCCTTGTTCCGCGTCATATTCGCTCTTTGCGCCCGCCAGTCTTGAGCCCCGGCACGGCCGGGCCCCAAATTACGGCTTGCTTTGCCAGCCGTTTTTTGGAAAAGTCAAGGAACATCGCATCTCGTGATTTGACCGGTTAAACCACGTGGACCCCCATGAGCGACATTAAGATCAGCTGCCCGCACTGCCATCAACGGCTCGGCATCCCCGAAGCCGCTCTGGGGCGGACTATTCTTTGTCCGCTGTGCGGCGGCCGCATCGGGCTCCCGGCCAAACCCGAAGCGCCGCCCGCGGCTGCGGCCGAGGCCGCCCCCGAAGGCTTGCGGGTCATCGGCGTCGGCCTGCAGCAGCAGAAGACCGACATCAAATTCTCCTGCCCGAACTGCGATGTGCACATCGTCATCTCCGACCGCGCCGCAGGCAAGACGATCGTGTGCCAGCGCTGCAAAGCGAGCATCCTCGTGCCGGCGCAAAGCCCGGCCAGCGTCCCGCTCCCGCCTGCTGCGGCCCCCGCGCCGGCGCCCGCCGCAGCGGCCCCCGCGTT
>Ga0209066_10002952_pt1 | contig 19950 bp, 23 predicted proteins | sample All_14_2_FD_187198 | JGI IMG/M metagenome (GOLD analysis project Ga0209066, IMG submission 187198) | Freshwater microbial communities in response to fracking from Pennsylvania, USA - Allegheny Zone_MetaG_DW_15 (SPAdes) (version 2) ... | reverse complement strand
GCCCAGCCCGCCCACGGCGCGGTGCACCACCGCGCGCACCACGGCATTCAGGCCGGGGCAATCGCCGCCGCTGGTCAGGATGCCGATCCGCTTCGCCATGCCCTCAATCCTCCATCATTGCCGGGTTGCGACCTTGACCGCATTCGACCCGGTGCTCAAGCCCTGGACATTGTGATATGCCTTCGCCATAAATCGACGGCGGGCCCGGTTGAGAAGTGGCCCTTGACCGGCAACAGCAAGATTCGACAAAGGCGCCACATGGGTCTCAGCAGCGCAGAAGAGCGGGCTATCCGCGCGCAGTTGGAAAGCCTGCGCATCGAACACCAGGATTTGAACGATGTCATCGACCGGCTTATGGAAGAGCCGGCCTATGATCAGTTGCAGCTGCAGCGCATGAAGAAGCGCAAGCTGTCGCTGAAGGATCAGATCCTGCGGCTGGAAAATCTGCTGGTCCCCGACATTATTGCCTGAGATCGGCTTCGGCCAGGGCGATCAACTCCTCCGCCTCCCGATCCGGTCGGATGACCGCAAGCCCTATTCGCGGGTGATAGCGTCTTGTTTCGCCGGGAAGGGCAACCGGCTGGGACAGGGCGGTGGCAAGCTTGCTGGCTTCCGCATTGGCCTGATCCCCGGCCAAGGCGACGGCCAGCACGGCGAAGCGTGCCCCGCCCAGCCGTGCTGCGGGCATGGCGCCCGCCGCATCGGCCAGCAATGTGCCCAGCCGGGCCATGATCCGTTCGAACTCCGCCGGAGGCATGTCGGCCCGTTCGCGCTCAATCCCCGGCAGTTCCAAGAGGATCAGGGTCGATCGGTGCTCCTCCTGCCGGTCGAACTGCTTCAGCCGTTCGATTTCACCCAAAAAAGCCCTGCGGTTCAACAGCTGCGTCAGCCCGTCGCTGTCGCGTTCCTGCTCCAGCAAGGCGATGCGCCCTTCGGCGGCGGCAAGGGCCTCATAGGCCCGGCCCAACTCCTGCTCCATCTCCTGCAGCACGGCCAGGGCATCCGGCGCCATCCCGTCCAGGGACAGGCCGTGCAACTCCGCCACATCGTTCAGGCTGCGGCGCGGGTGTTTCTTTGCTTCCCTCTGGCCTCCATCCTTCGCCCGCATGGATTGCGGGGGATATTCCGGCAGGGCAAAGTGCCCCAGATGAAGCGCCGTGCCCGCATTCGCCGCCGGGGCTTCGCGCGGGGCGATGGCGCTGAAGGATCGCAGGGTTTCGTCATCATCCGGTGGTGTCATGTCCGGATGGTAGCATGTCGATTGCGGCCCTGGGATGGCAACAATTCGCGTCCTGGTGTATGGGTCGATCGGACGCAGTGAGAAGGAATTCCAGCCATGACCGACCCCGCAGCCCTGGGCTTCCGGATGCCGCCCGAATGGGCCCGCCATGCCCGCAGCTGGATGGCCTGGCCCTGCCGGGAGGAGACCTTTCCCGGTTCGCTGGAGGCCGCGCGGGACGCCTATGCTGCGGTGGCCCGCGCCATCGCCCGGTTCGAGCCCCTGTCCATGGTGGTCAACCCGGGCGAGGAGGTCGACGCCCGCACGCGCTGCGGCAGCCGCGTCGACATCGTGGTCCGCCCGCATGACGACAGCTGGATGCGCGATATCGGCCCGACCTTCCTGATCGACGGCAAGGGCGGGCTGGGTGCGGTCGACTGGCGCTTCAATGCCTGGGGCGGCAATTTCGCCGGACATGCGGGCGATGCCGCCATGGCCGAAGGCCTGGCCGATCTGACCGGAGCCAGACGCTTCCAGGCCCCGATCTTCATGGAAGGCGGGGCGATCCATACCGATGGCGAAGGCACGCTGATCACGACTGATGCCGTGGTGCTGAACCCGAACCGCAATCCGGGCCTGACGCGGGCCGAGGCGGAGAAGATTTTCCGCGCCTTTCTGGGTATCGAAAAGACGATCTGGCTGGACGCGCCGTTGGAGTACGACGATACGGATGGGCATATCGACAATCTGGTCTGTTTTGCCCGCCCCGGTCTTGCCCTGGCGCTGGACGAGCCGGACCCGGCCGATCCGCAGCATGCGGGCTTGCGCGAAAACATCCGCCGGCTGAAGGCCGAGACCGACGCACGCGGCCGTCCGTTCGAGGTGGTGCCGTTGGTCGAACCGCGCCGGCGCGAGATGGACGGCCATCGCCTGGCTGCCAGCTATATCAATTTCTATATCTGCAATGACGCCGTCATTGTGCCGGTCTTCAACGATCCGGGCGATCAGGCGGCCTTGGCAGCCATCGCCGCCTGCTTCCCGGGCCGCCAGACAGTGGCGGTGCCGGGGCTGGATATCGTGCGCGGCGGCGGCTGCGTGCATTGCATCACCCAGCAACAGCCGGAGGTTTGACGCATGACCCGCATCGTTACCCTTGCCGCGACGCAGATGGCCTGCGACTGGGATCTGGAAGCCAATGTCGCGCGCGCCGAAAAGCTGGTGCGCGAGGCGGCCGGGCAGGGCGCCAATGTCATCCTGATCCAGGAGCTGTTCGAGACACCCTATTTCTGCCCCGACCAGAAGCAGGCGCTGTTCGCGCTGGCCAAGCCCATGGAAGGCCATCCGACCATCGCACGCATGCAGGCCCTGGCGGCGGAGCTGGGGGTGGTATTGCCGGTCAGCTTTTTCGAACGGGCCAATACCGCCTATTTCAATTCCCTGGTGATGATCGATGTGGATGGGTGCAATCTCGGCCTGTATCGCAAAAGCCATATTCCCGATGGGCCGGGCTATCAGGAGAAGTATTATTTCAATCCCGGCGATACCGGTTTCAAGGTGTTCGACACCCGTTTCGGTCGGGTCGGCGCCGGTATCTGCTGGGACCAGTGGTTTCCGGAATGCGCCAGGTCCATGGCGCTGTTTGGGGCGGAAATCCTGTGCTACCCGACCGCCATCGGCAACGAGCCGCAGGATGCGGGCATCGATTCCCGCGATCACTGGCAGCGGGTGATGCAGGGCCATGCCGCGGCAAACATGATACCTCTGATCGCGTCCAACCGCGTCGGGACGGAGCGTTCCGATGCGGCATCGCTGACTTTCTACGGCTCTTCCTTCATTGCCGACCCGTTCGGCGCCAAGGTCGCGGAAGCTGACCGGGACACCGAATCCGTGCTGACCGCCAGTTTCGACCTGGATCACATTCGCGCACAGCGGGCAAGCTGGGGCTTTTTCCGCGACCGCAGGCCGGAGCTGTATGGGCCGATCCTGACCCTGGACGGTAGTCGGGGACGCTGAAATGTTTCGGTAACAGTGCAGCTTGCCGCAACCGCGAAAAGGGGAGTAAATTAACCAAAGGGGGCGTAGAAGTTGCGGCGGTTCGCAGATGTGGGCGCCGCAACGCAATGGTGAGGGGCGGGTGCGGCAATGCCATGTCATGCTGTGCCAATACCCGCATTCCGAGGGCGGATATGAAGGAAAAGCGGGAATTTCCCAAGCCTGGCGTCGAGGTGATTACGCCGCCCAGTCTGGCATCCAAGGTGCCCAGCTTCGGCGGACGCGACCCGGCGGAAGCCATGCGCAGAATGGAGCAGGTGCTGCAGAGTGTGGCGGTGGAATTCATCGCCACGATTCCGGAAGAGCTGGACACGCTGGAAGCGCTGCTTTCGGAATTCCGGCGTGACCGATCCGCCGCGACCCTGGACAAGATGTTTCGACGCATCCACAACCTGCGCGGCCAGGGCTCCACCATGGGCTTCCCGCTGATCACGCGGATTGGCACGTCTTTCTGCAAATACATGGTGGAACGCGACGAGGCGAAGCCGGTCAATCCGGACCTGATCGAACAGCATCTGCAGGCCCTGCGCATCGTGTTGCGGGAACGCAAGGCGGGGCATGGTGACGAGCTGGCCGCCCAGGTCGCCGCCGCGCTGGAGCAGGCGGTGGCGAAGGATCTGGGTTAGTCACCGAACACCTCATGCTTCGAGACGGGCCTTTGGCCCCCTCAGCATAAGGGTCGTGGGTATAAGAGGGAAAAATGGAATGCCCGCATCCAGAGGAGCACCGCAGGTGCGTCTCGAGGGATCGGGCGTCAGGATACTGTTTCCGTCCAGATCAAACAGGCCCCGGCTAAAGACCCAGCAGCTTGCGCATCGCCTCGGCCTCGGCCTTCTGCGCGTCGGGGCTGCGCGGCTCGGGCTTGCCGCTGTTCCAGATCGGGCCTGGCCAGGCAGCATCGCCATCGAAGCGGGCAACCACATGAACATGCAACTGGGCGACTGCATTGCCCAGATTGGCGATGTTGATCTTGGTAGCCCCCAGCCCATCCTTCAGCTTTGCCCCCATCGCACAGGCTTCCGCCAGCAGCATAGCCCGGTCATCCTGGGACAGATCGAAAATCTCCACCATGTCCGGGCGTTCAGGGACCAGGATCAGCCAGGGAAAGCGTGCATCCTTGTTCAGCAACACGCGCGACAGGGCCAGCCTGCCGATCTGCGTGGTGTCGGCTTCCAGGCGCGGGTCCAGAATGAAATCGGTCATGGCTTGTCCTTTCCTGCAGCCAAGGCGGCGGCGATCTCTCCCGCCAGCTTCGCATTGTTCAGAAGCAACGCCTTGTTTGCGGCCAGCGTTCGTCCGCCCGAAGCCCGGCCGATGGCGGCAAGCAGATAGGGCGTGACATCCTTGCCGGCGATGCCGTCGGTTTCGGCCCGGGCCAGCGCATCGGCGATCCAGACCTCCATCTCCGCCCGGTCGATGGCCGCTTCTACAGGCACGGGGTTGGCCAGCAATAGCCCGCCCAGGCCAAGGCGCCAGTGCAATGCCGCCAGATCGGCTGCTTCCCGTGCCGTGTCGGCACGCAGATGCAGCCCGATGCCGCTATCGACGGCATGGAAGGCAGGCAGGCTGCCCGTGCGCCAGCCAATCACCGGCACGCCCTGGGTCTCCAGCACTTCCATGGTGCGCGGCAGGTCGAGGATCGATTTCGCTCCGGCACAGACCACCATCACCGGCGTGCGCGCCAGTTCCATGAGATCGGCCGAAACATCCATGCTGGATTCCGCACCGCGATGCACTCCGCCGATGCCGCCGGTGGCGAAGATGCGGATGCCGGCCAGCTGCGCCGCGATCATGGTGCCGGCCACCGTCGTCGCCCCCAACCCGCGCGCAGCCAGCACGGCGGCCATGTCGCGCCGGGAAACCTTGGCGATGCCAGGGGTGGAGGCGAAACGCTCGATCTCCGCCACGTTCAACCCGATGCGGATTTCTCCATCAATCAGGCCGATGGTCGCTGGCACCGCGCCGGAGGCGCGCACGGCTGCTTCCATCGCCAGCGCCGTCTCAACATTATCGGGCTTGGGCAGGCCATGGCTGATGACGGTTGATTCCAGCGCCACGACCGGGCGGCCTTCCGCCAGCGCATCGGCCAGCTCCTGCGACGGTTTCAGCAGGTCAGGGATTGGCATCAAGTTTCCTTTTCACGGCGGCGGGGGAAATGGCGTCCCAGCCGCGTCCTTCGGTTTCTACCGCCAGGCTGCCACAGGCAAGCCCCGTTCGTGCCGCGACATGCACCGATGCGCCGCGCAGCAGGGCACTGATCGCCCCGGCGGCAAAGGCGTCGCCGCCGCCCACCACGTCCTTCGGGATGACGGGGAAGGCGGGCAGGATGCCTTCGCGGATGGCAACCCCGTGCTCGGCCAGCGTGATGAAGCTGGCTTCCGCGCCCTGGTCGGCGAAGCCCCTGGTGGCGCCGATCAGCGCCTCGTCACTGTCCAGCGTGCGGTCCAGCAGGGTTTCCGCCTCCGTCCGGTTCATGAACAGCCCGGCGAAGCGGCCCAGGAAGGGCTTCAGCCGGCGGGCCTTGGCCGGCGATACCGTGCCGCCATAGACCGGCATGCGGGGGGAAAGCCGTTCCAGAATGGCACCGATGCTGCGTTCCGGCAGATTGGCCTCGATAAAGGCCGCATCGGCGTCCGGCAGAATATCGGGCAGGCGATCGGGTGTCAGATGATCGACGATGGCCATGGCGGCCACGCCTACATACAGGTCGCCGTCATTGTCCAACACCGCCAGATAGCTCGCGGTTTGCTGACCGGCCAGGGTGATCGCTGCGGACAGGTCGATGCCACGTCGGGCGCAGTCTTCCCGCAGGCGCACCCCATCATGATCGGCGCCGAAAGCGGCGATCAGGTTGGTTGCTATGCCCAGATTGGTGGCGTCGGCCGCGACATTATAAGCCACGCCCCCGGCGGAGCTGTGCATATGGCCGGGATTGGAGGCATGGGCCAGAATCCGGCTTTCCGCCAGCCAGGTTCGGTCCAGCGCGCAGGACCCTATGCACAGCAGTCGCTTCTGTATGGTCATGGGGCGGCAACTTATCCCTGCGCGTGATGGCTGGCTAGTGCCCCGAAGCCACCCTATCTTTGGGGTATGACCGCCATCGCGACACCTCTGCCGGAACAATGGTTGACCGTCACGCCCGCCGGGCTGTGGTGCGAGCCGGGGGGATTTTATCTGGACCCGCACCGGGCGGTGGACCGGGCCATCATCACCCATGGCCATTCCGACCATGCGCGCGCCGGCCATGGCCATGTGCTGGCAACGGCGGAAACCATCGCCATCATGCGCGGGCGCATGGGGGCAAGCGGGGTGAAATCGGCGCAAGGACTGCGCTATGGCGAAGCCCTGAGGGTGGGGGAGGTGGATGTAACCCTGTATCCCGCCGGCCATGTGCTGGGTAGCGCGCAGATCGCGCTTGGCTGGCGCGGCTCGCGTATCGTGCTGTCGGGCGATTACAAGCGTAGGCGCGATCCGACCTGCCCGCCCTTCGAACCCGTGCCCTGCGATGTGTTCATTACCGAGGCGACTTTTGCCCTGCCGGTCTTCCGCCATCCCGATGACCGGGCGGAAATTGCCCGGTTGCTGGCGTCGCGCGCGCTGTTTCCCGACCGGGCGCATCTGGTCGGTGCCTATAGCCTGGGCAAGGCGCAGCGGATGATCCGCCTGATCCGGGAGGCGGGCCATGCCGGGCCGATCCATACCCATGGCGCGATGGAGGGGATGAACGCGCTCTATCAGGCCTGCGGCATCGATCTGGGCGAGCTGCGACCGGTGATCGGCGCATCGAAGGAGGAATTGAAGGGCGCGCTGGTGCTCTGCCCGCCATCGGCGCTGAAGGATAGATGGGCGGCGCGTTTCGATGATCCGGTATTGGCGATGGCGTCGGGCTGGCTGGGCGTAAAGCAACGCGCCAAGGCAATGGGGCTGGAACTGCCGCTGGTGATTTCCGACCATGCCGATTGGGACGAGCTGACGCGCACGCTGGTCGATGTCGCCGCGCCGCGTGTCTGGGTCACCCATGGCAATGAGGAGGCGCTGGTGCATTGGGCGCGCGGCCAGGGCTTCGACGCCCAGGCCCTGTCGCTGGTGGGTTACGGTGATGAGGGAGGGGAGGCGGAATGACCCCCTTTGCCACCCTGCTGGAAGCCCTGATCTTCATGCCGTCGCGCAACGGCAAGGTGGCCCTGCTGGACCGGTATTTTCGCGACGCGCCCGATCCGGATCGCGGCTATGCCCTGGCGGCTTTGGCGGGCACGCTGGATATCAGGGCGGCGAAGCCCGCGATGATCCGCGAGCTGGCGGCCAGCCGCGTCGACCCAGTGCTGTTCGCGCTCAGCTATGATTTCGTGGGCGATCTGGCCGAAACCGTTTCCCTGATCTGGCCCGCCCGGCCCGGTGCCAACCGCCCGCCGGAGCTGGCGGAGGTGGTGGAGCGGCTGGGCGTGGCCAAACGCGGCCAGGCGGCCGGGCTGATCGAGGGGTGGCTGGACGCGCTGGACGCGACCGGGCGCTGGGCGCTGCTGAAACTGGTCACCGGGGGCATGCGCGTCGGCGTGTCGGCCAGGCTCGCCAAGCAGGCGCTGGCACAGCTGGGCAATTTGCCGCTGGAGGAGGTGGAGGCGATTTGGCATGGCCTGGCCCCGCCCTATGCCGAACTGTTTGCCTGGGCGGAGGGGCGGGCGGGACGCCCGGTGATCGATGCGGGCTCCGTCTTCCATCCGCTGATGCTGGCCAATCCGCTGGAGGAGGGGGAGCTGCAAAGGCTGGACCCCGCCGCCTATGCTGCCGAATGGAAGTGGGACGGCATCCGCGTGCAGCTTTCCGCCGATGGCACGGGGCGCGGGCGCATCTTTTCGCGCTCCGGCGACGAGATTACCCATAGCTTCCCCGATCTGGCGGACCGCCTGACCTTCCACGGTGTGCTGGACGGGGAATTGCTGGTGTTGCGCGACGGTCAGGTGATGCCGTTCGGCGATCTGCAGCAGCGTCTTAACAGAAAAACGGTTAACAGAAAGATTATAGAGGAATTCCCGGTGCATATGCGCCTCTACGATATGCTTTTTGATGGTGCGGAGGATATTCGGGCACTGTCTTTTGACCGGCGTCGGGCAAGGCTGGAAACCTGGTTCAGGTTATTCGCTCCCCAAGGGATGGATCTGTCGCCCCTGATCGACTTCGCGGACTGGGCGGAATTGTCCGATCTGCGCGACGGGGCGCGCGATGCCGGTATCGAAGGGCTGATGCTGAAGGAGCGCGCGTCCCCTTATCTGGCCGGCCGTCCCAAGGGGCCGTGGTTCAAATGGAAGCGCGACGCGCTGACGGCCGATTGCGTCATCCTCTACGCCCAGCGCGGGCATGGGAAGCGATCCTCGCTCTATTCCGATTTCACCTTCGGCTGCTGGCGCGACAGGGCGGACGGACAGGGTCGCGAACTGGTGCCGGTCGGCAAGGCCTATTCCGGCTTCACCGATGCGGAACTGAAGGAGTTGGACCGCTTCGTTCAGACCCATACGACCGAACGCTTCGGCCCGGTGCGCGCGGTAGAAGCGAAGCTGGTGGTGGAGGTGGCCTTTGACAGCGTGCAACGCTCCACCCGGCATAAATCGGGCATCGCCATGCGCTTTCCCCGCATCCATCGCCTGCGCTGGGACAAGCCGGCGGCGGAGGCCGACACGGTCGCCAGCCTGGAAAAGCTGATCTGATCAGAGTGGGCCGTTGTACATCGGCAGTCCCAACCGCGTCCCGGCCTTCAGCATGATCCTGTCCAGGGTATGAATTTCAGAAGCAGCGTTGTTGGCGGCGATTGCCAGATGCAAGGCGTCCCCGGCGCGCAGGCCGGTATCCGGTTGGGCAAGATAATCCCGTGCCAGCCAATAATCTGCGCGCGACGGCAACAGGGTCGCGAAGCTCTCCTCGATCATCAGCTGGAAACGGTCCCGGATCGGGACGGCCTCCCGGGCGGAAATCTGACCCATGCGGATGGCCCGTGCCAGGAAGGAGGCAAATTCGACAGTGGTCCAGTCGCTGATCGACCAATCGCCAAAGGGCAGGCCGGCCAGAAAGTCCGAAACCTGATCGCTGCTGGCCTCAGGGAGCACCAGCGGAATCAAGATACTTGTATCAAAATACCGCATGACCGGATCACAGATCCTCGTTGCGCATATCCCGCAACAAATCCGCGCTTGCGTCTGTTCTCAGCGGCAGGGTTGACCGGAATGTTTTCAATGCCTGCAGGTTGATCGGCTTCGGTTCGCCGGCCATGGCCGTCAGCCGCGCCACCGGTCGACCATGGCGCGTGATGACGATGTCCTCACCCCGCTCGGCCCGCTCGATCAGGGCACTTAGCTTCGCCTTTGCGTCGGCAAGATTCACGGAAGTCATGGATGATCCAATCTGGTCAGAAAACTGGTCAGACTTTACTGGAAACCGCATCATTGGGCCAGAGAAACCGGCCGGGAAACCCTATTCCCCGTCGGCCCGTCTGGAAACGCCGATCTGAGCGGCGCCATCTTGTGATTATACGGCAATGCCGTAGAATATTGCATGGAGTTCGAGTTCGATCCTGCCAAGGATGCGCGCAATCTGGCGGAACGGGGCCTGTCCCTGGCTCTTGCGCCCCTGGTATTTGAAGATCTCGTCTATCTGACGGATGATGTCGCCATGACTATGGGGAACATCGACAAATCGCGTTCGGACGCATAGTGGGCAGACTGTTTGTCTGCGTTTTCACGGATCGTCGTTCGGTGCGGCGCATTATTTCCTTGCGCAAGGCGAATTCGAGAGAAAGGCGTGCCTATGATCCGCAAGCTCTCTGCTGAGATGACAGACAAGGCGCTGAGCCAAGTCGATTGGGCCAAGCTGGACGCCATGGATGACGCGGCGGTTGAGCGACAGATTGCCGCCGATCCCGATGTGGCGCCGGAGACCCTGCCGGTGGATGTGCGCGCCATCCGTGCATCTACAGGTCTGTCACAGGGGAAATTCGCAGCGCGGTTCCGTATCGCGGTTGGAACCCTCCGCGACTGGGAACAGGGGCGCAAACAACCGGACAGCGCGGCCCGGGCCTATCTTCGGGTGATCGCCCGCCATCCTGGCATGGTTGCCCAAAGCCTGGAAGAAAGCTGATCGTTTGATAGGTAGGCTGGCTCATACAAGCTGGTCTGATCAGGTCGCGCTTTGCAACGCCTTCGCCCGGTTTATCCGGGCCCGTTCGGTCGGGTCGTTCATCGCCTGCCACAGATCGGTGCGGCGCTGGGTGTTCAGCCAAAAATCCGGGCTGTTGCCGAAAACACGGGCCAGAATCAGGGCCGTTGCGGCGGTTACGGTGCGGCGATCACGGCATAGCTCGTTCACATGCTTGCGCGGTACGCCCATCGCTTCCGCCAAGGATGCCTGGGTCAGCTTCATGGGAACCATGAATTCTTCGGTCAGCATTTCGCCCACGCTCACGGGCCTGCGTTTGGTTTCGATCATGTGTGTTGGAATGACGTATGAACCGGTTCGACGGCTCTATCATCCCATTCCCTGGTTAAAAGGTCATCATCAGGTGCGCAGAGGTTTATCCGCGCTAACGGTATGAGTGATCATCAAGATATATGCCGGATGCTTCGCCTCTCTCTTCGTTCCATTCGAAGACCAGCCTCCATTTCTCGTTCACTCGGATCGAATGAAAACCTTCAAGATTGCCTTGCAGCTTCTCGAAGCGGTTGCCGGGCGGTACCCTTAAATCCTGTCCCGACCGCGCATCGTCAACGAGCTGGAGTTTACGGAAAAGGCGGCTTTCTATTGCCGCTGGAACCCATTTTGACCGAATGTCATCGACAAGGAATGCACGGAGCCAATCATCCCGAAAACTGACGATCACGACCACTCTCCCAAAGCGGACCCATATCGGCTCTCCATTCGATGATTTGATCTGAGTTGATGTACCGTACTATGGTACAAGCCGTTGATCCGGTCAATAGTCCACGCACCCGCATTCCGTTTGCCGCGAAGCTGGGGTAGCATCGCCGCCGTTCGTTCATAGCGATTGGATCGGGTCCGTCATGCTTCAGCTTTCCGTCGAAACACAGTCCTGGCCGCTGGCCGCCGCTTTTTCCATCAGCCGCGGCACCAAGACGGAAGCCAGGGTGATCGTGGTGGAACTGCGCGACGGCGACTATGTCGGCTGGGGCGAATGCGTGCCTTATGGGCGCTATGGCGAAAGCCCGGAAAGCGTGACGGCCCAGATTCAGGGCATCGCCGAAGTGCTGCGTGGTGGGGCCGGGCCGGCGGATATCCAGCCGCTGCTGCCGGCAGGGGCGGCGCGCAATGCAGTCGATTGCGCCCTGTGGGATTTGGAAGCCAAGCGCTTCGGCATTCCGGCCTGGAAGCTGGCCGATCTGAAAAAGGCGCCGGAGCCGGTGACCACCGCCTATACCATCTCGCTGGGCACGCCGGAAGCGATGGCCGAGTCAGCCCGCGCCAACGCCCATCGGCCGCTGATGAAGCTGAAACTGACGGGCGAAGGCGATATGGAGCGTGTCGCTGCGGTGCGGGAGGCCGCGCCTGCCACGGCCCTGATCGTCGATGCCAATGAAGGCTGGACCATCGACATGGTCGAACCCTATAGCGCGGCCCTGGCCAAGCTTGGCGTGCAGCTGATCGAACAGCCCCTGCCGGCGGACCGGGACGAGGCTCTGGCCTCCGTCACCCATCCGATACCGATCTGCGCCGATGAATCGGCCCATACCCGCCATGGCCTGGCCCAGCTGGTGGGACGCTATGATGCCATCAACATCAAGCTGGATAAGACCGGGGGGTTGACCGAAGCCCTGGCTCTGAAGGACGCGTCGCTGGTGGCGGGGCTGGAGATCATGGTGGGTTGCATGGTGGGAACCTCGCTCGGCATGGCGCCGGCCTTTCTGCTGGCGCAGGGCGCCCGCTTCGTTGATCTGGATGGGCCGTTGTTGCTGGCGAAGGACCGGCCGCATGGCATCGTCTATGAGGGCAGCCGCATGCTGCCGCCCGGGCCGGATCTGTGGGGTTGAGCGGGGCGCGCATCATGGCGGGTATCCGCAATGTCCTGTTCGTGACCTTCGACCAATGGCGCGGTGATCATATCGGTGCGGCCGGCCATCCGGTGCTGAAGACACCGGTGCTGGATGGGCTGATTGCCGATGCCACCTGGTTCTCCAACCATTTCTCGGTGACGGCGCCCTGTGGACCGGCGCGCACCTCGCTGTTCACCGGTACCTATCTGAACAAGCACCGGTCACTGCATAACGGTACCCCCTTGTCGGATCGGTTCACCACCTTGGCGCTGGAGGCCAGGAAGCGCAATTTCGATCCTGGCCTGTTCGGCTATACCGACATCTCGCCCGATCCGCGCGGCAAGGACCCGGCCGATCCGATCTTCAACACCTATGAAGGCGTGCTGCCCGGGCTGACACGGCTGTGCCGGCTGGATGAGGATTTCGGCACCTGGCTGGCCGATCTGCGCCGCAAGGGCTATGTCGTGCCCGACAGGCCCTGGGATATCTTTCGGCCGGAGCATGTCGAGCCCGGCCGGCCCTATTGCGCCGCGCCTGCCCGCTTCCGGGCGGAGGATTCGATATCGGCCTTCCTGACCGACCGGGTGCTGGACCACCTGGACGGGTTGGGCGGCAAGCCGTTCTTCCTGCATGTGTCCTACATCGTGCCGCACCCGCCCTGGATTGCGCCCGCCCCCTATCATGATCGCTATGATCCCGCGGCGATGCCAGCTCCCATCCGCGCGGCGGAGCCGGGGGGGGAGGCGGCCCATCCCTGGCTGACGAACCGGATCGCTGCCTTTCAGGCCGGACAGGGCCATGGCATGGCGGCTTTTGTCGGCGACATGGTGGGGGCCAAGGACTTCCAGGGTGAACACCAGGGCCAGATCCGCGCCACCTATTGCGGCATGATCAACGAGGTGGAAGACCAGTTCGCCCGCATACTGGCCTGGCTGAAACAGCATGACGCCTGGGACGAGACGCTGATCGTGCTGACCGCCGATCATGGCGAACAGCTTGGCGATCACTGGCTGTATGGCAAGCTGGGCTATTTCGACCAGAGCTATCATGTCCCCCTGATCATCCGCGATCCCAGGCCGGAAGCGGCGGCGGGCCGTGGCCGCAAAGTGGAGGCCTTCACGGAATCGGTGGATGTGTCGCCCACCGTGCTGGCGCTGCTGGGGCTTGCGGTACCGCGCCAGATGGATGGCGTGCCGCTGACCGCCTGGCTGGAAGGGCGGGTGCCGGAACGCTGGCGAACCGCCGCCCATTTCGAGTTTGATTTCGGCAACCCCGCCAATCCGGCGCTGGAACACCAGTTCGGCCTGACATCGGATCAGTGCCGCCTGTCGGTGCTGCGCAGGGCGGACAGTAAATATGTGCATTTCAGCCATCTGCCGCCGCTGTTCTTCGATCTGGCGGAAGACAAGGCGGAAATCCGCGACCGGGCGGATGATCCGTCCTGTCGGGATCGGTTGCTGCGCGCGGCGCAGGATATGCTGTCCTGGCGCATGGCCGCGGAGGATGCGACGCTGACCCATATCACCATCGATCGGGGGCCGCGCCATGCCGCCGACTGGCGCTTTGACGGGATGATCTGAGATGCCCAATGCCGTGCTGACCGTACCGAAGCTGATCGCCCATCGCGGTGCCAGCGCCGATGCGCCGGAAAACACGCTGGCCGCCTTTCGCCTGGCCAAGGACCAGGGCGCAAGCTGGCTGGAATTCGACGCCATGATCTCGGCGGACGAGATGGTGCTGCTGCATCATGACGACAGCCTGGCGCGCTGTGCGGGGCTAGATGTGATCGTATCCGACACACCCTATGCGCGGATCGCCGGGCTGGATGCGGGCGGCTGGTTCGCCCCGGCCTATCGGGGGGAGGGGGTGCCGACCCTGAAACAGGCGATGGCGCTGATGGCCGAGCTTGGCCTGGGCGCCAATGTCGAAATCAAGCCCTGTGAAGGGTATGAGGAACGCACGGCCGAGGTCGTGGCGGCCCTGATCGCGTCGGACTGGCCCTCCAGCCTGCCGCCGCCCGTGATCTCCTCCTTTTCCATGGAAGCTTTGGCGACCGCCCGGCCGTTATTGCCGGCGGCAGCGGAAATCGCCCCCCTGTTCGAGGCGATTCCGGAGGAGTGGGAGGCGATTGCAGCCGGCCTGTCCGCCACCGCCATCCATACCAGCCACCGGACCCTGACGCCGGACCTGGCGAAGGTCATCCGCGCCAGGGGCTTCTCGCTGCGCTGCTATACGGTGAACGATCCCGCCCGTGCGGCCGAGTTGTTCGGCTGGGGCGTGACATCCGTATTTACCGATAAGCCGGGTGAAATGGCCAAGGCGCTGGGGCTTTAGGGGCGGTTAGAAGCCACCCCCGGTTTTTGCGCCACCACCGCCGAATCCACCTCCCGTGCTTGTGCTGCTGGAAGAACGACTTTTTTTCGTTGAACTGCTTGAACTGCCTGGCTTGGTCCAGGGGTTCGGACTGGCTTTCTTGCTGCTTGAGTTGTAGCTGCTGGAGAACAGCTCGCCCAAACCGCTGGAGGAGCCTGTGCCATTGCCGGCATCATCTATTGTCTGTCTGATCTGCTGGTCATTGCTGAAGCTGCCCCCCTGTTGCTCATAGCGCGCTTGCAGGAACTCGTTCCGTGCGGATTTGAGTTCCTCACGCTTCGCTTCCAATTCCCTCAGCCTGCGGCGCAGCTTGCCTTCCTCAAGGACAAGGTTGTCGAGCTCTTCCTCAATATCGCGGAGGCGGCGAACGATCTCGTCATCCTCCTGATCAGCGGTCTGCAGGGTCTTGTCCCGCAATGTGGGCAGATCATCGTTTGCAAAGCTTCTGGCGAGGTCGTTCAAGGCCCTTGCCAGTTCCGCATTGTCATTCGGTTCGGTCAGGCTTTGCCGTTCGGCATCCACCTCCCCAAGCTCCTTGTCTGCGCCCGATAGTTGCAGATCAATGGTATCCAGTTCCGCTTCCGCTCTTTGCCGGGTTTCCTGCAATTCGCCGTAGCCTTCTATACCTTGCAGGAATTCCAGTTCCGTTGCTTCGAGTTTTGCCTTTTCCGCGGCACCCGCCGCTTCCAGGCGCGCGGCATATTCCTCCAGTCGCTTCGGCATTTCCAGCAGGGAGAGGAAGTTGCGGAGGGCGGGTCCGAAATCGGCGACCCGGGCGACGAAGTTGTCGCCCAGTCTGGCCAGCGGGTTGGCCTTATATGTGTTGGTGCCGTACTGTCTAAGCCACAGATAGGAGAATAAGGGGTCGGCAATATAGGCCTTGTACTTGGTGTCAAGATCGATAGTGGCTTCCGCGACCTTGCTTCGGGCGGACTGGGCACGAGCGGCGTAGTCCGCGATCTGGGCGGAATGTTGCTTCCACGGCGGGTGGTCCTGCATGCCTTCCGCAGCCGCCTGTTCCAGGCGCGAGAGCTTTTCCAGGGCGTCCGTCAGCCGCTGCGCGATGGCACGACGCTTTTCGTTCAACTGGGCTAAGCTGCCGGCGAGATGCTGGCGGCGATCATCCAGCGTGACAATTTTCTGCTTCGTGTCGCGAAATATCCGAAGGGCATTCTCTTCGGCATGTGTCAGCATTTCGACGACCTTGCCCTGATCCAGGCTGTCCAGCCGGATTTGCGCAAGCGCTTTGTAAAGTCTCACCCGTTCCTGCTGTAGTTTTTCCGTTCTGTCCCACAGAGTACGAATGGCCAATTCCATTTGGCCTTCTTCAGTCCATAACCGGCCAAGGGCATTGTCAATACGGTCCAGAGCATCGGATGGGTCTATCATGGTCAGTCTACCATTCCGTTATTCTTCCGTCGAGGATGTCCATTTTCTTGTTGAATTTGAACGTTCCCTTGGGCTTGACGGCCATTACATTGTTCTGAACGATGCCATCATCCGCCTTATCCATTCCGATCTTATCATATGTCGCCTTCGGTACGCGGGCGGCCCACATGCTGACCCTCCTGGTTTTTCCCGTTTCTTCGCTGAGAATGGAGAAGAGTACTTTTTTTCCGGTCGACAGCTCAGGCTCCACCACTATGTAATAGTTTCGTGCATCGGGGTTGTCGTCTGGAATGCGGTAAAAGCCTGTATATTCGTCGGGTCGGGACACGATGATCAGTTTGAGTTCTGCTTCCAAAATCGAACCGATCATCTTTAGCTCGGCCAGAGTTAGCTTTGCCAAAGCTTCGTCTGACTGTGCCAGCGCCTTAGCACCGTCTTCCTGCACCTGCTGGACCCGTGCACGTGCCTCGTCATCCATGGCTTCCGATAATGCCGCGCTGCCAGCCTCCGACAGTTCCTGGGCGAGCCTGTCGATGGGACTCAGGGCCGCCAGCTTGTTTTTCACCAGCGGCGATGGCGCCGAAGGCTTGGGAGCCGTCACTACAACCTTGGGAATGGCGGCTGTCGGAGCTGCCATTTCGGCAGGAGTTTGCTTGAGGCGATCTTTATCATAGCTGGTTGCCAGATATACGACCAGGATGACGATGCATGTCGTGACGATGTAGGCGTTGCGGATGGGTGGTTCGATACGCTTCACCCAGAGCAGCGCCAACAGGCGCGACAGGCCGAACGGCGTCGGTCTGTAGACGAACTGATCCTGGCGCAGCGTTTCAATTCCCTGCTGCAGGATGTAGTCCGGTACAGGGATTCCCTGATCGGCATAGATGCTGCGCAGCCGCGCCTTCAACTGCTCGTCGCGCTTGTCCTGATCGATAACCCGTTGGGCGGCATCTTCCTGATGGCGCAGGGTATCGATTACATCCATTGCCAACATCATGTCGTCCAGGGACTGGTCCTTTCGCCCGTCATCAGGCGATGTGTCCCCGGGGCTGCCGTTGCCTGTCATCATCACTATCCACGTCCGCCGAGCGCTGTCAGCCCGCGATTATCAGGGCGTTGCCCGTCTCCGCCAGGCGTGCGATCCGCTTGCGGCCATCTTCCACCGCTTCGCGGATTTCCATGCTGTTTCTGCTCGAAAGCGTGCGCATCTCGGTAATGATTTCAGCCGAGCGGGTCTGATAATTCACCACACTCTCCACAAGCTTCACGACCGCTTCCGCGCGGACGGTCGGGCCATAACCGGCCTTGAGCGCCTCTTCCTGGACCTTGCCGCCGATATCCGCCAGCACTTCCAGTGATTTGGAGACGCCTTCTTTCATGGCGTTCAGGGTCTGGGTCGATTCATGCAGGCCGTGCAGGCCAGTGAAGGATGCCTTCAGCGCCGTCAGCACGGATTCGTTGGTGGTGAAGAAGATCACCGCTTGCTGGTAAATCCGCTCCTTCGCATTCATGGTCTGCACCAGGCGCGCCATCACCACATCAGAGGTATTGTAGCCGATGGTGAGGTTGTCCGAGAGGTCTTTTGCTACCTGATAGCGGCCTTCCTCGTTCTGAACATGGCGCAGATGTTCGTCGCGTGTCAGTTCCAGCCTCGCGCGCTCTGCCACGTCGCCGGTTTCCGGAAATGCGGTGATCAAATCCGATGCCCGTTGCAGTCCTTCCCTGGCGGTGGCCAGGCGCTGTTCCGCCGTCTTGAGAATTTCCAGTGCGGCGATTTCCCCATGTTTCAGCGCGCCACGGAAATCGCGATAGGCGTCCAGGATGGCCTGCTCGCGGTCGATGTTTTCCTTCGTGTCCTTGGCGACCTGAAGATAGGTTTTCCTGATCTGGTCAAAGCGCTTGGCAATGTCGCCACGGGAAAATTTCATCCAGGTGTTGGACGCCCGCTCGAAGAAATCGAGCTTGCCATCGGCCATCTGGTCGACCATCGCCTTGGCGTCGGTGCGAATGGAATCGAAGGCCTGGGAAATCTTCTCGTAGCGCTGGCCCACGGCCATTTCGGCCACCTGCTCGCGCACCACCTCGTTGAAGACGCCCATCTGCTGCAACGTCCGCGTGATGATGGCGACCTGATCCGGATTAATGTCCGCTATTTTTTCAAGCAAACCAACAATGGGAGTGTCCTCGCGCTTGTCCTCCAGCAGGCCCAGTGTCCTTAACGTGGACATGGCCCCGTCGAGATACTGCAGCGGCGATTTCACCGTGATCTGGTCCATTCTGCCCCTCCCCCCTGTTCCGAGCAACCTCAGAAGCAATTTCAAGCTTCTCGATGGGAAAAGAACGGACGATACCGGAAGTTGAGACAGACATACAAGGAGAGTTGCTTCGACGGGACTACGCCGCCCGCGATACCGCCGCGCAGATTTCATCCACCAGCATCGCGATCAGGGCCGGGTCGTCCCCTTCCGCCATCACGCGGATCAGCGGCTCGGTACCGCTCTTGCGGATGACGAGGCGGCCGGCGCCGTTCAGCCGGGCTTCGGCATCGGCGATCACGGCCTGGACGGCGGCATCTTCCAGCGGCCGGGATGGCCCCCGGAAGCGCACATTCTTCAAGAGTTGCGGTAGCGGGTCGAAGGCATGGGCGACCTGGCTCAGCGGCCGGCCTTCCTGCACCAGTACGGCCAGCACCTGCAGCGCGGCCACGATACCATCGCCGGTCGCGCCGTAATCGGTCAGGATGATATGGCCGGATTGCTCGCCCCCGACATTGCAGCCATCGGCGCGCATCCGCGCCACCACATAGCGGTCCCCGACCGGGGTGCGCTTCAGGCCGATGCCCAGCGCATCCAGATGCCGCTCCAGCCCCAGATTGGACATGACTGTAGCAATCACCGGCCCTTTCAGCCGGCCCGTGGCGCGCCAATGCCGGGCCACCAGCGCCATGATCTGGTCGCCATCGATCACCGCGCCCTTCTCGTCGGCGAAGACCACGCGGTCGGCATCACCATCCAGTGCGATACCCAGATCGGCGCCATGCTGCACTACGGCTTCACACAGGGTCTGCGGATGGGTCGCCCCGCAATGGGCGTTGATGTTCTTGCCGTTCGGCGTCACCGCGATGGGAATGACATCCGCGCCCAACTCCCACAACACGGTGGGGGCGACTTTATAGGCAGCGCCATGGGCGCAATCGACCACGATCTTCAGCCCGTCGAGGCGCAGATCGGTTGGGAAGCTGCGCTTGGCATATTCGATATAGCGGCCCGGCGCGTCCTCCAGTCGTTTGGCGCGGCCAAGCTCGGGGGATGGGGCAAGGGCATCGGGCGGCAAGTCGATGCGCCGTTCGATCTCCAGTTCATCGGCATCAGACAGTTTGAAGCCGTTCGGCCCGAACAGCTTGATGCCATTATCCTCATACGGGTTGTGGGAGGCCGAGATCATCACGCCCAGATCGGCCTTCAGCGCGGTGGTCAGCATGGACACCGCCGGGGTCGGCATGGGGCCGACCAGCATCACATCCATACCCATGGCGATGAAGCCGGCCGTCAGCGCCGGTTCCAGCATATAGCCCGATAGTCGGGTATCCTTGCCGATCACCACGCGATGGCGGTGATCGCCGCGCCGGAAATGGGCGCCCGCCGCCATGGCCAGCTTCAAGGCGAAATCAGCGGTGATCGCGCCTTCATTGGCGCGCCCCCGCACCCCGTCGGTTCCGAAATATCTTCGTGTCATGATGGCTGACGGATGTACGACATGCCGCGCCGCTTGCCAAGAGAAAGCGGCTTGGCGGCCGGCGCCTCGCTATGTTTAGGGGTTGCCTTTGGCCCGACGCTCCAGTCATCTTGACCGGGCCTGCGGCTGGGGCAGCCGGGGGTGAAGGGG
>Ga0209066_10002951_pt1 | contig 19951 bp, 16 predicted proteins | sample All_14_2_FD_187198 | JGI IMG/M metagenome (GOLD analysis project Ga0209066, IMG submission 187198) | Freshwater microbial communities in response to fracking from Pennsylvania, USA - Allegheny Zone_MetaG_DW_15 (SPAdes) (version 2) ... | reverse complement strand
GCGCCACGTAACGGTCAGCGTCCTTGCTCTTGAGGTAGTCCAGCAGCTTGCGGCGGCGGCTCACCATACGCAGCAGGCCGCGACGGCCGTGGTGGTCTTTGGCGTGGGTTTTGAAGTGAGGCATGAGTTCGTTGATGCGGGCGGTCAACAGGGCCACTTGCACTTCGGGGCTACCGGTGTCACCGGCGGAACGTGCGTTGTCTTTGACAACAGCGGCTTTGATACTGGTTGCGATCATGATTTTTTCCTGAATGAACAACTTGCGTCAGGCGCTGGAACTGCCCCTGACGTGCGAGGACTGCAAAAACTGCAGAGCCTGCGAGTATACCCGGCGGCGCACGCCTGCACCCACAAGCCACTCAGACAACGCTGAACCGACCCGAACCCGATCGCCACTCAGGGGCGCTGCATCTGGCAGGTGGTCGGCAACTCGGCCTCTTTGGCAGCCAGGGTTTTGATGACCCGAAAGCCATAACCCGAGCCTTCCACGTCGAATTTCACACCCGGCATGCCCTTGCGATCCATCACCCCCACCACCAGCGGCTGCTGAAACTGGTGGTCGCTGGCCCGCATGCTGCCACTCTGGGCATGAAAAGTGACGCTGGCGCGCTCCAGCTTGGCGGCGACGGCTGCTGCTTCGGTGGTACCGGCCGATGCCATCGCCTGCACCAGCGCCTGCACCATCAGCTGCATGCGCATGTGCACATAGTCGTCTTCGGGCTTGGGAAAACGCTGACGGAAAGACTGGTAAAAAGCTTCGCTTTGCGGCGTGGTCACGTTGGGCAACCAGTCGGCCACCGCCAACACCTTGCCGATCCCGGCGTCACCCATGGCCATGGGCGCGCCCAGTGCATTACCGTAAAAAGTGTAAAAGCGCCCTTCATAGCCCACCTCTTTGGCAGCCTTGACCAGGAGCGTCAGGTCATTGCCCCAGTTGCCGGTGATCACCGCCTGCGCGCCGCTGGCCTTGATTTTGGTGACGTAGGGCATGAAGTCCTTGACGCGCCCGATGGCATGCAGCTCGTCACCCACGACTTGTATATCCGGCCGCTGCTGCTTCAACTGGCGCCGCGCCTCGCGCGCTACGGCCTGGCCAAAGCTGTAGTCCTGGCCGATGATGTAGACACTCTTCAGGGCGGTATCGTCCTTGATCACCGACATCAGCGCACTCATGCGCATGTCAGCGTGGGCATCAAACCGGAAGTGCCAGAAACTGCATTTCTCGTTGGTCAGAATCGGATCCACCGCCGAGTAATTCAAAAAGATCACCCGTTTGGATGGCTCGCGTTCGTTGTGTTTGTTGATCGCATCGATCAGCGCCGCGGCCACGGCGGACGAATTGCCCTGCGTGACCACACGGGCGCCCTGGTCAATGGCCGCTTTGAGCGCGGTCAAGGCCTCCTCGGTCTGGCCCTTGCTGTCAAACCGGTCCAACTGCAGCGGGCTGCCAACGGTCTTGTCGGCCAGCTTGACACCGCCGCCCGCGTTGACGCGCTCCACCGCCCACAACAGATTGCGGTAAACCGCCTCGCCGGTATTGGCAAACGGCCCGCTCATGGCTTCGATCAAGGCGATCTTGACAGCAGGCTGTGCGGGTTGCGCCAGGGCCAAAACGGGCAGACTTAGCGACAGAACCAGGCTTTTCAAGACCCGTTTGACAACAATAAACATCAGGACATCTCTCTTGAAAAGCTCGCCACCGCGCCTAGTTGAGGGGCTGGCGGCACGTTCGTTGTGAAGGCCGCGCAGTTTACAAGGAGTTCAACCATGTTCTTTACCCCTGTCACCCCCGCTGGCTTTCGTCGTCACCTCTACGCGTCCAGCGCGCGCCCCGCAGCCAGCTTCGCCCAACCCGTCAGCAGCACCCGCAGCCAGGGCACGGCCACCATCGAGCAGGACGAGCAGTCTTTCACCCTGTCGTTCGACGTGCCCGGCGTGAGCCGCGAGCAACTGGTGGTGGGTATTGAGGGCAACGTGGTGCGCCTGTCCAGCGCCGAAGGCGCACCGCGCACCTACCACTTTGCCTGCGAACTGCCGCAAGACATCGATGCCAGCCAAAGTGCCGCCAAGCTCGAAAACGGGGTACTCACGCTGAAGCTCGCCAAGGTGGTACCCGTCAGCCGGGTGACGGAACTGGTGATTCACTGACACCTTGCGCGCGCCCTGCTGGCTGAAGCACATCAGCGGCCAGCAGGGCAGACACGGGACAAGTCTTTGAAAGGGCATCGCTTCAAAAACGCCCTGAGGCATGAAAGAAGGCTGCCTCATCGCTGTCAAGCCCACAATGACCGCCACGCGGGGCGACCCCGACCTTTCGCGTCAAAGATAGCAACTTACATTGATTTGCCAGACCTGAAAGCCGATTGAATCGTTCCTTTCAAACCACAATGGCATCCAGCGGCCAGCGCGGTTTGACGTCAAACGCGTAATTTTTCGTCGCCACCTGCTGACCCGACTGGAGCCGCATGGCGGCAGCCATAGCGATCATGGCGCCGTTGTCGGTGCACAAATGCAGTTCGGGGTAATGCACCCGGATGGCGAGTCGGGTACACGCGGCGTTGAGTTGCTCGCGCAGCGCACGGTTGGCACCGACACCACCGGCCACCACCAGGCGCTTCAAGCCCGTTTGCTTCAACGCGGTGAGTGACTTTTTCACCAGCACCTCCACAATCGCCGCCTGGGTGGACGCTGCCAGATCCGCCAGCACGCCTCTTGGCAAGTCCGCCGCGGCGCAGTCATTTGCCTGGGCACATTTGCCGGCCTGCACCATCACCGCCGTCTTCAGCCCGGCAAACGAAAAATCCAGATCACCGCTGTGCAGCAGCGGGCGCGGCAGCTTGTAGGCCTTGGGGTCGCCCGACTCGGCCAGCTTGGACAGCGCCTGCCCGCCCGGGTAAGCCAGGCCCAGCAGCTTGGCGGATTTGTCAAACGCCTCACCCGCAGCGTCGTCAATGGTTTCACCCAGAATCTGGTAGCGCCCCACGCCGTCGACCCGCATCAGTTGGCTGTGGCCACCCGACACCAGCAGCGCCACAAAGGGAAACTCGGGCGCATCTGCACTTAAAAACGGCGACAGCAAATGCCCTTCCAGATGGTGCACGCCCAGCACCGGTTTATCCAGCGCCGCGCCCAAGGCACAGGCCACACCCGCCCCCACCAGCAACGCACCCGCCAAGCCCGGGCCGCGGGTGAAGGCCACCACGTCGACATCAGCCAGGGTTCGGCCAGCCTCAGCCAGCACCTGGTCGGTCAAGGGCAACACGCGGCGAATGTGGTCGCGGCTGGCCAGCTCAGGCACCACCCCACCGTAGGCCTGGTGCATCTCGATCTGACTGAACAAGGCATGCGCCAGCAATACCGGCAACCCCTGCGCGGGCATGTCCACCAGCGCCACGCCGGTTTCATCACACGAGGACTCAATCCCCAGGACACAAACATTTTTCAACATAAGAAACGAGTTTAGGCGATACCCCCTGAGCCACCTCAGACACCAGGATGCAAACCCAGCCCCGCCAATTGCGCCCGGATGGCGCTTTGCGACACGGCCACCAGGTCAAACGCCTGCGGCGACAACATCCAGGAGTGGATCAGGCCCACCATCAGCGCATGCAGGCCATGGGCCGCCATGTGCGGACTCACCGGCAGGTCGATACCCCGGTGCGTCGCCGCCTCTTGCAGGCTGCGGGTGATTTCGCGCGTGCCGTCGGCATAACACTGGACATGCCTGGCTTTGATGCCCACCAGTTCGTCCACGTATTCGACTTTCATGATGGCAATTTCAAACACCGCGCGGGTGGCATCGTTGCTGACGATGTCTCGCATGGTCTGCAGCAGGGCGTGCTCCAGCTCAAACAACGGGTCCTGGGCCGGGTCGTGGCCAATGTGCTGCATGGCCTGCTCCATCGGCAAAATGGCATCGTCCATCATGGCGTTGAACAAATCGGCCTTGTTCTTGAAATGCCAGTAAATGGCGCCACGGGTGGTCCCTGCGGCTTGCGCAATGTCTTGCAATGAGGTACGTGAAACCCCTTTTTCAGCGAACACACGCACCGCCGCCGCCAGCAACTGTTGGCGGGTGGCCTGCGCGTCTTCTTTGGTTCGTCTCACCATCTTGGGACCTTTCAAAGGGCTATCAGTATACATTCGTGATTGTATGTATAATTTTGGAAAAATCAAATCACCTGCGCGGCTGCCATACCTTGACAGCGCGTTTCATTTTTATGGAAGTCTCATCATGACTCACACCTCAGCCGCGTCTGACTGCTCGTTGCCCGTGCGGCGCCCTTTCACCCGATCCATGTTCCTGCCCTCGGCCTTGGCGGTCAGCGTCGCGCTGGCACTCGCCGCGTGTGGTGGCAAAAGCACCGACCCTGGCGCCGCTGGCGGGCCCGGCGGTGGGATGCCCTTGGCTGAAGTGGGTGTGGTCATCGTCACGCCGGGCAATGTGGGTCTGATCACCGAGTTGCCGGGTCGTCTGGAAGCCTCCCGGGTGGCGCAGGTACGGGCGCGCGCCGCAGGCATTCTGCAAAAACGGCTGTTCACCGAAGGCAGCGATGTGCGCGCGGGCCAGGCCCTGTTTCAGGTGGATGCCAGCCCCTATGAGGCGGTTCTGGCCAGCGCCAGCGCCAGCGTCGCCAAGGCCGAAGCCAATGTGATGCAAGCCAGCGCCCAGGCCGAGCGTTACAAACCGCTGGCGGAGGCCAAGGCCATCAGCCAGCAGGAATTCATCAACGCGCAAGCGGCACAAAAACAGGCCGAGGCTGACCTGGCCGTGGCCCGCGCCGCCGTGCAGACAGCCCGGATCAACGTGGGTTATGCCAACATCACCGCACCGATTGCCGGGCGTATTGGCCGCGCGTTGGTGACCGAAGGTGCTTTGGTCGGCCAAGGTGAGGCCACCCAGCTGGCGGTCATCCAGCAGATCAACCCGGTGTACGTCAATTTCACCCAGTCGGCCGCAGAAGTAATGCGGCTGCGCCAGGCTTTGGAAAGCGGCCAGCTCAAGCGCGCGGGCAACCAGGGCGCCAGTGTGCGCGTGGTGCTGGAAGACGGCAGCGAATACCCCCAAGCCGGCAAGTTGCTGTTTTCAGACCTGACGGTGGACAGCACCAGCGGCCAGATCACCCTGCGCGCCGAGGTACCCAACCCGAGCGGCGCCCTGCTACCCGGCCTGTTTGTGCGTGTGCGCCTCGAACAGGCCCAGGCCAGCAACGCCATTCTGTTGCCACAACAAGCCGTGACCCGCTCGCCACAAGGCGATACGGTGATGGTGGTGGGTGCCGACGGTAAAGCAACGCCGCGTCCGATCCAGGTCGGTGGCCAGCAAAACGGCCAATGGGTGGTGATGAGCGGCCTGCAGGCGGGTGAACAGGTGATGGTGGACGGTTTCCAGAAGCTGCGCGGCGGCCCGGTCAAGCCCGTGCCATGGCAGTCGTGGGCGCCTGCGGCGTCAGGTCAGGGGCCCAGTCAGCCTGCAGGAAATGCCGCACCGGCAGATCCAGCGGCCAAACCGGCCAGTGCGTCAGCCAGCGCTGCGCAATAAGGAGCGCCCAGCATGGCTAAATTTTTCATTGACCGCCCGATCTTTGCTTGGGTGATTGCCCTGTTCATCATGGTGATGGGCGTGGTGTCCATCACCCAGTTGCCGATTGCGCAGTACCCGCCGGTGGCACCGCCGTCGATCATCGTCTCGGCCACCTACCCGGGGGCCTCGGCGCAAACGCTCGAGGACAGTGTGCTGTCCATCGTCGAACAGGAGATGAACGGCTCGCCCGGCCTGATCTACATGGAATCCACCGCCCAGGCCAATGGCACAGGCAGTATCACGCTGAGTTTTGAGCCGGGCACCGACCCCGATCTGGCTCAGGTTGACGTGCAAAACCGTCTCTCTCGCGCCACGCCACGGCTGCCGTCGGCCGTGACCCAGCAGGGTGTGCGGGTGGACAAGTCGCGCAACAACTTTTTGCTGTTCGCCATTCTGTCCAGCGAGGACCCGGCGCTGGACCCGGTGGCGCTGGGCGACTACGCCTCGCGCTCCATCGTGCCTGAGTTGCAACGCCTGCCCGGCGTTGGCCAAGCCCAACTGTTCGGGACCGAGCGCGCCCTGCGTGTCTGGGTCGATCCGGCCAAGCTGGTGAGCTTCAACCTGTCTGCTGCCGAGGTGAATGCCGCCATCCGCGCGCAAAATGCCCAGGTCTCTGCTGGTGAAATCGGCAGCCTGCCCAATGTGGCCGGACAAGGCATTTCCGCCACGGTGGTGGTCAACGGCCAGCTGAGCAACGTGGCGCAGTTTGGCAACGTGGTGCTGCGCGCCAACACCGATGGCTCCACCGTGCGGCTCAAAGATGTGGCGCGCATCGAACTCGGCGCCCAGTCGTATGCCACCTCAGCCCGCCTGAACGGCAAGCCCTCCACCGGTATTGGCGTGCAGTTGTCGCCCAGCGGCAACGCGCTGGCCACGGCCAAGGCGGTGCGCGCCCGCATGCATGAGCTGGAAAAGTTCTTTCCCAAGGGGATGACCTGGTCCATTCCCTACGACAGCTCGTTTTTCATTGAAACCTCTCTGAGCCAAGTGGCCGAGACGCTGGTGGAAGCCATCGTGCTGGTGTTTCTGGTGATGTTCCTGTTCTTGCAGGACTGGCGCTACACGCTGATTCCGACGCTGGTGGTGCCGGTGGCGCTGCTGGGCACCTTTGCCACGCTGCTGGCCATGGGGTTTTCCATCAACGTGCTGACCATGTTTGCCATGGTGCTGGTGATCGGCATCGTGGTGGACGATGCCATTGTGGTAGTGGAAAACGTTGAACGCATCATGAGCGAGGAAGGCCTGCCACCACTGCAAGCCACCCGCAAGGCGATGGGCCAGATCTCCGGGGCCATCATCGGCGTGACCGTGGTGCTGATCTCGGTGTTTGTGCCACTGGCGTTTTTCAGCGGCTCGATCGGCAACATTTACCGCCAGTTCTCGGCGGTGATGGGGGTGTCGATTGCGTTCTCGGCGTTCCTGGCCTTGTCCCTCACACCGGCCTTGTGCGCCACCTTGCTCAAGCCGGTGGAAGCCGGGCACCACCACGCCAAGACCGGCTTCTTTGGCTGGTTCAACCGGGGTTTTGCCAGCACCGCCAAGGGTTACGAGCGTGGCGTGGCCAAGCTGCTACCGCGTGCCGCACGGTATCTGGTGATCTACCTGGCCATCGTGGCGGGTGCCGCCTGGATGTACCAGCGCCTGCCCACCTCCTTCCTGCCCAATGAAGACCAGGGCAGCATGCTGGTCAACGTCCAACTGCCCCCTGGCGCCACCCAAGAGCGCACGCTGGAGGTGATGAAGCAGGTGGAAGGTTTCATCCTGAACCAGCCCGAAGTGAAAAGCATGGTCGGCGTGCTGGGCTTCAGCTTCTCAGGCCAGGGCCAGAACGCTGCGCTGGCGTTTGTGACCCTCAAGGACTGGGCTGAACGCGAAGGGCCGGGCAGTTCTGCCGAGGCACTGGCCGGGCGCGCTTTTGGTGCCCTGTCGGGCATCCGCGATGCGTTCATCTTCCCCTTGAGCCCGCCGCCCATTCCTGAACTGGGCGCCTCCAGTGGTTTCAGCTTCCGACTGCAGGACCGTGCCGGTTTGGGCCACGACGCGCTTTTGGCAGCACGCAACCAGCTGCTGGGCATGGCGGCCCAAAGCAAGGTGATCACCCAGGTGCGCCCTGACGGTCTGGAAGACGCGCCACAGCTGCAGGTGGACATTGACCGCGACAAAGCCAACGCGCTGGGCGTCAGTTTTGATGCCATCAACAGCCTGATCTCCACGACGCTGGGATCGGCCTACATCAACGACTTCCCCAACGCCGGGCGCCTGCAGCGTGTGGTGGTGCAGGCCGATGCGCCAGCACGCATGCAACCCGACGACTTGCTGAGACTCAACGTGGCCAACAACAAGGGCCAGATGGTGCCGCTGTCGGCCTTCGCCACCACCCGCTGGGTGACCGGCGCCATGCAGACCGTGCGTTACAACGGCTATCCGGCCATGCGCCTGAGCGGCAGCGCAGCCCCAGGCTTCAGCACCGGTGCGGCCATGGCCGAGATGGAACAGCTGGCCGCCAAACTGCCGCAGGGCTTTGGTTATGAGTGGACAGGCACCTCGCGCGAAGAAAAACTGGCCGGCTCGCAAGCCATGATCCTCTACGGCTTTGCGATCTTGGCGGTGTTTTTGTGTCTGGCCGCGTTGTACGAGAGCTGGAGCATCCCGATGGCGGTGATTCTGGTGGTGCCGCTGGGCGTGCTGGGCGTGATCGTGGCGACGCTGCTGCGCAACTATTCGAATGACGTGTACTTCCAGGTGGGCCTGATCACCATCATCGGCTTGTCGGCCAAGAACGCGATCCTGATCATCGAGTTTGCCAAAGACCTGCAGGCGCAGGGCAAGACCGTGGTGGCCGCCGCGCTGGAAGCGGCGCACATGCGGTTCCGGCCGATCGTCATGACCTCCATGGCGTTCACCTTGGGCGTGCTGCCCTTGGCCCTGTCCTCTGGCGCGGGTTCGGCCAGCCAGCGGGCGATTGGCACCGGGGTGATTGGCGGCATCCTGACCGGCACCGCGTTGGCGGTGGTGTTTGTGCCGATCTTTTTTGTGGTGGTACGCGGCTTGTTCAAGGACAGCGAGCGCCAGAAGCAAGTGCATGCCGAACAGGCAGCACACATGGGAGTGCATTCGCATGAATAAGTTATCCGTTTTGACCCTGGCCTGTGCGGGTGCCCTGTCGGCGTGTTCGCTGATACCTACTTACGAGCGCCCTGCCGCGCCCATCGCCACCCATTGGCCGGATCGGGTCGCTGTGGATCGCGCTGATCCATCGGCCGTGCAGCCCGCCTGGAACAAGGACTGGAAAGCGTTTTATGCCGACGCCACGGTGCAGGAGCTGATCGGCATCGCGTTGACCAACAACCGCGACCTGCGCGTCTCGGTGCTCAACATTGAGCAGGCGCGGGCCCAGTTGGGCTTGCGACGTGCTGATCAGTTGCCGTCGGTCAATGCCGGGCTGACCGGTTCGCGCCAGCCGGCCAGCGATGGCGGCATCAGCAGCTCTTACACCGGCGGGCTGATCTTCACCGCCTACGAGCTCGACTTTTTTGGCCGGGTGGCCAGCCTGAAAGAGCAGGCGCTGGCGCAGTATTTGTCCACCTTTGAAGCCAGCCAGACCGCCCGCATCAGCCTGATGTCTGCCGTGGCGCAAGGCTGGCTGACCCTGCTGGCCGACGAGGAATTACTGCGCACCTCACGCCAGACGCTGGCCAGCCGCGAGGAGTCGCTCAAACTGGTGAACCTGAAACAGCGTCACGGCGCGGCCTCGGACCTGGAGTGGCGTCTGGCGCAATCCCTGCTGGAGAGCGCCCGCGTCACCCTGGCACAGCAAACCCAGAAGCGTGCGCTGGACGAAAACGCGCTGGCCTTGCTGCTGGGCCAAAGCCTGCCCGCCTCGGCCCGCGCGCAACTGGCCAGTGGCCAACTTGACGCCCTGCAGTTCACGCGCCTGCCCGCCGGTTTGCCGTCTGATTTGCTGACCTACCGACCCGACATTCGCCAGGCCGAGCAGTTGCTGATCGCCAGCAACGCCAACATCGGTGCGGCGCGGGCGGCGTTTTTCCCGCGCATCACGCTCACCGCCAGTGCCGGGTCGGCCAGCAATGAACTCTCGGGCCTGTTCAAAGACGGCTCCTGGGGCTGGACGCTGGCACCGCAACTCATCCTGCCGATTTTTGACGCCGGACGCAACCAGGCCAATCTGGACGCCGCGCAAACCGGGCGCGAGATTGCCGTGGCGCAGTACGAGAAGGCCATCCAAAGCGCCTTCCGCGAGGTGGCCGATGGCCTGGCCGGCCAGGTCACGCTGGAGCAGCAGCTGCAAGCCAGCCAGGCGCTGCTGACCGCTGAGAGTGAACGCGCCCGCCTGACCCAGTTGCGTTTTGACAATGGCGCGGCCAGTCAGCTCGACTGGCTGGATGCACAGCGCTCGCTGTTTTCGGCCCAGCAGGCGCTGGTGCAGACGCGCCTGGCCTATCTGCAAAATCAGATCGCGCTCTTCAAGAGCCTGGGCGGTGGCCTGCAGGACACCCCCGCGCCGAGTGCCGCCGCCCGGTGACCCGGCCTGCCAGCCAGCCTACGCCGTCACCTGCACACCCTTCCAGAACGCCACGCGGTCACGCACCGCGTCGGCTTCTGGTTTGGGATCAGCGTAGTACCAGACGGCGTCGATGTTCATCTCGCCGTTGACCATCAGCGAGTAGTAGCTGGCCTGCCCCTTCCAGGCACAACTCGTTTTGTGATTGCTGAAGCACACCAGGTCGCGGTTGAGGGCACTCGCCGGGAAATAGTGGTTGCCCTCTACCAGCACCGTGTCATCGCTCTCGGCGATGACAGCGCCGTTCCAAATTGCTTTCATGACGGACTCCTTGTTGATTGACGGCCAGATTGCACCACAGCCGGGCTGCGGCCCATCGGCCCGTGGCCATGGGTTTTCGCTTATCCTTGATCCCTCCCTGACCAAGGCGTTTCAACGCAAGGCAGGGGTCAAACTATTGAAAGGGATCCCCATGATGTCCACTTGGCGACGTAACTTCCTGCTGGCGGCTGGTGTGACGGTCCTGCTGGGTTCTTCTTGGATGGCGCAGGCCCAGACGGCAGCACCGCTGCGCGTGGGCTCCAAGATCGACACCGAAGGCAAGCTGCTGGGCAACCTCATCGTGCTGGCGCTCGAAGCGCAGGGGCTGAAGGTGGACAACAAGGTCTCCCTGGGCAACACCAAGGTGGTGCGGACCGCGCTGGTGGCCGGAGAAATTGACATCTACCCCGAATACACCGGCAACGGTGCCTTCATGCTCGGCGACGAAGGCAACAAGGCCTGGAAAGACCTGCGTGCCGGTTACGAGCTGGTCAAAAAGCTGGACCTGGAGCGCAATCACATCGTCTGGCTGGAGCCCGCCAACGCCAACAACACCTGGGCCATTGCCGTGCGCAAGGATGTCGCCAGCGCTAACCAGCTGCGCACGCTGGACGACCTGGCCAAGTTTGCAGCGGGCGCAGGCCCATTCAAACTGGCGGCCTCGGCCGAATTCATGGAGCGCCCCGACGGTTTGCCCGCTTTCACCGCAGCGTATGGCCTGAAACTGCGGCCTGACCAGACCCTGGTGCTGGCTGGCGGCGACACGGCGGCCACCCTGCGTGCCGCGGCTGAAAAGACCTCCGGGGTGAACGCCGCCATGGCGTATGGCACCGACGGACCGGTCGCGGCCCTGAGCCTGGTCATCATGCAAGACCCCAAGGGCGCCCAGCCGGTCTATGCCCCGGCCCCGCTGGTCCGCGAAGACGTACTCAAACGTCACCCGGTGATTGCCACCGTGCTGGCGCCCATCTTCAAATCGCTGGACACCGAAACGCTGCAGCAACTCAACGCCCGCATCCAGCTGGAAGGGATCGACGCGCGCAAGGTGGCCGGGGACTATTTGCGCAGCAAGGGTTTCATCAAGTAGCCCAGCGTGCGTTGGCAGGCCCATCCAGTTCTGGCCGTCTGCACCACGTTGGGCTTGTGGGCCGCTTGGGCCTTGCCTGTGGCGCGGTTGGCACCCAACCGTTTGCTCTCGGGCGAGCCGGTCTTTCTCTCAGCGCTGCTGCCGGGTTGGGCGGGGTGGATGGTCTTGCCGCTGATTGTTCTGGTGTTTTCCCCAACCCAGGCGCCCGCCCCCATACCGACTGTCAGCGCACCCGGTGGTCTGATGGACCGTTGGCATCCGGTCACGACGCTTTTGCTGATGGCTGCTCTGCTAGCGGGTCTTTTCTGGCTGGTGGGCCGTTATGCCCAGCAGGTGACGTTCACCGAATCCCGCCTGGCACGCACGTCCTTGGGCGCGGGCTTTTGGAGCCTCCTGGCCTTGGCCTGGCTGGCGAGCCTGGACGCGGTGCAGCACCTCACCCGCTCTGCCGTGCTGCGCCATGCGCTGATGGGCGGCGTGGCGTTGCCGTTTGTCACCCTGCTGATGCTGGGTGTGGGCCATGACCTGTCCATCCTGAAGGAATACGCCAACCGCGACGATGTGTTTTGGACCGCGGTGCGGCGTCACCTGCAGATTGTGGCGGTGGCCACCTTGCCCTCGGTGCTGCTGGCACTGCCGTTGGCCTGGGCCTGCAGCCGGTTCACGCGCCTGCGTCAGGCTGTGTTCCCGCTGCTCAACATCATCCAGACCATCCCGTCGATCGCGCTGTTTGGCTTGTTCATGGCGCCGCTGGCCTGGCTGGCGCTGCGGTTTCCGGCGCTGTCCCAGGCCGGCATCAGTGGTGTGGGGCTGGCCCCGGCGGTGCTGGCGCTGGTGTTGTACAGCCTGCTGCCCATCACCCGCTCGGCGCTGGCTGGGCTGGACCAGGTGCCCGAAGCCACCCAAACCGCCGCCCGCGCGATGGGCATGAGCGCTGGCCAGATCTTCTGGCGCGTCGAGTTGCCGCTGGCGCTGCCTGTGCTGTTGCCGGGCTTGCGCACCGCCGTGGTTCAGACCATTGGCCTGGCCGCCGTGACCGCGCTGGTGGGTGCCGGGGGGTTGGGGTCGCTGATGTTCGACGGCCTGTTCAGCGCGGCCAACGACCTGGTGCTGCTCGGCGTGCTGCCGATTGTGCTGCTGGCCATGCTGGTGGACGCGCTATTCAAGGCCGCGATCTCGTTCACACGACCTGCGACAGTGCTTGACGGCGCACCACCTGTTGCACAACTGGCCGACGCCGGGCGGTACACCGCATGATCGAATTCCAGAACATCGGCAAATCGTACGACGGCGTGATGGCCGTCGACAACCTCAACCTGCACATCGCCCAGGGGGAACTGGTGGTGTTCATCGGCCCGTCTGGGTCGGGCAAAAGTACCGCCCTGAAGATGATCAACCGCATGATCGACCACGACCGGGGGCACATCTTGCTGGAAGGGCGCGAGATTGACAGCTTTGACGTGCGCGAACTGCGTCGGCGCATGGGTTACGCGATCCAGTCCGTGGGCCTGTTTCCCCACTGGACGGTGGCGCGCAACATCGCCACCGTGCCGCAGTTGCTGGGCTGGCCGCGTGAGCGCATTCACCAGCGTGTGTGCGAGCTGTTGACCCTGTTTGGCATGGCGCCAGCGCAGTTTCTGCAGCGCTTGCCGCATCAGTTGTCGGGCGGCCAGCAGCAACGCGTCGGGGTGGCGCGTGCGCTGGCGGCGGACCCGGCCGTGCTGCTGATGGATGAGCCATTTGGCGCGCTCGACCCGGTGACACGCGCCACCTTGCAACTGGAACTCAAGCGGGTGCACCAAAGTTCTGGCAAAACCATCGTGCTGGTCACCCACGACATTGACGAAGCGCTGCTGCTGGCGGACCGGATTGTGTTGCTGAACCACGGCCAGGTGGTGCAGGTTGCCACACCACTGGCCTTGCTGTCCAACCCGGCAGATGACTTTGTGCTGGATTTTGTCGGGCGGGCTGACCTGGGCATCAAACTGCTGTCGCTCAAACCGGTGGCGCCGCTGGTATGCCGGGCACCTGCCCCACCCGGCTCACCCACCTTGGCCAACACCGCCTCGTTGCGTGAGGCCGTGGCCACGCTGGCTGTGCACGGGGCCTCGGTGTTGTCCATCGTGAACCTGCAACAGGAGGTGGTGGGCAGTTTGCACGCCGCCGATGTCTTTTCACCTGCCACACCGTCTCATGGCTGAAGCCGATACCGCCAATACACCCCGGCCGACCCGCTGGGTGCGGGACCCGTTGCTGTGGGTGCTGGCCGCGTTCGGGGCGCTGACCTACGGGCTGCCGCATGCCGAAGGTGTGTTTGGCGCCCTCTTCCCCGAGCTGGAACGCCCGGTGTATCTGCAAGAACCGTTTGCCGAGTTGGTGTGGCGGCATCTGGCGCTGGTGCTGGTCTCCAGCGCCCTCGCCACCGCCGTGGGTCTGGGTGCGGGCATCGCGGTGACCCGCCGCAGCGGACGGGTGTTTGAGCCCATGATGCAAACCCTGGCGGCCACCGGCCAGACCTTGCCGCCCATTGCCGTGCTGGCGCTGGCGGTCCCAGTGGTGGGGTTTGGTGATAGGCCGGCCTTGATCGCGCTGGCGCTGTATGGCCTGTTGCCCGTGTTGCAGGCCGCGCTGGCCGGACTGGCAGCGGTCCCGCAGGCGGCATTGGAATCCGCCCGGGCGATGGGCATGACACCGGCTCAGGTGCTGCGCCAGGTGGAAATACCCTTGGCCTTGCCGGTCTGGCTGGCCGGTGTGCGCACCTCGGTCATCATCAACATTGGCACCGCCGCGATTGCCTCCACAGTGGGGGCCAAAACCCTGGGCTCACCCCTCATTGTGGGGTTGAGCGGCTTCAACACCGCGTATGTGATCCAGGGCGCACTGCTGGTGGGCCTGCTGGCGGTGGCCGTTGACATGGGTTTTGAGCGCCTGGCCAGACGTGTGGCGTGGTCCAACTGACCCGACCACAACGCCATCCGCAAGAGGTCCGCGCCACCCGTCGGGCTGCCCAGCCAAAGGCCAGTGGGCTTTTTTGTCAGCCCATCAGGCGACGTTGTCGGCACAAGGCCCTTCCAAACGCAGCACAAATCGTTATAATCGCAGGCTTTGCTGGCAAAACTCCGCTGCCTGATCAACTTTTAAGCGGAGAAATTCGCAAGATCAAATTTTGGCCCGATCTTCCAATTTTTGAAGTCTGCACCTTTTGGATAACTTCACGTTCATGACAACCATCCGTGTTAAAGAAAACGAACCTTTTGACGTCGCTCTGCGTCGCTTCAAGCGCACCATTGAAAAATTGGGTCTACTGACCGACTTGCGTGCACGCGAGTTCTACGAAAAGCCCACCGCTGAGCGCAAGCGCAAGAAGGCTGCCGCCGTCAAACGCAATTACAAGCGCATCCGCGCCATGCAGTTGCCCAAGAAACTGTTTTAAAGTTAGCCAACAGGGTGTTGGGTGCAGATGGCACCCGCTCTGTTACTGACACAGCCAAGGTTGAACACCTTGACAAATGGCTCGCCGGGGACGCTCAGGCGGGCTTTTTTTGTTGCTGACTGACTACATTTCCACCCCATCCCACCACGTTTTATTCCAGCAGGAGCACGAGACCATGTCCCTCAAAGATCAAGTCACCGAAGACATGAAAAATGCCATGCGTGCCAAGGACAGCGTCCGCCTGGGCACCATCCGGCTGCTGCTGTCGGCGGTGAAACAAAAAGAAGTTGACGAGCGGGTGGTGGTGGACGACGCCATGCTGGTGGGTATCGTGGACAAACTGATCAAACAACGCAAGGACTCGGTTGCCGCCTACCTGCAGGCACAGCGCCAGGACCTGGCCGACAAGGAAAGTGACGAGATCAAGGTGCTGGAAGCTTACCTGCCGCAGCGCCTGAGCGGCGAGGAAGTTCATGCTGCGGTCGCGGCCATCGTGGCCACACTGGGTGCCAAAGGCCCCGGCGACATGGGCAAGGTCATGGGCGCTGTCAAGGCCCAACTGGCAGGCAAGGCCGACATGGCCCTGGTGTCACAAGCAGTCAAAGCCGCGCTGGCGGGCTGATTCAGCCACCACTGTCGATGCTGTTGCGCAGGGCCGTGTGCACCACGGCATCCAGCGCACCTTCCACCATTGACATCTGGTCGGACACCACCCGCAAGCGACCTTCGGCCACCAGTCGGTCAAAAAACCGCTGGGTCATGGACTGCGTCTTGCCGCGGGCACTGGTGAATAAAAACATGGTGCCGTGCGGGCTGATCCAGGACAATTGCATGCGCTGCCAGTGTCCTTTGAGCTCCAGCTCAATCCAGGCACCCAGCGTGAGTGCAACCGGCAGCGCATCAGGCGCCGACTCAACCACAAGCGGGTTTGGCGACGCCTGCGCCTGCCCATCGGGAAACGCCATGAAACCAGAGGCTTTGGCCTCGAATGGGGCCACCCAATGGTCGTGACCGCCCCATCGATCTTCCTCAACACCCTTGGCAACCGCCTGCGACTCTGCTTGAGCCGCCGGCCTGAACGCCTGGTGATGCAGTTGCATCAGCACATCAAAAAATACGCTGGTCTGGGTGCTTGGGTAGCCAATCAGATTCAAACCCTCGCGCAATCGGGACAGCAGTCGGGGCACCAGCTTGGTCAAGCGGCTCACATCTTTTCTGGTCAGCGCCGGCTGCGCGCTCCAAAGCAGGTCATTGACCAGCATCTTGTAGTCGCCCGGATCGTCTGACCTGGACATATCCTTGAGTTCAGCCTGGGCCATCACCTGCACCCACGGCCCCACCACAAAGTCAGCCACCTCCTGCTGCACCCTGCCCATGTCGGGCAAAGCCCTTAACTTTTCGACCATCTGTTCGGCCCGCAGGTTGCGCGCTTCGGCTTCACCCAGCACCACGGCCGCACTGTGAATCTGGCTACTCAGACGGGTCCTGACTTTCGGGTCATCCCAGTCTTGCAAGAACTGCTTCAGCGCCACCTCGAACGGCTGGACGCTCTCGATGTTCAGCACCGACAAGGGACTGACATGGCGCTGCAGTGACAGCAAAAAATCCCGGAATTCCGGATCGTCCTCGACCGCAAATGCCAGCCCGCGTTGAGAAATCTCCTGCAGCAACTGCCGTGCCGGATGCATCCGGTCGATGAAAAACCGGGGATCGATGATCACCAGCCGCAACAAGGCGGGCTCCAGCCGCTCAATGATCTTGCGAACAGGCGCCAGCAAGCGGGCGTCCTGCGCCAGGTTGGCCACCATTTGCGACACCACTTCCAGGCTGAGCACCTGGCTCATGGAGGTGGCGGCGCTGGACAGATCGTCGCGCACGGCCTCGGCCAACGAACGCCCGTCCGCGCGCCCAACCGGTGCCGCAGGGCGCTGCTGCATGCGTTGCACCACCGCATCCAACTGCTGCATGTCCTGCAAGGCGTCCAAGGCCGCAGGCACGGTGGTCTGGAAGCTGGTGTCCAGTGGGGCCAGGGTGGCACGCGCTGCGGCGCCCGGACCCGATTCGAATTCGTTCCTGAACTGCCGGGCATAAGCCGACATGGCATCGTCTGCGGGCGCTTCCAGTTCACCTGCCATCAAACGCCGCAATTTGTCCAGCGTCAACACCGTTTGCCGGTACTGCGGTGTCCATACCGCCCGCTGTGCACGGCCAGACTGGCCCGGCTGGACCGCAGGCGTTGTCTCGGGTGTACGGATCACCGTGAAGCCTGCGCGCCGCACATTCTGGCGCCGCAACTGGTCCGACCATGCCTGATAGGCCTGATCCAGGGCTAGCCCCAAACTGGCGGCCATGTGGTGCAGCCACATGGCACGCACCCGGGTTGGCACGTTCATCCCGGTCATCATCTGCTGCAAGGCCGTCACATAGGAATCCGGTCGCAACGGGTTACGCTGTGGACACACCCGCGCCAGCCCCAGCAAGGCGCTGACATAGCTGTGGAGCTCTGACAGCGACGCCTCTGCTTGCTGCAACACATGCTGCAGCAGGCGAGCCAGCGCCACCCGCTCCTGCAGCTGGCCTTCGTCCATGAGTTCGAGTTGGTCCAGATGCAAGGCCTGGCTGACCAGGTCGTCATGACCTGCATCGGACCCGTCATAACGCTGAAACACCGTCCGCAAGACGGCGGGAAATCGTTCACCCAACTGGGCGGCCTGTTGGGCCAACAACCGTCCCCCCTGCTCCAAGCGCTCGCGCTCCACGGCGTCGCGCGCCAGCAGCGCCTCGGCGTGCATCGACTGCTTGGCCGCCATGACCAGCGTCGACACCAGCCCCCCACTGGCTTGGACAGCCTGATCGAGCAAACTGTCGTAAAGGGATGGGGCGGGCATGGTGCGGCAGGTCGGGAGCGAAGTGAGGCGCCCCGGCGTTTACTTCAGGGCCTTGAAACGCATGCGGTGCGGGCGCGCGCCCTCGTCGCCCAGGCGCTTCTTCTTGTCTTCTTCGTAGTCGTGGTAGTTGCCGTTGTAGAAGGTCCACTGGCTGTCACCCTCGCAGGCCAGGATGTGGGTGGCGATGCGGTCCAGGAACCAGCGGTCGTGGCTGATGACCATGATCGTGCCCGCAAACTCCAGCAAGGCGTCTTCCAGCGCGCGCAGGGTTTCCACGTCCAGGTCGTTGGACGGCTCGTCGAGCATCAACACGTTGCCGCCGGCAATCAGCGTTTTGGCCAGGTGCAGGCGACCACGTTCACCGCCAGACAAGGTACCGACGCGTTTTTGCTGGTCCGAGCCGTTGAAGTTGAACCGCCCGCAATAAGCGCGGCTGGCCATGGTGAACTTGCCGATGTTGAGCATGTCCAACCCGCCCGACACGTCTTCCCAGACGGTTTTTTCGTTGGCCAAGTCGTCGCGGTTCTGGTCCACAAACGCCATCTTGACGGTCTGGCCAATCTTCACCTCGCCGCTGTCAGGTTTTTGCTGGCCCGAAATCATGCGAAACAGCGTGGATTTACCGGCACCGTTGGGGCCGATGATGCCGACGATGGCGCCTGGCGGCACCTTGAAGCTCAGGTTGTCGATCAGCACCCGGTCGCCAAAGGACTTGCTAACGTTGACAAATTCAATCACTTCCTGGCCCAGGCGGTCCGCCACCGGGATGAAGATTTCATTGGTTTCGTTGCGCTTCTGGTATTCAAAGTCAGACAGCTCTTCAAACCGCGCCAAACGCGCCTTGCTCTTGGCCTGACGTGCCTTGGGGTTCTGGCGCGACCATTCCAGTTCTTTCTTCAGGGTCTTGGCGCGGGATTCTTCGCCCTTCTTTTCTTGTTCCAGGCGGGCCTGCTTCTGCTCCATCCACGAGCTGTAGTTACCCTTGTACGGAATGCCCGAGCCCCGGTCCATTTCCAAAATCCACTCGGCGGCGTTGTCGAGGAAGTAGCGGTCGTGGGTGATCGCCACCACGGTGCCGGAGTAGCGTTGCAGAAACTGCTCCAGCCAGTCCACCGATTCGGCATCCAGGTGGTTGGTCGGCTCGTCCAGCAACAACATGTCAGGGTGGCTCAGCAGCAGGCTGCACAGCGCCACACGGCGTTTTTCACCGCCCGACAGCACACCAATGACCGCATCCCACGGCGGCAGGCGCAAGGCGTCAGCGGCAATCTCCAGCTGGTGCTCGGAATCGGTCCCCGCGGTGGCGATGATGGCTTCGAGCTCGGCCTGCTCGGCGGCCAGCGCGTCAAAGTCCGCATCTTCTTCGCCGTAGGCAACATACACCTCTTCCAGGCGCGCCTTGGCAGCAAACAGTTTGCCCATGCCAGCTTCGATGCTCTGGCGCACGGTCTGGGTCGGGTCCAACTGCGGCTCCTGCGGCAGATAACCGATGTTCAGCCCCGGCATCGGGATGGCTTCGCCTTCAATGTCCTTGTCCAGCCCGGCCATGATTTTCAGCAAAGTGGACTTGCCCGAGCCGTTGGTGCCCAAGACCCCGATCTTGGCGCCGGGGAAAAAACTCAGCGAAATGTCTTTCAGGATATGCCGCTTGGGCGGCACGATCTTGCCAAGGCGGTTCATCGAAAATACGTATTGAGCCATAGGACCTGTGATGTTGTGTCAGTGAAAAACCGCCATTATCGGGCTTCACCCGCAAGAACTGGCGCGACCGTGCGACAATGCACGCCGTTGCGGGACTTCAGTTACCTGCAACGCCAGCACCTTGCTGGGAGCTTCAGCCCCTCGAAGCTCCGTTTTTGATCCCATCTGCCTTTGACTGAATTGGCGCGACAACGCGTCAAAACGGGCTGATGTCCTGGCACCCTGGATGGGGTGCACCTCACCATGAAATTTGAAGAACTCCATTTGGCCCCGGCCATCATCAAAGCCGTGCTCGAGCAAGGCTACGAAACCCCCACACCCATTCAGGCCCAGGCGATTCCGCTGGTGCTGGCCGGCCATGACCTGCTGGGTGGCGCGCAAACCGGCACCGGCAAAACCGCCGCCTTCGTGCTGC
>Ga0209066_10002950_pt1 | contig 19953 bp, 17 predicted proteins | sample All_14_2_FD_187198 | JGI IMG/M metagenome (GOLD analysis project Ga0209066, IMG submission 187198) | Freshwater microbial communities in response to fracking from Pennsylvania, USA - Allegheny Zone_MetaG_DW_15 (SPAdes) (version 2) ... | reverse complement strand
CGGCTCCCCGCCCGCCCTGGTGCTGGGCGAGGAGCTGGCCAAGAGCCTGGGCGCCTGGCCCGGCGACGAGATAGTGCTGGTCTCCCCGCAGGGCGCCGCCACCGCCGGCGCCGGCCTGCTGCCCAAGATGAAAAAATTCCGCGTAGTCGGCCTGGTGCGCACCGGCTATTTCGAATTCGACAATACCATGGCCTACTGCTCGCGCGCCGCGGCCGGGAATTTCTTTGGTTTTCCGGGCGGGGCCAACGGCGTGGGCGTGCGCCTGAAGGACATCGACGACGCCCCCGCGGCGGCCGCCGGCCTGCGCAAGACGCTCGGCTTCGCCTTTAACATCAAGACCTACGCCGACATGAACCAGACGCTCTTCGCCGCGTTGAAGCTGGAGAAGTTCGTGATGTCGCTGGTGCTGGCCCTGATCATCCTGGTCGCCACGTTCAACATCGCCTCCAATTTGCTCATGATGAGCGTCGAGAAGCTGCGCGACATCGGCATCCTGCGGGCCATGGGCGCCGGGCCCGCCTTCATCCGCCGCGTCTTCTTCTGGGAGGGCAATTTGATCGCCCTGACCGGCATCAGCATCGGCGTGCTGCTGGGCGTGGGCATCTCCGTCTTCCTCGCTGTCTACCCGGTGCTGGAACTGCCTTCGGACATCTACTACATCACCAAGGTGCCGGTGGACCTCAAGCTGTCCAATATACTGGCCACCGCCGCCGTCAGCTACCTCCTGTGCATGCTGAGCGCCGTCTACCCCGCCATGAGGGCCTCCCGGGTAAGCCCCGTGGACGCGATACGCTATGGATAAGGTCGTAGAGATAAGCGCGCTGACCAAGGCCTATACCTCCGGGCATGAGCAGATCCTAGTGCTCGAGGAACTGGATTTCCACATCAACAAGGGCGAGTTCGTGTCCATCGTCGGCCCGTCCGGCTCCGGCAAGTCCACTTTCCTCAACATCGTGGGCCTGCTCGACGACGTCTACAGCGGCGAGGTGCGGCTGTTCGGCCGCAAGCTGGAAGACCTCGACGAGGCGCAGAAGGCGGTGCTTCGCCTGCGCAATATCGGCTTCGTCTTCCAGTTCGACTCGCTGCTGCCCGAATTTACCGTGCTCGAGAACATAGAGATGCCGGCCCGCGTGCTGGGCGAGGATGGCCCCGGTAAAGGCATGGACCTGCTGGCGCGCTTCGGCCTCGAAGAGATAGCGCACAAGTTCCCGATGGAGATCTCCGGCGGCGAGAAGCAGCGCTCCGCCATGCTGCGCGCGCTGCGCAACGCGCCCGCCCTGCTCATCGCCGACGAGCCCACCGGCAACCTGGACCGCCACAATTCCGGCGTGATCCTGGACGACCTGCGGCGCGCCGCCGGCCTGGGCACGGCCGTGCTGATGGTCACGCACAACGAGGAAGCCGCCCGCCGCGCAGACCGGGTGCTGCACATGCAGGGGGGGAAGCTGAATGCTGTGTGAGGAATGCCGCAAGCAGAACGCCGCCGTCTTCCTGAAGCTGGCCGTCAATAACAAGGTCAAGGAACTGCACCTGTGCCCGGCCTGCGCCGCCAAGAAAGGCATGAGCTTCGGCCTGGAGTCGGGCGCGTTCAACATCTCCGACATCGTCGGCAACATGAGCGGCTATTTCAAGGATTTCCTGCCCCCCGAGCGCAAGACCCTGCGCTGCGGCGCCTGCGGGCTGAAGTATTCCGAGTTCAAGGAGTCGGGCCGGCTGGGCTGCCCCGGCTGTTACGAGAGTTTCGAGCCGCAGCTGACCGAGCTGATGGCCCGCATCCACGGCTCGGCCCTGCATACCGGCCGCGCCTACGCCGACGCCCCCGAGCTGAAACTCTCCAAAGCGGAGACCGCCCGCCGCCTGACCGAGCTGCGCGCCGAGCTCAAAGAGGCCGTGGCCCGCGAGGATTTCGAGGGCGCGGCCAGGCTGCGCGACGAGCTCAAGCGGCTGGAGGGGCGGCATGGCTGAGATGATAAAGTCGTTCCGGCCCTACGTCACCTGGGCCAACGCCCGCGGCGCCTGGCCGGACATGATCTTCTCCACGCGCGTGCGCTTCGCCCGCAATTTGGTCGGTTTCCCTTTTCCCAACCGCGCCGAGCCGCGCCAACTAGCCGAGATCCGCCGCCAGGCCATGACCGCCGCGCGCGACAGCGGCCTGTTCGCCCGCGGGCATTTCCTGAAACTGGAGGCGCTGGGGCCGCTGGACAAGCGCTTCCTGGTGGAGCGCCACCACGTCTCGCACGCCCTGGCCGCCACCGTGCTGCCAGCCGGCGCCGCGGTCTCCAACGACGAGGACCTCTCCGTGATGGTCAATGAAGAGGACCACCTGCGGCTGCAGTGCCTGCACTCCGGCTTCGACATCGAGGGGGCCTTCAAGGCGGCGTTGAAGCTCGACGAGACGCTGGGCCGGGCCCTGCCTTTCGCCTACGGCCCGCGCTTCGGTTTCCTGACCGCCTGCCCCACCAACACCGGCACCGGCATGCGCGTTTCCTGCCTGGCCCATTTGCCCGCGCTTTCGCGCCTGGGGCAGATGCCGCAGGTGCTCGAAAGCCTCTCGCACCTGGGCGTCACGGCCCGCGGCATCTACGGCGAGGGCACCATGGTGCTGGGCGATTTCTACCAGATCTCCAACGCCACCTGCCTGGGCCGTACCGAAGAGGAATTCTGCCAGAACATTGACCGCGTGATCCGCAACCTCATCCGCCAGGAGATTGCCGCCCGCGAGACGCTGCTCAAGGGCCCGCTGAAGCTGCGCACCGAGGACGCGGTGTACCGCGCGCTCGGCCTGCTCAAGCACGCCCGCACCCTGTCCTACGAGGAGTTCATGCAGAACGTCTCGCTGGTGCGCATGGGGGCCGCCATGGGCTGGAACATGGGTCACGATTTCAGCACGTTCAACCAGGTCACGCTGCTGATGCAGCCCGCCCACATACAGGCCGCTGCGGGCCGCGAACTGGCGCCGGCGGAGCGCGACGCTTTCCGGGCCGAATTCCTGCGCAAGAAGCTCGCCTAGGCCGGGCCTTTCCTTCCCGTTGGGCCCTTGACAGGGCCTATTAATCTGCTAAAAAATAAGTGTGCGAAAGATAGTTTTCGCGGGTATACTCTTTTTGTCCGTCCTGCCCCCGCGGCCGGAGGGGCTCCTTTTTGCCGCCCCCGCCGGCGACGCTACCGTCATGATGCAGGGGTTCCACTGGACCTCCTGGAAAAAGTCCCCCTGGTGGGGGGAGATCAAATACCGCGCCGGGGAACTGTCCGCCGCGGGCATAAACCTGGTCTGGCTGCCGCCGCCTTCCGATTCGCTGGCCCCCGAGGGCTACATGCCCCGGCGGCTGGAAGTGCTGGATTCCAGCTACGGCAGCGCGGCCCAACTCTCGGCCGCCGTTAAGGCGCTGCACGGCGCCGGCATACGGGTGATAGCCGATATCGTGGTCAACCACCGCGTGGGCGTGAACGACTGGGCTGATTTCGCGGCCCCGGCCTGGGGGCCGGACTCGGTCTGCTCCGACGACGAATGGGGCAAGGGGCAGGGCGCCCGAGACACGGGCAAGGGCTTTCACGCGGCCCGAGACATCGACCATACCAAGCAGTACGTTCGCGACTCGGTGACCAGGTGGCTGACCTCGCTGCGCGACAACCCAGGCTTCGACGGCTGGCGCTACGATTACGCCCGCGGCTTCTCCCCGGCCTACATGCTGGCCTATAACCGGGCCAGCGGGGCCGCCTTCTCGGTGGCCGAGATCTGGGACGACTTCGACCCGGTCCGCCCCGACGCGCACCGCCAGGCCTCCTGCGACTGGATGGACGCCGTCAACGGCGAGATCAAGGTGTTCGATTTTACCACCAAGGGCCTGTTGCAGCAGGCCCTGCTCTCCGGCGAGTACTGGCGCCTGGCCGACAACGCCGGCCGGCCCGCGGGCCTGCTCGGCTGGTGGCCCGCCAACGCCGTCACCTTCATCGATAACCACGACACCGGCCCCAGCCCCGACGGAAAAGTGCAGGAGCGGGGCTGGCCCTTCCCGTCCGACAAGGTGCTGGCCGGCTACGCCTATATCCTCACCCATCCCGGCATTCCCTGCGTCTACTGGCCGCATTTCTTCGACTGGGGACTTAAGGCCCAGATCACCGGGCTGATAAAGGCCAGAACGGCCGCGGGCGTGACGGCCTCCAGCTCCGTGAACATAGTGCGGGCCGAGCGCGGGCTGTACGCCGCCTATATCGACGGCTCGCTGGCGGTAAAACTGGGCGACAACCCGTGGAACCCCGGTGCCGGCTGGAACAAAGCCGCCGAAGGCGCCGGCTACGCGGTCTGGACGCGTCAAAAGTAGCCGCGGCGAGGGGCGGGGAGAAAGCAGTCAGGGGCCGCGGCAGCGCGGCCTTTTTCTTTTATAGGCCCGCCCGGCCGGCCGGCGCCGCCTTTCTTGCTTTCCCCCGCTATATATAATTAAATATCCCCATGTACCAGAAGCACTGGAGCCTTAAAAAACTGCCTTTCGAGAACACCCCCGACACCGAGTTCTTCTTCGAGTCAGAGGCGCACGAAGAGGCGTTCTCCAGGCTCGCGTACGTGGTGGAGGAGCGCAAGGCCTGCGGCGTCATCACCGGCGCCTACGGCACCGGCAAGACGCTCATCCTCAAGGCCCTGGAGCGGGAGTTCAAGAAGAAGGGGTTCGTTTTCTCCTCGGTGCAGAACCCGCGCCTGGACGACCTGGGCCTGCTCAAGATCATCCTTCACAATTTCACCGGCTATAACGTGCCCAAGGCCAAGGAAGACGTGCTGATGGGCATAGAGCGCTTCCTGCGCGACACCATGCAGGACGGCAAGCACGTGGTCATCGCCATCGACGAGGCCCAGCTGATCAACGACGAGAGCGTCTTCGAGGAGCTGCGCCTGCTGCTCAATTTCCAGACCGAGACGCGCTTCCTGCTGACGCTGCTGCTCAGCGGCCAGCCCGAGCTCAGGGAAAAGCTGGATTCCAACAAGCAGTTCAGCCAGCGCATCACGCTGAGCTACCACCTCAAACCCCTGGACTTCGAAGAGACGCGCAACTACGTGCTGCACCGCCTGGAAGTGGCCGGCCTGACCGAGAACATCTTCGACGAGAAAGCGCTGGAGCTGCTCTACGAGCGCTCGGGCGGCATCCCGCGCTGGATCAACAATATCGCCAACATGAGCCTGCTGGCCGCCTATTCCTCCGGCGCGCGGCGCATCACCGCCGAGCTGGTGGCCGAGGGCGCGGAGAGCGGCCGCTAGCCGCGCAATTATGAAAATACTGGGCATAGGACCGCACCCCGACGACCTGGAATTCGGCTGCGGCGGGGCTTTTCTGAAAATGGCCGCCGAGGGCCACAAGATCAGCCTGCTCGTGATGACCAAGGGCTCCGTGGGCGGGGATCCCCGCGTGCGGCTGGCCGAGCAGGAGCGCTCGGCCGCCATGCTGAAGGCCAAGCTTTACTGGGGCGGCTTCGAGGATACCGGCGTGACGGTGACGCGCGAGCTGATCCGCGCGGCGGAGCGGACCATAGAGGCGGTCAAGCCGGACATCGTTTTCGTGAACTACGGGACGGACACGCACCAGGACCACCGCAGCGTCTCGCAGGCGGTGGAGACCGCCGCCCGCTACGTCAAGAACCTCGTCTTCTACGAGGTGCCCACCACCATGGATTTCAACCCCGGCGTCTTCGTGGACATCGGCGCGGTGATCAGCCGCAAGGTGGCCCTGCTCAAGTGCCACCGCTCGCAGGTGTTCAAGACCAGGGTGAAGAACCTCTCCATCGTGGAGAGCGCCAAGGCCGCGGCCATGTTCCGCGGTTACCAGGACCGGGTGAAATACGCCGAAGGCTTCATCCCGCGGCGCCTGCTGCTGGATTACCTCATCGGCCGCAAATGAGACCTACGGCTATGGCGCAAAAGGAGCTGCCCTCGTGACGATAAAGCGTCAGGGCGGCTTCTTCTCTTTCGCCGTGCTGGTGGCGCTGCTGGCGCTGCTGCCGCCCGGCGGCTTCTCGGCGTGGACCTGGACCGAGGGGCTGCGCTGGACCTACCTGTTCCTGATCTCGATGTCGGCCGTCTTCCTGCTGGCCCCGGCCAGCGCCTGGCTGGCCGCGCGCATAGGCGCCATCGATTACCCGTCGGAGCGCAAGGTGCACACCGCGCCGGTGCCGCGCATCGGCGGCCTGGCGGTGTACCTGGCCTTCATGGCCGCGCTGCTGCGCAACCAGCAGTTCTCCCGCGAGGTCTACGGGATAATGCTCGGCGGCACCATCATCTTCGTCCTGGGCTTTTTCGACGACTGGAAGGGGCTGTCGGCCCGCACCCGCCTGTTCTGGCAGACGGTGGCCGCCCTGACGGTGACCTTCTTCGGGCTGCACCTCAGCTTCCCGCTCAAGCTGCCGCTGGGGCAGGTCCTGTCCGCCGCGCTCTCCGTAGTCTGGCTGGTCGGCATCGTCAACGCCTTTAATTTCATGGACGGCATAGACGGCCTCGCCTCGGCGATGGGCGCCGTCTGCGCGCTGCTCTTCCTTGGCATTGGATGGAACTCCAGCCAGTACCCGCTGGCCTTCGTTTCGGCCGCGCTGGCCGGGGCCTGCGCCGGCTTCCTGCGCATGAACTGGCAGCCCGCCCGCGTCTTTCTCGGGGACTCCGGCTCCACGTTCATCGGCTTCATCCTGGGCTGCCTGGCGCTGTACGGCAGCTGGGCCACCGATAACCCCGCCGTGGCCTTCTCGACGCCGCTGCTGGTGCTGGGCATCCCGATCTTCGACATCATCTATACCACCGTGTCGCGCGTCCGCAACGGCAGCGTGCGCAGCGTGCACGAGTGGCTGGAGTACGCGGGCAAGGACCATTTCCACCACCGGCTGATGAAGCTGGGGCTGAGCGTGCCGCAGACCGTCGGGTTCATAGTGCTGCTAAATATCTGCCTGGGCCTGGGGGCCTGGACGATACGCCACACCGCCTCCACGGCGGGCACCTGGCTGCTGCTGGCGCAGAGCGTGCTGATCTTTTTGATAGTCGTCGTGCTGATGCTGCTGGGCAGGGAACTCACCACCGGGGAGAAAACATGAAAGACTCGCTGATAAAAAAATATTCCGTCAGGAAGCTGGACGCGGAGCTGTTCACGCCGTTCACCATCGCCAGCGGCAGCCACAAGAGCATGACCAACGCCCTCTTTACGCTGGAGGCCGCCGGCGGGGTTAAAGGCTACGGCGAGGCCGCCATCGCCACCCACATCACCGGCGAGACCCGGGAAAAGACCATGCGTAGCCTCGCCAAGGCGGGGGAACTGCTGACAGGGCTGGACGCTTCCGATTACCTGGGCGCCCTGTGCCGGCTGGAGCGCCTGCTGGAGGGCAACCGGGCCGCGCTGGCCGCCGCCGAGATGGCCGTGCTGGACCTGGCCACCCGTCTGCAGGGCGTATCCTTGTGGAAATTCTTCGGCGGGCGGATGCCGGCCGTGAAAACCGACGTGACCGTGGTGATAGGCGGGGCGGATACCGCGTACGAATTCACTAAAAAAATGCGGGCCCGCGGCTTCCGCATCTTCAAGATCAAGACCGGCGTGGACATGGACGAGGACTACCGGCGGCTGGAGGCCGTGCGGCGGGCCGCGCCCGGCTGCGCCGTCTACCTGGACGCCAACTGCGCCTACTCCGCCAAAGAGGCCGAGAAATTCGTAAAGGAACTGATGCGGCGGGGCATAACGCCCGAGGTGGTGGAGCAGCCGGTGAAAAAGGACGACTTCGACGGGCTGGCCTACCTGTCCCGGCGGCTGCCGATGCCGGTCTGCGCCGACGAGTCCGCCTATTCCCTCGACGACGTCTTCGAGCTGATCCGCCGCAACGCGGTCACGGCCGTCAATATCAAGCTCACCAAGCTCGGCTTCCTGCGCGCCCGCGAGGTGTGGGCCCTGGCCCGCGCCAAGGGCATCAAGCTGATGATGGGCGAGATGGTGGAGAGCGAGCTGGCCTCCTGCGCCGCGGCCCAGTTCGCCGCCGGCCTGGGCGGGTTCGACTTCATAGACCTCGACACCCCTTTCTTCATCAAGGGCAGCGGCCTGCGCGCGCCCTCTTTCCTTTCCCGCGACGGGGTTTATTCTCTCGACCGCGTGAAGGCGGGCATAGGCGTGGAGCCCCGCTGATGCGGCTGGCCGCCGGGGCGCTGCTGCTGGCCTGTCTGGTTCTGCCCGCGCGCGCGCAGGTGCTGCCCGACCTGCCGGACCTGGGCGACCTGCCCGAGCCGACGCGCTACCTGGCCGGCTACCTGTCGGCCGGCACGGGCTGGAGCCGGCCCGTGGGCGGGCACTGGGGCGACGGCGACGGCGGCTTTAAAACTTCCAGGACTTTCACGGTTTCGGCTTCCAAACGGGTGGACGAATTCCTCAGTTACGGGGCCGAGGCCGCTTACGCCGGCGGCTACGCTAATAATTCCTCCGACGGTCTTACCCTGAAAATATTTTCGCTTACGCCCTTCGTGCGGGCCTCCTATCCGGAGGGGAACAAGGTCTTTTACGGCATCCTCGGGGCCGGCGTCTACCAGTGGAACAGCCCCGCTTACACGTCGGGCGGAGTGCGTTACGCCTCGGATTCCGGTTCCAGCGGCGGCATTAATTTCGGCGGGGGGATGGGCTTTCCCTTCCTCTTCGGCACCACGGGCGGACTGGACCTGCGCTGGCATAAGATCTTCAACATGAACGGCTCCAGCTTGGACCTGGGCTCGGCGGACAGCGTGAACTTCACCTTCACCCTGCAGTACGGCGTCTGGCGGGACAAAAAGACGCCGGTGCCTGCCCCTTGACAAGTCAATACCATCTGCTATAATATACGTGGACGCCGCATAGCGGCCTCCACCTGTGAACTCCCCGAAACAAGGGAGAGCGATAACCCCCCAAAAGGGGGTTATCGCTTTTTCCGGCCTTTTCAGCCGTCCGGCATAATTTGTATGATATATATATTATAAGGCGGGTATCCGCCATTGCGACTTTTACGGAGGATTTATGGGTAAATTCGTGGAATGCGTTCCTAATTTCAGCGAAGGCCGCGACCTTGCCAAGATCAACGCGATAGTGGACGCCGCCAGGGCCGTGCCCGGCGTGCTCATTCTGGACGTCGAGAAGGACGCCGACCACAATCGCACCGTGCTCACCTTCATGGCCCCCGTGGAAACCGCCGCCGACGCCATGTTCGCGGTCACCAAGAAGGCCGCCCAGCTCATAGACCTCAACCACCACAAGGGCGAGCACCCCCGCATGGGCGCCACCGACGTGGCCCCGTTCATCCCGATCATGGATTCCACCATCGAGGACTGCATAGCGCTGGCCGAGAAGGCCGCCGAGCGCATAGGCCGCGAGCTGAACATCCCGGTGTACCTCTATGACCGCGCCGCCAAGTTCGAACACCGCAAGGACCTGGCCAAGGTGCGCAAGGGCCAGTTCGAGGGCCTGAAAGAAGTCATCGGCAAGGACCCCGAGCGCGTGCCGGACTTCGGGCCCAACCACATCCACCCCACCGCCGGCGCCATGGCCGTGGGCGCCCGCAACCAGATCGTCAATTTCAACGTCAACCTGAACACCACCGACATGGAGTTCGCCAAGGGCCTGGCCAAGAAGATCCGCACCTCCGGCGGCGGCCTGCCGGCCCTGCGCGCCAAGGAGATCTTCCTGGAGAGCAAGGGCCAGGTGCAGATGTCCACGGTGCTCACCGATTACAAGACCACCTCCATCAAGCGCGTGATGGACGAGATGCAGAAAGACCTCGGGCCCAAGGGCATCACCGTCAGCGGCACCGAGCTCATCGGCCTGACCACGCAGGAAGCCCTGACCGACTACGCCGTGGAGAACCTGCAGGTGCAGGGCTTCAACAAGGCCGAGCAGGTGCTCGAGACCAAGCTGCTCAAGCTCCTCTCCTCCTGGCAGGCGGGCGCCAACCTCTTCGTGGACGCGCTGGCGAGCACCGACCCCACCCCGGGCGGCGGTTCGGCCGGCGGCGTGAGCGGCGCGGCGGGCTGCGCGCTGGGCCAGATGGCCCTCGGCATCACCCTGCGGAGCAAGAAGCTCGAAGAGGCCAAGCGGCCGGCGCTGCGCGAGCTCTATGAGCGCCTGGGCGGCCATAAGGCCGCGCTGCAGAACTGCGTGGCGGAGGATTCCGCTTCCTTCGACGTTTTCATGGAGGCGATGAAGCTGCCCAAGGACAATCCCGAGCGCAAGGCGAAGATGCAGGCGGCCCTGAAGTACGCCGCCGAGGTGCCGCTCAAGACCGCCCGCCTGTCCTCCGAGGCCCTGGCCGGCCTGCTGGTCTGCCAGGACTGCGTCTCCGCCCACGTGCGCAGCGACTACCGCAGCGCCCGCTACCTGCTCGAGGCCGCCATCCGCTGCGCCGCCGAGAACGTCTTCATAAACGCCGAGGGCCTGGAGGACAAGCCTTTCGCGGAGAAGATCACCGCCGAGGCGAAGGGCTACCTGGCCGTCTGCGGTACCGCGAAGGCCTGATTTTTAACGATAAGGAGCATTGAATGGCAAGCATGGACGCGATCTCACGCAACTTGATGCTGGACAGTCTCAAGGAGTACGCCAAGCGGCGCATTCCCTACGACCTGATCCGCGAGCTCGACGAGAAGAACGAATTCCCCGCGCAGATCCTCAAGGAGATGTACCAGCACGACGTGCTGGGCCTGCACCTGCTGATGGTGCCCGTGGAGTACGGTGGCGTCTCGGGCGGCACGTTCGACATCTACCGCGTCTGCGAGCAGCTGGCCCGCATAGACCTCGGCATCGCCACCGGCGTGTTCGCCACCTTCCTCGGCACCGACCCGCTCAACGTGGGCGGCACCGCGGAACAGAAAGAGAAATGGCTCAAGCGCATCGCCGGCGAGAACCTGCTGGTGGCCTACGGCGCCACCGAGGCCGACGCCGGCAGCGACCTGGTGAACCTGCGCACCCGCGCCGAGCACGTGGTAAAGAACGGCAAGATCGCCGGCTACCGCCTCACCGGCAACAAGCAGTGGATCTCCAACGGCGGCGTGGCCGACCTCTATACCATACTCGCCCTGGCCCCCGGCGGCCCCTGCTGGTTCCTTGTCGAACGCGACATGGAGGGGTTCAGCCCCAACAAGCACGAGGACAAGCACGGCATCCGCCTCTCCAATACCGCCGGCCTGTCGCTCGACAACGTTTACGTGCCCGCCGAGAACCTGATCGGCATGGAAGAGGGCAAGGGCCTGCTGCAGGCCCAGGCCGTGTTCGGCTATACCCGCGTGATGGTGGCCGCCTTCGGCCTCGGCGCCGGCGAAGAGGCCATGGAGCAGGCCATCCGCTACAGCCAGCAGCGCATCCAGGGCGGCGGGCCGCTGTCCGACAAGCAGGGCTACACGCATAAACTGATCGTCCCCAACTACGTGCGCATGGAAGGCGCGCGCGCCTATATCGAGTACACCTCGCAGCGCCTGGACTCCGGCGAGCACGGCCTGCAGACCGAGGGCGCCATCGCCAAGTACGGGGCCTCGGAGTGGGGCAACAAGGCCGCCGACGACGCCATACAGGCGCTGGGCGGCTACGGCTACACCAAGGACTTCCCCGTAGAGAAGATCAAGCGCGACATCAAGATCTGCTGCATCTACGAAGGCACCAGCGAAGTGCTGGAGATGACCATCTACCGCGGCCGCTGGCAGGAGCACCTTAAATCCCGCGGCAGGTATTACCTGGACATGGCCGACAGGCTGGACCAGGTGCACGCCGGGGAACCCAAGGCCGGCGCCCACGCCGCCGCCCTGGGCCTGCGCGCGCTCGCCGCGGTGCTGGAAGAGTGCCGCGCGCAGAAGCTCACCCGCCACCAGCACGTCACCTTCAAGCTGGGCAAGCTGATCTGCGCCGCCGAAACGGCCGCCATTTTCTCCGAGGCCGCCGCCGCCAAGAAGTACAGCGAGACGGTGCGCTTCGACCGGGAAGGCTGGCAGGCCATGGCCCGCGTTTTCGCCCGCGAAGCCGCCCTCAATACCGCGCTGGAAGGCCTGGCGCTGGTGCTCGGCGCGGCCGAGCAGGCGGGCAGCCTCGCCGACGCGGTCAATATCGAGGCGGTGCAGGCCGAGCAGAAAGGCATGATCGCCGACATGGACCTCGTGGCCGCCAAACTGAAGCAGACCTTTAAGGCGAAATAGTTTTTGAAGGAGATACAATGAACATAGTCGTACTCGTCAAACAAGTTCCCGATTCTACCGAAGTCAAGATAAACCCGGAGACCGGACACCTGATCCGCGCCGGCGTGCCGAGCATCATAAACCCCTACGACCACTTCGCCCTGCAGGCGGCGCTGGAGCTCAAGGCCAAGCACGATTTCAAGGTGACCCTGGTCTCCATGGGCCCGCCCCAGGCCAAAAGCGTGGTGCAGATGGGCCTGGCGCTGGGCGCCGACGAGGGCATCCTGCTCTCCGACATGGCTTTCGCCGGCTCCGACACCTGGTCTACCGCCTACGCGCTGGCCAAGGCGATAAAGAAGATCGGCAAGGTGGACCTGATACTGGCCGGTATGCAGGCCATAGACGGGGACACGGCGCAGACCGGCCCCGGCGTGGCCCAGCAGCTGGGCATGCCGCAGATCACTTTCTGCGAGCACGTCGAGGTGGACGGCCGCCGCGTCATCGCGCGCAAGCAGATCGACGGCGGCTATGAGGTGCTGGAAGCCCGCCCGCCCGTACTGCTGACGATGATCATGACCAAGGACTACACGCCGCGCTACCCGTCTTTCCTGGCGGTCAGCGGCTCGCTGAAGAAGCCGTTCCACGTCTGGAGCGCGGCCGACGTCGGCGCAGAGGCGCATTACCTGGGCCTCAAGGGCTCGCCCACCCAGGTCAGCAAGATCTACCCGCCCCCGCAGCGGGAGAAGGCGGCCATGTTCTCGGGCTCCGGCCAGGAAGGCGCGGAGAAGATCCTGGAACTCATGCGGCGCGAGCACTTCTTAGAATAACCGGTTTTAAATTACAGGAGATACGATGATAGAAGTTTCCAACAAATGCATAGGCTGCACCAAGTGCGTACCGGTCTGCCCCTTCGCGGCGATCAATATGGTGGACAGGAAGGCGACGATGAACGAGGCCTGCACCTTGTGCGGCGCCTGCGTGCAGGTCTGCCCCGTGCAGGCCATCACGATCACCCGCGAGGAGGCCTCGGCCAGGGATTTCTCCGGCTTTAAAGGCGTGTGGGTGTACGTGGAGCTGACCGAGACCGGCGACAAGACGCACCCTAAAAAGATCAAGCCCGTGACGTTCGAACTGCTGGGCGCGGCGCGCAAGCTGGCCGACGAACTGAAAGAAGAGGTCTGCGCGGTGCTGCTCACCGACAAGGACCACAACTACGCCAAGGACCTGGGCGCCTACGGCGCCGACAAGGTGTACCTGGTGGAGCATGACGAGCTGTTCGAATACAACACCGACGTCTTCTCCACCGTCATCGTGGGCCTGGTGAACCGCCACAAGCCTTCCTCCATGCTCTACGGCGCCACCATCCAGGGCCGCGACCTGGCCCCGCGCGTGTCCTCCACGCTCTACGTCGGCCTCACCGCCGACTGCACGGCGCTGGCCATCAAGGACGGCCTGCTGCTGCAGAGCCGGCCGGCCTTCGGCGGCAACATCATGGCGGACATCCTGGCCCCCAATTCCCGGCCGCAGATGGCCACCGTGCGCCCCAACGTGATGAAGATGAACGAGCCCGTGGTGGGCCGCACCGCCGTGGTGGTGCGCGAGAGCGCCAAGCTGGACAAGAGCCTGCGCCGCGTGAAGGTGCTGGAGCGCAAGATAGCGCAGGACGCCTCCGGCGTGAAGATAGAGACCGCCGGCGTGATCGTTTCCGGCGGCCGCGGCATGAAGACCAAAGAGAAGTTCAGGCAGCTCGAGGAGCTGTCGAAGCTGCTGGGCGGCGTGGTCGGCGCCTCGCGCGCGGCCGTGGACCTGGGCTTCAAGGACAAGACGCACCAGGTGGGCCAGAGCGGCACCACGGTGTCGCCCAAGCTGTATCTTTCTTTCGGCATCTCGGGCGCGGTGCAGCATATCGTGGGCATGAAGGCCTCCGACGTGATAGTGGCGGTCAACAAGGACCCGAACGCGCCCATCTTCAACGTGGCCAAGTACGGCATCGTGGGCGACGCCCACGAGATAGTGCCCAGGCTGATAGAGGCGCTGAAGAAGAAGTGACGCGGGCGCGGCTACAGAACAAAAAGTGACACTGCTCAACAGGCTGCTGCTTATCGTGTTCGGGGCGGGGATGATACCCCTGGTCCCCGCGGTGGGCTTTTTGTTCTATTTCCAGAGCCGCGCCAGGCAGGATATTTCCGAGCTGCAGCGCAGCGTGGCCCAGATGGGCTCGCTGATGATGGAGCGCGAGGCCCAGGACCTCTCGCGCCGCTTCGAGCGCATGTGGGATACCGACGCCTCCTATGTCAGCCAGGCCGGCCTGGAGCGGGCGCTCAAGAAGAACCCCGAGTTCCTGTTCCTGGCCTTCGCCCGCGCCGACGGCCGCGGCGTGCTGAGCGGCGGCGTGCCCGAGCTAAAGCGCTATTTCGCCGGCGCGGTGGACCTCTCCCGCGATCCGCAGTTCCTCAAGGCCGTCCGTTCCGGCCGGCCCTCGCTGGGCGGCTTCGAGATGGTCTACGACATGCCCATCTGCCGCGCCGTCTACCCCATCGACGGCGGGTATTACGCCTTCGCCGCGGTCAACCTGCGCGACCTCTTCGTGAAGCTGCGCACGCAGCGGCTGGGCCGCACCGGCGGCCTGCTGCTGTCGGACGCGGCCGGCAACTCGCTGACGCTCTCGGGCTCCTTCGAGAAGTTCAACGGCTCGGAGGTGCGCGACATACTGGAGCGCGGGCCGGTGTTCGAGATCTCCGGGCGCGAGGGGGCCTACATCGGCGCGGCCGCGCCGGTGCGCGGTTTCGACCTGTTCATGGTGGCCCTCGAGAACAAGGCCGAGGCCTTCGCCGGGATCAACCGCATCTCCTGGCTGATGGCCTTCTTCCTGCTCGCCGTGATCACCGTCTTCTATTTTTCCGCGCTGCTCTTCACGCGCAGGCTGGGCGCGCCCGTGGCCGCGCTGATGGACGGCGCGCTGCGCGTTTCCGCCGGCGAGTTCAAGACCCCCGTCAGCGAGGCTACGGAGTTCGCCGAGCTGGGCGCTCTGCTTAAATCTTTCAACTCCATGATGACGGAAGTGGACCGCTACCACGGCATCCAGGTGGAGAAGGTCTTCGAGGAGAAGCAGAAGCTGGAGCTGCTGGTCAGCCTGATCCACGACGCCATCATCCTCTGCGACATGCGCGGCGAACTGCTGTACGCCAATGCCGCGGCCCGCGAGATCCTGGGCCCAGACGCCGTCCCCGGGGAGAACGAGCGGCTGCGCCGCAAGATTTCCGACCTGGTGGACAAGAAGGCCCGCTCCAAGAGCGGCGTGATAGAACTGGAGCGGGACGGCGCGGCGCGCTTCTACCGCATGAGCGTGCAGACCCTGTCGGCCAAGACGCAGAACCCCGCCATTTTCATCGTCCTGCGCGACATCACGCTGGAGCGCAAGATGCAGAAGATGAAGGAAGATTTCTTCCATTCCGTCGCGCACGACCTGCGCGCCCCGCTGCTGACCATGCAGGGCTACATCAAGCTGCTGGAGAAGGAGTTCGACCCCGGGGCGAAGCAGGCCGGCTACGTGCGCAACGTCAAGGATTCCAGCGACCGCCTGTTCAGGCTGCTGGAGAACATCCTGGATATCTCGCGCATGGAGGCCGGCCAGCTGAAGCCGGACCTCAAAAAGATAGGGGCGGCGGAGTTCCTTTCGGCCTCTGCGGAGAACTTCCGGGCCATTTTCGATGAGAAGGGCGTGGCCCTCTCCGTGGAGACGGCCGGCGCCGGGCAGGCGGAGTTCTCCGGGGACTCCTCGCTGCTGCGGCGGGTGCTGGAGAACCTGCTTTCCAACGCCTGGAAATTCACGCCGGCCGGGGGCAAGGTCAGCGCCTCCGTCAAGACGGAAGGCGCGGATATAGTCTTCTCGGTCAGCGACACCGGCCCGGGCATCCCCGCCGACCAGGTTGAAACCATTTTCGAGAGATACAAGCAGTTGAAGCCGGGGGAGGGCGAGTCCGGCTTCGGCCTGGGCCTGGCTATCACCCGCAAGATAGTGGAACTGCACGGCGGCCGCATCTGGGCCGAAGCAGGCCCGGGCGGGCGGTTTCTGGCCCGCTTTCCCGCGGCGCAGGGGTAATTGCGGGGAATAGAACAAAGCGGTTAGGGGTAAAAAAATGAACGGCAAAAGCAACTCTTCAAAATCCGGGAAAACTCTCAACATCTTCGGGGTGGCATTATCCCTCTTCGTGCTCATCAGCCTCCCGCTGGAATCAGTGCTGAACGGCGGCTGGTGGATGCGGTCGCTGGATAATTCTTGGGCCGACAAGAGGATGTGGATCCCCAACTTCTTCTCCGGGGACGACGAGGAGGACTTTGTCGGCTCTTTCGGCAAATATTACAACCACCACGCCGATGAACGGATCTTCGTGGCGGCCATCGACGAACATACCGTGGCCAAGATGGGCTATCCGTTCAAGCGCAAGCACTACGCCACCCTGATAGATAGTCTTAATAAGTTGGGCGTCAAAGCCATAGGCGTGGATATCACGCTCACGGATCCGGACAAGGACGCCCCGCAGAGCGACCGGCAGATGGCCGAGGCTGTGCGGAGGGGCGGAAACGTTTCTATCCTGGTCTACGTGAGCCCCCAGGACGGCCAGATGCTTTACCCGTTCCCCGGGCTGGGCGAGGCCGCGGCCAATATTTCCCATCCTCACGTCGAGAAGGACATAGAGGCCGACGGCCAGGTGCGGCGGGTGGCCCTCTTCAGCGAGGCCATCATCTACGACCAGCTCAAGATCAAGACGCGCTGCGGCAAGGACTGCATGGGGGTCGGCCTGCCCCTGCTGGCGGCCGGCACCTACGCCATCTACAGCGGAACCCCGCTTAAGGACCTGGAAAAAACCTACGGGACCGGTTCGATGCGCCTTAACTTCAGGGTCCCCAGGAAAAGGCCTTACCACCCCGGCTGGAACCAGCCGGATAAGACTGGCGTCAACGAATCCGTTTATCGGCACATCTCCGTGCTGGACATAATGGAGGGCCGGCTCTCCAAGGAGGAGAAGGCGGCGATAAAGGGCGGCATAGCGTTGATCGGCTCCACGGCCACCGGAGCCTTCGACCATTATCCTTCACCTTTCTCCACCAGCTGGCCCGGAGTAGAACTGCACGCCAACCTTGTGGACAACATGCTCCACGGCGATTTCTTGAAGCCTCTGCCGGGCTGGCTGGAGATCCTGATGCTGCTGGCGGCGATCTGGCTGCCCATACTGCTGGCGCGGCACGCCATCATGGTGATCTCCCTGGTTTCCGCCGGCGCGATGGCCGCGCTGATGGCCATAAACTTCCTGCTCCTGGTAAAGCATTATGACATGCCTTACTTCAGCGTCTTCGTCTGCATGCTTCTCTCCTTTATCTTCGTAACGGTGCACAAGGCGCTGTTGGAAGGACGCGAGAAAAAGTGGATCAAGAACACCTTCGGGCAGTACCTGTCGCCCAAGGTGGTAGAGATGATCACCAAGGACCCGTCCAAGCTGTCGCTGGGCGGAGAGAAGCGCGACATGACGGCCTTCTTCCTGGACCTGGCCGGCTTCACGACCATGTCGGAGAAGCTGTCCCCCGAAGAGCTGACCGCGATGCTGGTGGAGTACCTGTCGGCCTTCACCAACGTCATCCTCAAGCACGACGGTACGGTGGACAAGTATATCGGCGACTGCATCATGGCCTTCTGGAACGCCCCGCTGGACCAGGCCGACCACCGCAAGCTCGGCATCCTGGCGGCCATCGACTGCCAGACGGAGATGGCGCGCCTCAACGAGTCGCTCACCCAGTTCACCATCAAGCCCAAGTGCCGCGTGGGCGTGAATTCCGGCCACATGGTAGTGGGCAACATGGGCTCCAAGTCGCGCCTGTCCTACACCGTGATGGGCGACACCGTCAACATGGCGTCGCGCATGGAGGGCGCCAACAAGTACTTCCACTCCAAGATCATGACCAGCGAGGCCACGTTCGGGGACCTGAAGGACGCTTTCGACTACCGCTACCTCGGCAGCATCCGCGTGGTGGGCAAGGCCATCCCGACCAAGGTCTACGAGCCTTTCGCCCGCAAGGGCGAGGCGGCGGCCGAAGTGAAGGCCATGCTCGGGCATTACGAAGCCGGCATCGAGCAGTTCCACAAGGGCGCGTACGCCGCAGCCCTGCCGCATTTCAAGGCCGCGCTGGCGGCCCTGCCCGGGGACGGGCCCTCGCAATTCTACGTGGAGAAAGCGGAGCTCTTTCTCAAGGAGCCGCCGAAGGACTGGGACGGCTCGTTCAACCTGACGGAAAAGGGTTAAGGAACTTATGGTAATCTTCTGGCGACTGCTACTGGCGCACCTGCTGGCGGACTTCACGCTGCAGCTCGACATCGTCAACCGCCTCAAGCGCAAGAGCGCGTGGGGCATGCTGCTGCACTGCCTCACGCACCTCGTCACCTCCGTGGCGCTGACCTGGCAGTACCTGGGCGACATCTGGTTCACCGCCGGCGGCCTGGCCGTCAACGGCTGGCAGGCGCTGGTGCTGATGTTCGTGGTGCATTACGCGGTGGACGAACTGCGCGTCTACAGCATGAAGTCCTGGTACAAGGACAACACGCTGAGCTTCCTGGTGGACCAGATCGTGCACGTCTACGTGCTGTTCCTGATCTCGCCTATCGTGGTGCCCGAGCCCGGGCTGCTGATGGGGGAGAAGTGGGCCGCGATCGGTTCCATGCTGGTGCTGGTCACCCACTTCACCACCGTGCTCATCTACTTCGTGGAAAAGGACCTGTTCGGCAAGACCTTCCCGGCCTTCGACGAGAAATACTTCCTGATCTTCGAACGCTTGGTGATCTGGGCCTTCTTCTTCGCCGCCGGCTACTGGTGGACGCTGTTCGCCGCCGCCTGGATAGCGCAGCTTTTCTATGTCAGGCGCAAGCGCATCATGGACCTCAGCGGCATCAATGTCTGGATAAGCGTGTTCATGGCGGTGCTGACCGGGTTCTGTACCAGGTACGTCTATTACGGCTACCTGTAAGCGGGGAATTTAAAAGGCTTCATGCTGTCAGTCATTGAGAAACTCAAGATCGAAGAGGCGGTGTTCACGTTCGTCGACGTGGAGACCACCGGCCTGTCCCCCAGGGCCGCCCGCGTGTGCGAGGTGGCGGCCGTCAGCTTCCGCGGGCCCGACCGCGTGGGCACGCTGGCCGAGCTGGTGAACCCCGGCACGCCGATCCCGGCCGAGGTCTCCAGGATACACGGCATCACCGACGCGATGGTCAAGGACTGCCCCGGCTTCGGGGGGGTGGCGCCGCGCCTGCTGGCGCTGCTGGAGAACACCGTGCTCGTCGCCCATAACGCCGAGTTCGACGTCTCTTTCCTGCGAGAGGAGTTCGCCCGCGTGGGGCTGCGGTTCCCGAAGCTTTACGTCCTGGACACGCTGGTGATAGCCAGGAAGAGCTGGAAGTTCCAGAGCAACCGGCTGGGCAACATCGCCGCCGAGCTCAACCTCTCCAACGAGGGCTGGCACCGCGCCCTCAGCGACGTGGAGATGACGCGCAAGATCTTTGAACATTTTACAGGCGCCTTCCGGTCCGCGGGCGCCGTCACCGTGGCGGACCTTATTGCAAAATGCGGAGGGAGGACAACATGAGCGCTAAGAACAAGCCTTTTACCCTGGGGACGGCCCCGGACATCGTGGATTTCGCCGAGGTAGCCTACGGCCAGCGGCGCGTGGAGATAACCGCCAAGGCGCTGAAGCTGATAGCCGGCCGGCGGGCCAGCCTGGAGGCGCTGCTGTCCGAGGATAAGGTGATGTACGGCATCAACACCGGCTTCGGCGAGCTAGCC
>Ga0209066_10002949_pt1 | contig 19953 bp, 16 predicted proteins | sample All_14_2_FD_187198 | JGI IMG/M metagenome (GOLD analysis project Ga0209066, IMG submission 187198) | Freshwater microbial communities in response to fracking from Pennsylvania, USA - Allegheny Zone_MetaG_DW_15 (SPAdes) (version 2) ... | reverse complement strand
GGCTTATCCAATAGGGACACGGGGAAAAGGCCCCGTATATGAAGGAATATATTTTCATATGGAAATATAATTTTTAAATGAGAATATCGCCGCGGAATTGGGGGTGCGTTCCCGTAACCTTGTATGTCCCGTGAGAAATAAAAATCCCCGCGGGTTTTCAGCCCGCGGGGATCTGGTCCGCTAAGCGGCTTAGTTCTGGCAGGTGGCCGAGTTGTAGAGATCCGGAACAGAGTCTATCAGTCCGATAACGTCTACCTGAACCACGTCCACAACTACCTGGGTGGCGTCCGGAACAACATCGACGAGATAGTCAACAACGGTAACGGTATCGTCCCAGAAGCTGGTCCCCTTCTGGTTCGGGATCGATGCGGCGGCGAGGGGCTTCACTTCGGCTGAAAGCTTGCCGATTTTGGCGGGTTTGGCGTTGCAGAGTTCTTCGGCGGTCTGGCCGTAGGCGTTCACGGCGGTCCCGGCCTTGGCGGAGTCGCTGCCGGAGACGGAAGCTTCGACCGGGGCGGAGCCCTTTTTGGCGGCGGAGCCGCTGAAGAAGCTGTCGAGGATATTGCCGGCCTGGCCGAAATCTTTTTTCATGTCCACCGCGGCGATCTTGTCGCCCGCGCCGGAGAGGTTCTCCAGGGTGCCGGTTTCGGCCTTGGCGGAAGAAACCGCCGCGAACACCGCTATCACCGCTATCGCTATTTTGCTGTTTTTCATATTGCTTTCCTCGTATACCGCTAGATTTTGTTTTGCTGTGCCAACTACGGAGCAATTTATATGCCAATGCCAGGACAGGTAGATTTGCAGGCTTATCCAATAGGGACACGGGGAAAAGGCCCCGTATATGAAGGAATATATTTTCATATGAAAATATTATTCTTAAATGAGAATACCGGGGCTGCCGGGTCTTTGACTGGGGGGATCTAAACTAGGGAGATAAAAGAACGCCCTGGCGGCCATAGCCCGGGGCGGTCCCCGCTGAAACAAAAAACGGCCCGGAGGCCGTTTTTTGCTTTAGACGCCCGGAAGCCTACTGCGGCAGGGCGGAGACCGACATCCAGTACTTGCTGAACTGGGACATCAGGGCGTGGTAATCTTCGAAACTGGAGGGCTTTGTAAGGAAAGAGGCCGCGCCGCTTTCGAAACTCCTGCGGATGTCTTCGCGCGAGGCGGAGCTGGTCAGCATTATGACCGGGATCTTCCGCAGGGCCTTGTCGGCCTTGAGTTTCTTGAGCAGCTCCAGGCCGTCCATGCCGGGCATGTTGATGTCGAGCAGCAGCAGGTCGGGGGGCTCCGCCTTCCTGCCGGAGTGCTTGCCCGCGCAGTTAAGGTAATCCAGGGCCTCGGCGGCGCTGGAGGCCACGGCCAGCTTATGGGGCAGGTTCAGCTTGGCGAAGACCCTCTGGGCCATCAATATGTCGTCTTCGTTGTCGTCCACCAGCAGGATGCTAAGGGATTGAAAGGCCGGGCTCATATTTACCTCCCTCACAAAGACGTAAAAAAAACCTGGCGGCCTGGCGACCAGTTGCCTGTCGCCCTGCCGCTGCCCCTCAAAAGTAGTATAGCAGTACTATTAAATATATCAAGGTGACGTTGTATACACACAATTTAATGAATTCCTTAATTCACGCCGCGGGGGCTGGCGGGGCCTAAGGGCCTACGCGCAGAGGCCCGGCCGGGCCCAGGCGGACTAGGCATTAAAACATGGGGGGTCTGGGCACTTGGCCTCTTATGAAAAAGCCTTGTTTGCGCTAAACTATCTGTAATGAATCACGCCAACCACAATACCAAAGTTAAGTTCGCGGTAGTTTTCTTCTCCCTGGTCTGCGCTTTCAACGCGCCGGCCAGCGCCAATAACCTCTCATCTTTCTTCGAAGGGGCCGACAAAGGCTCCATGGCCGACCTGGTCACCGGCCTGCGCGCCGGCGGCGCCGACGTGCCCGACCCCAAGGCCGCCGAGCCCCAGCCCGGGCAGACCCCCCAGCCCGGCAACAACGAATTGCTGCACTTCTGGGAAGATCTCAAGAGCGACGTGTTCGACGACATCTGCAAGGACGTGGAGATCCCGATAGACGCCGGCTTCGACATAGGCGACATCGCGGGCGTGGAAGGCAAATTCAAGCGCTACATGAAGCAGTACCCGGACAACAAGATTGCCGTGATAGACGAAGTGGGCGTCAAGCTGGACGCGGGCCATACCTTCAGCGATATTTTCAACGTCAACGGCAATACCTTCAATATCGGCTTCTCCGGCGGCCTGGAAGGCAAGTCGGTGGTGGTGCGCAAGACCAACGAGGACAAGTACTGCAAGAACCTCCTTAAGATAGTGGACCTCCGCAAGGTGAAGACCATCCTCCCCCTCAACGAGAAGCGCATCAACGAGATGGCCGTCAACGAGATCTGGAAATTCCCCGCCCGCATCCACATGGGCGTCTCCGGCGGCCTGGGCTACCCCGTGCAGCCCTGGCTCACCATCGGCTTCTCGCTGGGTACCTCCAAGGAGATGAAGCCCTCCGTCACCCTTTACAAGATGGACGCGGACCACATCCGCATGCGCATCCGCCTGGACCGCATCACCGTCAAGAGTGCCGGCGCCTCCGTGGGCACCTCCTTCGACGCGGGCATGATAGGCCTGCCCGAAGCCGAGGGCTTCCTGATGAAAGAGATAGACAAGGCGCTGGTCAAGGAGTTCAACAAGTACCTGGCGCTGAAATTCGGCCTCTCGACCAGCCGCGCCAAGGGCCAGAAGATCCTGCTGGAGTTCGTCATCGACGCCAAGAGCCCCGAGCAGGTCACCAAGATGGTGCAGTTCCTCAAGGGCGACCTGAGCATCATAAAGCGCCTGATAGAGATGGGCGTGCGCTTCAACGACTTCTCCTCGCTCGACGACACCGCGGCCGGCCAGCAGGCGCTCGACAGCGTCTCGGGCGTGGCCGCCGAAGGCCTGGGGCTCAACTCCACCTTCGCGGGCTCCAACCACTTCAACAGCAATTCCAACGCCTCCAACATCGTGCTGCCGATAGTGCTGCACCGCGAGGCCAACGCCAGCCAGCGCTACGACCGCTACCAGGTTTCCGGCAGCGACCAGGTGCTGCACGTGCACAACGCCTCCAAGAACACCTCGGTCAGCAACATCAACGTGCCCTTCATCGGCAAGATCTTCAAGCACAATACCAACCAGAACTTCTACGTGGTCAATTACGAGGACAAGGACGGCCAGGTCTCCGACGCGGCCATGGTCTACCAGCGCTACGAGGGCTTCATCAAGCACGACGAGCGCGACGCCCGCGGCATGGTGACCGACATGAACGAGATCCTCAAGTACGCCGGCACGCAGGGCAACGGCGTCAACACCGGCTTCACGGTGGACGTGGACGCCCTGTTCCCCCGCCTGGCCGACGCCGAGGCCAACCCGGAATATGATTCCGAGGGCAACAAGATAGTGGATTCCAAACGCTACAAGTCGGCCATCATGTCCTTCTCGCTGGTCTTCACCCAGAAGGCCGTGCGCGACATCCTGGCCGCCTCCAACATGACCGTGCTGCGGGCCGTGCTCAATATCATGGAGGGCCTGGACCGCGAGATCCTGGAGAAGGTGCGCCACCTCTTCAGCTTCGACAGCAAGGGCAAGGTGGACTACGACTGGAAGGCCGCCCGCAAGCTCCTGGACAAGTACGAGACGGACGATTTCGACCCGTTCACCGTGGTGCGCAGTTTCTGCTCCAACGTGGCCGCCGTGGTGGCGGATATAGCCAGCGTGCGCGAAACCGGCGACCAGAAGGCCAAGTCCGAGCGCCTGGCCCAGGTGATGGGCGGCAAGGGTAAGAGCCGCGTGGGCTACGAGAACATGCTGCAGGTCATGATACAGCTGGTGGACGTCAAGGACATCTACGCCAAGCTGGACGTCAAGACCGACAAGCGCATCAAGGGCGAGGAGAACATCAACAACTCCTATAACCTCTACAACGACAACCTGCAGGCCGGCTACAGCTCGCAGCTGGGCCAGGCCAACTCCCTGCGGGACCGCTTCGCGGACCCCTCGGTGCTGAGCGACTAAGCCCTTCCGAGGCAAAACAAAAAGCCCCCGGCAGAACCGGGGGCTTTTTATTTGCGGCCGCCGGGCTTTACCGGATCTTGCCGTCCACGCCGAAGATGTAGGCCATCAGGGCGGCGCGGGCCCACATGCCGTTGCGCTCCTGCCGCCAGAACACCGCGCGCGGGTCGTCGTCAACGCTGACCTCTATCTCGTGGCGGCGCGGCAGCGGGTGCATGATGACGCAGGTCTTCTTGATATCCTTCAGGTTCTCCTTGCGGAAGTAGAAGGGGGAGTAGTCCACGCCCTTGCTCTCGCCCGCCTTGTCGTGCTCGTCCTGGATGCGCGTCATGTAGATGGCGTCGGCCGTCTTCATGACGCCCTTGAAGTCCTCGGTCTCCTGGTAAGGTATGTTGTGGCGCTTGAGGAAGTCGAGGATGTCGGCCTCCATTTTGAACTCCTTCGGCGAGACGAAAGAGAGGGACATCTTGTTGTAGTTCTTCATCAGGTAGGACAGCGAGCGCACCGTGCGGCCGCGCTTCAGGTCGCCCACCATGACTATATGCTTGTTGTCGATGTCGCCGTTGAAGCTGCGGTAGAGGGTGTAGACGTCCAGCAGGGCCTGCGTGGGGTGCTGGTCCTTGCCGGAGCCGCCGCTGATGATGGGCACGGGGCGGCCGGTGCGGTTCATCAGCCACGCGGTCTTCTCCACGAAGCCCGGGGTGGGGTGGCGCATGATGATCATGTCCACGTAGCTCGAGAAGGTGCGCACGGTGTCCTCGGGCGTCTCGCCCTTGACCTCGGAGGAGGTGGAACTGTCGCGGATCTCGCTGGTCTTCACGCCCAGGACGTGGGCGGCGTTGAGGAAGGACATGAAGGTGCGGGTGGAGGGCTGCGCGAAGTAGAGCATCGCCCGCTTGTCCGAGAGCAGGCCCGAGACGTAGTCGGCGCCGTCCTTGTGCTGGGTCACCTCGCGCAGGCGGTCGGCCGTGCGGAACAGCAGCGTCAGCAGGTCGCGGTTGAGCTGCTGCGCGAACAGGCAGTCGTAAACGCGGCCGTCTTTAGAGAAGAAGGGGATCTTTTCGGAGACGGGGCGGGGAAAGAAGTTTTCCCAGTCGGGCTGCACGCTGGTCATTTCCTGTGTTCTCTGCATCGGGACTCCTTTTTTTTAGGGCAAACCGTCCGCGGTTTGCGCCAGCGGGCGGTGACGGCGGGTGCGCCGGCTGGCGGGCTAAATCTTTTTGACCAGGTCCAGCAGGACCAGCTTGCGGCCGTGGCCTATCTTGACCTTGGCTATCACGGAGCCGCTGGCGGCGTCCTTGCGCGGGTCGTTCTCGTTGAGGAAAAATTTCTCTATGCCGTAGGCGGCGGACATCCCGCCGAAGCCGTGGCGCATGGTCGCGGCCGCCCAGCCCGGCTCCTGCGGCGGGTTGTCGCTGCAGTCGGCGGCCTCGTAAACCGGCACGGGGCCCGCTTCGGTATTGGCGGTCTTGCCCCGGTTCTCCAGCTTTACGAAAACGGGGCCGAACTTGTCCCTGAAGGAGCAGTTGCCGGCCCTGGGGGTGGAGATATCGTAGGTCAGGGCCACGTAGGTGCCGCTGATGAGGTCGCGCGGGTCCACGGGTACCGTTTCCAGGTAGAACTCGGGGGAATCGGAATTCCTGGACGAAAGCAGCCAGCCGCCCCACGCGGCGAAGAAGAGCAGCTGTACTCCCAGGGCTATGCGTAATTTGTTCATTTCTTCACCGACTCTATAAGGGCTTTGCGGCCCTTGTTGACCAGGTAGGCCAGGACGCCGAAGGCCAGGCCGGTAACGATGAAAGCCACGCCGCTCTTGAGCAGGCCGCCGAAAAGGTCTATGAAACGCGTCACAGCGGTGAGGGTGATGACGGCCACGCCGCGGTTGATAAGCTTCTCGTCGGAATTTTTGGCCCCGCTGACGATGCAGGCCGCGCCGAAGGCGGCCAGGATCAGGTTGGCGATGACGGCCAGCAGCTTGGCGGCCGCCTCGGTGGCGTCGAAGAGCAGGAAGGCGCAGAGCATGGAGCCGGCCAGCAGGCCCTTGGCCAGGTAATCCTCGGTCTGGCCTTCAGGGAGCACGCGCTGTTTGCGCAGGAGCACGGTGGCCAGGGCGCCGGCGAAGAGCAGCAGGGCCAGGCCCCCGCCGGCGGAGGTGGTCTCGGCGCCGTAGCCGCCGTAGTCGTGGGTTTTGTAATGCCAGAAAAAAGTCATCGCGTAGACCGCTCCGGTCCAGACCGTAAGCGGCAGTACCGGCTTTTCCCCGTCGCCGCGCTCTCCCCAGGCCAGCCACAGCACGGCCAGCGACATGCCCGCCAGCAGGATGAGCGCCGAAGAGCGGAGCTTGATGGCGGTATCCGCTACCAGCATCATGAAAAGCCAGACCGCCGAGGCGCCCAGGGGCAGCCCCGTTTTTTTGCCGGGGTAGACCGCCACGCCTGCGCCCAGCACACCCAGCGCCAGCGCCCAGTGCCAGAGCGGCTGGACGGCTTCGTTGATGCGCGGCGCGCCCAGCGAGAGCATGTTGCTGCTGCCAAGGGTGCCCCAGTAGAGCGTCGTAAAAAGAAGAATGGCCGTCAGGTGGGCGGCCAGGGGCCGCTTGGACAGCACTGCCAGCGGCGCCGACAGGGCGGCCCAGAGCAGGTAGGGGCGCACGGGGTCGCCGCTTAGGTTGAAGATCTGGGCGTAGAGGCCTATGCCCAGTACCGGCATGAAGAACCAGAGGGTTTCCAGCGGCACCGCGGCGGCCGGTTTCGATTCCAGGCGCAGGCAGGCCTCGGCCGCGCCCCAGAACAGCAGCAGGAAGGCGCCCATCTTGGCTATGGCGCCTATCTTGTCCCAGTTGCTGGCGACTACCAGGATCAGGCCCAGGGCCACGAAGAGCCCGGCGGCCGCGCCGATGAAGTGCACGGCCTTGAAGGAGGCGAAGGCGCGTTTTGAGTAGGAGCGCTCCCAGACCCGGTCGGCCTGCTCGGGGGTAAGAAGCCCCTCGGCGGCGGCGCCGGCCAGGTCCTTCTTGAGCCTCGAATGGTAAGACATTTGTTTTTTAACCCCGCTGAAATTATATGAAATTAGCGCGCGGGTGTTTTCGCGCCGCCGGCGCTACCGGGAGAGCCCGAAATATTTGAAGACCTTTATCCGGGAGACGATGATGAAGATGTCCCGGAGGGTGAAGCCCGTTATCCTGCCTATCAGCAGGCCGTAGAAGAACAGGAACAGCAGGTTGTAAGCCCAGCCCGCGCGGATATTCCTGGTCAGCCAGCCCGCCGCGCTCACGGGGATATTCAGGAAGACCCCCACGGGAAAAAATTTCTGCAGGCGGACGGTGTCGGCCTTGCGGTCGAACAGCAGCGGGGTTTCCCCGAAGTAGGAAGAGGAGAATTCCGCCCCGTGCGGCAGGCAGCCCTCCCGCATGGCGATGTCGGCGATGGCGGTGCCCTTGTAGGGGTTGAGCAGCGAGCACCAGGCGAGCAGGGGCCTGAGCCTGCGGTTGAGCTCGTAGGTGTTGAGGGCGTCCTGGTAGGTCTCGGTGGGAACGCCCAGCATATTGTAGGTCAGGAACTTTATCTTGTGCCTGTGCAGCAGCGCGGCGGCGGCCTCTATCTGGGCGTTGGTGGCGGGCTTCTTCAGGATCTCCCGCCGCACGCGCTCGTTGGCGGTCTCTATGCCCATCTTGACGGAGGCGCAGCCGGCGCGCTTGAGGAGGCCGACCGTCTTCTCCGTGATCCAGCCCGCGGACGCCGAGCAGGAGAAGGGCAGGCCCGCCTCGCGGCCGTATTTTTCGCTGAATTCCTCCAGCCAGCCGCCGGGGGAATCGCACCAGAAATTGTCGTCGGCGAAGGTGATGGAGCGGGTCCAGGGGAACAGGCGCCGCAGCTCTTTTATCTCGCGGATGACCCCGTCCACGGGCCGCCTGCGGAAGATCTTTCCTTTATCCTTGAAGAGCCGCGCGAAGCTGTCGTTGTAGCAGAAGGAGCACCTGTAGGGGCAGCCCCGGCTGGTGATGACGAAAGAATATGACAGTTTCAGGATGAAGGGATAGTCGGCGTAGAGCAGCCGGTCGGGGAAATCTATGGTCTCCAGGTCCTCCGTGAGCGGGCAGACCTCGTTGCGGACTACGGCCCCGCCGTTCCTGGCCCAGAAGCCGCGGATGTCGTGCAGGGGCGCCCCCGCCTCCCAGCGGCGGCAGAACTCCTCGGCCGGCGCTTCGCCCTCGCCCAGGCAGACCAGGTCGAAAGGCGCTTCTTCTATGACTTCGGGGAAATAGGTGGCGTGGGGCCCGCCCAGCATGGCCAGGCAGCCGGGCAGTACGCTTTTTACCAGCCGCGCGGCCCCGCTCCCCCAGGCCGCGTATTCGCCGGAGGTCAGGCTGAAGGCGGCCACGGACGGGGCCAGTTCTTTGAGCCTGGCCGCCAGGTCGCGCTCCTGCGAGGTCACCAGGCAGTTGACCCGCCAGCCGTGACGGCGGAAGACGGCGGAGACATACATGGCCCCGGGTTTGGGGAAGATGTCTTCCTGGATGAAAACTATTTTCTTTTCTGGGGCCATTCTCCCGCCTGCCGCTCGCCGTCAGTTCAACTTTAACAATTTTGCTTCCCCGGCGCTACCGGCGGCTTACCTGGACGCCAGCACGAAGGAAAGCAGGAAGGCCAGGCTGACTATGTACATCAGCGGGTGGATCTCCCCGAACTTGCGCCGCGCCAGCTTGATGGCGGTGTAGGTGACGAAGCCGAAGCCTATGCCGTAGCTGATATTGTAGGTCAGCGGGATGCCTATCATGGTCAGGAAGGCGGGCAGCGCCTCGTCGAACCGGTCCCAGTCGATCTCGCGCACCGTCTTCATCATCAGCGAGCCCACTATCACCAGCGCGCCGGCGGTGATAGGGTAGACGAAATAGTCGCCGCAGCCCGGGGGAATGACGTCGGCAGGGGGGGTGAAGCCGCTGTTGACGAACAGGCAGTACTGGCTGGCGTTGGGCAGGCGGAAGCCGCCCCCGACCATCTGGATCAGCGGCGAGAAGAGGGCGCACAGGGCGAACAGCAGGCCGGTTATCACGGCTGAAAGGCCGGTGCGCCCGCCCTCGGCCACGCCGGCCGCCGATTCTATGTAGGTGGTGATGGAGCTGGCCCCGAAGAGGCCGCCCGCCACGGCCGCCCCCGAGTCCACCAGCAGGATCTTCTTTATGTCCTTCACCGAGCCGTCCTTATTGACGAAGCCGGCCTGCTCGCCCACGGCCACCACGGTGCCCATGGTGTCGAAGAAGTCCGTCAGCATGATGGCGAAGATGACGAAGCCCAGCGCCGGGGTGAGGGCGTGGGCGAGGGCCAGTTTGCCGTTCACCTGCTGGAAAGGCGCGAAGAAAGTGGCGAAGTCCGGCGCCGAGAAAGCGGCGGACGGCACGGCGGTCACGCCCAGCAGCAGCGCGGCCGCCGTGGCGGCCAGGATGCCCCACAGGATGTCGCCCTTTACCTTGGCTGCCATGAAGAAGGCCGTGGCGAAGAAGCCGGTCAGCGTGACCCAGACATAGGGCTGCGAGAAGTCGCCCAGCGAAACCATGGTGATGGGGGCGGGCCTGATGACGCCGCCCTGGTTGAGGCCGATGACCGTGATGAAGAGGCCGATGCCCACGCCGATGGCGCGCTTGAGGTTGAGGGGGATGGAGTCCATCACGGCCTCGCGGAAGCCAGTGACCACCAGGCCGAAGATGATAGCCCCTTCTATAAAGATGACGGCCATGCCCACCTGCCAGGGCACGTTGGCCTGCTGGAAGCCGATGACCGAGAAGGCGAGCACGGCGTTGATGCCCATGCCCGAGGCCAGCGCGAGCGGCCGGTTGGCGACCAGCCCCATCAGCAGGCTCATGGCGGCGGCCCCCACGGCGGTGGCGGTGACCGCCCCGGCGAAGGGCACCCCGGCGGCGGAGAGGATGCCGGGGTTCACGAAGACGATATAGGCCATGGTCAGGAAGGTGGCTGTTCCTGAAAGGAGTTCCGTTTTAAAGTCGGTGCCGCGCTCGGCGAATTTAAAATATTTTTCCATGGGAATAATTTAGCATTTTCCCCCGAAATCCCGCATTGCGGGATTTTCCCGCGAAGCGGGCCGGCCGCCGCGGGCGCGATTAATTCCCCGGCCCCGGCGGCTATTTTATAGAATTGAAAACGATGGACCGCGACAAACTGTTGGATATCCTCGGCTGGGCGGCTTTCGCCTTCGCCTGCTCCGCCTTCGTGCTGCCGGTGGTGAACCCGGACGTCTTCTGGCACCTGTCGGCGGGGAAATATACCGTTACGCACCTGGGGCCGCCGCGTACCGACTTTCTTTCCTGGCCGCTGGCCGGCGCCGAGTGGGTGGACTTCGAATGGCTGACGCAGGTCTTCTACTACCTGCTCCACGAGGCCGGCGGCTTCAGGGCGCTGCAGGCCTTCAAGGCGCTGCTGCTGGCCCTGACCCTGCTGGTTTTCCGTTCCACCGTCCTGCTCTACGGCCGCCGCTCCGCGCTGCCGCTGGCCCTGCCCTTCTTCGCCGCCGCCATCCTCTCCAATTGCGACCTGCGTCCCGAGAACTTCACGCTGTTGTTCTTCGCCCTCACCCTTTACTTCCTCGAGAAATCCCGCCTGGGAAGCGCGCCCGGCGGCCCCCGCGCCGCGGCCGCGGCCTTCGTCTTCTTCGCCCTGTGGACCAATCTGCACGCCGGCTACCTTTACGGCCTGGCGCTCATCGGCCTGTACGCCGCCGGGGAATTCCTGACCGAGCAGCTGCCCTATATTTACGGCAAGGGCCCCTTCGCGCGGCCGCAGAAAAGCCTGCAGTACCTGAAGTTCTTCTTTACCGGCCTGGCCGCCAGCCTGGCCAATCCCTACGGCTGGAAGATCTACGCCGTCATAGCCAACCACCAGGAGCATATCGCCGCCCTGCAGGAGCATATCCAGGAATGGTCTCCCTTCAGCCTCGACAACGCCTACCAGTGGCCTTACGCCCTAGCGCTGGGAGCGGCCTTCGGCGCCGCGGGTTATTTCCTGCTCAGGCGCCGCCACGTGGTGTACCAGCATATAGCGGCGCTGCTGTTCTTCGCCTGGGCCTCGGCCGCCCACCAGCGGCATATACCTTTCTTCGTGATGACGGCGCTGCCTTTCGCGCTGGCCCTGCCCTGGGAGGGCGCCGGGCCCCGCCTGCGCCGTGCCCTGCAGGCCGGCGCGGCCGTCCTGGCCGCCGCCCTGCTCTGGTTCTACTACGCGCTGGTCTGGCCGCAGTACGGGGCCGCGCCCCGCGTCAGCCGCTGGAGCTCCGATGGGCTGGCCGATTTCCTGAAAGCCAACAGCGGGGAACTTTCCGGCCTGCGGCTTTATAACCACTGGGGCTGGGGGGGCTGGCTGGGCTGGGAACTGGGGCCCGCCTACAGGCCCTTCATAGACGGGCGCTACCTCTTCCACGACAAGATCCCCGAAGTTACCGGCCTCAGCAAGGACGTCCGCAACTGGACGCGCCTGATAGACAGGTATGAATTCGGCCTGATGCTGGTGAAGCTAGACGAGCCGGCCGTGCCGGTGAAGCAGCGCCTGAACGACGGCACCGAGGAATTCTTCTGGCGCCCCGCCTACATGTTCTACCTGCCGCGCAGGGAGTGGGCCGTGGTCTACTGGGACCGCTCCGTGGCCGCGCTGGTGCGGCGCTCGGCCGTGCCGCCGGGCTGGCTGAAGGAGCGCGAACTGCGCTGGCTGCGCCCGGGCGACGGCGCCAACCTCCAGGCGCCGCTGCTGGCCGGGGAGATCCCGCTGCCGGAACTGCGCCGCGAGCGGGACATCATGCTGGGCTGGCGCCGCGACGCGGAGGGCTACGCCGGGGCCGACGCGGCCAGGCGGGTGGAAGAGCTGGAGGCGCTCTGCGCCGCCAAGGGGGCCAGGTGCGCCAGATAATAGGGGAGATCAAGACGCACCCGCTGGCGCTGTTCGCGGATTTCAGGCGGCTGTTCCTGGGCCGCATCATCTCGGCGGTGGGCGACAAGTTCTTCTCCATCGCCATCGCCTGGTGGGTGCTGTCCGCGGCCGGGGACAAGTCCAAGTTCCACCTGGGGCTGGTGATGGCCGTCACCGTGCTGCCGGTGGTCGCCTTCGGGCCGCTGCTGGGCACGCTCTCGGACCGCTCCAACAAGCGCCGGGTGATGCTGGCGGCCGACGCGGCCCGCGCGGCGCTGGTGCTGCTGCTGGCGCTGCTGCTGTGGAGCGGCCGGCTGAACCTCTGGTGGCTCTATTCCATCTGCTTCCTTATCGCGGGTTTCGGGCCGCTGTTCGAGTCTTCCGTGGCGGCCTCCATCCTGCGCCTGACCTCGCCGGAGAAAATGCCGCAGGCCGTGGCGGCCGACGCCTCGGTGGTGCAGCTTTCCAATGTCGTGGGCTCGGCGCTGGGCAGCGTGCTGCTGGCCGCGGCCGGCGTGGCCGGGGCCTTCCTCTTCAACGCCGCCGGCTACGCGGCGTCCTTCGCGGCGGTGTGGGGCATCCGGACCCCCCTCCAGCCCGAGGCCAGGACCGACAGCTCCTTCATGGCCGAATTCAGGGAGGGGCTGGCCTACATCTTCCGCAATAAGCCGGTGCTGTCGCTGATCATGACCTTCGCGGTCTTCAACTTCTTCGTCTCGCCCATCCTCATCATCATCCCTATGATAGTCAAGTTCACGCTCAATGAGTCCGTGACCTGGCTGGCGGTGTTCGAGACCTTCTTCGCGCTGGGCTCCGGCGCGCTGGCCGTCTCGCTGAGCTTCAGGAAATCCTACGGGAATATCTACGGCTGGTTCTTCGCCTCGGTGCTGCTGATGGGGCTGAGCTTCGGCGGGCTGTATTTCGCGCACAACAAATACGCGGTCTGCGCGCTGCTCTTCGGGGCCGGGGCCGCGCTGGGCGGCGGCAACACCCTGGCGCTGACGCTGTTCCAGTCCACAGTTCCCGACGAGATGAAGGGGCGGTTCTTCTCCGTGCTGACCACGCTGGCCTACGCGGTGATGCCGCTGGCCTTCATGGTCAACGGCATGCTTGCGGAGCGGTTCTCGGTGAACTTCTGCATCGCCCTGAATTCCCTGGCCGTGCTGGCCCTCTCCTTCATCATCCTGCTGCTGCCCCGCATAAAGTACCGGGCCTGAGCCGCCTGCGGGCCGAAAGGAAAACCCCGCGGAGTTCCGCGGGGTTTTCCTTTGCCGGGGGCGGGTCAGGCTTTTACGATGCGCGTGCCGGCCAGGATGTCGTGCCAGGTGCGGCGGCTTCTTTCCCAGATAGCCCAGGCGTAGCCCAGCAAGCCGAACAGCGAGAGCAGCGAGGTTATAGCCCGCAGGAAGATCCTGTCGACCGGCACGGTCCCGCCGGTGGCGAAATCCACCACTTTCAGCTTCATGATCTTCATGCCTATGGTGCTGCCGAAGCGCCACATGGTCAGGGCCATGTAGAGCACCCAGATGCCCATGCTCACCGGCACTTTGCCGTTATCTCTGCTGACGCCCACGTCCACCTTGCGCTTGCTCTTCCAGACCTTGCCGTCCCGGCCTTTTACGGCGGTCCCTTCTTTGCCGATCTTGATGGACTCGCCCTTGGCGCCTATTATGTCGATGCCCTGCTTGCTGAAGCGCACGTCCTCTATGGTCATGTCCGGCATGGCCGGGGCGCCCGTGTCATTGTCGGTGACCTTGGCGGAGGGGCCGCAGGAGCCGAAGCCCAGCGTGCTGCCTATCATCGCGAAAATGCAGACGTCGAGCAGCAGCGAACCGAACCGGCGCCAGAAGCCGGCAGGCGCGTAGAGGGCGTCGGCGGCCGGCAGGGGGGAGATGTGGGCGGGCTGCGGCGCGTCTCCGGCGGAGGCCTCGCCCAGCGGCTGGCTTCCCACCGGCACCTCGCGCAGCACGCGGAAAACCTTGATCTTCTCCGGGATGCCCTTGAACTGGCGGTAGCCTATCTCGCTGGACGGCACCTCCTTCTTGTTCATTGCCAGGTAGACGGATTCGGTGAAGAACACCTCGTTGGGCTCGGCGATGCTCTCCAGGCGGGAGGTGATGTTGACCGGGTCGCCGTAGATGTCCCCGTCGTCGTGCACGGCCACCTCGCCCGAGTTGATGGCGATGCGGATCTCTATCTTTTCCGCCTGGGCCTTGCCCTCGTTGAAGGCCCGCAGGACGTCCTGGATCTCGACCCCGCAGATGACGGCGTCGGTCGGGCTGTTGAAGACCACCAGGAAGGCGTCGCCGATGGTCTTGACCAGGCGCCCCTTGAATTTTTCTATGACCGGCATCACCAGGTCGTGGTGGGTGGTCAGCAGCTCCTGCGTCTGGGCGCGGGAAAAACCGGCCGTCTTGGACGTGAAGCCCTTGATGTCCGTCAGGGTCTATACCGGACACATCGGTAACATATTATACCGGATACATAGGTAACACTTTGAGCCCAAAGGGATTCCCGATGGGCTCAAATCTTTTTCCCTCGAAGTCAAAGTAGCCCAGATCGTAATCCATAAACGTTACTAGCCATATCCCGTCACCCACTTCTTTTACGCCGACCGGCTGCCCGGCCAGCGGTTTGCATAAATTAATCTTCTTTTTCCCCATACAGATCCGGCCGCAATTCGTAACCAGTACGGTCCTGTCGTGAAACGGGTACTGCGGGTCTATTAGCCCGCGGTAAGGCCTCGCAGAGGGCGCATAAACCTCTCCCGGGCATTTCATGCCCAGCGCTTCGTGCGGCCGCTCCTTGTTGAATTCCTCAATAAACTCGTCGAACCGCACTTGCTGCTGAAGAAAATTCTCTCCGGGCGGTCTCGTGGTCTCTTTCTTCAACGTAAGATGCATCCTTTCATGCCGCCCGTTCTGCTGCGGATTGCCGGGCTTGATGCGCTCGATTTCAATACCGAGCCTCAGCCACCAGACCGAAAGTTTGCTGAGCTGGAATAAAGCCCCCGGCGAGGCGAATGGCACGCCATTGTCTGTACGAATTGCTTTCGGCAGGCCCCGCTCTTTGAACACGTGCTCGAACGCGATGAAAGCGGGGTTCTCTTTAGTGCTTTCAAGCGCTTCACAAGCCAAAATGTAGCGGCTGGCCTGGTCCGTTACCGTCAGCGGGTAACAGTACCGCCTGTCGCCCATCATGAATTCACCTTTAAAATCAGCGCACCACAAATCGTTCGGCTGCCGCCCCTCAGACAGCGGCGTCCCGGTAGCCCTGTTCCTTCGGCGTCCGCGTTTGGTCACCAGACCATGCCTGTCCAGTACTGCGTGAACCGTGCTTTTGGCCGGGGGTTTTATGTCCGGGTATTTGCGCAGGATTAGCTCACGTATCTTAGGCGCACCCCAGTGGGGCTTCTCCTGCTTCAACTTCAGGATCGTGTGCTCCACCTGGATTGGCAGTTGGTTGGCGTAGCGGTACGGCCTGCGGCTCCGGTCGGCAAAGGCTTGTGCGCCGCTCAGCTGATAGCGGTTCCAGAACTTATATCCCGTCTTCCTGGAAATGCCGTACTCGCGGCACAGTTCGCTCATCGTTTCACCGTCAAGCAGTCTGACCACGAATTTCATTCTTTCATCCATAACAGAATGTTCCTTCCATGGCATAGGTGGCCTCCTGGTCCTATGCCAGAATTGTAACCTATGTGTCCGGTATATTCTGTTACCTATGTCTCGGGTTGCTCACAGCATTATCGCCAGGTTTCTTGCTTCCATATATGCTCCGTGTCCGGCCCGGTCAGGCGGGGTTGGGGATATCGATGAATTCCGTCTTTACCCCGAACTTCTTCTCCAGCACCCCGGCCAGCGCCAGGACGCCCGGTTTTTCGCTGTTGTAGTGGCCGGCCGCGATGAAATTGGCGCGCGTCTCCCGGGCGTATTCCTGCGAGGGTTCGCGCACCTCGCCGGTTATGAAGAGGTCCAGCCCGGCGTCCACCGCCTGCCTGAACATGTCGGCCGCGCCGCCGCTTATCGCCCCCACGGTGCGGATCTTTTCCTTCCCGAAGCGGAAGCAGAGGGGTTCCGCGTCCAGCTTGATGGCCAGCGCGGCCGCGATGTCGCCTATGGAGAGCGGCCTGGGCAGCGTGCCGCTGAACCCGATGGTCTCCCCGTCGTAACTGCCGAAAGGTTTGAGCTTGCCGGCGCCCAGCAGGGCCAGCAGGCGCGCGTTATTGCCTACTACGGGGTGCTTGTCCAGCGGCAGGTGCCAGGCGCAGAGCGAGAGGCCGCCGTTAAACAGGGTCTCGAGCTTGCGCTTGAGGGGGCCCGTGACGGGCTGGGCGTTCCCTTTCCAGAGCAGGCCGTGGTGCACTACCAGCATATCCGCGCCCCACTCCGCGGCGCGGGTTATGCACTCCAGCGAAGCCGAGACGCCGAAGGCGACCTTGCGCACTTCCCTGCGGCCCTCGGCCTGCAGGCCGTTGAGCGACGAATCTTTTATGTTTTTGGAATCGAGGTAGGAATCCGCGAAAGCGACCAATTTGTCCCTGTCAGCCATGAACCCTCCTAACCTGCCGCAGACTGAAAATTATTTCCTGCTGGGATAGACGGAGTAGATGTAGCCGTTGGCGACATTTTCGGCTATCTGGTCCGTCACCGCGTAGCCCCCGGCCTTGGGCGCCAGCAGCAGCGCCGCGTAGCTCCACTGCCCGGGGTTGCCCCTGAGCGCGGAGGGCGGCAGCAGCACCTTTATCCAGCCGTCCTGCGCCGAGACCGGGAAACTTCCCGCCTTGGCCTGGCCCTGGGGGGTTATCTTGTAGAGGACGGCGCCGTCCGGAGAGACTTCAAGGGCGTATTCCCAGGCGTTTTCCGGGTAGATCCTGAGGGGGCGGCCCTGCAGGGGCCGCGTTATCCCCGCGCGGTGGCGGCGGTTGATATCCATGTAGAGGTCCAGCCGGATATGGCTGAAGCCCGAGGGGCGCTTGAGCGAATTATCGAGGGCCGCGGGCTTGAACTGGAAGAGCGAGCCTGCCTCGCCCGTGGTGACCTTGAGCGCTTCCAGCTTCCAGATCAGGGCCGGCTCCGCCGAAGCCGGCAGGCCCGGCGTCTGCTCCGGCGGGACGGCGGCGCGGGCCGAATTGGTTATGAGGAAGCCGTCCGGCAGGGTTTCCACGCTCATCTTATCCGTCTGTGCCAGCGCGGCCCGGGCTTCGCCCAGCCCGGCGAGGGCCCAGGGCGGCGGGGACTTGTGCATAAGGCGGTAGGCGTTGGAGAGGGCCGTCCGGAGCGCCGCCTCCGCCTCGCCGGAAACCGCCTCGTCCTCGGAGGCGAGGGCCAGCAGGCGGGCCCCCTCTTCGGCCGAAAAATATTCGTTGAAGGCGGGGGCGGCCTTGGCGTAGTTGCCCTGCGAGGCGTTGAGGTGCAGCATGAGGGTTTCGCGCGTCTGGGCCAGGGCGGCCAGGGCGCCGGCCTGCAGCGGGGAGGAGGCCCAGCGGCTGTAGTCGCCCCGCCACCCGGCGGCCGCGGCGGAGATCTCGGCGGGCGCCGCGGCGGTGGAGACCGCGGCCGGCAGCGCGCCGGAAACCGTCAGGCGCTCCTCCGGCACGGAGGCCCGCAGCTCGGCGGCCAGCATGGAGCGCAGCCAGGCGGGGTCCGGGGCGGAGGTTTCGTCGAAGAGCGCGAACGGGGCCGCGCCCGGCGCCGCGGCCGTGGAATAATCCACGAAGGGCACGGCGTAAACTCCGGCCGCTTCCATGACCGCCGCGGCCGTGGAGGCCAGGGGGCCGCAGGCCAGCCACTTTACGCCCAGGGCCCGCGCCAGCGGGAAATAATCGGCGACCAGCCCGCCGGGGGGGGACACCAGGCCTTGCGGGGCTTTCCCGAAGGCTTTTACGGCGGCCTCGCGGGCCAGGCTGAGGCGCAGGGAAAGGAAATACTGGTCGGAGCGCAGCGTGCCGGTGGCGGGCTTGCCTTCCCACTTAACTTCTTCGGCGTTGGGGTAATAGAGCAGCGGGAGCGGCGGGTCCCCGGCGGGCCGGAGGGCCAGCTCCAGCCGGCCTTCGTCCTCGAGTTTTTTTATGCGCCCTTCCAGGCCTTTGGGAAGGAACTGGAAGGCGGCCGTCAGGCGGGCGCCGCCGTTTTCTTCGAGCGCGGCGATAATTTCCGCGGCACCGTCCTCCGAGGCCGGCACCCAGAGGAGGGCCTGGCCGGCCAGGACGGACGGCGCGAGGCAGAGCGCCGCCGCCAGCGCAAGTAGGTTTCTAGGGTGGAACATTATTTTACCGTGAGCACTGAAACTTTCCTGCCGGCTTCCATTTCGGTCTCGGGGTTGAGCGGGTCCAGCACTTCCTGGCCGTCGATATGGCAGAGGTATTTGTACCTGCCCGGCGGCAGCGGCACCAGGGCTTCCCAGGTCTTAGCGTCTTTTTTTACCAGCGCCAGGGCCTCCGGGTTCCAGCGGTTGAAATCCCCCGCTATCCTTACGCTCTTGGCGCCGGCTATCCTGACCTTGAATTTGACGAAGCGCAGCTCCGGCTGCGGCGGCTCGGGGGCCCTGTCGGCCCGGCCGTGCATGGGGGGGAGCACGGCGGTGCGCGAAGGCTTGACGCTGGCCACGTTCCAGTGCCCCACGAAACTGAAATATTTCCGGATGGCGTTGTTGAAGAGAACGCTGGGCACGCTGACCAGTACGAAGACGGCCGCCGCCAGCAGCAGCAGCATGGATTTGCGTTCCATCATGCGCCGGCCTCCGTTTCCAGGCGGGGTCGCAGCCGCACTTCGGCGCCGAGCCTGGCGGCCAGCTCCCTGAACTTGTCCCGGTCCAGCGGGGGTTCGTCTACGGCCGTGGCCACCGCCTCGGGCAGCAGCAGCGAGGCCTCTCTTATGAATTCTTTGACTTTCTCGAAGCCGGTGGAGGCCCAGGGGTCCATGGGCCGCATCATCTCCAGCCACTGGGCGGGGTCGGCGGTGTTCAGGCTGACGTGCACGGAGTCTATGAGGCCTTTCATCTCGGGCACTACGTTGCGGCCCCAGACCGCGTTGGCCAGGCCGTTGGTGTTGAGGCGTATGCGCAGTTCCCGGGGCACCGGCTCGGCGCGGCCGGTCTTGACCAGGCGCGCGCAGGCCAGCAGCGCCTCCAGGCGCATGGTGGGCTCGCCGTAGCCGCAGAAAACCAGCTCTTTGAAAGGCGCCGCGGCCCATTCTTCCTTGATGAGCGCCAGCACCTGGGCGGGCGAAGGTTCGGCGCCGGCCAGGTTCAGGTTGCTGCCGCGGTAGTCCATCTTCCAGGCGTTCTTGACGCAGAAGACGCAGGCCGTGGGGCAGCGGTTGGTGAGGTTTACGTAGAGGCCTTCCCCGTAGCGGTAGACGATGCTTGGCTTTTGTTCTTCCATGGTTTAACGGCCTGGGCGGCCCCGCCTGTTTTGGCTATGGCCGCTCTATTTATTCTATCATTTAGTTGATGAAAATTTTGATAGCGCCCAATGCTTTCAAAGGCACGCTGACCGCCGCGCAGGCCGGGGCGGCCGCGGCCCGCGCGCTGGCCCGGAGCTGCCCGCGGGCCCGCCTGGAAGTCCTGCCCATAGCGGACGGCGGCGACGGGCTGCTGGAGGCGCTGGCGCCGGCGCTGGGCGGGCGGGTGCTGCGCAGCCGCGTGCCGGGCCCGCTGGGCCGCCCGCTGTCGGCCCGCTGGCTGCTGGCCGGGCGCACGGCGGTGATAGAAATGGCCGAGGCCGCGGGCCTGCGCCGCCTGGCCGGGCAGCGGCTGCGCCCGCTGGACGCCTCCACTCACGGCGTGGGGCGGCTCATGCTGGAGGCGGTCCTGCTGGGGGCCCGGGAGATCATAGTGGGCCTGGGCGGCAGCGCCTCCAACGACGGGGGCGCCGGCTGCGCGCAGGCTTTCGGCTTTTCCCTGACCGGCAGCGACGGACGGCCCGTGAAGCCCGGGGCCCGGGGGCTCGCCGGGCTGGCCGCCGTTTTCCCGGGGGCGGCCAGGAGGCTGCTG
>Ga0209066_10002948_pt1 | contig 19955 bp, 17 predicted proteins | sample All_14_2_FD_187198 | JGI IMG/M metagenome (GOLD analysis project Ga0209066, IMG submission 187198) | Freshwater microbial communities in response to fracking from Pennsylvania, USA - Allegheny Zone_MetaG_DW_15 (SPAdes) (version 2) ... | reverse complement strand
GTCTCCCAATCGCACCAAGCTGGAATTGAAACATGTTTACTTTTGCTACGCTGTACGAACTCAAACACGCTCCCAATCGCACCAAGCTGGAATTGAAACAGAAGTTGAATGCATACGGACGCTCCACCCTGTCGGGCTCCCAATCGCACCAAGCTAGAATTGAAACGCGCCTCCCCCGCAAATATTACTCGCTTAGTCCAAGTCTCCCAATCGCACCAAGCTGGAATTGAAACTCGTTTTTAACCTCTAACGCTTGACTGTACGACACTCCCAATCGCACCAAGCTGGAATTGAAACCAACCAGTTCTTCTTTGAATAGATACCTACACTCTTTCTCCCAATCGCACCAAGCTGGAATTGAAACGTTAAAACACATGAAGAGTTTAGGCGTGAGGCAGACTCCCAATCGCACCAAGCTGGAATTGAAACAACATATATCGTTGTTATAGTTCTCAGACAAATGAAGCTCCCAATCTCACCAAGCTGGAATTGAAACTGGAATAGTCAATTAATGGAACGTTTGTCGGATCAGACTCCCAATCGCACCAAGCTGGAATTGAAACCATTCACAAAACGGATTCAGATCTCAGCCTTTTTATTCTCCCAATCGCACCAAGCTGGAATTGAAACACGAGTTCAAAAGGTTTTTTGATTTGGGGTATTGCTCCCAATCGCACCAAGCTGGAATTGAAACTACGCAACATTAACCGTAGATGGCATTTTTGGAGATACTCCCAATCGCACCAAGCTGGAATTGAAACAATAGCAGCTTGGATTGTTGGGATTGTTGCAGGTACTCCCAATCGCACCAAGCTGGAATTGAAACTAATTGTTCTGCTTGTCCTGCTTTTCTTCATAGTCGACTCCCAATCGCACCAAGCTGGAATTGAAACAGCGGTTGAAATGTTCTACGTGAATCTAACATTTGTACTCCCAATCGCACCAAGCTGGAATTGAAACTGAGCGAGTTGATGACGTTTAAGGGGATCAGCTCTGACTCCCAATCGCACCAAGCTGGAATTGAAACCTTGTAAAGTGTGTCAAGAGAGAAAGGAGAACCACTCCCAATCGCACCAAGCTGGAATTGAAACTCAGGTAGGATATTGGTAAAATTATGGAGAGGTAAACTCCCAATCGCACCAAGCTGGAATTGAAACCTTGTAAAGTGTGTCAAGAGAGAAAGGAGAACCACTCCCAATCGCACCAAGCTGGAATTGAAACTCAGGTAGGATATTGGTAAAATTATGGAGAGGTAAACTCCCAATCGCACCAAGCTGGAATTGAAACAAAACAAATCTTGGTGGACAGGTTAAGGAAGCAACTGCTCCCAATCGCACCAAGCTGGAATTGAAACGGTATACAGGCTATAACAGCAGTAGCCGCTGCAAGAGCTCCCAATCGCACCAAGCTGGAATTGAAACGGGGGTGTCAACCGCTGCACAAAAGTTGACTTTCCAACTCCCAATCGCACCAAGCTGGAATTGAAACCACTCTTTGCAGTATCCCTTCCACTCTTCCCACCTCCTCCCAATCGCACCAAGCTGGAATTGAAACTTATGTGATGAACTTTACCCTTTTGGACGAGCTCAGCTCCCAATCGCACCAAGCTGGAATTGAAACAGGGGCGTCGGTAGTTAGGCTATCCGATGTGATAACTCCCAATCGCACCAAGCTGGAATTGAAACTTTGGTCTTCCGCAGCCCTGATGGCTACACCGGTTCTCTCCCAATCGCACCAAGCTGGAATTGAAACGAAGCAGATTTAAATAAAGTTCAAGGAAAAAAAATTGCTCCCAATCGCACCAAGCTGGAATTGAAACTGAATCTCCGGAACTTCTCTAATGTCGTTGTGCTTACTCTCCCAATCGCACCAAGCTGGAATTGAAACCAGATAAAAGAAGCGCTTGAACAGTCTGGTATGGCTCCCAATCGCACCAAGCTGGAATTGAAACCGACAACTTGACGGCGTTGGGTATTACCTCTGCCAACCTCCCAATCGCACCAAGCTGGAATTGAAACCCCTCGAGCGTCGTAACATCTTCAATAGATTGAGCTCCCAATCGCACCAAGCTGGAATTGAAACAGCTTTCGCCTTTTCCTCATCGTAACTCTCTATCAGCCTCCCAATCGCACCAAGCTGGAATTGAAACTAGGATAATAATCACTATGTAAGCTATAAATATAGCCCTCCCAATCGCACCAAGCTGGAATTGAAACAATACGGATCAAGAATATAAAGATAAAAAACAGTTAGCTCCCAATCGCACCAAGCTGGAATTGAAACACGTATATTGTTACACTGAAAAATTCAGGTGTAACTCCCAATCGCACCAAGCTGGAATTGAAACAACGGATTTCAATATTTATTAGATAGTGGAAAATTAACTCCCAATCGCACCAAGCTGGAATTGAAACATTATTTGTATTGACCTAGTAACCGGTTCTTCTGTAGCTCCCAATCGCACCAAGCTGGAATTGAAACATTTGCCTTTTGATAAAATATATTCATTTGTTAATTCCTCCCAATCGCACCAAGATGGAATTGAAACCAGCAACCTTTATAGAATTTTCTATTTGCTTCGTAAGCTCCCAATCGCACCAAGCTGGAATTGAAACTCAACAACTCCCGATCCCAAGACTAAACCGAAAGGTGCTCCCAATCGCACCAAGCTGGAATTGAAACGACATTGCCGATGAAGCAAATTACTCTGCTGTCAATGACTCCCAATCGCACCAAGCTGGAATTGAAACATCTTCAAGTATTATTATTAAGGTTTGATGAAGAGTCTCCCAATCGCACCAAGCTGGAATTGAAACGCTAATTGAACTAGGAAGGTTGCAAAATAGTAGTTACTCCCAATCGCACCAAGCTGGAATTGAAACCAGATGACCAAAAAAATCTTCAATGCCAGCAAAGCTCCCAATCGCACCAAGCTGGAATTGAAACTCCCAAAAATACCCTTCTGAAATAGTATAGTTACCACCTCCCAATCGCACCAAGCTGGAATTGAAACATCTCTTTGCTATCAAATTGCAGCATTGAGTTTAACTCCCAATCGGACCAAGCTGGAATTGAAACAAAACCGTTTATTTAGGTTGGCTTAAAAATGAAGAAGCTCCCAATCGCACCAAGCTGGAATTGAAACTACTTATAAGCTGTTATCATGTCTATCCAGTTAGCCCTCCCAATCGCACCAAGCTGGAATTGAAACTTTATAAAGCTCCTTAATCTTTACCCAATCTTTATCGCTCCCAATCGCACCAAGCTGGAATTGAAACACCAGTCACGATAGTAAGCTCCCCTTTTTCCATCTTACTCCCAATCGCACCAAGCTGGAATTGAAACTTGGGTACTATTTTAGAGTTCTTATTTAAGGTATCGGCTCCCAATCGCACCAAGCTGGAATTGAAACAAGAATGTTTGATTTCGTACAGTATCGATCCAATGACTCCCAATCGCACCAAGCTGGAATTGAAACTCAGATAGGGCTGATTCGTCTTTCATGGCATCTGGACTCCCAATCGCACCAAGCTGGAATTGAAACAACGTCGGAGCCTTTTTTGCTGTAGAGCCTCCATCTCCCAATCGCACCAAGCTGGAATTGAAACGTTGATACTACATCAAGTAATGGTTATCTTGGCGACTCCCAATCGCACCAAGCTGGAATTGAAACAACTGATCACTTACATTGGCCACGATCCGATCCGGATCTCCCAATCGCACCAAGCTGGAATTGAAACATGACAATGATTGACACGGATCCTATCACAAGATACTCCCAATCGCACCAAGCTGGAATTGAAACGTAGGTAAGGCTTTCCTAAGCCTCTTGATCTCATCAAACTCCCAATCGCACCAAGCTGGAATTGAAACAAGACGGTGCCATGTAAAGAATTTCCTGACGTATCTCCCAATCGCACCAAGCTGGAATTGAAACGGGGACAGGGAAAAGTACATTTGTCTTAAATGAAGCTCCCAATCGCACCAAGCTGGAATTGAAACGTTGGTATGCCGGATAAGGTCAAAGCATTGTGGGTATCTCCCAATCGCACCAAGCTGGAATTGAAACTGTTTTAAAGCAAGCTTAATAAAGTAATGAATCCTTTCTCCCAATCGCACCAAGCTGGAATTGAAACATTGCAACCGGTGGTTTCGACTTCGCTCAACCACCGGGTACTCCCAATCGCACCAAGCTGGAATTGAAACTGTACATAGCGGTCATATAGCACACGACAGCTTGCTCTCCCAATTGCACCAAGCTGGAATTGAAACGATTATCGAGGTAGGGGGTAACAACTGAAAATCAACGCTCCCAATCGCACCAAGCTGGAATTGAAACACTGATAAATTATATTGTTTCTGAGGTATGTAAACTCCCAATCGCACCAAGCTGGAATTGAAACAGACACTCCTTTTTTGTACCAGGAAAGAACATTTCACCTCCCAATCGCACCAAGCTGGAATTGAAACAAAGAAACGCCTCATTTTTGCGGTAACCTTCACCTTCTCCCAATCGCACCAAGCTGGAATTGAAACTCTGAAGTTTTACCTTCAACTATGCATTCAAATGGCCTCCCAATCGCACCAAGCTGGAATTGAAACTAGAAAGCATCTGCATCTCCATCAGGTGTTGGTATGACTCCCAATCGTATCAAGCGGGAATTTAAACCACGAAAGGCACGAAAGGCACGAAATACCCTCGTAAACCCACTAAGCTGGAATTGAAATGCTATCGCAGCGGCGGGAGTGGTGCCGGCTGGCGCTCGTAAACCCACCAAGCTGGAATTGAAACCCGCAACCAGTGGTTTCGGCTTCGCTCAACCATCGGAATAAAAAAAGCTTTCATATTTAAGACAAGCAAACCCAAGGATATGAAAGCTAAAGCAAACACCAAGAGAAGGTGTTTGTTTGGTGCAAAAATTAAGAATTACAAACACATGGGCTCAATTACATTAAAATGGGACAAGATCAAGGGTTACACCGCAAATGGGCTTAAAAGTACTCTACGCTTCGTGTATGCTAACTGGCTACTCGATTTGCGTTACACCGCAAATGGGCTTAAAACTACTCCATAACTGACCTCCAATGCTACTATAGTTCTTTGTCTTGTTAATGAACTTGGTTATAATAACGCCCGACAGAACCTATGGCTTTGTCGGGCGTCTTTATCATAAAGAACAAGAGGATCTATAATATTAAGGTAATCTATCCTCTCTGGGCGATGTTGTGTTTGACCGCAGACCTCAAGAGCATGACCTCCCTGTGAATTAGTTCATCTATAGTTCTGATCTGCAACAGTCGCTGTCCTTTCATTTAATGTTCTCGATCCTGAGTATATCAGATCTGCTTCTCAGCGCAATGGCTCGTAAATAGTCAATGTACTGTGCAGGGGTGAAGCCCATTCCTTTATACAATTCTACTTCTGCTTTCGCTTGAGCCCTATTGGCAATTAACCGTGCTTCTTCGGTTCTAAGCCGCTGCTTTTGTGCCTGTTCTCTCGCCTTTTCCTGCGATAAGGTATTTAATTCATTGCGAATTTCAACAGGAGGCTCAACTTTGCTTACTACAAATGAGATCACATCAACAGGTAGGTCGATCTTAATGACATACTCTTCAATTTGCTTCTGGATTACGGTTTTTGCTTCGTCAAAGATCTTCCTGTTAGCTACCAATTCTAGCATAGAAAAGGAGCTGAGCTTGTTTCGTACGATTTCTCTTACAAATTCTTGCAGACTATTCTTATACCAATCAACACCAAAGTCTCTCAAAAGGACTGGGGTTCTTCCTCTTTGAGGCTTCAACCTTAGAAAGACATTGATGTTAACAGATGTTTGATCATTTGTGAAAAGATTGGTGAAGTTCTCTTCATACTGCGTAGGGGTCATAGTGAATTTGTAAGTCTTTGTATAGGGACTTGTGATGCAAGAACCCTCTTGTAGGGGTACCATGTCGATGCCACCTTCACCGAAGATCGGATGTTTATCAAACACAACCTCTTCGTTGATGTCAGCACTTACTCTCGAGCAGCTGATAAAGCAGATCAGGCATAGAGAGACAATTCCTAGATAAATTAATAATCGTTTCATGATTTGATGGTTTTAATGTTTGTAATAGGTAAAATCAATCTCTCTCAATTAGAACTAGCTCTTCTTTCTAAAGTAGGAAAGCAAGAGGTAAATTGAAAAGTAGAATGATTTATAGAAATAATTAGAAAGCAATACTAATGAGATACTGATGTAGAAGCTAAATCCAAATAGCGAGGCTGTATTGTAGACGAATAGAAGCAATAGGCCTAAAGCCAGTAATTTGGTGAAATTATCTCTTACCGAGCTTGGTAAATCAGCTAACGTTGCATCCAGCTGACTTTTGTTGTTAAGATATTCGGTCTTGGTTTCTACGTTCATGCTTAGTAGGTCGATGAGAAGCATGCTCTGGTAAGCCATCCTGAATCTTTTATTGTTGTTCACCAGAATGTTTTGAAAGTCTTCGATATAACTCAGGGCGTCTCGCATTACGACATCAATGAGTGACTCTGCAATTTTTGAGGAGAAATCGAGGTAATCATTCTCATTTCTCATCTTACTCTGAATGGTTCGCATGAGAGGCAGGATGAGTTCAATGGTTTCCTGAACCTCAAAATGAGATTTGACTTTTTCTACTAGATAAAACACATGCCTTTGGTATTCACCTGATAGATGGTCATACCCTGCTGTTCCAGATCCTGGGTCGGTTGCCGTTGAAGTGTGATCGTGATAGCTGTAATAATTGGACCTATCGTGAACGTTTAGTCCAATCTGATGGTCATATTCGCGTCTCTTGTTGACATCGGAGAGGACTTCATACGCATTACGGATGGTCTGAAAGTCCTCTTTATTCCCTCCAACATCTGGATGGTGGATTTTTGCTAGTCCGCGATAGGCTGCTCTGATTTCGTACGCTGTTGCAGCCGATTTAATATTCAGCGTTTCATAATGTGTAGGTGTCGTTTTCATAACTATCAAGTTTAGGGTTGAACTTGATGCGAAATTATAGTTATGAGAACGTGCGTTTTCCTGACGAAATCCTAAGTTATGCTCAACTTGCCGCTTGAAAAGTTCCGGATTCTAATCGGAGCTCTCCTCTTTTTCCGGTTTGTTTCCGTTTTTTGCATTTCTAGTTGATCTGGTCTTATTCCAAAGTTTATCTAGGAGGTAGTTTCTGCAAGTAACCTCATTAAGATCAGCATGTATCTCGGCACGAATATCGCTAGCAGTTTTGCCGGTTATTCTATCATAGAGATTTGTTACGACATCCTGAGCTAGAGGTTTAGATAGGGATAGGTAGAGGCAAGCCACCGCTTTTTTTGTACCCGACCAGTTATCAAACATTCCAAGTAGAGGTCTATGAGCCTGGAAAAAGAGTTCACTCTGTTCCTTGATATAGTTAAAACCCTCCTTCTGCTCATCTATCTTCTCTGAATCTTTTGATTTTAGTCGAATCTCATCGATATAAGTTCGGTGCTCATGCTTGTCGAAGATCTTCTTAAGGGTGATACGCATCTCGGCAGGCAGGTCGTCGGTGTAGATGTATTGATTTAATATCTCTATTAGGTTTGTAGTGGTGTTCTTTAGTTCAGTGAGGGTATCAAAGGAGATCTCATTTTGAGATATCAGGGCAAAACGTTCTCTCTCCTCCTCCGATAAGAAATTTTGATACTTTTTTATCTCTTCTATGATGGATTGAATAAAGTTATCAACTTTAACAGTTGCCTCTCTATGTTGCGAGGAGAGCCGTTCAAGTTCAATCGTAAGCTGCCAGTTTTGCTCTTTGAGGTGTTGACAATCTTTAATCAGGGGGTCGATGACCTTTTCTAGGCCTTTTAAGTTGGCTGGAATCAATGGTAGTTTGTTGGGACTATCCTGCTTATTGGTCTTGATTATAGCACTTGAGTCATTGTCGACATTATGGGATTTGTCAACAGACTCTGGCGTGAGTGTGCTTTGTAGGGAAAGGTGATTCTCTTCTTTTATAGATGTTTTTATTATATCTTCTAGCGTAGATATGATTTTTTTATCCTGTTTGGTTCTTCTTTTTGCGAGCAGATAGATCGTGAATAAGATAATTAATAGGGATATCAGTGAAACACCCACAATTTGCCAAAGTGGCCTCTTTTCAACAGGTATAATGATAGGCTTTAGTGATCCATTAAATAGGTATAAGCCGGTTTGAGTTCCTATGTAGATTGATGGAGTTTCTTTATCGACTCCTTCTCCAATGGCCGCTTCATTGAGCGACAGATCAAGATGGTTATTTACATCTTGTCGGATTTCACCCTTCGAACTAGTTTTGATAATGCCATTATAGCCAAGGATAAAGAACCCATTAGGTTCGTTATATATGGTCAAAATTGATTTGGGAAGGCTACTTATTTCCTTTAGCTTTGATGAATCGAATAAGTAGACTCCTCGTGAAGTGTAGATATAGGTTTCGTTGTTGGTTTGACAAATAACTCGTCTAATCTCGCCAATCGTGTCTGATCCTTCGATTCTTATAAGAAGATCTTTATCAAGAGTGAATAGCCCCTGTTTTAAGGAAGAAAAGTAGGGTCCAGATTTATTAATATCTGTGATGTATAGATCCGAAAAGTCTATGCTCTTATCTTTAGTTCGAATAGAATCGAAGGTTAAAGATCCATTTAGGTTCCTTACTTTCAATAAGTAGTTTCGGGTCCCGATAAAAAGTGTTCCTTTTTCATCATAAATACTTCTAAAATCGATTCGTTTTTCTTTAATCTGAACTTTAGCATTGCTCTCTGGAGGGCCTATTTCGAGTGAGGTCTCTGCATTTATTGGATTAATCTTTAAGAGAGAGTTACTGGTGATTAACCATAATTGATCGTTGGTAGTGTGAAGTTTTATGGGTTTTTCGCTGGTGATGTGTTTTAATTTCCCTATTAAAGTTGCGCACGAATCCCCTTTTTTTATGCTGTAAAGTTTATTATCGAGGGTGATAAAATAGCATAATCCACTGTTATTGGTGCAAGCCGCGATGACATTGTTAGCATTTCCTAATGGGTTCTGATGGAGTGAGAATTTGTATAAGATATTATGACACGCCACAAAGATGAAGTCTTTTCCTTTGAGGAGGTAGTTTTTATAGTTATCATTTAGTTGGTTGGGAAATTGAAAGGAAGCCTTTCCGAGAGTGTCGGTGAACTCAATCTTCGAGGAGGTAAGCTTCCACGTTTCTCCGGTTTTTTCTGAGATGAAAGCGAAAAGGTTATCGTCTGATTCTTCCAACATACCCTCTTCAACGCATTTCCGTTTGTTTATGTTGATCTTGTAGATTGAGTTGTTGGAGGTAGCATAGACAATAGAGTCGTCTTTTCTATAAAGGGAATGCACCTCTTCATGGGTTAAGCATTGTCGATCATTTGGGTTATTTTTGTTGATAAGCACTAAACCAGAATCGGAAGTAGCTGCAATTATTTTGTCCTCCATAACGAGAACCTGGTTAATCCCAAAATGGTAGTGGGTATGGTTTTTAGGTCGGTAAAGGGGTTTACGATCGAGTAAGTTGGTAGAGCTATTCGTATTAGATAGCGTATATAGACCCGCAGAAGTTGCAAAGTAGATTTTATCTGTATCCGCTTCAATATGATAAGTAGAATAGGTAGTCGTAAGTTTCGTACTATCACTTGGATCTACCATTAGATACTGAATAGATCTTTTAGATTTAGGCAAAAGAGAGATCTTTTTTGTTCCTTCGTTTCTAATGCCTACAAAGAGTGTGGTGCGATCCTTTTCATAAACATCATATACTCTGTTATTGCCAACTGCTATAACTCTCTGGCTGTTATTAATAATGTTTATTCTGATGATATTCCCATTTTCTAGTCCGATATAATATATAGAGTCATTGTGAATAGAACCCTCTGAGATGCAGCTGATGGGTGCTGAAAAAGAGTTCGAGGAGTATATTAGAGGGTTCTCTTTTTCGCAAGAGACGAATAGTAAACCCATAAGGGCAAAGGCTAATAGAATAACACTCTTTCTTTTCATACCAACTAATTGATTTTTGTTAACCCGATGGAGGTATTTGTTAAATGAATCCCCATTGGATTATATGATTGACTTTGAGATATAGGGTTTCCCGGAAATGGGTTATTAAGTCTCAAAAATACAATTATGTATGAATTTCTTACCTACGCTCTGGTTACATTTTTCTCTGGTTCATTTTTATTTGAAGATAAGGCAGAAGACAATTCTCCGAAGTTAGGAGTATTAAGGATGGCCATGGAGAAGCTCTGATCACTCTGACATCTCGATATTGATTTAATTAATAGGAACACTTCGAGGTTTTCGAAAGATACGTAATGAGATAAATTGGAGGTATATCATGATTAGTTAGCTCTTTTGAAATAGATTAAGAAAAGGTCTTTATTCTCGTTCTTAATAAAGTGACTGAATCCCAGACTAAGTGCTTTGTCGATAAGTGGTGCAGGAAGGAATGGTGCCTGAATAAGTAGGATCTCATTTTCTGAAAGTTTATTTAGGGAACTGATTACAATAGAGACGGGTTGTTCTCCAGCGTCAAGGATTGGCTTAATGTCAATGGTTTCAATGATCTGGGTTACTGATAGCCAATCGGGAGGGGTTATATTGTATTGCAGATCGTTCTCGGAAATATTTGTAAGATCTTGCCCGACTTCTTTTCTAAGGAGATTAACCAGATCCTCAACTTTAACATTGCCTACTGCTGCAGCTTGTTGTAGCGTTGCAATCTTGGCTACCGTCTTACGTAATAAAGGATTTTTAAGTTTACTAAAGGCCGGTACGTAGTTAATAAGAACCTCTTCCAGATTAGGATAGGCCTCGATTAACTGTAAGACCTTTGTTTTTGGAGTAATTATTAAATTAGTTTCCATGATTTATTTATTTTGAATAAGATAAGATTCGTTGTTCTCCATTAAGATCACGGTACGGCTGAATATTTTGAGATACTTCAAGCGTACCCAGGTAATCACCATTTTCATTACGTAAAGCAAAGTATTCAATGTGAATCATTTTTCCTTGCATGTTAATCCAGAAAGGAGCGCTTTGCTCTCTACCCGATTTAAAATCATCAATTATTTTATCAACAATGTGCGCACTTGCTGGAGGATGGCAGAGGCGCACATCCCGGTTTAAAATGGCTCTGTTTCTTTGGAATATTCTTTCCTTCCCTTGTGAAAAATACTTTACTTTATCATTTTTGTCGACAAAGGTTATATCTACTGGCAGATGATTAAGAATTGCTAGTAGTTCTTCAATCGAAAAATTCCCAGATGGAAGTTGTATTTGATTTCCTGTTTTATTGCTTTCCTTAGAACGCTCTTCTTCAATACCAATGGGTCTCCATCGTTTTGGGGGATCGTATAAACAGTATCCTATCTCAAGCGATTGATTGTCTATTTCATGCCAATCAGCATCTGTTAGCTTGTCCATTGACATCGGAAATAGAATCTCTTCCTCTTTTTTTGTCATATCTTCCACCTGATTTATTGCGGGAATAAGAATGAGCTCTGCCGACACCATGAGGTCTTCTTTTGTTATTCCATGTGTTTGTAAGAGCTCAATGGCTCCCTTTATTAACTCCCTAATCTCATCGTGTTTGCCCCACATCACTTTCGGTGGCCCTGATATTCCTTGTTTTTCTAGAAATGGAAAGAGCAGGTACTCCTTCTTTAAATAGTGTTTATCAACATCAAAAAGATTATTAAAGAACCCTCTTAACGTAAATATGTCTTTCTCAATAGTCAAATGTTCACTGCTCCCTATTTCTTGAATAAGATTCCGGATCTTTGAAACAAGAATTTTTAGTTCCCTGTTCTCATTTGAGAAAACATCAACCGGATGACCCTCTGGTATCCCTTTGGATCCCGTAAAATCTATATTCCCATGAAGCACAGAGGCATGAACATCACATAACCTTAAAACCTCTTCCGTTGGAAGCCCTTCACTTATTAGCTCTTGTTCTACCTCTACTACCTCTCCATATGGAATTGAAGATAGAGATTCCATTAGTTCCTTCTTAATTTCTTGCTCCGAATGACCTTCGTGCAATCTTAAAATCAGACTCTTTAGTTTATGCTTCCGCTCAACAGAGTTGTTTATTATCTCACTCATATTCCTCGTTTTTAAATTAAATACCTAAATACTTGTTTTAGTATACTTCTCTAAACAGTCTTATTTAGAAAAGGTTCAAATAAAGGATTGCTCTGTTGATGTTATGTTTGTTGCTTGTTTCTCGATCAGTGACTGTCAACGGATGCCAGATAAATGGTATTACCTCAGTTGAATCGTTTTACCGTTTAAGAAGAAAAAATTACCCGGTTCATCATCCTTTGTCTAATGCTCTTTTTTATTTCTCTTTGAGAGCACCTCTCCAGTGCCTCTCCGTATCCTCTCCCTATCGGCTCCATATAAATGTGGTAAAATATTTATTAGATAAGGTGAATTCATAGGGTGGTTTTTCTTTTTCTCTTTTTATCCTGTTCGCTTCCTCTTCTTATTTTTTCGAAAAAACGGAGAGGTTATATGGAGAGGAAGCGAAGGGGAAGCGAAGAAGGAGAGGAGAAACACTTGGTTTCTGTAATTTATAATCAGTCTAATCATTAAATGTTAACTAGTTCTAATTTAATTGTATCTAGTTTTTTATATGTGTGATTTGTGGAGATATATTCTTTTTAAAGTGTTGATATTCCGTTATTTTTAGGGGGAATAATTTGATAATGCTAACTGTATCAGGATTGAACAATATTCTTACATTTGTAAAGCTTTAGAAAATATCGCCTTAGGGTGATGCCAAATGTAGTATCCAACATAAAAACCAAAAGTAGTGGATCTAATTATTGTTTATGCAATGGTTGCCATGGCCGGTTTAGGCATAACCGCGGCAGTGGTACTCTACTTCGTTGCCCAGAAGTTTAAGGTAATAGAAGATCCCCGGATAGATCAGGTAGCTGAGTTTTTGGCAGGAGCTAACTGTGGGGGGTGTGGTTATGCCGGTTGTCGCAATTTTGCGGAGGCAGTTGTACAGAAAGGCTCACTCGAAGGAATGAATTGTCCGCCGGGTGGTGCTGAAGTGATGGCAAAAGTGGCTGCTGTTTTAGGACTGGAAGCCCAGGTTAGTGAGCCCCAGATTGCGGTTGTAAGATGCAATGGCGGTAAGATTCATTCACCTCAGAAGGTAAATTATGATGGTGCACAGAGTTGTGCATCAGCGGCTACTCTCTTTGCAGGAGAAGGGGGCTGTAAGAATGGCTGTTTGGGTCATGGTGATTGCGTTACTTCATGCCCGTTCGATGCGATTCACATGGATGAGACAACTGGTTTGCCCGTTGTGCATGATGAGTGCGTGGCGTGTGGGGCTTGTGTAAAAGCTTGTCCTAGAAATATCATTGAGCTCAGAAAGCGGGGTCCTAAGGATCGCCGAATCTTTGTTAGTTGTGTTAATACGGAAAAGGGTGCTGTCTCTAAGAAGAATTGTGAAGTGGCTTGTATTGGCTGTGGCAAGTGTGTAAAGATTTGTCCGTTTGAAGCCATCACTCTTCAGAATAACATTGCTTATATCGATGATACCAAGTGCCGTCTCTGTAGAAAGTGCGTGGCCGAATGTCCAACGGGAGCAATCCACGAGTTGAATTTTCCTGTAAAGGCAAAATCGGCTGAAGCAACCGAAGCGGTCGAGAATTAATTGAAGTAATAATTGTAGTCAATCACCTAAAAGCATAGCAAAGTGAGATTGAAGACTTTTAAAATAGGAGGGGTTCATCCTCCAGAAAATAAGATTACAGCTCAGGAGGCTATAAAGTCTTTTCCTGTTCCTTCAACAGCAAGGGTCATGTTACATCAGAACCTCGGTGTGGCATCGGTGCCCATTGTCAACAAAGGAGATGAGGTTAAAGTGGGTCAAGTGATTGCCCGCCAAGAGGGTTTTATCTCCTCCTTTATCCACGCACCTGTCTCGGGTATCGTTACGAAGATCGAAGAGTGTGTTGATGCCAGTGGATATCGTAAGCCGGCTATATTTATTGAAGCAAAAGGGGATGAATGGCTGGAAGGTATTGATACCACTGCTACTCTTGTCTCCGAGATAAAAGCAACCAAAGAGGAGATTATCAGGAAGGTAACCGAAATGGGGATCGTTGGTTTGGGCGGAGCGACGTTTCCGTCACAAGTGAAACTGATGGTTCCTGAAGGTCAAAAGATAGAATATGTTATTATTAACGGGGTGGAGTGTGAGCCTTACCTTACCTCTGATCATCGATTGATGTTAGAGCGCCCCCATGAGATTATGATTGGTATTCAGCTTTTGATGAAAGCCACCGGAGCCTCCAAGGCGTTAGTAGGTGTCGAAGCCAATAAGCTTGATGCTATTGAACTGTTGACGAATGTAGCACGGGAGTACCCGGGTGTTGAGGTTCATGCGCTAAAGGTTAAGTACCCGCAGGGAGGAGAAAAACAACTGATTAAGGCTCTAACCCAACGAGAGGTTCCTTCTGGAAAGCTTCCTCTATCGGTGGGTTGTGTGGTGAATAACGTCGGAACTGCCTTTGCCGTATATGAAGCGGTTCAAAAGAATAAGCCACTCATAGAACGAGTGGTTACAATAACAGGAAAGGGGCTCAAAACACCAGGTAACTTCCTGGCTAGAATAGGAACCTCAATCGCCGATCTGCTCTCCTACTGTGGATATAATGCCGATCATGAGGCAAAGATCATCAGTGGTGGCCCAATGATGGGTAAAGCGGTAACTACTTCCGATATTCCCATGGTGAAGGGAACCTCAGGTATTCTTGTTTTGGAGGAAGGAGTGGAGCGTGTGGCGATAGAACCCTGTATTCGCTGTGGCCGCTGCACAAGGGTTTGTCCGATGGGTCTTGAACCTTACCTCTTAGCCATGGCTTCAAGTAAGAAGATGTATGATATTACCGAATCTCATGCCATCATGGATTGTATCGAGTGTGGTTCTTGCCAGTATATCTGTCCTGCCGGTCGTCCTCTGCTTGACTATGTGAGATTAGGCAAGTCTGAGACAGGCAAAATCATGCGTAGTAGAAAATAAGTACAATAAAGATATTAACGAATAAATCAGCCGTAAGATATGAGTATGCTTACTATCAGCGGATCCCCTCACGTTCATACAGATGACTCTGTACAGAAGATCATGACAGGGGTGATGATCTCCCTGATTCCGGCCGCACTGGTTTCTTTTTATTTCTTCGGACTGCCTGCCATAATATTGACTTTGGTCTCTATTTTAAGTTGTGTGGCAGTAGAATATTTGATCCAGCGCTTTATTATGAAGGAGAAGCCATCGGTTACCGATGGTTCTGCCGCTCTCACCGGGTTGCTTCTGGCCTTTAATGTTCCTTCAAATCTTCCGATATGGATGATTGTCATTGGTGCAATGGTTTCTATTGGTATTGCTAAGATGTCTTTTGGGGGATTAGGAAAGAACCCGTTCAACCCTGCTTTGGTAGGTCGTGTTTTTATGTTGATCTCTTTTCCGGTTCAGATGACTTCCTGGCCTAAACCTACCGAGCTGAGTATGTCTCTTTCGGATGCCATAACCGGTCCTACCCCTTTAGGCCTTGTATCGGAAGGATTAAAGAAGGGGGAAAGCATGGATTCATTAATGAATCAGTTGCCCGACTATATCAATCTGGCGATGGGTAATATGGGTGGTTCGATAGGCGAGGTTTCAGCATTGGCCTTGCTTTTAGGTGGGTTATACCTGCTTTACAAGAAGATTATCACTTGGCATATCCCTGTTGCATTTATTGGGAGTGCCTTAGTTTTTGCAGGGATCATGCATTTGGTAAATCCCGATCATTATATGGATCCATTATTCCATTTAATTACGGGAGGATTAATGTTAGGTGCACTATATATGGCTACAGATATGGTCACTTCACCTATGTCGGTTATCGGCATGCTCCTCTTTGGGGTGGGTTGTGGTGTGATCACCATATTGATTCGTCTTTTTGGAGCCTATCCGGAAGGGGTCTCCTTTGCGATTCTGATTATGAATGCAGTGGTGCCACTATTAAATAAAGCTTTTAAACCCGGACGCTTCGGTGTCGTTAAAAAATAGAAGAGATGGCAGAGAAATTAGAATCGAATTTAAAGAACATGGTTCTCTCTTTAGCTCTTATATCATTGGTGATGTCGGGAGCTCTGGGGATGGTATATAACCTTACCAAGGGACCCATCGAAGAGGCTAATAAGGCCAAAGAGATTGCCGCTATAAAAGAGGTACTCCCTCCATTCGACAACGATCCATTAACAACTAAACAGGAGGTAGATGGGTTAACCATCTACACGGGTACGCTTAATGGACAGATTGTAGGGTTTGCTGTTAAAACATATACTGAGAAAGGATTCTCTGGTCGCTTTGACCTTATGGCCGGCTTTAAAGTGGATGGATCAATCAATAACATAAGTGTATTGGAGCAGAAAGAGACCCCTGGCCTAGGTACTAAAATGAAAGAGGATAAATTTAAGAATCAGTTTTTAGGTAAGAACCCTAACTCTTATAAGATGATCGTTAAGAAAGATGGAGGTGAGGTTGATGCTATCACAGCTGCTACTATTTCATCAAGAGCCTACTGCGATGCGATGCAAAAGGCCTACGATCTGGTCAAAAAGATGGGGGCATCGGCCGATACACTGGCCGGGAAAGGAGGTGCTGAATAATGAAAAATCTGAAGTATTTTACCAACGGACTAATTAAGGAGAACCCCACTTTTGTGTTGGTTCTTGGTACCTGTCCTACCCTTGCGGTTACTACCTCTGGGATTAACGGTTTGGGCATGGGTGCCGCTACCACCTTTGTGCTTTTGTTTTCTAACATGTTTATTGCAATGTTAAAGAACTTTATTCCAGATAAGGTTCGTATTGCAGCATTTATTGTGGTGATCGCTACTTTCGTGACGATCATAGATATGGTGATGAAAGCCTATGTCCCGGATCTCTATAAAACACTCGGTATCTTTATCCCTTTGATTGTTGTGAACTGTATCATCTTAGGTCGGGCAGAAGCGTTCGCTCAGAAGAACAAAGTGGTTCCAGCAATTCTCGATGGTTTAGGAATGGGGCTTGGATTCACTATGGCGATAACCCTTCTCTCACTTGTTCGTGAGCTGCTTGGTAATGGCTCGCTCTTTGAAATTAAACTGCTTAGCGATAGTGCACAGACTATCTTGATCTTTATCCTGCCTCCGGGTGCCTTTATTACCTATGGCTACATGATTGCCATTATGAATAGAGTTAAAGCTAAATACAATATCTAATCGGAAAAGCTATGGAATTTATCAGTATTATCATATTAGCGCTTTTCGTCAATAACGTTGTATTAGCGCAGTTTCTTGGGATCTGTCCTTTCTTAGGGGTCTCGGGAAAGGTATCCACCTCATTAGGTATGGGAGCCGCCGTAATCTTTGTTATGGCATTGGCAAACCTGGTTACCTATTTGATTTATAACTATGTCTTGGTTCCTTTAGGAATCGAATTCATGCAGACCATCAGCTTTATCTTTGTTATAGCCGCCTTGGTACAGGTGGTTGAGATCATCTTAAAGAAGGCTGTTCCCTCTCTGTATCAAGCCTTAGGTATCTATTTGCCATTGATTACCACCAACTGCGCTGTATTAGGTATCGCATTATTGGCTATCCAAAAGCAATATTCGATGGTTCTAAGTGTGGTTTATGCAGCTGCTATTGGGGCAGGTTTCACTTTAGCTATGATTCTTATGGCAGGTATACGCGAACAGATGGAGTTGACAGGTTATCCTAAGGCCATGAAAGGATTTCCTATGTCCTTGCTTATCGCAGGATTACTCTCTCTCGCTTTTATGGGCTTCTCAGGGCTGGTAAAATAAAGTATCTCCTATAATTTGGAAGGGGTTCTGATGATTCAGAACCCCTTTTTTATTACCCCCTTTTGGGTGAATTAAACGCTGAATCGTTAACTTTGCAATATAGGCTATATGGCCGGTTTAAGACAGCACTATGAATAAGCCAATACTGCATTTAGAAAAGGCATCTGTTTATCAACGGGACATCCTTATCTTGAAGAATGTCACTTTAACGATGCAATCAGGAGAGTTTGCCTATCTGATTGGTAAAACTGGTAGTGGTAAGTCAAGCCTGATGAAAACTTTGTATGCAGAACTCCCTCTTAAGGAGGGGCTGGCTTATGTTGCTGACTATTCTTTGGCCGATATTAGAAGAAAGGATATCCCACCTCTTCGTCGCAAACTGGGTATTGTCTTTCAGGATTTTCAACTCCTTGCCGATAGAAGTGTTACTGATAATCTTCTCTTTATCATGATGGCAACCGGTTGGACTGATAAAACAAAGATGAAATTTAGAGCCGAAGAGGTGCTTCGTCAAGTGGGCCTTCAAAATAAAGGCTATAAGCTCCCGCATCAACTCTCAGGAGGTGAGCAGCAGAGGGTAGCTATTGCTCGTGCTTTGATTAATAACCCTGTCTTGATCTTAGCCGATGAACCAACAGGTAACCTTGACCCCGATACCTCGGCTGGTATCATGGCTCTCCTCTTCGAGATTAGCCACCAAGGATCTGCTGTCTTGATGGCAACCCATAACTATAACCTAATCCGGAAATTTCCTGCCCGTGTGATCCGTGTCGAAGATGCTCGTGTAATTGAGGAGGTGACCGTATTTATGCCGTCTAATCCTGGGTTAACACCTGTTGAGCCTATGAGCAATCCTGATACAATTGATGAAACGATCCACGAAGATCCAATAGATCTATTGGAGCCAGATTCAATAGAACAGGAGGACGAAAAACCGCTTTCAGAAGATTCTGGTATTCGTCCGAATCCCATAGATTAATTCATTCCTGTCTCTCTTCTCCAGATTAAATCGATTATTCGTCTTCTCTTTTCCATATTATTATATGGCATTAATCCTACCTCTCTTTGGTGAATATCTTCCGCCGTGAAGGGTGTTTCTAAAAGACTCGCCGCACGATCTCTTAGTTTCAATGGATCGTTTTCTATATGGCAGAGATTAGCCAGCCAGGTTCCTTCAACCATATTTTGATTTACCAAACAATGCCGTCCGGAATAGAGGGTGTTTAGTAACTTTAACTTTAATCCGGTAGCTTGAAAGGTAACCATCACATGTACTCCCGCTTCAGAAGTCAATTGCTGCATGGTACTATCGTCAGGGTTTGGTATGAGAGTTATGTTTGCGTAGGTTTCGGTCAACTGTTTTAATCGCTCCGAGGGATCCATCCCAGCGATGATAAAGGGTATATTGGATTCCGCAAAAACTTCCGTGATTAAGTATTCAGCCGCGATGGCATTTTCTGGTACAGAGAGCTTCCCCTGATAAAGGCAATAGGAGCCTAACCCTTCTTTTGCAGTGACGCTATCATGGCCATGAAAGCTAGGAATATGGTAGCATTTTTGCTCTCCATAGCGTGAGGCTAGCTGTTGGTTGTCTGAATCTGATACTGTCAAGATAAGATCGGCATGCTTTAAGATTGGTTCGAAGCGTTGTAGTTTCCAGGCCTCTAGTAAAAAGAAGAGTTTTTTTGATAAATTGCTCTCTGCCTTCGCTAGATGTTGGTAATACTCATGCTCAATGTTACTCTCCCGATAAACTTTAACTCTCTCTTTTAATAAGGGGTGGTCTAAAAAAGCACAGCAGTGCAAACCCTCAAAAAGGATTGGATCATCATCATTGAGAAGGTTCTTTAACAGACTGGTTGATTGCCTCGACTTTACAATAAAGGGCAATTTTGAGAAGAGATCTCCGGGAGAAGATGAACGAGGATAGTAGTATACCTTCCTACAGAGAGCCTCTAGTTCACTGCTTGGTTTTCTTCCATATTGGTAACAGTGAAGAGTTATCTCTATTCCCAAGGATGAAAGAGACCTGATTTTGTGAAAGACATCAA
>Ga0209066_10002947_pt1 | contig 19956 bp, 12 predicted proteins | sample All_14_2_FD_187198 | JGI IMG/M metagenome (GOLD analysis project Ga0209066, IMG submission 187198) | Freshwater microbial communities in response to fracking from Pennsylvania, USA - Allegheny Zone_MetaG_DW_15 (SPAdes) (version 2) ... | reverse complement strand
TGGTTGACTCCCGGCAGTGGACAGGGGCGCTGCATCGAGCGGCAGGAACGCAAATCTCTTCGAGCCTGACGCGAATCGGTGTGGAAACGTGTCAGGTACGTTCAGGGCCGCCGTTCGGGACCAATGGTGCTAAGCAAAGTCGACAACGGATTGATCGCGATCAGCCCATTTCGCGCCGATCCATGCTGCACTGCACGCCCCAAACACTGGAGCGTGTCGTGAGTGGATCCTTTCCCGAACTGTTGACCAGCCTGAACAAGCACATCCGCGAGCTGCGCGGTGACGTGCCGGAAACCATGCAGGCGTTCAGTGGCCTGGCGCGTGCCGCGCTGGAGCCGAAGGCGCTGGACGTGAAGACCAAGGAGCTGATGGCCATCGCGATCGGGATCGCGGTGCGCTGTGACGGTTGCATTGGCTTCCACGTCAAGGCGGCACTGGCGGCAGGTGCCACCCGCGAAGAGATTGCCGAGACCATTGGTTTGGCGATCTACATGGGCGCGGGCCCGTCTATGATCTACGGTGCGGAAACATTGCGCGCACTGAGCGAACTGGCACCGGCGCCGAAAGCCTGAGCCGACTCAGCAAACCCTCGACGCGCCATGCACGGCGCGCCGGGGGAGTGAGCAATCAGGGCTGTTCAGGATCGAGTGGCAGCCAGGTGTCGTCGCCGTCGAAGCCATCGTTGAACAGTCCGATCGGAATACGGATGTCCTGCTTTGCAATGGTCTCCCGGCTGGGCGGCGAGACGAGGCCGTTCTCCGAGACGGCCCGCACACGATAGGCATACGTCGCGCCGCTCAGGGTGGTGAGATCGATGAAGCCGTTGGTGGGACTGCCACCGACCAGACTCCAATCGGTGTATGTACCGTCTTCCATGATGCGTGCGCGTTCGATTTCGTAGCTGGCCACCTGGGGATCGTTTGCCGCCTGCCACTGCAGAACGACATGCCGATCGCCCGCGCGCAGCAAGCTGCGCAGGTCTTCGGGTGGTGCCAAACCGCCCAGTTCAATCCAGGCCAGATTGTTCCGCGTATTCGCCTCGAGGATGTCGCCTGCACGGTTCAGGCTGACATAGAGCGCCAGTCGGTCGGCAGGGTCGATATCGGCAGGGACGACCAGTGACAGTCTCACCGTCTGCATGCCACTGCCGTCGAGACTGGTCAACTCCGCGTTGGCGGCGCGTTCCCCCGCTCCCGGCGAGGCGCGCCATGCGGCTTCGATCTGCAACGGATGAACGCCATCGTAGGTCCAGTCAGCACCGTTACGCCGCACAACCACGTCCAACTCGAAGACGTCGCCCGGGATCAAGCGTGTACTGATCGGCAACAGCTCGACGATGCTGAAGTCGAGATCCGTGTCGAGGCTGAATTGCAGCAGGCTGCTGTCCAACGGCACGCCTTTCAGTCCTTGATCAGGAAGCCGGTAGCGCAGGGTCTTCTGCACATCTTCTGCCTGCAATACGGGGAGCGCCGCAGCATCGGCGAATACCAGCAAGGCACCGCTCAATGGATGCAGTGCGGAAGTCGGGTTGAAGTACAACTGGCCGTCATCGCTGAGCGCCAACGGATTGCTGGGAAGGGCATCGAAGCGGGGTGTCAGGCTCATCAATTCGCCGCTGCCAGCAACCATGCCCAGACTGTCGCCGGGCATGACCCGTTGACCTTGCGCATTCGGGCTGAAGCCGAGCCCGCGAAAGGCAATGACCACGTTGCCCTGCGCAGTGCGACTCAGCCGTGGTGATTCGGCGCGGATGCGCCGCCCGAAACTGTCGGATTGCGCTTGAACCGCAAAGTTGCAGGTTTGCGCTTGGCAGGTACCGAGTGCCGTCCACAGCTCGGCTTGATTGCTGATGGCGGGCGCGTTGGGTGGTACGGCGGTCAAGGCCACGACGGCGCGATGTTGATCATCACGCTGCAGGCTTTGCCAAATGATGCCTGCGGGGGCGTCACCAATTTCCTGCGGACTGCCACCGGGACGGAGGTACATCAGGCGACGCGTTTCCTGCGCCCCGATGCTGCGTTGCTCGCTGCGGGTGAAGGTGACCAGCGGCACGCCGTTGAGATACACCGCCTGCGGATGCATGTCGGTTCCGCTACCGGCATCGGTCAGGCGTGCTGGCGTGCTCCAACTACCGTTCTGCCAGAACGCGTGCCAGATCTCGAAGGTGTAATCGAACACATTCGAGCCCGCATCTCGCGTCCAAACGGCCATGACAGAGCCACCGGCCGGGCAGCCGGACTCGCCCTGTGGGCAGGCGGCCAAGGCGACCTGTGCCTCGCCTCCCGCGTTGCTGGTGAGCACTTGCGGCGAGCTCCAAACGCCGTTCTGCAACACGCGGAAGCGCAGTGCCCGGCTGCGGGCGCCGGTGACCAGGTCGGATTGCAGGAATTGTGCGGCGGACAGCTCGGACTGGGCATAAACCATCACGGCGCGGCCAGGCGCGTGAAAGACCTGAACGACCTCACTGGCACCGGGCGCTTCGCCGAGATCGATGGTCGTGCCGAACTGGCTGCCCGTCCACGGGCGTACGTCGATCCGACCGTTGGCATTCAACGATGCCAACATCCCCTGCCCCAGATTGTCGAAGGCCGGACTGACTGGCGCCGTGCGCAGAATCCCGAGATCCGCCAGCGTTCGCGTATCACGTGATTTGCCGGTCAGGCTTGGCACCGTGCATCCGTTTGGCTCGGTTTCGTCAATCGCAGCCACGCGGTCATCCGCCTCGATACAGGTGGGACAAATGCCCACCGAGACGACGTACTCGATCCATAGCTTGAAGTTGAAGCAGGGCTCGCTTTCGGCGCTGATCTTTTCACCCTGACGCAGGGTGATCGGCATGGCCACGCCAAAGGTCGGCTCGAAGCTCGCGGTCAGATCAACCAGACCGAGAATGGCGCTGACATTGATGAACGCCTTGATCGCGCCACCGACCGCCGGCGTCGTGCGCAGCAGGCTTTGCAGGTGACCGCTGTAGAGGTCCAGTTCGGACTGCACTTCGACCATCAGGTCGGCCCAGAACCGGGCATCCATGCCGAAGGTGGCGGTAGCAATGGGTGGCACGCCCCATGCGTAGCGAAACACCGGGAAGTAGCCCGTATCGAGTATCCGTTCCGGGCCCCAGGTGTAATCCACGCTTACACCGCTGGAGGTCTCGGTTGTTGGGGTGGCACCTTCGTTGACCACCTCGTTGTCGCTGTCACTGCGCCGATGGAAGCTGCTCGATCCGTTTGCGACGATGACGCTGCTCAGGCGATCTTCGCCTTCCGATTGGTTCTGCAAGTTGCCCATGCCATAGCCGGGATTGGCGCTGACCGTCGTTGGCGCGGGTCGTTGGGTCATGTAGAGACGTGTCAGCGCCGGCGACCATTCGACGCTGCGGTTCTGCAGCGTGCTGGGTGGATTGCGCCACCAGTCCGGCGGTCCCTGGGTTTTCAGGTCGAAGGTGTATTGGCCCTGACGCGTCGCCGTCTGGCCCTGCACCTTGATGCGATAGCGCTGCTCGCCATGTGACGCCCGATGCATGTTGGGCATCAGATATTCGTATTCGGTGTCGCCCGGTCGCGCGCAGGCTTGGTCAGGCCGAACCGGGAAGTCGGCAATCCAGTTCTCCTGACTGCCGTTCACCTGAAACAACTGCGCGCTGCCGACGATACCGAACAGGTTCTGGTCGATGGTGAAACGGATCGGCAGGTTGCCCGCGATGTTCAGGCCGCTTGCGTCGTTGTAGCCGCTGCCGGGGAAGGTTGTCATCGGTCCCCACAGCGCTGGCCAGCGATCATCTTCGCTGCGCGCCAGCGCACCGATATTCGGGTCGAGCGGCAGGTTGATGGTGCCGGTGTAAGGAATGAACTCGTAGTCGAGTACCGGATCGTGGCCCAGCAGTCGCGCGCACTCGAAGAACTCGCTCTCGGCTCCACCACAGAAGTCGTCCTCGCTGTGGCGGTAAAGCAAGGGATATTCGATGCCATGCGCGATATGTGATTGCGTTCCTGCGGTGAATCCAGAGGGCAGCGCGCTGATCCGCAGAAGGACGAGGGACAGCAGCGGCAGGTTGTCACCGGGGCCAGAGAGATTGCCATCGGCGGCCTGATGGCCCAGGTGCAGGGCTTCGGCCAGCATCAGATCGAAGTCGGTCAGTTCGATCACGACTTCACCCTGCGCATTGCTTTCGCCGCGCCAAAGCGTGATTGGGCATTCGGCCTGGATGAGATGTTGCAATTGCGGCAAGACATCTGCGAGCAAACCGGTGAACTGGGTATTGGGCGTCAGCAACATGCCGGCCTGCGACTGCGCGGTCCCGTTGAGTCCCGATGGAGAGCGCATCGCTGCCAGCGCCGTCGCGCCTTCCCCTGTGTCTTGCTGGATTTGGCCTATCCCGTCGATGGTGACGACGGCACCCTCGATCGGCTGACCTTGGGCATCGCGCAGGCGTACTGTGACCGACACCGTGTCGAGGTTGTTTGGATAGCTCTGCGGACCCAGCGGATAACTGAAGCTGCCGCGCCCATTGCCGCCTTGCTCTGGCTCGATGAACAACAAGTCGGTCTGGCCTTGGCCGCCATCCTGAAACACGAAGTGTCCACCGGCCCAGGGTGCGCGTGCCCAGCCTCGAATCGTGAAGCTGCCATTGGGTGCCACCGTGCTCAGGCCATCGTCCAACAGCAGCACGCGGCCATCGGTGGTGCGATGTCGCAGTCGTGCGCGCAGTCCCGCCGGACTGCCCCGGCGCAGTTCGACCTGACCACTGATCTCGAAGGCTTCGCCGAGACTGAGCTGTGCGGGCAAGGGGCTGAGGTTCAACACCCGGATCGGCCCACTGAAACCCGCGTCGACCACACGTATCGGCGTCGCGCCCCAGGCAATGCGTTGCGTGCCCAGCTTCTGCTCGGCGCTGAGGCTGTGCTCGCCTATCGTGGCGTTTGCTGGCAGCAGCAAGCTGGCGCGGTGCACGCCATCCTCCTCGGGCAGGTAGATCGGTCCAAGCAATCGCTCGCCATCAAGGAACAACGAGACCGGTGCGTATAGAAGTTCGCGCAGTTCCACCGTCACGTTGTCGCCTGGTCGTGCGCTGGCTTGCTGCACGCGAACATCGAGCGCCGAGCGGACCGAAATGGGCGTGCTGTCGACACTGCCACCGCTGGCACTGCCCTCGCTGAGGACCAAGTTGTAGCTGCCTGCTGCAATGGCCCCCAGGTTGAGTTCGCCCTGCAACCAACCATTGGCATCGGGTGTCAGCGCGGTGGTTTGCGCCACGTTGCCGCCTCCGGCCACCCGCAGCGAAAAGAAATAGGTGCCAGCGCGCGGTGTGTCACTGGCGAGGCGAAGGCTGGATTGGGGCGTCGGTGTCTGAGGGCTGAACTGGATCGCCGCCCAACTGGGCAATGGAGTGACCAGCAGGCTCAGCAGCAGGACAGGGGAGAGTGTGCGACGTCGCATCGGGCAATCCTCGTCGAGTAAGGGACGAAGCTGTGAATGAACGAGCGCCGCGAAAGCGAACGCTGCTGTCTATTCCGATGCGGAATTGCCGACGGACGGTCGTGCAGACTCAGTCGCGCAATGCGCGAACGGCCTCGCACTGGTCGCGGAGCGGCGGCTGCTCGCAGCGTTGCAGCAAGTCGGTCAGCAGGGCATCAATCTCGGTGCGTTCTGTTGACTGCTGCTTCAACACCTCGGCCAGTTGCAGGCGGTACTGGAACGCGGGAAACAGTGCATCCGCCCGCAGGTCGACGACGCGGATGGCCTCGCGCAACGCTGCCGCCGCCGCATCCCAGTGCTTTCGCAAACGCTGGGTCTGGGCCAGCCGCGCCAGCAACATGGAGTTCTGAAACGCGTCGGCACCCAGTTGCGTGCGCAATTCCTGCGCCGCTTCGGTCTGCGCGCGTTCGGCTTCGTCGAGGCGACCGAGCGCCGCCAGTGCATTGCCCCATTCACTTTGCGAAAACCAGGCCAGGCCCGGCGGCGCGTTGGACTGCGCTTTCCGCAGTTGCATGGCTTCGTGCAGATCGCGTTCCGCCGCTTCGGCGTTGCCACGCATCAACTGGATCGCGCCGCGACTGGCATGTACCTGCGCCAGCGCGTTGATGTCGCCGTCGGGAAGCGCTTGTTGCGCGGCGTCGAGCGCACTGATGGCCGCGTCGAGGTCGCCCCTTTCGCGATGCAGGGTGCTCAGGCGTGTCCACAAGGTCGCGGTTTGGGTGTGGCGTTCGCCGAGCTGCTTTCGGGCGATCTCCAGCCCCCGCTGAAAACTGGCCGCGGCGGCGTCGAAATCTCTCAAGCGCAATTGCACCAGTCCCTGCGCGGACAGTACCTGGGCCAGACGTGCGTCATCGGAACCGGCCACGGCTTCGATCGCGGCGCGCGCTCGCGCAAAGGTGGCGAGTGCTGCCGTATCGTCGCGGGTCTGCTCCTGAATCATGCCGACGCGGAATTCGGCGACGGCGGCGACCATGGCCTGCGCGGGGCCCGCAGCCTGCAACACGTTCGCAGCGTGTTGCGCAGCGACGAGGGCCTCGGGGAATCGTCCTGCGGTCACGAGCGCCTGGGCTTGCTCACGTTCGATCAGTGCGAAATCCGCCGAATTGCGACCGGGCATCGGCTCCAGCAGCGCGAGCGCCTTGGCGTAGTGATCGAGCGCGCTATCGGTTTGCAAGGCACGCAGATCGACCGCGGCGCGTGCGGCCCACCAGCGCGCATGCAACAGGGTGTTGACGTTCTCCTGCTCGGCGAGCTTGCTGGCTTCGTCAAGCACTGCGCGACTGCCGGGGATGTCGCCCAGATTCAACTTGGCTTCGGCCAATACGGTCAACAGGCGCAGTTGCGAGTCGTTGTCGAGTCCCGTGTCCAGGCGGACCGCCTGCAGCGCGGCATCGATGCCTTCTCCCGGTGTGCGCGCGGTCGCGCCCGAGCGCTGCAGCGGGTCGTGCTCGCGCAGTACCGCGGTCAACAGATCATTGATGCGCTCGGCACGCTGCAGTTCGCGTTGTGCCAAGGACGCCGACTGTCGAGCCAATGTGGCTTGATGAATCGCGACGCCGGTGCCGATCAGCAGGCCCAGCACGGCGGTGATGCCCGCCGCGACGGGCAAGCGATGTCGACTGACAAAGCGGGTCGCGCGATAGCGCCAGTCCGGGCGTCGCGCACGCACCGGATGGGCCTGCAGAAACCGTTCGATGTCTTCGGCCAGCGCCAATGCCGACGCATAGCGGGACTCCGGCTCAATCCGGATCGCCTGCGCGACGATGGCGTCCAGATCCCCGCGCAATACCGTTGCCGGATAGGGCAAATCCTGCTGCGCCGCCAGATCGCTGGCGCGTTGCTGCAGCGGCGCACGGGCGCGCAGGACCAGTTGCGGCAAGGCGAGATTGGCACGCTCATCCGGCAGGCGCCCGCTCAGCAGTTGCATCAGCAGCAGCCCCAGGGCGAACACATCCGTGGCGGTGCCGACGGGTTCACCCAATAATTGCTCTGGTGCGGCATAGGCCGGTGTGAGACTGGTGACCGTCGCCTCGCGCTGGGTGTCATCCATCAATTTGGCGATGCCGAAGTCCAGCAGGTGCGCGTTTCCTTGCCCATCGACCAGCACGTTGGCCGGTTTGAGGTCGCGGTGGATCACCAGTTGGCGATGTGCCGCGTGCACGGCCTGACAGATTTGCTGAAACAGGCGCAGCCGCTGAGCCAATGAAGGGCGCTGGGTTTGCGCCCACTCGGTCAGTGATTGGCCGTCGATGTACTCCATCGCCAACCACGCCGAGCCCTGCGCATCGAGGCCGGCATCAATGAAGCGGGCGATGCCCGGATGCGTCAGGCGCGCCAGAATCCGTCGCTCCGCACGCAATCGTTGCTCGAATAGCGGTGCGTCGAGTCGCACGCGCTTGATCGCGACCTGCTGGGCGATATCGCCATCATTGCGCTCGCCCAGCCAGACTTCGCCCATGCCGCCGGTGCCGAGCAGGCGGGTCAGCCGGAACGGTCCTACCGGCTCGGCATGGCTGCGTGGCGCGTCGGCCGCTTGTTGATTGGCGTCCAGTTGGCCCAGCACGCGCGACAACTTCAGCAGGGCCTGGACTTGCGGGTGTGACCGGAGCGAATCGGGCAGCGATTCCGGGTCGATGATCTCGCCCCCGCTCAGACGATCGATCAGTGCATCCAGTTCGCCGTTCATGTCGAGGTCTCCGCACTGGCGATATGCGCCATTCGCGCGATGGCCCGGTTGAGTTTCATCCTGACCCCGTCAGCGCTGCTGCCACACTCGTCAGCGATTTCGACAAAGCTCATGCCGAACTCGAAACGCATCAGCACCAGATTGCGGTGCTCAAGGTCCAGCGTCTGCAGCGCCTGTTCGTAGCTCAGCCAGTCGTCCGTTGCCACATCGTTTGCGACCAAGGTCTCGTCCAGTCTTTCCGCGCCGGCGGGTTGGGTCGGCGCACGTTGCTGACGACGCAGGGATTCGTTCAGTGCATTGATCAGCACGGTTCGCAGATAGGCAAAGAAATCGCCCGCGCTGCGGCTTTCAATCAGTGGCAGGCGATCCAGCACACGCAACCAGGTGCCTTGCACCAGATCGGCGGTGTCCTGCTGATGGCGCAGCAATTGCGGCACACGGCCGCGCGCGAATCGCGTCAGCAATGGGCCTACACGCGCCACCAGCGCGGTATGTGCCGCGCTGTCCCCGGCGCGAATCCGTTCCAGCAGCAAAGCCGTCGTGTGCGAGTCGTTGCGCATGCTTGCCCTCTTGGCGCCACTCTGCAGGGCAACTGGATTCCGATCAAGTCGGACCATCGACTCCCTGAATCGGGGGGTGGGCGACTTTCCCGCGCGGGGTTAGTCTGTGCGCGCCGCGGATGTCGCGGTCCGGTGTCAGCCGTGGGGGCTGTACCCGCTAATCATTCCAAGGGGCACGCGATGTTCAGGGCAGCAGCAGTGGCAGTTTCGATGGTGATGTGGGCAGCGTTGGCATTGCCCGCAACGGCAGTGGCTGGTGACGAGGAATACGTCGATGTGGTGCAGAGTCAGTTGGATGCCGTGAAGGATTTTGCCGAAAGCAAGGGTTACGAGGGCACGCACAACGAGCATATCGACCGGCTCGGACAAGGTGCATCGGATGACTACACGTTCCAATTGCAGGAAGGTCGGGACTACCTGATCGTCTCGGTCTGTGATCAGGACTGCTCCGATCTGGACCTGACCCTGTACGACGAAAACAACAACGAGATCGCGACCGACACCAGCACCGACGACGCGCCGGTGGTGGAAGTGTCGCCGCGCTGGAGCGGCAAGTTCCGCCTCAACGTGACGATGTATGCCTGTGGCAACGCACCGTGTTACTACGGCATTTCGGTGATGGGTAGGTAATTGCTTGCGGCAACAAAAAACGGGCCGCAAGGCCCGTTTTTTGTGCGCCGAGTTGACGGATCAGCGTTCGATGATCGCGGTAACGCCCATTCCGCCTGCGGTACAGATCGACACCAGTCCACGTCCGCTGCCGCGTTCTTCCAGCAGTTTGGCCAAGGTGGCGATGATGCGTCCGCCGGTGGCTGCGAAGGGATGCCCGAAGGCCAGTGATGAGCCCACCACGTTGAGCTTGTCGGTGTCGATGCTGCCCAGCGCGCCGTCCAGACCGAGTTTGTCGCGGCAGAAGCTGTCCGATTCCCAGGCGCGCAGCGTGCACAGCACCTGCGCGGCGAAGGCTTCGTGGATTTCGTAGAAATCAAAATCCTGCAGACGCAGACCATGGCGGGCCAGCATCTTCGGTACCGCCCAGGCGGGCGCCATCAGCAGGCCGTCACCATGCACGAAATCCACCGCGGCGACCTGCGCATCGACCAGCCACGCTTGCACCTTCAAGCCATTGGCCTGCGCCCATTCCTGTGTGCCCAGCAGTACCGCCGATGCCCCATCGGTCAGCGGGGTGGAGTTGCCTGCGGTCAGCGTGCCCAGGCCCGAGATCTTGTCAAAGGCCGGTTTCAGCGTTGCCAGCTTTTCGATGCTGGTGTCGGCACGCAGGATGGTGTCGCGGGTCACGCCGCGGAAGGGCACCACCAGATCGTCGAAAAAACCGCGCTCGTAAGCGGCGGCGGCCTTGCGATGCGATGCCGCCGCCAGCGCATCCTGATCGGCTCGCGCAATCTGCCATTCGCGCGCCATCAGTTCGCAGTGCTGTCCCATGCTCTTGCCCGTGCGCGGCTCGCCCACGCCGGGGAACTCGGGCTTCAGCTCACGCGGCGAAAAGCCGCGCAATGCCTTGACACGCTCGCCTGCGCTGCGCGCCATGTTGATGTCCAGCAGACGTCGGCGAAGACGGCGACCGACATTGATCGGCACATCCGAAGTGGTATCCGAACCACCGCCGATACCGCTGTCGATTTGCCCCAGCGCGATCTTGTTGGCGATGTGGATCACGCTGTCCAGGCTGGTACCGCAGGCGCGCTGCAGGGTAATGCCCGGCGTGTAGGGCGACAGGCCGGAGGACAGGGTCGCCTCGCGACCGAGATTCCAATCGCTGGAATGCTTCAGCACCGCACCCAAGGCCACTTCGCCCACCTGCTTGCCCTGCAACCCGAAGCGCTCGACCAGCGCGCCGAGGGTGCGGATCGACATGCCGAGGTTGCCGACATCGGCATAGGCGGTGTTGTTGCGACAGAAAGGGATGCGGACACCGCCAAGGATGCCGACCGGACGCACGGAACGCGGAGCTGTCATACGAGGCAAAACCGAAGGAAAGTGCCTGGGACTATACCGCAGCGTATCCGAGTGATGGCTCGGGCTCGAAAAGCACGAAAGGCCGGGTTGACCGGCCTTTCGATTCGTCTTGCCGGTCGCGCCCAGGAACCTGCGCGGCAGAAGCCGACCGGACTGCAAAGCCGTCTGCGCGGTCCATTATTTCCGCCGATTCTTGGCCCATAGCCGTGCTATGGACCGGCGAATCGTCGAAAATCTGTCCTCGCGCAGCCGACTTTTCGCCTCGATCGTTTCTGCCGCGCAGGCTCCTAGGCGACGGTGAACGGGACGCCGGTTTTTTCCTTCAGCTCATCGACGCTGACGCCGGGCGCGGCTTCCACCAGCACCAGACCGTCGGGCGTCACGTCCATCACCGCCAGTTCGGTGATGATGCGATTGACCACGCCGACGCCGGTCAGCGGCAGCGTGCATTCGGGCAGGATCTTGTGCTCGCCGCTCTTGGCGGTGTGTTCCATCAACACCACCACGCGCTTCACGCCAGCGACCAGATCCATCGCGCCGCCCATGCCCTTGACCATCTTGCCTGGCACCATCCAGTTGGCCAGATCGCCGCGGTGGGTGACCTGCATCGCGCCCAGAATGGCGAGGTCGATGTGGCCGCCACGGATCATCGCAAAGCTGTCGTGGCTGCCGAAGTAACTTGCCCCGGCGCGTGCCGTGACCGTCTGCTTGCCCGCATTGATCAGATCGGCGTCGATTTCGGCTTCGGTCGGGAACGGGCCGATACCGAGCAGGCCGTTTTCGGATTGCAGCCACACATCCATGCCGTCGGGAATGTGGTTGGCGACCAGGGTCGGCAAGCCGATACCCAGATTCACGTAAGCGCCGTTGCTCAATTCACGGGCGGCGCGTTGCGCCATTTCATCGCGTGTCCATGCCATGGTGATGTCCTCAGGCGGCGCGCACGGTGCGCTGTTCAATGCGTTTTTCGGGCGTGGCGTTGACCACGATGCGGTCGACATAAATGCCGGGCAGATGCACGTGATCGGGATCGATCTCGCCGATCTCGACCAGCTCCTCGACCTCGGCGACGCAGACCTTGCCTGCCATCGCGCAGGCCGGATTGAAATTGCGCGCGGTCTTGCGGAACACCAGATTGCCCGCCTTGTCGGCCTTCCACGCCTTCACCAGCGACACGTCGGCTTTCAATGCGGTTTCCAGCACGTACCAATGCCCATCCGGGAACTGCCGCGTCTCCTTGCCGTCGGCCACGATGGTGCCGTAGCCGGTGCGTGTGAAGAACGCCGGAATTCCCGCACCGCCAGCGCGAAGGCGCTCGGCCAGGGTGCCCTGCGGGTTGAACTCGAGTTCCAGCTCGCCAGACAGATACTGGCGCTCGAACTCCTTGTTCTCGCCAACGTAGGACGAAATCATCTTCTTGATCTGCCGTGTGCTGAGCAGCATGCCCAGCCCGAAGCCATCGACGCCCGCGTTATTGGAAATCGCCGTCAGCCCGGACGCGCCGGAATCGCGCAAGGCCGCGATCAAGGCCTCGGGAATGCCACACAAGCCGAAGCCACCCACTGCCAACGTCTGCCCATCGGCCACCAAGCCAGCCAAGGCGGCCTCGGCAGTCGGATACACCTTGTTGATACCACCAGCCGTCATGGCGAACCTCCGTGCATGCGAGACGCGCAGTGTACCGGCAGCCTTCCCCGCGCAGGCATGTACCTTCGACCGATGTGGCGATGCAGCATGGGGCGCGGTTGTCGATCTTGAGCGTTATCCTTTCCGCCTGTTTTCTGGAACCACGTCATGAACGATCTGTTGCCTGTGATTCTGTCCGGGGGTTCGGGTACCCGGCTTTGGCCCTTGTCGCGCGAGTCTTATCCCAAGCAGTTTCTGCCGTTGGTGGAGGACATCAGCATGTTGCAGGCGACGTGGCGGCGGGTGGCGCCGTTGGCGGGGCGGCGGCCGATTGTGGTGGCGAATCAGGAGCACCGTTTCATGGCAGCCGAGCAGTTGCGCGAGATGGGTGCGGAGCCGTCGGCGATTCTGCTGGAGCCGGTTGGGCGCAATACCGCACCGGCGATTGCGGTGGCGGCGCTGGAGGCCTTGCGCGACGGCGATGACGCGTTGCTGCTGGTGCTGCCGTCGGATCATGTGATTCGCGACGAGGCGGCGTTTCATGCGGTGGTGCGAGCCGCCTTACCGGCGGCACGCGAGGGCCGACTGGTGACGTTTGGGATCGTGCCCACTTCGCCGGAAACCGGCTATGGCTACATCCAGGCAGCGGCGGGCGAGGGTGTGCGGGCGGTGGCGCAGTTCGTTGAAAAGCCCGACCGCGCCACCGCCGAGGGCTACCTCGCGTCCGGGGCCTATTTCTGGAACAGCGGGATGTTCCTGTTCCGCGCCAGTCGCTATCTGCAGGAGTTGGAGCGTTGGCAGCCAGCGATGCTGACGGCCTGTCGGCAGGCGCTGGACGAAGCCCGCCGTGATACCGATTTCGTGCGCCTGCAGGCCGAGCATTTCGCGGCCTGTCCGTCCGATTCCATCGACTACGCGGTGATGGAAAAGACTGATGCCGCTGCGGTCATCGCGCTGGATGCCGGGTGGAACGATGTCGGCTCCTGGGCGGCGCTGTGGGAAGCCACGGCGCAGGATGCCGACGGCAACGCGCATCATGGCGATGTGATCGCGCTGAACTGTCGCAACACCTACGCGCACGCCTCGCGGCTGGTCGCGATGATCGGGCTTGAAGACGTGGTGGTGGTGGACACCGACGACGCGCTGCTGATCGCACATCGCGATCAGGTGCAGCAAGTGAAGGACGTGGTGGGCCGCATCAAGGGCAGTGGTCGCACCCATGCGGTGACGCACCGCAAGGTGTATCGGCCCTGGGGCGCGTATGACTCCATCGACAACGGCGAGCGCTTCCAGGTCAAGCGCATTACCGTCAAACCCGGTGGCGCGCTGAGTCTGCAGATGCACCATCACCGCGCCGAACACTGGATCGTGGTCAGCGGCACCGCCAAGGTCACGCGCGGCGAGGAAACCATTCTGCTGACCGAAAACCAGAGCACCTACATCCCGCTGGGCGTGGTGCATCGGCTGGAAAACCCCGGTCGGCTACCGCTGGAGCTGATCGAGGTGCAGTCCGGTTCGTACCTGGGCGAAGACGACATCGTGCGCTTCGAGGACGTCTACGGGCGCTGAATCGCGCCCGCCCGCCAATGGCCGCTGCCCTGCTCAGGGCGGCAGCGCGCCGCGGAAAACCCGATCCAATACGTCGATGGACCAGAGCACGGCGCCGTCGTCCAGCTTTCGCATGACCAAACGCGCCGGCGCCTGTTGCCACTCGCCATCGGCGCGATAGCTGCCGTTGGGTGGTGCCCGGTAGAGCAGATTCGACTGCAGCAGCAGAAACGGCGCGTAGGCAAATGGCAGTTCCAGCGATTCGGGGCCAGTTGAAGCGCCGGTGTTGGCGAACTCCCAGCGCCAACTCAAACCCGCTGCGCTTTCGACCGGTTGCGACTGCATCGTCTGCAGGCCGTCGGCGGAGCGGAATTGGCGGACTTCCGTGCGCTGTTCTGGCAAGCGCTGAGACGCAGCCACCAGCGGGTCGGGCAGGCTGAGGTCGGCGCTGAGATCGTCTCTGGGCGTGAGTTGCAGCCGTGCGTCCTGCAGGTGGATGTCGAAGACACCTTGTGCTTGCAGTCCATCGCTGGCGATGGCGTTGCCATCCGCTTGCAGCAATGCGCCGCGCAAGGGGTAGGCGACGAACTGCCAATGCAATTGCAATCCCTGCCCGGCCTCGCGCACCACGACATCGAATTGTTGCAGTGCTGCGGGCAATACGCTTGCACTGACCTGCGGCGGCAGGTCGAACAGAAGCTCATCCAGCACCACGCCGTTTTGCGCGCTCAGCAGCAACAGCTTGCCGCTTCCCGGCGCGCCGCTTTGCCCCAGCGCCAGCCACTGGTCGTCTAGCGGATACAGCAGTTGCGCAGGCTGGTTGCCGCGCCACAACAATCGCGCGTCGAGCAGTTGGCGGGCTTCGGCTTCGCCGCTGGCGTTGGAAAGGTAGACGCGTTGCTGGTTTGCATCGGCCCATACGCCCGGTCCGAGGCTGTCCATCGAAAAGACCGTCGGCGAGAGCGAGCCAAGCAACAGTCCCAGCCACGGCAGGAAGGCTTGGATGCGGTTTGGAGTCATGCGGTTCATTCAAATCCATCCTTGAAGATGTCCGGTCCGAAGGACAAGGCGAGTGTCCACGCACCACGCCCCAGTGTGCCGGCCAGCAGCAATTCATCGGTCTGGTCGTATTCCAGTTCGTAAACGATGACATTCGGCAAGCCGCTGCCCAAGACGCTCCATTGGCTGTAGCCGTTGCTGGCGCGTGCGACGTACACGCCGCGATTGGCGGCGACGATCAGCATGGGATCGCTGCCGGGCACGAACGCCATGCTGCGCAGGCGACCGGGCGCGAAGGTGCTGATCAGATCCCCGGTCACGGCGGTGAAGTTGGCGCCGCCGTCGATGGAGTGGTGCACGCTGGTCTGGGTGATGGCGAATACCGTATTGGCGTTCGAGGTGTCGACACTGAGGTCAACGATACTGGCGGGCAGGGTGGCAATCTGGGTCACGCTGGCGGCGTCATCGATGCGCTTGAACAGGTTGCTGGCCGCGCCGAACAGCAGATACCCGGCATTGCCATCGACGCCATACACCACCGGGTCGCCATTGAAGGCGTTGATCTTGGCCGTGCTGACTTGAGTGATGGTGTCACCACCATCCAGCGATTCGTAGACCCCATTGTTGGCGCCAATGATCAGGCGCGTGGCGCTGGCATGGTTGACCGCCAGCGGCGTGTAGAACTGTGCCTGCAGCGCCGGGCTGCCATTGAGCGGGCTGAGGTTGGGGTAGACGAACGAGGTCAGGCCGTTGCTGGCGTTGAAGCTTCGACGCAACAGTGCGCCCAGATACTGGTAGCTCGAGTAGCGGGTCGAACTGGTCGTCGAGGCGCGATCCTCAACCACGGGATCGCCGCCGTCGCCGGTCGACACGCTGTCGAAGATTGGTGAGCCGGGCGAGCGCAGTTCCGTGGTGCCCGTGTCCTGTGCTCCGCCGATCACGCGATTGGACACCGCATCCCACGCGATGCCGTGGTATTCGGTGCTTTGCAGGTTGCCGTTGAGTGACAGCCAGCCGCCCGCCGTGCTTGCCGGTTGGGTGCGTTTGTAGACGCCGCCGTCGTCGCTTTCGACCAGATTTCCAGCGGCGTCGATGGCCATGTCGCGGGAGTCGGCATGCGGCGAGGAGCTGTTGCCGGTACCGCTATGCGTCAGCGGCGTCCAGATCGATCCCGGCGGCTGGCTTGCATCGCCGCGGAACAAACGCCCCGAATAATCGTGCGCGCCGATTGAATTCGGGAAATAGTTGCCGCTGCCGGACACGCCTTCGCCAAAATAGGGTTGGCGGTCACCACCGATGTAAACCAGTTGTGGATTGGTGAGGTCGGCGGAGATGGACAGATGGATGCTGCCCTGGCCGCCCGGGTGGGCGCCGAACAACACGCCGTTCTGCTCGGTCGTTTGCGGTACGCCCAGGTCGACCCAGGGCGCGTTGCCATCGGCGGAGCGAAAGACTCCCGCCAGTCGCCCGTTGTCGCCAACGACCGCGACAAAGACCTGTCCGGCAGCACCCACGCTCAACTCGGTGCGGCGCGTTCCGCTGCCTGCATTCATCAATGCGTCCAGCGTGGCGTCGGAAACGCGTGTCCAGGTTTCACCGGTGTCCGCACTGCGAAAAATGCCGCGCCCGCTGCCGCTGGTGACCGCCACGTAGAGCACGGAGGGCGTGCCCGCATGTCCGGCGAGGTCCATGCTGGTGCCGGCTGGCAGGCCACTGCTGGCTTCGCCGGAAAGCAGGCTGAAGGTGTTGCCCGTGTTGGTGGATCGGTACACGCCGCCGTCGGTCGCCGCCACCAGAATGTCGCCGCGTGCAGCAACACCGAGGATCTCGCGATTGGCCAGCGCGCTCAACACACTCCAACTCGCACCGTTGTCGGTGCTGCGCAACAGACCCAGCAGTGCACCGCCATCACGTCCCAGGCTGGAACTGCGCGCGTTGCCCGCGAGCAGCGTCTGAAACTGCGGATCGGTGGGGTCGAACTCGATGCTGCCGATCGACAGTGATCCCAGCGAATCGGTCAATCGAGTCCAGTTGGGAGCCGTCGCGGTGGCGTTGAGGGTGCGCCAGATGCCGCCATTGACCGCGCCAGCGAACAGGACATCCGGATTGGTCGGATGAGCCGCAACACTGTTCACCGCGCCGACGACTTCGCGGTTCGCGATGTTCTCCACCTGGCCGCTGTGCGATGGTCCGGGGCCGAGCGCTTCCCACTGGGCGGACTGCGCGTGCAGCCCGGGTGTGGCGATCAGCAGTGCGAGGGTGATGATGCGATGGGTCTGCATGGGCTCCACGCGGAAGGGGAAACAGCGCGAAAGACTCTCCTTGCGAACCAATACTGTCAATCAGGCACAACCCGACGCAGTCGACCTGAGCGGTCATAGCGTGGGTCTCGCGCCAGGCTCGGTGGGCGCAACACCGGTCGCGCAGTTCCGTGCATGACGACGTCCGCGTCAAACGTCGTGACGGGCCAACTGCGCGGCGTAGTCCGGCCAGGTTTCGCCGAGAAAGCTTGCCGCTGGCTCGGGTCGCGAGAACAGGAAGCCCTGCGCGAAGTCGCAACCGAGATCCTGCAAGACGTGCAGTTGGTCGCGCGTTTCCACACCCACGGCGACAATTTGGGCACCGAGACTTCTGCCCATCACACAGATCGTTTCGGCGATGTGCAGGGCGTCGCTGGAGTGGGTGATTTCGCGGACAAAGCTGCGGTCGATCTTGAGGTAGTCGAACTTGAAGCGGTGCAGATAGGCCAGCGACGAGTAGCCGGTTCCGAACTCGTCGATGGCCAGGCGTAGACCGCCGTCGCGCCAGCGGCTCAGTTTGCCCAGCACGCTGTCACTGATCTGCATCAGCGCGCTTTCGGCGATCTCGATGCCCAGTTGCGTCGCGAACGGATGGCTTTCGAGAATCTGGTCGAGGTGGTTGTCGGCGACATGCCATTGCCGCAACTCGACCGGCGAGACGTTGATGGCGACTCGCACGGGATGCGCTTGCTGCGTGCAGGTGGCCATGAATCGGCCAGCGCTTTCGGCAATGAAACGGGTCAGCTCGGGCATCCGTCCGTGCTCTTCGGCGATTTCGATGAAATCGTCGGGACGGAGCATGGCGAGTTGCGGGTGACGCCAGCGCAGCAAGGCCTCGAACTGGTCAACTGCCCCGGTCTGAAGGTTGACCACCGGCTGCAGATGGACCTCCATTTGTCCGTCCCGCAGGGCATGTCGGAGTCCCGCCGCAAGCTCGAAACGCCGGTTGGCTTGCAGTTGCAGGGTGCGGGCGAAGAACTCGAATCGCGCACCGCCGGTCCGCTTGCTGAGATACATCGCCTGATCGGAATGCTTGGTCAGCGTGGCGAAGTCTTCGCCGTCACGCGGATGCACCGCAATGCCGATGCTGGCCGAGATGTGCACGGGATGATCCATCGCGACCATGGGCTTTTCCAGCGAGTCGATGATCTTGCGGCTGATCCGGGCGTGGTCGGCGTCATGGGCGCTGGAGCGCAGCAGGACGATGAATTCGTCGCCGCCGTAGCGTGCGACCATGTCGATCTCATCCACGCACTGCGCGATGCGATGGGCAGCCAGTTGCAGCACGCAGTCGCCGACATCATGACCGAGCGTGTCATTGATCTGCTTGAACCGATCCAGATCGATCATCAGCAAGGCCATTGAATGCGGCGTCTCCGAGTTCTGCTTGATCTCGGCCTCCAGCGTGGATTGCAGCAGGGTTCGATTGGGCAGGCGGGTCAGGCTGTCGTAATGCGCCTGACGCCAGACCTCGCCCTGGGTCTGATGTTGCTCGGTGGCATCGGAAAAGATCGCGATGTGCTTGCTTATCTCGCCATGCGCGTCGCAGATCGCGTGAATCGTCATGCGCTTCAGATGCAGCTCGCCGGACTTCTTTTTGTCCCAGATGTCGCCACTCCAGAACCGTTTGGTGGCGATGGCCTGCTGCATGGCTTCATAAAAGCGGGCATCGTGCGCGCCGGATTTGAATATCCGCGGGTTCTTTCCAAGGATTTCGAACAGTGAATAGCCGGTGATTTCGGTGAATGCCGGGTTGGCATCGATGATCTGGTTCTGCGCATCGGTGATCAGCATGGCCTGCGAGGCATGTTGATAAACCAGATGAGCCAGCTCCATCTGGCGCTGCCGCTGGTTGCGCTCGGTGACATCGTGAAAGATGCATTGGAAAACCTCGCTGCCGTCCGCTCTTGCCACCACTTCCGCCATGACGTCGACCTCAAGGACTTCGCCATGGCGGGTACGGTGACGGGTCGGGAACCGATCGCCGCGCTGATGCAGCGCGCGTTGGCAGTGTTCGCGAACCTCATCGGCGGATTCACGGATTTCCAGGTCCGCGACCGAAAGGCGTTTGAACTCGTCTGCCGCATAACCGTAGCTGGCCTGGGCATGCGGATTGCTGTCGAGAATCGCACCGGCAGGCGACACCAGCACGACGCTGACAGGCAGGGCGTCGAACAATCTCCGGTACCAGTCTGGACAGTTTTTCAACCTGGTTCCTTCTCGTGGTGTGTCGCTGCCGAACAACCCATCCCGCCGGATTGGCGGGCGCCCAGTGCACGGAACGGTATTGCGCCAATCCACGGCGGTAATGCGGCCTTTCCTTGGGTGAGACCTTGCCGTTCGGGCAATCAAGCAATTCCCTTGCCATGGGATGCAAACGATGGCATTGCCAATTCGAGACTGGTTTCCGTCGAATTGCGGCAGGTAACTGGCGAAACAACCCATCGTGGAAGAGGGTCAGCGGCGCGTTCGCGAACGGATGCCGATATCGAATCGAGTAAATGTGTGCTGGCGGCGGATTGCTTGGCGCGCCGCAGTGGGCGTGGCAGAGTGCCGGGCTGTGGACGGCGGCGCGCCAGGATCGGTGCGCAACGCCGGATCGCCACGATGGAAGGGATTTCACCATGCGCTTGATCCGCAGTCCGTTGCGCCTGCTCACCATCCTGCGGGTTGCCGCGCGCTTTCGCCTCGATGGCCTGCTGGAAGGCACCCGTTTGGCGCGCCTGCTGCGCGTACTGAACTGGGTGATTCCGCGGGCCAGCGGCGAGGTGGCGCAGGCGTCGCG
>Ga0209066_10002945_pt1 | contig 19957 bp, 15 predicted proteins | sample All_14_2_FD_187198 | JGI IMG/M metagenome (GOLD analysis project Ga0209066, IMG submission 187198) | Freshwater microbial communities in response to fracking from Pennsylvania, USA - Allegheny Zone_MetaG_DW_15 (SPAdes) (version 2) ... | reverse complement strand
GCCCCAGCGCACCGCCGACCACCGCGATCAGCGCGCCCAGGCCGATCGCCGAGCGGCCGTTCGCCTCCAGCACGTCGCGCGCCCGCGCGGCCCGTCTCTCGAAGAGAAGCGCGCCGCCGATCAGCAGCGCCCAGAGCGTCGCCGCCGCCCCCAGCACGCCACCGCTGATCAACAGAAAGGCGAGAAAGGCAATGCCAAACATGCCCGCCGCGAAGAAAACACCGACCATGACCAGTTGACCGCCTCGATGGCGAAAACCGGCAAACAAATCAGCAATCTGCGGCTCTCGACCTTCGCCAATATTGCGGCAGATCTGCAGCATGCCCGCACCGAATAGCGGCACCAGCAGATGGGCTGCCACCTGACCAAAGAAGGGGACGATGGAAATGGCCATCAACATCACCAGCAGCAGTACGGTGCTACCGATCCAGATGCCGGGATGGGCCAGGAACATCGCCCAGCCTTGGCGCAGCCAGTCGAAACAGGCGCCAGGCTCGACCGGACGGGCCGTCGCATCAAAAGGCGCCGGCACCATGGGAAAAACAGAAGTATCAGTCATGCGGCGATGCTAACGGGGGAGCGGCTCGGGGGCAAGGCGAAAGCGCTGCAACAGCTGCTCGAAATGCGCCGGCGCCTTGACTGTAACCACATCGCCCGGCCGGGGGCAAAGCGCGGCATCAAGCCGCAACAGCCAGAAACGCAGCGCCGCTGCCCGCCGCATAGCCGGCCATGCCGCGTGCTCGGCCGGCGTCAAGGCCCGCTGCTGGCGGTAAGCAGCCAGCAGCGCAGCCAGGCTTGCCGGAGTTGGACACCAGTCATTGGCGACAACCGCCAGGTCGAACAGCCAGGCATCGACCCCGGCAAAGTAAAAATCGAGCACCCCGGACAGTTGACCGCACTCATCCCACAACACGTTATCGCGGAACAAATCACCGTGAATGACGCCGCCCGGCAAATCATCACGCGGCTGCGTCGCCTGCCAGGCCAGCTCGTCGACCAGCAGGGCGGCACTCTTCGGCGGCAGGCGGCTGAGCAAACTTTGCGCGGTCTGCATGCACCACCCCGCCCCACAGGGATTGGCCGGCGCCTGCGGCCAGTCAGCCGCGAGTTGATGCAGCCGGGCCAGCAGCGCCCCAAGTTGCTGGCATTGCGCGACGGACGGTTCGCTCACCGAGCGACCAGGCAAGCAACTCAACAGGGCGGCCGGTTTGCCACACAAGAGACGCCAGCGCTGCCCGGCGGCATCGGCCAGCGGGCGGGGGCACGGCAAACCAGCGCCTGCCAGTTCCGCCTGCAGATCAAGATAAAAACGTAGCGCCGGCGGTTCAAGATGCTCAAACAAGGTCAGGACATAACGGCCCTGACTGGTGTCGACAAAATAATTGGAATTCTGCATGCCGGCGGCAATGCCAACATGCTGACGCAGGACGCCGCAGGCCAGCGGCTGCAGCCAGTCGGCCAGCGCCTCAGCATCAACCGGGGTATAGACCGACAAAACTTACCAGCTGTGGATGACCCACATCGGCGGTTTGACCGGATTGGGTGCGATGTTGGCTTCGACAAAATTGCCGTCACCCAGACGGTCGACCAGGTAATACGGTTTGCCGATGGCCGGCGTCACCTTGACCATGTACAGCTTGCCCTTGATGCGGTACTCCTCGCGCAGTTCACTTTCCCGCTTAACGATGGTGACCTGCGGCTCCAGCGCAGCATCAAAAGCCTGCATTTCCGGCGGCGGGGGCGGCACCGCCGGCAAGGGTTGCAAATCGCCCTGAGCCGCCCAGGCGGGCAGGGCAACGATGAACAGTAAGGGCAATAAGCGGCGCATGATAAGTCCTCGAAAGATGGCGCTGATTTTATTACAGGTTAAGCATCAGCTCGCGCTCGTTCGGCAACGGGCCGAAAGGCCGAGCTTCGTAGTGCTTGAAGATAGCTTCAACCACTTTTTCCGGGTCGTCGATCAGCTGGATGAGATCGATATCTTCCGCCGCGACCATGCCTTCGCTGACCAGTTTGTCCTTGAACCAGGCAATCATGCCGCCCCAGAACTCGGAACAAACCAGAATGAGCGGGATTTTCCGCGCCTTGCCGGTCTGGATCAGCGTCAGCGCCTCCATCAACTCATCGAGCGTTCCGAAACCGCCCGGCATGACAACATAAGCGCTGGCAAAGCGGACAAACATGTACTTGCGGGCAAAGAAGTGGCGAAAGGTCTGCGAGATGTCCTGGTAGGGATTGGATGCCTGCTCATGCGGCAACTGAATATTCAGGCCGACCGATGGCGACTTGCCGAAGAAAGCCCCTTTGTTGGCCGCCTCCATGATGCCTGGCCCGCCCCCGGAAATCACCGAAAACCCAGAGTCGGAGAGCAGACGGGCCGTTTTTTCAGTCAGCGCGTAATAGGGCGAATCCGGCCGCACCCGGGCGCTGCCGAAGATGGTTACGGCGGGCTTGATTGCCGCCAGGCGTTCGGTCGCTTCGACGAACTCTGACATAATCCCGAAAATCCGCCAGGATTCGCGGGCCGAGGTGTTTTTAATCAAGGCCTCGGTCTCGACCCCCATCACCAATTTATCGCTTTCGGTCACTTCGTATGCCTCTCTTGTTGTTGGTGGACGGCTCGTCCTACCTCTACCGCGCTTTCCACGCCCTGCCCGACCTGCGCAACCCGGCCGGCGAGCCGACCGGCGCGCTGTATGGCGTGCTGAACATGCTACGTCGTCTGGAAAGCGACCACAAGGCAGACTACAAGGCGGTGATTTTCGACCCCAAGGGCAAGACCTTCCGCGATGAGTGGTACCCGGAATACAAGGCGCACCGGCCACCCATGCCGGACGACCTGCGCGCCCAGATCGAACCGATCCACGCCGCAATCAAGGCCGCGGGCTGGCCGGTCATCATGGTCGATGCCGTTGAGGCCGACGACGTCATTGGCACACTGGCGACCAAAGCCGCGGTCGACGGCATCGACACCCTGATTTCCACCGGCGACAAGGACCTGACCCAATTGGTCGGCCCCCGGGTCCGTTGGTACAACACCATGAGCAATGAGTTGCTCGATGCCGACGGGGTCGAAGGCAAGTTCGGCGTGCGTCCGGAACGCATCGTCGATTACCTGGCACTGGTCGGCGATACCGTCGACGGCGTGCCTGGCGTCGCCAAATGCGGCCCCAAAACCGCCATCAAATGGCTGAGCCAGTACGGCTCGCTTGATGCCATTGTCGCTAATGCCGACAAGATCACCGGCGTTGTCGGCCAGAACCTGCGCCATCACCTCGATTTCCTGCCACTCGGCAAAAAGCTCGTCACGGTGGTCTGCGACCTGCCGGATTTGCCCGCCCCCACGACGTTGACCGCAACCGCACCTGACAAGGCGCGCTTGCGCGAACTGTACGACCGCTACAACTTTCGTACCTGGCGCCGCGAACTGGACAGCGACCCAATGCCGCAGGCTGACCCGACGCCCGACGAGCACGCGGCAGCGGTCATACCTACCGCGCCGAGCGAAGTCCGCTACGAAACCGTGCTCACCTGGGAAGCGTTCGATACCTGGCTGAAAAAGATCGAAACCGCGGCGTTGACCGCGGTAGACACCGAAACCACCAGCCTCGACAGCTTCGCCGCGCGCATCGTCGGCGTCTCGCTGTCGGTCGAGCCGGGCGCAGCCTGCTACATCCCCCTCGCCCACAACGGCCCCGGCGTCGCCGAGCAGTTGCCGCGCGACGAGGTGCTGGCCAGGCTAAAACCCTGGCTGGAAGCGGTCGACCGCAAAAAGGTGCTGCAAAACGCCAAGTACGACCAGCATGTCTTCGCCAACCACGGCATCGGGATCAAAGGCATCGCCCACGACACCATGCTGCAAAGCTACGTCATCGAATCCGACAAGGGCCACGACCTCGGCCAGTTGTGCACGCGGCACCTCGGCCTCGCCACCATCGCCTACGAGGACCTGTGCGGCAAGGGCGCCAAGCAGATCGGTTTCGACCAGGTCGACATCGAACGCGCCGCCACCTACGCCGCCGAAGACGCCGACGTGACACTGCGCGTGCATAACGTTCTGCACCCGCAATTCGCCAGTGAACCCGGTTTAAGCCGCATCTACCACGACATCGAACTGCCGGCCCGCCAGGTGATCTGGCAGATGGAGCGCACCGGCATCCTGATCGACGGCGACACGCTCGCCCGCCAGAGCCACGAGATCGGCCAGAAGATCATGGCCCTGGAAACCCAGGCCTATGAACTGGCCGGCCAGCCGTTCAACCTGGCATCGCCGAAGCAGCTCGGCGAAATCCTGTTCGGCAAGCTCGGCCTGCCGGTGAAGAAGAAAACCGCCTCCGGCGGCGCGTCGACCGACGAAGAAGTGCTCTCCGAACTGGCGCTCGACTACCCGCTGCCCAAGCTCTTGCTCGAACACCGCAGCCTGTCGAAACTCAAGGGCACCTACACCGACAAGCTGCCGCGCATGATCAATCCGGAAACGGGCCGCGTGCATACCCATTTCTCGCAGGCTTCAGTCGTCACCGGGCGGCTGGCCTCCAGCGAACCCAACCTGCAGAACATCCCGGTACGTACCGACGAAGGGCGGAAAATCCGTACCGCCTTCGTTGCCCCCGAAGGCAGCAGCATCGTCTCGGCCGACTATTCGCAGATCGAACTGCGCATCATGGCCCACCTCTCCGGTGACGACCGCCTGCTTGAAGCCTTTGCCCACGGCGAGGACGTGCACCGCGCTACCGCCGCCGAGATCTTCGGCGTCACGCCACTGGAAGTCGGCCCGGATCAACGCCGTGTCGCCAAGAGCATCAACTTCGGCCTGATCTACGGCATGAGTGCCTTTGGCCTCGCCCGCCAGCTCGGCCTGGAACGCAGCGCGGCGCAGACCTACATCGACCGCTACTTCGCCCGTTACCCCGGCGTCGCCCGCCACATGGAAGAAGCACGGGCGACGGTGCGCGAGCACGGCTACGTCGAAACCGTCTACGGTCGACGCCTGTGGCTGCCGGAAATCCGCTCGAGCAACGGCAACCGCCGCCAGGCCGCCGAACGCGCCGCGATCAACGCGCCGATGCAGGGCACCGCCGCCGACCTGATCAAGCTGGCGATGATCGCCGTCCAGGGCTGGCTGAAACAGGCCGGGCGCCAGTCGAAACTGGTCCTGCAGGTACACGACGAACTGCTGCTCGAAGTACCCGACGACGAACTGGTCGACATCCGCACCCATCTGCCCCGCCTGATGACGCAAGTCGCCGGACTCAAGGTACCGCTGGTGGTTGAGCTGGGCGTCGGGGCCAATTGGGAAGCGGCGCACTAAATCCCGACCACCGCAATAACTGACCCACGCCGTCGTCCATGAAAATTTCCACCGCCAAGCACCTTCCTGAAATCGATGGCTTACGTGCCGTCGCTGTTCTTGCTGTCGCGCTCTATCACGCCAATGTCCCCGGTTTTTCTGCGGGCTATCTTGGCGTCGACATTTTCTTTGTCATTTCCGGCTATCTGATCACCGGCCTGTTACACAACGAAGCGCAGCACACTGGCCGGATTGATTTTCTGGCCTTTTATGCCCGCCGCTTCCGGCGCTTGTTACCGGCCTTGGGCATCGTATTGATAGCCACCATCCTGGCCGCCTGGCTCATCCTTTTCCCGGCCGAATTGCCCCGCCTGAGCAAAGCCGCGACCGCCGTCCTATTGATGTTTTCGAACATCCATTTCATGCAGTATTCCGGTGGCTATTTCGATCCCTCGGTCGATGTGATGCCGCTGCTCCATACCTGGTCATTGTCGGTGGAGGAGCAGTTTTATCTCTTCTGGCCCCTGCTGCTGGCAGCTTGCTTCATTCTTGCCCGGAAACTGACATGGAAGGTCGATCACCTACTGGCCATCACCTTGGGTATCTCTATTACCACTTCCTTTGCTTATTGGCTGATCAATCTCGGCAACAACCCGAACAATGCCTTTTATCTGATGCCGGCGCGCGTCTGGGAATTGGCACTGGGCGGCCTGATCAATTTCATGCCGGGCGCCGCGCGCCATCAGCGCCGCCCATCAACGCCAGTACGCCAACTTTCAAGCTTGGCACTGGCTATTATCTTTTTCACTGTCTGCCTGCCGCTCGACCCCGAAAAATACACTGTCCTGCTTTATCCGACCGCAGTCCTGGCCACGACCATGCTGATCTACGCCATTCACTGCCACTCAAGCTCGACCGGCGTACAAGCCTTGCTGAAAAACAAACCAGCCATCTACATCGGCCTGCTGTCATACAGTTTCTATCTCTGGCACTGGCCCTTGCTCTCGCTGAGCAGAGCCTACTATCTCGGCGAACGCCTCTTGCTCCGCGACATCAGCCTGCTGCTGTTATCACTCGGCCTGGCCTATGCTACCTACCGCTGGATCGAAACGCCCGTCCGCCGTAAGCGCCCCTGGCCCTTCTCGAGCGACCGAAACACGCTGAAAGCCGCGCTGGCGATTGTCTTGGCCATCGGCTGGCTCGGCCATCAAGCCAAGGAGTGGGGGATGGCGCGCAACACCGAAATCAACCACGAAATTCAGGGCAACAGCGACATCTGGGGCAAGGAACGGCAAGCCATCAAGGTGCCTCGTTGCAGCGAGCCCAAAGATGGGCAAGAACTGGCAGCACAGAAGGATTGCCTGCGCGGCCCACAAGACACCCCAATGAGCGTCGTTGTCTGGGGCGACTCGCATGCCGGCCACCTCGAAGGCGTGCTTTACCCACTGGCCGAGCAGGCCAAGCAGCAATACCTAATGCGCGCTTTCGGTGCCTGCCCACCTTTGATTGATGCTGCACCGATCAAAGGCAGCAACATCCAGCGCCCATGTGCCGAGCGCAATTTGCGCGTTTTAGAGGAAATCCGCAGCCTTGCTCAGAATGGCTTGAAAACCGTCGTTCTTGGTGGCCGCTGGAACTCCTACCTGGCAATGCCTGAAACCAATCCGGCGGCCATTACCTCGTATGCCCTGGTAGACCATTGGCAAACAGCTGAAAACCTGAACACAACGCTAAAAGTTGGCACCCCTCCGCTGGATACAGTCGGTTCGCTCGACACCCTCGAGAAATCCCTGCGTCGCACGCTGGAGGCCTTGTCTGCGATGAATCTCAACATCTTACTCATGGCGCCCGTTCCCGAACCCTACTTTAATGCACCACATTGTCTTTATCGCAAGTCGGAGAAAGAGTGTCGATTTGCTCGCCAGCGCGTCGATGAGCGCCGGCGAGCAACACTTCACCGTTTGGAAAATGCTGTCCGTGACCTACCCCGAGTGCATCTGATCGACCCCATCGATTATTTCTGCGACCAACAAAGTTGCCGCGTTCAGAGGGACGGTTTCTCAATGTATTGGGATACCGATCACCTGACGCTGGAAATGGGTTACTTCTTGAGCGAACAACTAGGCCCCCAGTTGCCCTGGCTCTGGGCCAATCCCGGCACGACACAGTAGTCAATCTTGCCGCTGCCGGTTCCTTCGCACAAACCGCTGCATCAAGCGGCCAGATTCACCAGACGGCCAAAAGCCTGCAATGTTTCTTCGACAGAAATATCGCCCACATCCTCGGAGGACTTTTGCAACAACTGATAGGGCACCCCCCAGGGATGCCAGCGAGCAGCCGGCGAATTGCCAAAAAAACAGACCAGTGGCTTGCCCAGACCCGCCGTCAGATGCATGGCGCCACCGTCGGAAAGTACCGCGTAATCGGCCAGTGACAAACCGGCGATCAGTTCCCCCAATGCCTCTGTCCGCACCGGGGCAACCGGCAAATCGGCCAGTTCGATTAAGAGACGAGCCGCCTTGCCATCATCACCGGGGTGGAAGGGATTGTGCTCATCACCTGGCGACCAAAACACCAGAAAACGTGCCCCATGCGCTGTATATAGCTGATGGGCAAGGGCGGCAAAGCGCTCTACCGGCCAGCGTTGCTTTTCCTTGCGGGCACTCAAATGGAGCGCCACGACCGGGCCATGGGAACGGGTAAAAGCCACAGGGAAACCGGCAGCAATCTGACTCGCCAGCGCCCGATCCGGCACTACGGTCAACCCGGGAATCGGCCCCGGCACCTCCAGCGGCGTCAACAAACGGCAGACATCTTCTGTCTCATGCAAATGTTCTCCGCCAACATGCGCAATCGGCAGGGTCAATCCGGCAGGTACCGTCCCCGAGAAAAACCCGACAATTCGCCGTGGCCTGAGCAAACGGGCAAAACTCAACGCCCGAGCGGCAAAGCCGCCGTTGGGCAATATCACGACATCAAAACGCTGACGCCGCAAGCGCCAGATCAAGCGCAGGCGGCGCCAATGCGCGCCCAGCACCGAACTACCCGCATGCTTGCCCTTGGTATAGGAAAAAATGTCGTCCACAAACGGATTGCCAGCAATCGCCGGCGCGTTATAACTATTCACCAGCACGGCCAGGTAGGCCTCAGGATAACGCCGCCGAATGGCCTCGAACATTGGCGTGGTCAACACCAGATCGCCGATGTTGTCACGCCGAATGATCAGGATGGATGGTTGTTTTCCGAGCATGGGACTTGTCATTCAGCACGCCGTCCGATACCGGCCATAATTCCCAGCAACAGCCACATTACGATCCCTGCCGGCCCCCAGAAAAAATCGTCCGTCATCGATTTAGCCAATCCTGCGAGCAAAAGGGAAATTGCTGCCCAGCGCCAGTGATCAGCATCCTGTCCAAGCTGCGCCCCTGCCTTGAACACCAAACGCCAGACTCCATACAACACCAGCAAGAATGCCAGCAGCCCAATCAGCCCCGTCTGAATCACGACATTAAAAAGCACGTTATGGGCATGGTGCTGGGCAGCCCAGTCAAATTCAGGCAAGCCAGTCGTCACGTGCGCCACCCCAATCAAGGGTAGTATCCGACTCCCAAAACCGAACCCCAACAAGGGGCGCTCTGTCACTACCGGTAGCCAACTCTGCCAGAGCAACCAGCGCGGATCATCGGCATACGTGGCAGCAATCCGGAGAACCGTCTGCTCCGTGGCTAAGCCGCTCTGGGTCGACACCCAATAACTGGAATAAACCAGACCCGCGAGGATAGCCAACCCCCCTCCGCCACCAATCAACAGACGCCACCTCTTGGTCATATGGGCTGAACCGATCAGCCACGGCCCCAGGCCGATCAACACGGCCACCCAGAACATTCGGTTATATCCCAAGGCACCCAGCCCTACACCGAGTACGAGCAAAACCACACCGAGATAAGGAAGATAGCATCCCATATGCGACGAGCGCCGCCGCAGAGTGAGCACCAGCGCCACCCCCGTCAGCACCAGGAAAACACCGAGCGTACTGGCCACCCCTCGACCTGCGTAGGCCCCGATCAACCATTTTGGTGCGTCAGGCCAGAACCCGGCATGGACATGCAGCGCACCGAACAACGCCCACACTGCGGCCAGTGCCAACGATGCAAATGGCCACCACAAATAACGCCAGTCCAGCCGACTAGCCAGCGACACCGCCAGCAAGCAGGCCAACAACGGCAAAACAGCCTCCTGCAACGCGTCGACCGTACTCGTGGCGGGCGCAGGCGACCAGGCGGCTGACAGAAGGACCAGAAGCACCCACGGGATGAAAGCCAGGCCGGCAGAAAAATTACGCGGCCGGCAGAATAACTCTCGCCCCGCAGCCAACAGGGCAAGCGCCAGGAAAATACGCCGAGGAGCAGGCGAATTGGCCAACAAAGAAAAAACACCGAGCAAGGAGAGCCCTCCCCAGGCCAGCAAATCGCGGCGATGAGAGGAATCACCCGGCAGCGATGGTGAGACACCCGGGATCATGAACGCTCGAAGAAAAAGACTTTTCCACTTGAGGACAGAAAATCGCAGACGAAGCCCTCATTGAGTAAGCGCTGAACGATTTCGCTAGTTCCTGCATTGCCAATCACATGGGGATGTAATTCGATACACAGCTTCTTGACGCCCGTCAGCGGCATGTAGGCCAGCAAATCCTGCTCGCCGCCCTCGATATCACAAATCAGAAAAGTCGGCCTGACCTGCTCGATAAAAGCCCGCGCATCGTAGCGCGGGGTCTTGACCGGTTGCGCCGAAGCACTGCGTTGCAAGGTCGAGGAAGAAATGAAATTACCCTCAACATAAAAGGTTTCCTCGCCATCACCTTGCCCCAGTAAGCCACAGGTCAGTTGCGGCGCGACACCGTTCAGGCGGTAGGTTTCACGGATCGTCTCAGCCATCACCGGGTTCGCTTCGACAGCGAACACCCGCTCGCTGCCAATCCGCTTGGCACAAAAGGTCGAAATAAAACCGATGCCCGCCCCCAACTCCAACACCACATCATCGGCGGCCAGTTTTTTCTCGATCACCCCACGCTCGTGCGCCTCATAAGGATCAAGATAAATCGCCCGGCGCAAGGCCGGCGAAATACCCTGACCACCGACCGGCAAAAAAACCCCACTGTTTTCCGCTGTCTGCGGCTTGTTCAAGGCGAAGCGCAGTTTGCGCAAACGGCGCATGGTGCGACCATCTTTTCTGATCATGTTGTCCCCTGGAGTTCCTACACCAATGCCACAAGGCGGTTGATTATCCAAAACACGGATCGCCAGCATCAACCGTCAATGTCAACGACATTATAACAATCAAGCGCTCTCTCCCTTGCCCCCGCCATCAACCCAAACCGGACAGCAGCCTGCCCAGCCGAACAGCAAAGGCTTGCCGGGAAAACTGTTCCATATGGGCAAGCGCCCGTCGCGGATCGGGCCAGTTGCCACTCGCCTGCTGCGCGATGATCTGCGCCAACAATTCGGCAAAAGCCGGATACCCTGTCTCAGCCGCAGCTTGACGCGGGTCGGCATATAACCAGCCGGTTTGGCCGGTCAGGATGGTTTCGGTAAAGGGCGGCGCTCCCGGCGCAAGCACGGGTACACCGCAGGCCTGAGCCTCGATGACATTCAAGCCGAGTGCTTCGCGCTCCGGCAACCCGGTCAACAGGACATCGATGCCGGCATAAGCGCGAGCGACATCGCGCTGATGCCCCCAAAAACGCACCCGATTGCCGAGCGGCTTGAGCGCCTGACGCAAATCGCGCACCGAGGCGTAGCCGCCAGCCCCAAAGATTTCCAGATAGACATCCCGATGACGGGCCAACTCGGGCGCCAACAATTGCATCAGCAAGGGAAACTGCTTGATCGGCGCCAGACGTGACACGATACCCAAAGTCAGGCCATCCCGTTTCCGGTAGGCGGCCCGTCGGCGCAGCGTCGACCAAACGGGTTCGCTCAAGCCGAGCAGGCGATCGCGAAATTTGCGTCGGTCCCACTCGAACTCCGAGGCGGAAACGATCCCCAGGCCATCGCCCGGTCGCTGGGCGCTGGCCACGCCATAGAACGGCTCCGGCCACGGCTCGATGCCTAGCCCGCGAATCGTCTCGAGCACATAATTCGACACCCCGACCACCCGCGTACACGCCGCATAGGCATGCCGGCTCTCGGCATAAAAATGGTTCAGCGGCATATGAACGAAGCCGATCAACGGTCGAGTGGCAGTAATTTCGCGTGCCATCGCCTCAGGCAGCGCAGCATGGGTGATCACCGGGATCCCCGGCGGCAGCTTGGCGACCGCTTCGGTCCAGTCATGCGCCTCGATCAGCCGCGTCTGCGGCAAGTGCATGTCGGCCCAATGACGTGCATCCGGATGGACAACCAGCACCGAACTGCCGCCCAGACTGGCGGCGGCTTCGGCCAGGTGGGCGGCGAAAACTTCACCACCACCAAAATAAGTATGCAGCTTGATCTGGGCGAACAGCGGCTGAGCGCTCATCCCAGGCCTTTCGCGGTCAACGCCTCGAAATGAGCAATATAGGCGCGGATAGTATTCTCGGCGCGGAAGCGCTCGATGTGCTGTTCGCTGATCGGCGGATAGCTTTCGAGCGCAGCACGGATATTCGCCGCCAGGGCCGGCGCATCGTCGACCGGCGACAGGAAGCGCGCCAGATCGCCGGTCAGGATTTCACTCGGGCCGGTCGGGCAATCGGTGCTGACCACCGGCGTGCCGAGAATCAGCGACTCGATCAGCACGGTCGGCAGGCCTTCGCTGTCGGACGACATGGCGACCAGCGCCGCACCCTGGATCCAGGGATAGGGATTCTGCTCGAAGCCCTGGAAACGCACCCGCCCGGCAATGCCCAATTCAGCCGCGAGGGCTTTCATCTCGACTTCATAGCGTTCGCCTTCGGCACCACTGACGCCGCCCAAGAGCACCAGCGGCAGCGTGGCGCCGGATTGGGCGTAGGCGCGCAGCAGCAAATCCTGGCGCTTGCGCGGCGTCAGGCGGGCCGGATACAGGATGTACGCCTCGCCGGGCAGCTCACGCGGTTCGCCGGCGCGGCGGCGCAGCAGGTCGAAATCGAAGGGGTTGTAGATGGTTTTGATCGAGCGCGGCTTGAGGCCAACGTCGTTGACCAGTTCATCCTGCAAGGCTTGCGACACGGTGACCAGATGACCGCTGTACAACCGGCGGAATTTGTTCAGCCAACGCAGATGGCGCACCCGGCGCTTGAACCCTCGGGCGTCGCCGACCTTGGCGTCGAGAAAATGCAGCAAGGAGTTGCGATAGCGAATGAACACCGGGCGCAAGCCGGCCATCCGGGTCAGGCGGTCGGAATCCTCGGCGTTGGAAATGAAGAAATCGAAAGGTTTGCCGTCGGCCTCGATTTCGCGCACCAGCTGACGGATGCGCCGTGCGTACAGCCACTTGTTGAGCGGTCGCCAGTTGGCGAGTTTGAATTGCTCGCTGACCAGATGGATCGGCACATGGCCGGTTTGATGCTCAATCGGTGGATGCAGCACGAAAACCCGTGCGTCGTGGCCCAGTTCGATGAATTTTTCGGCGAAATTGAGCGCCACGCGCTCGGCCCCGCCGCCCATCAGCGAATCGACAAACAGCCCGACCCGTTTCTTGTTTTCCGAACTCATGCCCGCTCCTTGCCCAGCGTCATGCCGGTAACGTGTTCAATGGCCTGCATGACCTGTTGATTTTCGATGGCCCACATGCAGCGCGGCTGGCCGCACTCGGCGACGCTGCGCCAGCAATGGCGCACCCAGGGCAAAGGACGCTCGAACAACAGATGCTGATTGCGGCAGTCGATGCTTTCTTCCCAGAGCACCGCGAACGGGCTGTTCTGCCAGAAACGCCCCGGCCCGGAAACCACCGGCGATCCTGGCCCGAACAGCACCACGGCGGGCGTGCCGGTCAGCCGGGCGAGATGCGCGACGCCGGTATCGGGGCTGACCAGCACGGCAGCCCCGGCCATCAGATGCCACAAGCCGGCCATGTTGAATTGGCCGGCGAGATTGGCATACCGCCCCAGCGGATCGACTATTGCAGCCAAACCCTTTTCATTCGGCCCGCCCGACCAGACCACCGTCAGACCGGCGACGCTCAAGGCATCAGCCAAGGCCAGCCAGCGTTCCGACAGCCACAGCTTGTGCGGGCTGGAAGCGCCGAGATGCAGCACAGCATAGGGTTTTTGCGGCAGTGCCGGGGCATCGCCCGGCAAGGGCGGCGCCGGCCATTCGCCGAGGACAAAAGGCACCGGCTCGGCGCCCGGCGCCAGGCGGCTGGCAATATCGCCCCAAGCCTCGGGATCATTCGGCCAGGCGACAAACTCATCCACTGGCCAATCCTTGCTGCCCCCCCCGCCGCCGGCAAAAGCGGTGACCCAGCGTGCGCCCATGGCACGAGCGATCCACGCCCAACGGTTATCCGCCGGGACCAGCGCCCAATCATAAGGACCTTCGGAAATCAGGCGTTTTTGACTGTCGACCGCACGCGGATCGTAAGCCAGCCCGCGCACACCATAAGGCTGGCCGGCAAAGATCGGCAACCAGGCGGCAGGTACCAGCGCGTCAATTTGCGCCTTGGGGTGGTCGCGGCGCAACTTCTTGAACAGCCCGGCCAGCATGATGGTGTCGCCCAGCAGCAAATGATGGGCGATCAGAATGCGTTGCGGATTGGCCGGCTGGCGGCGGCCAAAAACCAGGCGCGGCACAGCGTGCGACATGATCAACAGGCGAGACCAGAAACGACTTTGCTTAGCCATGCGCCGCCTCGGCCAGGCGCTTCAACTGCCCCAAGGATTCGTCGAGAATCAGTAATTGCAGCAATTGTTCAGCGCAGGATTTGTCGCTACGCCATTGCGTCAGCGCCTGATGCAAAGCAGCGGCGGACAACTGGCCGGCGGTCAGTTTCTCCAGGCGCTCCGGCAAACCGGCAAAGCGGCCTTGCAGCGACTGCAGCAGAGCGGCAACCGGCGGGTTGAAGCCCATTTTCTTGCGCGCGAAGAAGGCGAATTCGTCGGCCTGCGGGCAAACGCCGGCCAACGCCTGTTTGGCCGGGTCGGTAAAACGTTCGGCAGCGGGCATGGCGCGAACCCGGCGGACGAAAACCTGGTCAAGCAACGGCGCCCGCCCCTCCAAACCATGCGCCATGGTCAGCAAATCGGCCTTGCGCAGGATGTATTCCGGCAGGTAGTTTTCGCTGTCGATCGCCAGCAATTGCTCAATCGGCGACTGCCCGGCGAGTTGTTCAGGAATCCGCCAATAATGGGCGTGGACCGTAAAAGTCGGCTGCAAGGCGACGCGTTCGCTCAAGCCAATGCCGGAGAAGCGCAGCGGATAAGCATCAAGCCAGCTCAGCGAAGCTTCGAGCGCCAGACGCTGGCGCTTGCCCGGATGTACGCAGGCCGCCGGGCGCAAGGCCGCGATGGCCGGCAGATGCCGCCGCCAGGCTGAGCGCAGGTGCTGGCGATAGCGTTTGTAACCAGCAAACATCTCGTCACCGCCATCACCACACAACACCACCTTGACCGATTCGACCGCCGCCCGCGCCAGATACCAGGTCGGAAAACTCGACGGGTCGGCAAAGGGTTCGTCGAGATCGGCGACGATCTGCGCGAAATCAGCGACGGTATCGGCCGGCATCGCGACGCGCTCGTTGGCCATGCCCAACCGCGCGGCAATTGCTGCGGCGCGGACACTTTCGTCCATCGCCGGATTCTCGAAGGCGGCGGTGAAGGTCTTGATGTTGCGATAGCCCTGCTCGGCGAGACGGCTGGCCAATACAGTCGAGTCGATACCGCTCGACAGGAACAACCCGACCGGGCGATCAGCGGCGGTGCGCAAGGCAATCGCCTGATCAAGTTCGGCCTGCCAGGTATTTTCGCCGTCGACCAGCGGCTCGGGCGACCAATAGCGGCGTTTTTTCAGCTCGCCGCTGGACAGGTCGAATTCCAGGGAGTGGGAATTTTCCAGGCGCTGGAGGTGGGTGAAGATCGTCCCCGGAGCCGGGATCGTTCGGTGCGCCAGATAGGCGTCGATGCCAGCCGGCGAGAACTGGCGCTTGTCGGCCGGCAAATAAGGCAGCACGCCGCGCACCAGCGAGGCAAAGGCGAATTCGCCAGTGACTGCATTGTGGTAATAAAGCAGCGGTTTCAGGCCCATCCGGTCGCGCGCCGCGAAAACCTTGCCGATTCTGCGGTCGACCACGACCAGGGCAAACATTCCGCGCAGGCGCTGCAACAGGCCATCCCAGCCCCACTGCTGGTAGGCGCGGAGGATGAATTCAGTGTCGGACGTGGTGTTGAAGACGTGGCCGGCAGCCTGCAAATCGGCCTTATCCTGCTCCCAGCCATAGACCTCGCCGTTGTAGCAAAGCCAGATCTCGCCGTCTTCGCTGCGCATCGGCTGGTCGGCCGCCGGGCGCGGGTCACGGATCGACAGACGAGCGTGCAACAGCGCCTGCTGCAGGCCGTTGAAATCATTCTGCCAGGCCAGCGGCGCAGCTGTTTCGCGGCTGCCGGCAACATGGAAAGCATCCGGCCCACGCCGGGCAATCGCCGCGCGCATGGCCTCGACCGTCGTCGCGGCGACCGGGCGACGGCCGAAGAAACCGGCAATGCCGCACATGGCTCAGCGCGCTCCGGGCCGGCCGAAGCGGCGAAAGATGGCTTCCATGCGGTCAAGCATCAGGCTTTCACCACAACGCGCCACCGCCAGTTCGCGGGCAGCGCTGCCCAGGCGGGCAGCTTCGGCCGGATCGTCAAGTAGACGGTCAATCGCCCCGGCCAGGGCATGCGCATCGCGTGGCGGCACGATCAGACCGGTTTGGCCGTCGTGGATGACTTCGGTCAGGCTACCGACCGGCGTCGTGACAACCGGCAGCGCGCAGGCCATGGCCTGCATCAGCGCCTGCGAAACGCCTTCGTCGCCCCACGAGGGCAGGGTGAACACGTCGATCGCCGGCAGCCAGCGTTCGGCATCGCTGCGATGGCCGACGAAATCAAGCTTGTCGCTGATGCCGAGCAGTTCGGCGCGGGCATCGAGGCGGTCACGATACGGGCCATCGCCGATGATCAACACACGCAAATCCGGGCGTTGGGGCAGCAACTCAACCAGCGCGTCGAACAGCACGGTGTGCCCCTTCCAGTCGCGCAGCGTCGCCAGGATGCCGATATAAGTCACCTCGCCCGGCAAGCCGAGTGCGGCCCGCGCCTGGTCGCGCGGCTGCGGGCGGAAGCGTTCGAGGTCGATGCCGGTCGGCACCGAAGTCAGTTGCTCGGCCGGGTAGCCGTTATCGCGGATCAACTGCGCCTTCAGTGCCTCGCCGGTGACCACGACATGGGCGCAGCCTTTTTCGTACAACCAGCGGGTCGACCGTGAACGATTGACCGCCGTCGACAGATGCCGGGTACGCACGATCGGCGGCGCGTCGGCCAGCGATTGACAGGCCAGCGCAGCCAGCCAGGAATCGGTCGAGCTGTGGGTGTTGATCACATCGAAACGCTGATCGCTCAAAAAACGGCGCATGGCCAGCAGCGGCCCGAGGCGCTTTTTGCCGATATTCAGCGCATGCACCGGAATGCCGTAGTCCGGTGCGGCAGCAAAAATCTGCGCCTCGGCCGGGCATACCAATTCGACCTGGTGACCGCGGCGGATCAAGCCACGGGCTTCGGTCAGGATGCGGATTTCTTGCCCCCCCCAACCGCAGGAGGCTTCGGTATGGAGAATTTTCATGCCGGCTCCCGCAGCGATTCAGTTTGTTCCTGCAGGCTGTGCAAACGGGCATAAGCGCCATTTTTCGCCAACAAGTCGCCATGGCGACCGGCTTCGAGCACCCGGCCCTCGCCCAGCACGACGATGCAATCAGCCTTTTCGATGGTCGACAGGCGGTGGGCAATGACCAACGTCGTGCGCTGCTGCATCAGGTTCTCCAATGCGCCCTGGACCAGGCGTTCGGATTCGTTGTCGAGCGCCGAGGTCGCCTCGTCAAGAATCAGGATCGGCGCATCCTTGAGAATGGCGCGGGCAATCGCCAGGCGCTGGCGCTGGCCGCCGGACAGGTTGTTGCCGTTTTCGCCGATCACCGTCGCAAAGCCGTTGGGCAGGCGCTCGATGAACTCCAGCGCATTGGCCGCCCTGGCCGCCGCCTCGATTGCCTCGCGCGGCGCGCCGGCCATGTCACCGTAGGCGATATTGGCAGCCACGGTATCGTTAAACAGCAGCACGTCCTGGCTGACGTAGGCGATATTGCGGCGCAAGCTGTGCAAGCTCAACGCCTGCACATCCTGGCCATCGAGCAGGATGCGGCCACTGTCAGGATTATGGAAACGCGGCACCAGCGCCGCCAGCGTCGACTTGCCGCCGCCCGACTGGCCGACCAGCGCCACGGTCTGACCCGGCGCAATCGTCAGGTTAATCGCCGACAAGGCATTGCGCTCGGCAGCCGGGTACCGGAAGCTCAGGTGCTCAAAAACCAGTTGACCGGCCACCCGACCGGCATCGACGCCGCCCACATCACGCTCGGCAGCCTCATCCAGTAACTGAAAGACACTTTCCGCCGCCGCCAGTCCGCGTTGCAGCGGTGCATTGACATCAGCCAGGTGGCGCAACGGCGACAACAACATCAGCAAAGCGGTAATGAAGGATACAAAACTGCCCACCGTAATCTGCCCCGAGGCCGACTGCACCTGCGCAACGTAAATGACCACTGCAACGGCCATCGCCGCAAATAACTGAACAATCGGATTGGTCGCTGCCGCAGCCACCGCCTGACGCATGTTCTGCTGACGAACCTCGTTATTCGTTTTGTTAAAGCGCGCGACCTCCTGGGCCTCTCCACCAAACACTTTGATCACCCGCTCGCAATGCGCCGTTTCCTGCAGCACCTGAACCATATTGGCGGTGCTAAGTTGCGCCGCCCGGCTAGCCTTGCGCAAGCGACCGGAAAAAGTCCGCATGGCCCAGGCAACTGCGGGAATCAAGGCGAAACAGATCAAGGTCAGTTGCCAGTTCAACCACAACAACCAGCCGAGCAAACCGATGACCACCAAACCATCCTTGAGCACGGTAACGATGACATTAGTCGCCGCCGAGGCAACGCCGTTGACGTCATAAGCAATTTTGGTCAGGGGAACGTTCGACGAAAAACGCTGGAAATATGCGCTGGGCAGATTCACCATCCGGCCATACATTTCGGCGCGGATATCGGCAATGACGCGATTCGACACCCAGGAAAAACCGTAAGACGACAAATAGTTGAAGACGCCGCGCAACAGAAAAACCCCCACAATGCCAAGCGGAATCAGCAGGGGATTGTCCATCTGCCCCCCCGGCTTGGCGAAGCCCTCATCCAGTAGCGGCTTCAACAAGGCCGGAAACATCGGCTCGGTTGCCGCCATCACGGCAGTCGCACACAGGGAAAGCACAATCGCCTTCCAGTAAGGACGCACGTACTGAAGAAGACGCAAATAAAGGTCCCGGCTGCTGGCGGATTTGGTCATGGGCGGTCGACGGACGAAACCGGCATTATACCGTTTCGCGCCGGAGACTCTGGTAGGGGAGCAAGCCGAGCGAAATCTGGAATAGCAGCTTTTCTATCGAACGACTGCGGGCTTACGACCCAAAAGAGATATGCCGAATGCTGGAGTCATGAGGCAGCTTAGCGCACATTGCGGCCGCTTATGGCCACTGGTCAAGTGACTTTTGATCGACTGCGCCACCCGCAGATTTCAACCTGCGCGGGCGTCCGGATGTTTTTCCAACCAGGATTGCCCGAGGGCGGTTAGGCGATAGCGCTGGTTGCTGCTGCGTGGTTTGTCGGGTAGAGTCATCTCGATCACCCCAAGGGTCAGAGCCGGTTTCAGATAGGCATTTCGGAAATGATCCTCGTGCTTGAGAACCAGTGCCTCCTGAATCTGCTGGCGGGACATGTCGCCAACCATCGCCCGAAGTAAGCGCTCGACTTCCCCGGTGACTTCCCCGGTGACTTCCCCGGTAGGGGTGATGCCCCCCCTTGCCAGAGGGTGACTGGGCAAGCGGATCACAAACGAAAGTCGGTCGTCATCCGTTTCAAACAGCGGCGAGGGCGAGCCGTTGGCAGCCATGACCTTGAGGATTTTCGGGACGCCGGTCGAGCGGCCTTCCGTCAGATCAAGCTCTTTCAGGAACTCACCGATCCGCCGGTTGCGGTAGCGGCGGCTGACTGCGCGACCAGCCTGAAGGTCTTCCAGCCGGATGGAACGATCCGGGCCGGGGAAGCTGACGATGACCAACTCGTCATGGCTGATACGCACTTCTATGGGCTCGCGCTCCTCGTAGGAGCGGTGATAAACCGCGTTGACCAGGGCTTCCTCGATGGCGGCGTAGGGGAAGTTCCACGCCCGCGTGGCCTCGGCCCGGTCCGGGTGCTTGAGCACAGTTTCGATCAGGAAATTGCGCTGGATGTAGCTCAGGGCCTCACGCGTCATGCGCGCCAGCGGCCCCTTGAAAATCTTTTCCTCGAAGCAATGTAAGCGGTCAATAAACCACGGACTTACCCACTGACCGTCGATAGTGAAAGATGTGTCCACGTAGAACAAGGTGGACACCTATGACAGAGCAGATGACTGAATTGAAGCAGCGGCTGGTCGTAAGC
>Ga0209066_10002944_pt1 | contig 19968 bp, 17 predicted proteins | sample All_14_2_FD_187198 | JGI IMG/M metagenome (GOLD analysis project Ga0209066, IMG submission 187198) | Freshwater microbial communities in response to fracking from Pennsylvania, USA - Allegheny Zone_MetaG_DW_15 (SPAdes) (version 2) ... | reverse complement strand
GGGGGCGGGCAGGGCTGCTGGATGAAGGAAGGTTGTCCTATCCATGTCGCGTCCGCAGCTCTTCCTTATTCGCATGGCCCTGTTCCTGGCAGCCGTCATCGCCGGGGCGGTTCTGCTCTACAGGCCATTGCAGGAAGCCTTCATGTCCAACCCTGTGATCAACGGGGTGATCCTGGGAGTCCTGGTAATAGGAATCGGTCAGGCCTTCCGGACCGTCGCCACACTGACCGGCGAGGTGAACTGGATCGACAGCTTCCGGCGCAGTCAGGCGGGCGGCAGTGTCGTTACCGTCCAGGCGCGCCCGAAGCTGCTGGCCTCGGCCGCGACGATGCTGTCCGAACGATCGGAGCGCACCGGATTTCTGAAACTCAATACCCAGGGCATGCGCACGATTCTGGACGGTGTCGGGACCAGGCTGGATGAAGGCCGGGAGACCGGGCGGTATCTCGTCGGATTGCTGGTCTTTCTGGGGTTGCTGGGTACCTTCTGGGGTTTGCTGCAGACGGTTCAGTCGGTAGGCGGGGTGATCGGCGGGCTGAATCTGGGCAGCGGCTCCGACACGGCGGCGGCCTTTGGGACCCTGAAGGAAGGGCTGCAAACACCGCTATCGGGAATGGGAACGGCGTTTTCATCGTCGCTGTTCGGCCTGTCGGGCTCGCTGATCCTCGGGTTTCTCGGCTTGCAGGCCAGCCAGGCGCAGAATCGCTTCTTCAACGATCTGGAAGACTGGCTTTCCAGCCTGACACGCCTGACTGGCGGGGGAGGGCTGGGGGATGAGGGAAGCGTCCCGGCCTATGTTCAGGCGCTGCTGGAGCAGACCGCCGACAGCCTGGATGCCCTGCAGCGTCAGGTCCTGAAATCGGAGGAGGGGCGCTCGCAGATGCAGACCTCCATGATCGGGTTGGTCGACAAGCTGGACCGGTTGAGCGACACGTTGAAGGTGGAGCAGAATCTGCTGCTGAAACTGGCCGAAGGGCAGATGGAACTGAAACCGATCCTGGAACGGTTGGCGCAGGCCGGTGCGCGCCCGGCCGCAGGCTTCGACGATGCCTCGCGCGGGCATATGCGCAATCTGGAAGTCCTGCTCGGCCGGCTGGTGGAAGATTCCGCCCATGGCCGCGCCGAAATCATTCAGGAACTGCGTGGGGAATTCCGGCTCTTGGCGCGAACCATCGCTGCCAAGGAAAGCCGGGGATAAGTACTCATGGCCCTGGCACGCCGGCAACGCACACATCTGGATATCTGGCCGGGCTTCGTCGATGCCCTGGCCAGCTTGCTTATGGTCATCATCTTCCTGCTGATGATCTTCGTGATCTCGCAGTTCACCCTGAACGAGGAGATTATCGGGCGGGACCGCCAGCTGGATGATCTGAACGCCCAGGTGGCTGAACTGGCCAATATGCTCGGCATGGAACGCCGCGCCAATACCGACCTTCGGGAGAATGTCTCCTCCCTGTCGGAGGAGCTGTCGGCAACGCTCGGACGTCGGGAAAGGCTGGAAGCGGATCTGTCATCCCTGACCGCGGAACGGTCCGATCTCGCCGCGCGCCTGGGAGAGGCGGAAGCCAGGATGGGCGAGATGCAGGCGGCCGTGACGGAGGCCGAGCGCCGGGTTGAAGCCGATCGGGAAACCATCGAGGCCCAGCGCGCCGATCTGGCGCGGCTGGAAAACGATGTCCTGGCATTGACCGCCCTGCGCGAGCAGCTGATGGCGGAATTGCAGGATTCCCAGGCGGATATCCTGGCGCGCGACGAGGCGCTGAAGGCCCAGGAAGGCGAACTTACCGCGTCCAAGGAAGACGTATTGCTGCTGCGGGCGGAACAGGCCCGGCTGAACCAGCAGATGCAGGCGTTCCGCGACCAGATGGCCGAGCTCAACGCTTTGCTGGAGACCTATGAGCAGCGCAACAAGGCCGATCAGGCGCAGATCGTCAATCTGGGCGAGCGCCTGAATGCGGCGCTTGCGACCAAGGTGCAGGAGCTGGCGCGCTATCGCTCGGAATTTTTTGGGAGGTTGCGCGAAGTTCTGGGGAATCGCTCCGGCATCCAGATCGTGGGGGACCGGTTCGTATTCCAGTCCGAGGTGCTGTTCGACCCGGGTTCCGATGAGATCGGGGCGGCAGGGCGTGAACAACTGGGCCAGCTTGCGGTGACCCTCCGCGGCCTGGCGGGCGAGATTCCGAAGGATATCGACTGGATTTTGCGGATCGACGGCCATACCGATCGCGTACCGATTGCAACACCACGTTTCCCGTCAAACTGGGAGCTGTCGACGGCCCGGGCGATTTCCGTGGTGAAATTCCTGATCGAGCAGGGAATCCCCTCTGAAAGACTGGCCGCGACGGGCTTTGGGGAGTTCCAACCGCTTGATCCCGCCAACACGATTGAGGCATTGCGACGCAACCGGCGTATCGAACTGAAGTTCGATCAGCGCTGAAACGGGCAATATCGCGGATGGGGCTTGCATTCATGCCGCCCCTTCGCGTATATCCCGCCCCGAATTCGAATGACGAGGAGCCGGCGCCATGAAGGCCGAGATTCATCCCGATTACCATGAGATCACCGTCCAGATGACGGATGGCAGCAGCTACAAGACCCGCTCGACCTGGGGCAAGCCCGGCGACGTGATGAAGCTGGACATCGACCCGAAGACGCATCCGGCCTGGGTCGGCGGCCAGCAGAAGCTGCGTGAAGGCGGCCAGGTGTCGCGCTTCAAGAGCAAGTACGGCAATTTCGGCTTCTGATATCGGCCCGCGCGGTTCTGCGCGACGGTATATGGCAAGCTGTGCCAGGGGCGCCCTTCCGGGCGCCCCTTTTCGTTGTTTCGCGATCCTCTTGAAAGGTCGGATCGGGCTTCCCACATCCTGAATGGTCGGATGGAGTGGAAAGGATCGCCGGTTTCCGGGGTCCGGATATCCCTCCAAAGCCGTCAAAGGCGGTCCACGCGCTCGAACCATGCGAGGCGGGACCGTTTTCCGTGGACCCTGTCGCTCAAGCAAGGAGGACACTACCCATGCGCAGTTTCGATCTTTCCCCGCTGTTCCGCACCTCTGTCGGTTTCGACCGGATGGCACGCATGATGGATGCGATGGCCCAGGACGCGTCCCCGTCCTATCCGCCTTACAATATCGAGAAGCTGGGCGAGGACAGCTACCGCATCACCATGGCGGTTGCCGGCTTCGGTGAGGAGAATCTCAGCATCGAGGTGAAGGAGAACCAGCTACGTGTTGCCGGCCGTCTGGACAAGGATGAGGAGGAGGTGGAGCGCCAGTTCCTGCATCGCGGGATCGCCGAGCGTGCCTTCGAACGCCGCTTCAGTCTGGCTGATCATATCAAGGTCAAGGATGCGACGCTGGAAAACGGGCTTCTGCATATCGATCTGGAACGGGAAGTTCCGGAAGAGGCCAAGCCACGCCAGATTCCGATCGGTGCCAGCACGGATAAGGCAAAGAGCCTGCCCAAATCCTGACCCATAATTCGCTACCACCAGCATGCTGCCCGGCGTCATGACTGTGACGCCGGGTTTTATTTACCATATTACCTGCCCCATCGGCGGGCGTTCCGCCATTTGGGTGCAGGCCAGCCTTGGCACGCGCCGTAGCATCATGCGATGTATTAACCAGATGGGTAGATACCCGGGCTTTCCGGGCGGGGGTTACGAAGCGCCATGGCGCTCGACAGGCAAGGTTTGCGCATGCTGCTGGCCTCTGGCCGGTTTCTGTGTTTCGACGTGCGCGAGCTGTCGTCGGTCGTTCTGGCGCATCACCAGCACGACACGCACCGGGCCCATCTTCTGTTTGATGAGCCTGTTTTGAATGATGGCATCTTCTTCAAGGAGGTGCAGGAGAATGACGGGGGGGAGATAGTGGTTTCCACCCGCGTCTATTTCCCCTTCGTGGCGGATGAGGCGGAGCTGGGCGGGCAGTCCACAATTGCCACGCCGGAGCGGATCACGAAGGCGCTGGAGCGACGGGGCCGCTTCCGCCGGGGCGGGACCCTGTCAACCCATGACCAGCATACGTTGGACCTGCTGCATATGATTCCGACCTTCGATCCCTTCCTTCTTCTGTCCCGCCGGACGGAGCTGGAGGCGGAGCGGCCGGTGGATCAGACTTATTTCGATATCTCCCAGGGCGACTGGCAGCGTATTCGCCGTCCCGTGATGGAGAAGATCGCCAAGCTGGTGCGGAAGGCTTCGCTGTCCCAGACGGCGGAAAATCTGCTGCAGACCAATGCCCGTATCGACGAGGCACAGCAGGAAGCGCAGAAACTGATGACGGCTTCCGTGATCGACGCGATCTGGCAGGGCGATTCATCGGAAGGGACGCGCCAACTGATCCGGGGCTTCAAGCTGGACGAGGCCCGCACGACGGAGTTCCTGTTCGCCTGGAAAGGCGTCAGCTATTATGAATTTCAGTACAATTCCCGTGTCCGGGAACTGCATGCTTTCTTCCAGTGGCTGGGGGATGCCAACCAATCGCTGCCGGCCGATGGGGCGATGCTGCAGGAATCCCAGATGGAACGCCTGCGCTATCGTCGTGAAATGGCGAAGAAACTGGTTCGTCGCTCCTATAGCGCCATCCAGGGGGTGCTGAAGGAATACAACACTTCCTTCGACGCGCTGGTGGACAGCGAGGATCCCCGGCCGTTCAAGAGCTTCCTGGAGCGGGCGCCACAGGCTTTCATGACCATTGGTATCGCGATTGGCGTACTGGCCCATAGCGCGGTCGCCTGGTCGATCCTGACCAAGGCGGGCAGCAAGCGGGTCAAGGCAAATCAGGTGGAACCGTTCTTCGATTTCGTGATCGCCGTGAATGGTCAGGACTTCATGAGCGTCACGAATCTGGACTAACGGGGATGTCAGCTGGCTGAAAGCGCCGCTTCCAGGCGCCGGAACCAGACCAAGCGATCCTGCGCCTGGGCAATGTCCAGATCCAGCCAATCCGCCAGATATCCGCCAACGGCGCCGCCGCGCAGATCGCGCAGCCGGGCCAGATCGATTTCTGTCGCTTCCGCCAGCATGTCCAACTGGTCGCGCTGCGCTTCCACCTCCAAGAGCGTCAGGAACCGCATTTTCAGCGCGATGACCAGGCGCGACATATCGTTCATCGGAGCGCGCACGCGCGAGGTGACAAGGGTGCGGAAGGCGCAACGCCCTTCCTCCGTCAAGGTCAGGAGTGAATCCTCCCCCATCTCGGTCCCGTCGGCGGTGCGGATCAGACCCTCGATCCGCAGCAGCTCCAGCGAGGAGCCGAGCAGGTCGAGCGAAGGGCCGACAATGCGTGCGACAAGGCCCCGGATTTCCGCAGCAAGCTCGCCATAGCGACGATTGCCTTCCATCAAGGCGCCCAACGCGGCCAGACGCACCGTCTCGGTCGGGATCAGTGTGTTGTCGCGATACATTCCGGGTCCCCGTTCGGCCAAGCAATTCACCCCATCAATATAGTGAGCCGAGGCCTACGCGTCCAGGAAATTGCGAATGGCTCGCAACTAGCCGGGAGACATGCCGCGCAGCCTTTCCGAACGCCGGCGCAACAGCTCCAGCGTGGTCAACAGCAGGATGGACAATACCACCAGCAGGGTGGCAACCGCCAGGATGGTGGGACTGATCTGCTCACGGATACCCGCCCACATCTGAATCGGCACGGTGCGCTGCTCGGGGCCGGAGATGAAGAGGACGACCACCACCTCATCGAAGGAGGTGATGAAGGCGAACAGCGCGCCGGAGACCACGCCCGGCGTCACCAGAGGCAGCACCACCTTGAAGAAGGTGCGTATGGGCGACGCGCCCAGGCTGGCGGCGGCCCGGGTCAGCGAATGGTCGAAGCCCATCAGGGTGGAGGTCACCGTGATCACCACAAAGGGCGTACCCAGCACCGCATGGGCCAGGATCACCCCGGCATAGCTCTGTACCAGCCCGGTTTTGGAGTAGAAGAAAAACATGCCGGCCGCGGAAATGATCAGCGGCACCACCATGGGCGAAATCATCAGCCCCATCACGGCGGCGCGATAGGGCATGAAGCGGCTGGATAGGCCAAGCGCCGCCAGCGTGCCCAGCACCGTAGAGACGATGGTAGCAGCGATGGCGATGATGAAACTGTTCTGGATCGAGCGCAGCCAGTCCGAGGAGGTGAAGAAATCCTGATACCAGCGCAGCGAATAGCCGTCCGGGTTGAAGGACAGCATGTCTTTCGTGAAGGTGAAATAGGGTTCCGCGTTGAAGCTCAGCGGAATAATCACCAGGATCGGGCCGATCAGGAACAGAAAGACCGCTGCGCAGAACAAGCGGAAAGCCGTGATGACGACCTTTTCGCCGGGCGTCGCATAGGGGGGCATTGCCATGATACGTGCTCCTGCCAGTTCTCAGCCGAATTTCAGGCTGTCGATGCCGATCAGCCGGTTATAGAGCCAGTACAGGATCAGAACGGCGCCCAGCAGAATGGTGCCAATGGCGGCGGCCAGCCCCCAATTCAGCGAAACCTGCATGTGATAGGCGACGAAATTCGTGATGAACCGGCCGGATTCGCCGCCGACCAGCGCCGGGGTGATGTAATAGCCGATGGACAGGATGAAGACGAGAATACCGCCCGCCCCGATGCCCGGCGCCGTCTGCGGAAGATAGATGCGCAGATAGGCGATGAAGGGCGGCGCACCCAGCGAGCGGGCCGCGCGCATATAGGCGGGTGAAATCGTCTTCATCACGCTGTAGAGCGGCAGGATCATGAAGGGCAGCAGGATATGCGTCATCGCCACGATCGTGCCGGTCTGGTTGTAGATCATCTGCGCGCGGGACTGATTGCCGATCAATCCGACCCAGACCAGCATGTCGTTCAGCACCCCTTGTGTCTGCAAGATGGCGATCCAGGTCGTGGTGCGTACCAGCAGGCTGGTCCAGAACGGTAATAGCACCAGGATCATCAGCAGGTTGGAATAGCGCAGGGGCAGGGTGGCCAGCAGATAGGCGACCGGATAGCCAAGCACGAGGGTCAGGGCCGTGATCAGCATGCTCATCCAGATCGTACGCCAGAACAGATCGACATAGATGCTCTGCTGTGCGGGCTTCTTCACGATCTCCCCATCCGGCGTATAGGCCATGTCGAGCGCGGCCAGATAGTAGGACAGGGTATAGGGCTCCGCCTCCCGCTGGATGATCTGCCAGACTTCCGGGTCGCCCCAGCGACGGTCGGCGGCGATCATCGCATCCTTGAACGGGGCTTCCCAGCGCGCGGCCTGTCGGGAAGACCGCGTGATCAGGCTGCGCCCGCCGGAAAATTCATAGTTCAGCCGCGATCCCACGGTGCCAATATTGCGGGCCAGACGACCGGCAACCAGATCTTCCCGCGCCGCCTGGAACACCGCTTCGGGTGGCAGGCCCTGCCCGTCCCAATCCTGGATGGCCTCGGTCGTGCGCGGCATCAGTTCCACGATCTCGGGGTTTTCGACCGAGCGCAGCAGCATTTCGGCGATCGGCATCAGGAAGGATATGACCAGGAACAAAAACAGCGGCAGGACCAGGGCGACAGCACGCAAACGGCTGCGGCGCTGGGCCCGGCGCAGGCTGACTTTCAGCGGCTGGCCATCGGCGGTGGTCAGGGGAGCGGCGATGCTTGTCATGGGCACTTCTTGTTCGCGGAGGGGAAAGGGGGATGGAAGGGGCTTGGTGCGGCCCCCTCCATCCATGCCGGCGTCAGTTGGCGAGCCAGGCGTTGAAACGCTCGGTCAGCTCGTCCAGATGGTCGGCCCAGAACAGATCGTCCTTGGCGATGGCGTTCTGGAAGTTCGGCTCATAGGTCGGCATATGCGGCTTCATGTCGATGCCGGTATCGGCATGGGTCGACACCAGCGCCGCGGAGGAGGTGCGTGCCGGCCCGTAGGAGATGTATTTGGCCTGATCGGCCAGGCGCTGGGTATCGGTGGCGAAATGCAGGAAGTCCTTGGCTACATCCAGCTTGCCTTTCGGCACGACCCAGCCGTCCAGTTCGAAGACCTGGCCGTCCCAGATGATCTGGAAGGGCTGTTTCTCATTCACCTGGGCGTTGAAGATGCGCCCGTTATAGGCCGAGCCGAAGGCCACTTCCTTATCGGCCAGAAGCTGCGGCGGCTGGGCGCCTTCCTCCCACCAGATCACCTGATCCTTGATGGTGCCCAGCTTGGCAAAGGCCTGGTCCACGCCTTCTGGGGTCGACAGCACGTCATAGACTTTGTCCGCCGGCACGCCGTCGGCGATCAGCGCCCATTCCAGATTGTTGATCGGCTTGCGCTGCAGGGAACGCTTGCCCGGGAAATTCTCCAGATCGAATACATCGGCCATGGAGCTGGGCTGTTTGTCGGCCGGGAACATCTCGCTGTTGAAGGCGACGATGGTCGAATAGACGATCTGCGGAATGAAGCATTCCCCCAGCGAGCCGGCGATGAAATCCTTGGATGCGGGCGTGCCATCCGGCGCGGCGGCCAGGATCACATCGGCATCGATGGGTTCGACCAGCCCTTCGTCACAGGCGATAATGGCTTCCGACGGCAGCATGTCGACCAGATCCCAGACCACATTATTGGCCTGGACCTGGGCGCGTAGCCCGGCCAACGCGGTCTGGGCCTTGTTTTCGAAAATCACATTCAGACCGGGATTCTGTTTCACCCATGGCTCGACATAGGCGCGCTGCTGGCTCATCTCATAGGCGCCACCCCAGGATACAATGGCGAAAGTGCCCTCTGCGGCCGAAGCCTGCTGGGCAGATAATGCGGACGCACCGGCCAGGATGGCCGTGGTCAAAAGCTTCTTCATGGTAACGCTCCCTTGTTGAGTGGCGGCATGCCCCAGGGAAAGGGGAAAATGCCGCTGTCGGGACGAGGGGGCGTGACCGCTCCTCGTCCAGCGATCTGTTGCTATGCCCTGTGACTACGCCGCGAGTGCAGCAGGATCCGAGGGATCCAGGGCACGGCAATCTTCCGTGGCCCAGCCAAGCGTAACCGTGGTGCCTTTCTTCAGCACCGCATGGCCATGGGCGTTCGGAACCTTGACGATGAACCCGTCATTATGGGCAACCGAGGTGCGGGTGCGGATATGGTCGCCCAGATAGATCAATTCTTCAACGCGGCCCGTCGCGGTGTTTTCGAACCGCCCATCGACCGGCGCGATGGTGACCCGCTCCGGCCGCAAGGACAGCGTCGTACGCGCCCCGACGCTTTCCACATTGACGCGGCGGGCCTTCACGCGGCCGGCGCCATGGTCCAGTTCGACCTCGCAGACATCGCCATCAATGCCGGTGACTGTGCCGAACAACCGGTTGTTCTCACCGATGAAGCCGGCCACGAAGGCGTTGCAGGGCCGTTCATACAGCCCGTCGGGCGTATCAAGCTGCTGGATCACGCCGTCATCGAACACCGCGATCCGGTTGGACATGGTCAGCGCTTCGGACTGGTCATGCGTGACATAGACCATGGAAATGCCGAGATTTTCGTGGATATGCTTGATTTCATACTGCATTTCCTCGCGGAGATTCTTGTCGAGCGCGCCCAGCGGCTCGTCCATCAGCACCAGCACGGGTTCGAAGACCAGTGCGCGGGCAACCGCCACGCGCTGCTGCTGGCCACCCGACAACTGGCGCGGCCGGCGGTGCCCGAAATCGGGCAGGCGCACCATATCCAGCGCACGGTTTACCCGCTCCTCCACCTCGGCCCGGCCCAGGCCGCGGACCTGTAACGGAAAGGCCAGATTTTCGGCCACCGTCATATGCGGGAACAGCGCGTAGTTCTGGAACACCATGCCCAGGCCACGCTTATGCGGCGGGACCTTGCTGATCGGCTGGCCGTTCAGCAGGATTTCGCCATGCGTCGGGGCTTCGAAGCCCGCCAGCATCATCAAGACGGTGGTTTTGCCCGATCCCGACGGCCCAAGCATGGTCAGGAATTCGCCGCGGGCAACGTCCAGGTTCAGGTCTTTGACGACCAGCGTCTCGCCGTCATAGCTCTTCTGAACATGGGAGAATTGGACAATGGAATCATGATCGTTCTCGCTCGACATTGACCTCTATCCTGTCGAGGCACCCAAATATTCTATCGGTGGTTGGCGCCCTGGTTTCGTTCAAGGCGAGACAAAACTATCCCGCCCGCGCTTCACTAGCGTAGCACGGGAACGACAGATGTGAAGAAAAAATGCGAAATATGGCTACTGTGCGGCGAAAACCGCCGATTCCGGTGAATTTTTCGGCAAGTTCAGGCGGGTCCAGACGGTATTCAGCGCCTCCACCAGCCGATCCATCGCTTCATCGTCATGATGCGGGGTAGCCGTAATGCGCAGCCGCTCCGTACCCTTCGGAACGGTCGGGTAGTTGATGGGCTGCACGTAGATGGAGAACTCCTCCAACAGCAGATCGGAGGCGAGCTTGCAGCGCTTGGCGTCACCCACCAACACAGGGACGATATGGCATTCCGACGGGAAGGTCGGGATACCGGATTGCGCCAGCAGCCGCTTCAGGCGCGCGGCGCGGTCCTGATGCCGATCACGGATTTCCGGATGGTTCTTCAGGATGCGTACGCATTCAGCCGCGCCGGCCGCAATGGCCGGGGGCAGGGCGGTAGTGAAGATGAAGCCCGGCCCGAAGGAGCGGATGAAATCCACCATGGCGGCAGAGCCTGCGATATAGCCGCCAATGGCCCCGAAGGCCTTGCCCAGCGTGCCCTGGATGATATCGACCCGGTCCATCACCCCGTCGCGTTCGGCAACGCCGCCGCCCCTTGGGCCGTACATGCCCACGGCATGTACCTCGTCCAGGAAGGTCAGGGCGCCATGGCGCTCCGCCACATCCAGGATTTCAGCGATGGGGGCGATGTCGCCATCCATGGAATAGACGCTTTCGAACACGACCAGCTTCGGACGAAGCGGGTCATCTTCCGACAGCTTGCGGTCCAAATCTTCCGGATCGTTATGTTTCCAGATGCGCTTGTCGCTGCGTCCGTGGCGGATGCCCTCGATCATGGAATTGTGGTTCAGCGCATCGGAATAGGTAATGCAGCCGGGCAGATTCGCCCCCAGCGTGGACAGCGTGGTCCAGTTCGCCACATAGCCGGAGGTGAACAGAAGCGCCCGATCCTTGCCATGCAGATCGGCGAGTTCGTCTTCCAGCGCGCCATGCAGGATATTGGTGCCGGAAATGTTGCGGGTGCCGCCGGCGCCCAGCCCCTGCTCCTCGATTGCGCGGATGGCGGCCGCCCGAACGCGCGCATCCAGCCCCATGCCCAGATAGTCGTTGGAGCACCAGACGGTGACCTGGCGCGGCCCATCGGCCGTATGGCGCAGGGCCTGCGGAAAGCGGTCCGCCTGGCGTTGCAGATCGGCGAATACGCGATATTCGCCAATGGCCCGCAGGCCTTCCAGCTTGTCCGTAAAGAACCGTTCGAAATCCATGACCCGACCGACCTTGCCCTTGATTGTCCTTGTCGCCCCGCCGTTACCGGCCCAGCCTGTATGCTGTATATAGCTAGGCCGGTCGGCGGGTTCCGTGATCCAGGTCAACTAGACGATCAGCCCCCGGCCTGACCAGGGGCATCACGCCGCACTGCCTGTTATCCGGCGGTCTTTTCCAGCCAAGCCGCCGTATCGTCCAGCCCCTTGCGGAAGCGGGCGAACATTTCGTCGATTTCGTCCTCGGTGATGATCAAGGGCGGGCAGAAGGCCAGCGCATCGCCGCCCAGCGCCCGGGTGATCATCCCATGGGCCTGGGCACGATTGCCGCAATAGACCCCGACGCCCAGCTTGGGATCGAAATTGGCGCGGCTTTCCTTGTCCGCCACCAGTTCCACCGCGCCGATCAACCCGGTGCCGCGCGCCTCGCCCACCAGCGGATGGTCGCCAAGCGCCTTTAGCCCGGCCTGGAAGCGCGGCGCGATGGCGCGCACATGCGACAGGATGTCCCTCTCCTCGTAAATCTTCAGCGTTTCCAGGGCGACGGCGGCGGCCACCGGATGGCCGGAATAGGTATAGCCGTGACCGAATGTGCCGATCTTGCTGGAATTCTGCGACACGGCCTCGGCCACCGTGTTCGACACCATGACGGCCGAAATCGGCAGATAGGCCGAGGACAGCGCCTTGGCGACGGTCATGAAATCCGGCGTGATCTTGTAGGTTTCCGAACCGAACATGTTGCCGGTACGCCCGAAGCCGCAGATCACCTCATCGGCGCAGATCAGCACATCATATTTGCGGCAGACCGCCTGGATCTTGTCCCAATAGGTTTCCGGCGGCACGATCACGCCGCCCGCCCCCATCAGCGGCTCGCCGATGAATAGCGCCACCGTGTCGGGGCCTTCATCCAGGATCATCTTTTCCAGCGACGCGGCCAGACGGTCGGCAAATTCCACCTCCGTCTCGCCCGGCAGGCCGAAGCGATAGAGATGCGGGCAGTCGGTATGCAGAATGCGCGCAATCGGCAGGTCGAAATCCCGGTGATTGCCGGGCAGGCCCGTCATGGAGGCCGAGGCGACGGTAACCCCGTGATAGCCCTTGATCCGGCTGATGATCTTTTTCTTATCCGGCCGGCCGATGGCGTTGTTGTAGTACCAGACCAGCTTGACCACCGTGTCGGTCGCTTCCGAACCGGAATTGGCAAAGAAGACCTTGCCCATATCGCCCGGTGCCATGGCAACCAGACGCTCGGCCAGATCAATGGCGGGCTCATGGCTCTTATGGGCGAAAATCTGGTAATAGGGCAGCTTGCGCATCTGGTTGGCGGCGGCCTCGACCAGCCTTTCCTCGCCAAAGCCCAGCGAGGTGCACCACAATCCGGCCATACCTTCGATATAGCTCTTGCCCTGGTCGTCGGTCACCCAGACGCCCTTGCCGGACTCCATGATCACGGGGCCTACGGTCTTGTGCAGTTCCTGGTTCGTATAGGGATGCATCAGATAGGCGATGTCGCGGCTGGCAGGCGAATTTCCGAGGTCGGCCATGGAGGGTCTCCGGGTTCTTATGCAAGATTGACTTGCCAGTTGGGCAGATTTCCCGGAAATCGGCCGGGCAGCCTGCCGAAAATCAGGCCGGGACACTACACCCGGCCATGGGGCTTGAAAAGCATTGCGCGCCGGATTGCGTTGTCTCCGGCGGCACAACAGGGAAGCGCTTCCTACCATGATCGTTGTCTTCGGCTCCATCAATGTCGATATCGAGATGCATCTTGAACGCCTGCCACGTCCGGGTGAAACCGTGCTGGGGGCCGGTTATGGCGTGTCGGCCGGGGGCAAGGGCGGCAATCAGGCCCTGGCCGCGGCCCTGGCCGGATCGCATGTGCGCATGTTCGGCTGCGTCGGTCGTGATGAGTTCGCGGAACCGGCGCTTGGTGCCATGCGCAAGGGTGGGGTCGATCTGGCCGGCGTGCGGGTAACGGACAAGCCGACCGGTCTCGCCACGGTCTGGGTCGATGCGGTTGGGGAGAATTCCATCGCGGTGGCGTCCGGCGCCAATCGTGAGGCGCGTGCCGATATGGTTCCCCCTGCGGCGCTTGGCCGCGACACGCTTCTGGTGCTGCAGATGGAAACGCCCGACCGGGAGGTCTGGCAGCTGATCGACAAGGCCAAGCAGCGTGGCGCGCGCGTCGTGCTCAACCTCGCTCCTGCCGTGATGGCGCCGCCGGCGACGCTGGCCAAGATCGACTATCTGGTCGTCAATGAGGGCGAGGCGAAGATTCTGGCGCATGAGTTGGATCTGGAGGTCGACAATCCGCGCGCCATTCCGCGCCGTATCGTCGACCGGTTCGGGACGACGACCATCATGACCATGGGCGGGGCTGGCATGATATGTGTGCACAAGGATGGTGGCTGGCTGCAGCCGGCTCTGCCAATCTCGCCCGTGGATACGACGGGGGCGGGCGATGCCGTGACCGGCGCCTTCGCCGCGGCCATCGACCAGCGCCAGGATCTGCTGGGCGCATTGAAATGGGCGGCCGTCGCAGGAGGTATTGCCTGCACGCGCAAAGGCGCGCAGGAGGCCATCGCCAACCGGAAGGAGATTGAGGCGGCATTGCCCAACCTGCCGCCCGAATCGATCTTCGGCTAGTGGAATGAATTTGACATTCGGCACCCATTTGAAGTCGGGCTCCCAGCCGAATTTCAAATTCAATAAATTCCACTAGGATCAGATATCGATCAGATCGCGCAGGTCCGGCTCGCGGATCACCCGCACGGAAGGGCCGCGCGGACGGCACAGCGCCGGGTCGGAGGCGTTGGAGAACAGGACGGTCGACGCACAGCCCGACAGTGCGATCAGATGCATGGGGCCGGTATCATTGCCCAGCGCGGTTTCGGCCCTGCGGGCCAGGGCGGCGATCTCCGCATAGCCAGTACGGCCCAGCAGGGAGAGCGCGCCGGGTGCCATGCCCAGAATCGTCTCGGCGGCCTGGCGCTCCACCTCCGTACCGATGATGACAGGGGTGACGCCTTGCCTCACCTGCCCGGTGGCATAGGCGCCATAGCGTTCTGCCGGCCAGCGCTTGTCGGGGCGGTGTGGCGCCCCCCCCGGTACCAGCAGCATGAAGCGGTCGGGAAGATTGAACTGTGCGATATCGGCCGTCAGAAAAGATAGATCGCTGAGGCCGACCGAGCCCTTCGGCAGCCCCGCCATCTCCATCTGTTCGGCCTGGCGTTCGACCGTATGCATATGGTCGCGCCCGGCATTGGCATGCGGGTGCGAACTTCCCCGCGCGATACCGGACCAGAAGGGCCGATCCGGCAGCAGCAGCAGGCGATAGAAGCCGGACCGGTCGGAGGTTTGAAGGTCCACCACGAAATCCGGCCGGGTCGCCCGCAACTGGCGTCGCAGGTCGAGCCATCCGGTGAGGTCGAAGCGGCCGGGCCGGTTATCCAGCAGGATGGTGTCGAATATCCCGCTCGCTTCGGCCAGGGCGCGATAAGGCCTGGTGGTCAGCAGGGTGATATGCGCATCGGGCCGAAACCGGCGCAGGGCCTGCATCGGACCGAGGGCCAGCAGGAAATCGCCGAAGGCCCCCAGCTTGATGACCAGGATGCGACCGGCTTCCGCCAGCGCCGTATCGCCGTTCAAGGGATACGCGCCGGCGGGCCGGCTTCCAGCAATTCGCGATATACATCAAGCGTACGCGTACACATCACGGTCTTGGAGAAGCGCGTGCGGGCATTCATCATGGCGCGTTCGGCATAGGCCGCGCGCTGTTCGCGGCTCATGGACAGGGCCTGTCCCAGTGCGCGGGCCAGGGATTCCGCGTCGTCAGGCTGGAACAGCCAGCCGGTATTGTCTTCGGTGATCTGTTCCGGCGCGGCGCCATGGGCAGGGGCAATCACGGGACGCCCCATGGCCTGGGCTTCAGCGACTACCCGTCCGAACGCTTCCGGATCGGTTGAGGCGGAGACGACTACGTCCGACAGCATATAGGTTGCCGCCATGTCTGGGGCGGGGCCGGTCACCTGCACCACGCCGTCCAGCCCGATGCGGGCGGCGGTGCGCTCTATTTCCTCGACATAGGAAGCGCGGCCCTGTGCATCGCCCACCAGCAATACACGGAAATCGGTGCGTCCCAGAATCTTCAGGGCGCGCAGCAACAGGAGTTGCCCCTTCCAGCGCGTCAACCGGGCCGGAAGGGTGATGATCGGTCGATCCTCCGGCAGGCGCCAGCGTTGGGCCAGCATGATGACGCGTTCCTGCGAGACGGCGTCGGGCGCGAATATATCGAGATCGACTCCGCGGTGGATCACCCGAATTACCGAGGGATCGACCCGGTAGGTGGCGAGAATATGGTCCCGGATGAAATTCGAGATGGCGATCACCCGCTCGCCTTTGGTCATGATCGCGTTATAGGTTTTCTTCCCCGGAAAATCGAGATTGTAGGTCCCGTGAAAGGTGGTCATGAAATGCGAGCCCGTCAGACGGGCCGCCGCCCGCGCGCTCCAGGCCGGGGCGCGGGACCGGGCATGGACGATATCAACCTGATGTTCCCGCAGGGCCGCGGCGATGCGCTCCACATTTCTGCGCATGGCGAGCGGGTTCTTGGTGTTGACCGGCAGTTGGATATGGGCTGCCCCGCCGCGCGCCAGTTCGCGTACCATCGGTCCGCCAGAGGAGATCACGATGGAATGGAAACCCGCCTCCGCGGCGGCGACGGCCATATCGACCGTGCCGCGCTCCACCCCGCCGGTTTCGAGCGCGGGCAGTATCTGGCATAGGACGGGTAGCTTAGGCATGGCGATGGGATACTCGCATTCTTGAGCGTCAAGCGCCCGGTTTTAGCCTTGCCCCGCCCGCCCGGCAAGCTTGGTGGAGAGGGTGCGATGCGCTTGTGGCATAAGGCCTGATCGGGCAGAACCGATTTCAGCTGTTTTAAGGTGGAGGAATTACAGCATGGCGGGGCGGGTATCGGATGGGATGGCGGCGTTTCGACTGCGCCCCGGCGGGGATGAGGACGCTGATTTTCTGGAACGGATGGCGCCGCGTTTGGCAGCGCAGAGCCATTTACCGTGGCATGACGACGCGACCATCCTGGCCTTCCAGCGCGCCTACATCGCCGAGGCTGTGCAGGAAGCGCGGAAGGATGGGCTCTATCTGGTAGCCGAGGACCCGGATCGCAAGCCCATCGGCGTTGTTCTCGCCTGTGCGGCGAAGGACGAAATTTCCGGCGAACCGGCTGGCATGCTGCGCATCCTGGTGGTGGATGAAACCCAGGAGGGAAAGGGTGTCGCACATAGTCTGATGGTGGCGGTGGAGGGCTGGGTCCGCGGGCGTGGATATCGCCTGCTGCTGCTGGATGTGTTCGCCGCGAACAGCCGGGCCCGGGATTTTTATGGCAAGCGGGGTTTCAGGCCCGATTTCCTGCGCCTGATCGCGGAGGTCTGAGCCAAAGAAAATGGCGCCGGGAGAGTGTCCCGGCGCCAGGCTTCAGGAGGACACTCAGGTCGTTTGCAGGCTGTCGACGAATTCGGCGACTTTGCCATCCAGGGTTCGCGAGCCGGAGGACAGATCTTCGGCTGCCTGCAGCAGACGTTGGGAGACGGCACCGGATTTTTCCGCCGATTTCCGGACGGAGGCGATGTTATGCGCGACCTGCTGTGTGCCGCCGGCTGCTTCCTGGACATTGCGCACGATTTCCTGGGTTGCGGCCGACTGCTCCTCGATGGCTGCACTGATCGCGGTGGCGGATTGCGAAACTTCGGAGATGATGTCGCGGATCTGCGTCATTTCCCCCGCCGCGCCGTTCACCGCCAGACGAATGGCGTCGATATGGCCCTTGATGTCGTCGGTGGCCTTCTGGGTCTGCTGGGCCAGGGCCTTCACTTCCGATGCCACGACCGCGAAGCCGCGACCGGCCTCGCCCGCGCGGGCCGCTTCAATGGTGGCGTTCAGCGCCAGCAGATTGGTCTGGGCCGCGATATCGGCGATCAGGTCCAGCACATCGCCGATCTTGGCGGCGGCACTGACCAGGCCTTCCACGGTCTTGGTGGACCGTTCGGTGGCCAGCACGGCTTCGCTGCTGACCTTGCGGGCGCCGTCGGTCTGGCGACCGATCTCCTGGATGGAGGCGATCAGTTCCTCGGTAGCGGCGGCCACCGTCTGCACATTCTGGGAGGCTTCCTCGGTCTGGCGGCTGGCGCTGTCGGCTTCCGACCGGGTCTGGCCGGCGACCTCCACCATATCTGTGGCGTTGCCGCGCACCGTTTCGGAGGTCTGGGAGACTTGGCGGACAACCGCGCCCACCGTGTCGCGGAAGCTGATGGCAAGACGGGCAAGGTCCTCTGCCCGGGCCTTGGTGGATGCGGCCTTCATTGCTTCCTGCTCTGCCCGCAGGGTTTCCGCTTCCTGGGCAGCGCTGCGCAGCACTTCCAGCGATCCGGCAATGCCGCCGATCTCGTCCTTACGGTCCTTGCCCGACACCGCCACGGCAAGATTGCCGCCGGCCATGGCGTTCATGGTGGAAGCGATGCCCTTCAGCGATGTGCCGATGTCGCGCACCACGACCAGAGCCAGCGCCACGCCAATGGCCAGGAACACCATCATCAGTCCGCCGATCCGGATGGCCCGGCCGATGAAATAGTCCTGCATGTCGTTGATATAGACGCCGGTGCCCACGAAGATATCCCAGCCGGGGATCAGGCGGACCCAGCTTGTCTTCGGCTCCATATCCGCATCTTTGACGCGCTGCTGCAGATAGTCGTATCGCCCGCCCTGTGCGCCGGTTTCAGCGGCCTTGCGCAGTTCGCGCACGGTGTAGATGCCCAGCGTGTCGCGTGCATCCCAGCGGTTCGTTCCCAGATAGTCGGGGCGAATATGCGCGACGGTGTCGCCGTTCAGCCGGTAGGCGAAGAGGTAGTTGTTATCCTCGAAACGCATGCCGTTGACGCTCTTGGTCCAGTCGGCAAGCGCCTGTTCCTTGGTGATTTCGCCGGCATCGACGCGCTTCTGCAAGCTGGTGCCCATGCTGACCGCGCTGTCGACCAGTGCCTGAACCTTGGCGACGCGTTCGGTCAGCATGGCGTCGTACATGCTGTTCATGGCAAGGCCGAAGCCCAGCAGCATGCTGATGATCAGCGCGCCGAAGACGACGGCAAGCTTCGAGCCGATCGAAAGGTTGCGGATCAGTTGCATGGCGCGGTTCCTCCACAGTGCATTGGTTATTTCGAGGAGAGTACGGGATGGGCGTTAACAAATATAAAACGGGCCATTTCATTCCGAAAAACGTAGGAACTGGTCCCTGATGGAGCCTTGGCTCCAGTTCCAGTCAGGAGGGAACTCAAGCCTTCTGCAGGCTGTCGACGAATTCGGCGACTTTGCCGTCGAGCGTGCGCGAGCCGGAGGAAAGGTCCTCGGCGGCTTTCAGCAGGCGCTGGGAGACGTCGCCGGATTTCTCGGCCGCCTGCCGGACGGAAGCGATGTTATGCGCGACCTGCTGTGTGCCGCCCGCGGCCTCCTGCACATTGCGCACGATTTCCTGGGTTGCGGCCGACTGCTCCTCGATGGCTGCACTGATCGCGGTGGCGGATTGCGAGACTTCGGAGATGATGTCGCGGATCTGCGTCATTTCCCCCGCCGCGCCGTTCACCGCCAGACGAATGGCGTCGATATGGCCCTTGATGTCGTCGGTGGCCTTCTGGGTCTGCTGGGCCAGGGCCTTCACTTCCGATGCCACGACCGCGAAGCCGCGACCGGCCTCGCCCGCGCGGGCCGCTTCAATGGTGGCGTTCAGCGCCAAGAGATTGGTCTGGGCCGCGATATCGGCGATCAGGTCCAGCACATCGCCGATCTTGGCGGCGGCACTGACCAGGCCTTCCACGGTCTTGGTGGACCGTTCGGTGGCCAGCACGGCCTCGCCGCTGACCTTGCGCGCCCCGTCGGTCTGGCGACCGATTTCCTGGATGGAGGCGATCAGCTCCTCGGTGGCGGCGGCCACCGTCTGCACATTCTGGGAGGCTTCCTCGGTCTGATGGCTGGCGCTGTCGGCTTCCGAGCGGGTCTGGTTGGCGACCGCGACCATGTCGGTGGCGTTGCCGCGCACCGTTTCGGAGGTCTGGGCGACCTGGCGGACCACCGCACCCACCGTATCGCGGAAACTGATGGCAAGGCGGGCCAGCTCCTCCGCCCGGGCCTTCACGGTGGTGGCCTTCATCGCCTCCTGTTCTTCCCGCAGGGTTTCCGCTTCCTGGGCGGCGCTGCGCAGCACTTCCAGCGATCCGGCAATGCCGCCGATCTCGTCCTTGCGGTCCTTGCCCGACACCGCCACGGCAAGATTGCCGCCGGCCATCGTCTTCATCGTATTGGCCAATAGGCGCAGCGATCGGCCGATGTCGCGCGCCATTGCCGTCGCGAAAGCCACGGCCAGCAGCACGATCGCCGCCATGGCACCGCCGATCGTCAGGGCCTTGTCGATGAAGGCGTTGCGCATGTCATCGTAGAAGACGCCGGTGCCGACCACGAAATTCCATTCCGGGACCAGCATCGACCAGCTGACTTTCGGCTCG
>Ga0209066_10002943_pt1 | contig 19969 bp, 21 predicted proteins | sample All_14_2_FD_187198 | JGI IMG/M metagenome (GOLD analysis project Ga0209066, IMG submission 187198) | Freshwater microbial communities in response to fracking from Pennsylvania, USA - Allegheny Zone_MetaG_DW_15 (SPAdes) (version 2) ... | reverse complement strand
ATTCGGCCTACAAGGTCTTCCGCGGCCACTTCGACTTCGTGACGAGCCAGGGCATGGACATCGAACGGGTCGAGACGCTGCGCCGAGGCCGCAGCGACCACCTGCCGATCGCGATCTCGGCCGACTATCGGGCCGCGGAACTGGCGGCCTGAGCCGTGTGACCATCGGCATTGCCGGACTCGATCCGCCGACGTATCGTGTTCCCGCGGAGGTTGGACGACCGATCCGCCCCGCAAGGGAAAGGCAGGCCAACGATGTCCAGGACCTATGTCGTCACCGGTGCCGCGAGCGGAATCGGCAAGGCGACCGCCGAACTGTTGACGCAACGCAGCGACCGCGTGATCGGAGTCGATCTGCGCGGCACGGAGGTCGAAGCCGACCTCTCGACGCCGGAGGGTTGCGCGGCGATGGTCGCCGCCGTCGACGCGGCGAGCGGGGGCGCGATCGACGTCGTCATCGCGAACGCCGGCCTCTCCTCGCCGACGGTCGCGACCGCCGCCGTGAACTACTTCGGCGCCGTCGCCACGCTCGAGGGCCTGCGCCCGCTCATGGCGGCCTCCTCGGCGCCGCGGGCGGTCGCGACGGCCTCGATGGCCTCGCTCTTCCCGCCGGACGATGCGCTGCTCGAGCACATGCTCGCCGGCGACCGGGATGCGTCGCTCGTGCGGGCGCAGGAGCTCGTGGACGCCGGCCCCGAGATCGCGAACCTCATCTACGGCACGAGCAAGCGGGCGCTGGCGCGCTGGATCCGGCGCAACGCCGCGACGCCGGCGTGGGCGGGCGCCGGCATCCCGCTGAACGCGGTCGCGCCCGGCATCGTCGCGACGCCGATGACCGCCGACCTCACGAGCACCGCTGAGGCGCGGGACGCCCTGCTGCAGGTGGTGCCCATGCCGCTCAACGGCATCTTCGGGCCGAACGACGTCGCCGAACTCCTGATCTGGCTCACCAGCGTCGAGAACGCGCACCTCTGCGGCCAGGTCGTCTTCATCGACGGCGGGTCCGACGTCGTGATCCGGGGCGACTCGACCTGGTGACCTGATTCGGGCGGAAACGACGAGAGCCCCGGTCGATCGACCGGGGCTCTCGTGTTGCGTGCGCGAGGGGGGACTTGAACTGCACTCGACCCCCTCGCAGGCAGGATCACGAATGGGCGTTCTGCCCCGGAAATACAGGGAGGAACGGCAGTCCGCCTGTGGACAACTACATCGAGATACACGCACCTACACGTTGCTTAGCACCTGAGTTAGCACTTTTTGTACCGCCGTGAGAGGGGGTCCGGCGAGCCCGCATCCATGTTCTGGATGTCACTCCGGCCCGAGTTTACAGGGGTCGAGCGTGCGTCGAGTGCGTCGCTCCAGTCCTTGTGGTCAGCGTTCGTTGCCAGAATGTTGCCACGATTCCGCCCATCTGAGGCGGCGGATCAGGGTGCCGCTGCGCGCTTGTCGAGTGTGCCGAGTAGTGACCTCACGTTCCCGCGCCTGATCCGCTCTCCCAGCTTGCGAGGTCGTGCCGGACGCCGCAACACCACTTCGCTGCGCTCGGATGTTGCCCCCTCCGCCCCGACCCCGCGAACAGCAGGGAGCGGTTCGGCTGCGGGCTCACTTACCCGAACGCCTACCTACGTGCCAAGAGCAGGTGGCCTGCGGTTCGCTTGAGCGAATCCGCGGGCCACTCGACTACATGGCCGCCGTGAGGCTGGCCGTCGTCAGCGTCACACATCCTCACCGCGGTCGGCTGTCATTGCCCAGCGACTTGGGTCTCGCGCCGCGAAGCCCGGAAACGCCTTATCTCCTGCAGTCGTCGTCAGCGCTAGGACTGAGCTTCTTGCATCGGAAACTAAAGCCCAGATTCTCGAGGAAGTAGGGGAGTCATGATCCCTACCAAGCGTGGCTATCTAGCCCGCCGGTCTACTCGAAATCCGTCGCTTAGCTCATATGAGGGAGATGAGCCACATGACCGATGGCCTCCTCGAGAAGGTCGCCCACGTGGTCGTCGAAGAGCGTGTAGTAAACGTTCCGGCCGTCACGAGCGCCAGAGACCAAGCTGAGGTGGCGAAGCAGGCGAAGGTGGTTTGACACACTAGTCTGCGCAACGCCCAGATGGTCACTGAGATCCGTAACCGTGATAGGCCCCTCACTAAGCACGCTGAGGATGCGCAGTCGAACAGGGGAGGCCAGTGCCTGCATCACTTCTGCGAGCCGCTCGGCTTGCTCGTCAGTCAGGTCCGCACGCGAGCCCCTCGTCGCCGCCTTCATGGCTCCATTCTGCCTGAGATTGAGTATCACTTCGTTTACATTTACATATCAGAATGTTGTGACCTATTATGGCAAGGTGAATCAGGCCAAGCCCAAGCCCGCTGCCCCGAAGAGCGATCACTCCGGCGGTTCGTCCCGAATCGAGCTGTGGTTCGCGATTGCCGCTGGCGCCACGTATGGCGCAGGCATGATCAGCGAGTATGTCTTCCGGGTGCCGATGATCGGGCTGCCGCTCGTCTTCTTCATCGCGACCTACTTCTTCGGCGGGTTCTTCACGATCCGCACGGCGGTCGCGTCGACCTTGCGCGGTCGGTTCGAGGTCGACTTCCTCATGATCGTGGCCGCGGTCGGTGCCGCTTCGATCGGCAAGTGGGCCGAGGGCGCGGTCCTGCTCTTCCTGTTCAGCCTCGGGCATGCACTCGAGGAGTACGCGATGAGCCGCGCCAGCAAGTCCATCGAGGGCTTGGCCGAGCTCGCTCCGCGGACTGCGCTGCTGCGCCGTGGTGGCGGCGAACCCGTCGAAGTGCCCATCGAGGAGATCCGTGCCGGCGATGTCGTCGTGGTTCGGCCCAACTCGCGAATCCCGTCCGACGGCTTCGTCGTCGCCGGCGTCTCCGCGGTCGACCAGTCCGCGGTCACCGGCGAGTCGATCCCGGTCGAGAAGGCCGCGGTCGACGACCGTGACCGGGCGCGTCGGAGTGCGGCGACGCTCCCGGCCTGGAACCGCACCTTCGCCGGCACGGTCAACGGAGCAGGAGTCCTGGAGATCGAGGTGACCGCTACTGCCGCCGACTCGACGCTGAGCCGGGTCGTGGAGCTGGTCCGCAGCGCCGACGACGCCAAATCGCCGACCCAGCAGTTCATCGACCGCTTCCAGCGCTGGTATGTGCCGATCGTGCTGGCCGGCGTCCTGGCGACGCTCCTGGTGTCGATGTTCGCCTTCTCGACGGCGTTCGCCGAGGCCTTCTATTTGGCGATGGTCGTTCTGGTGGCGGCGAGCCCGTGCGCCCTCGCCATTGCGACCCCGGCCGCCGTCCTGGCGGGGATCGCCCGCGCGGCCCGCGCAGGCGTGCTGGTGAAGGGCGGCGGACCGCTGGAGACGCTTGGACGTGTCAAGGCGATGGCCTTCGACAAGACGGGGACGCTCACCTGGGGTGAGCCGCGGGTCACCTTCGTGGCATCTGCCGAAGGCGAGGCTGGAAGTCAGCTTGTTCCGACCCTCGTCGCCGTCGAAGCGCTCAGCGACCACCCTCTGGCGACCGCGATCGTGCATGACCTCGCGGGCCAGGTCGCCGAGGCCGACCGCTTGACCGCAACCGACCTGAACGCTGTCGTCGGGCGTGGAGTCCGGGCCACCGTAGCCGGGGACGCCGTCGAGATCGGCAACCTCCGCATGTTCGAAGAGCAACAGCTCACGCTGCCGCCAGACCTCGCCGCGGCCCTCGAACAGGCCCGATCCGGTGGCCAGACGATCATGATCGTCCGCCGGGGCGACCGCTTCCTCGGCCTCGTCGGTGTCATGGACTCGTCCCGCGCCGAGTCGGCGCAGGTCATGACGGCGCTGCGTTCCGACGGCGTCCGTCAGCTCGTGATGATCTCCGGCGACAACCAGCGGGTCGCGGACGCTGTCGGACGCGAGGTCGGCGTCGACGTCGCGCTCGGCGAACTGCTCCCGGAGGACAAGGTCACTGAGATCACGCGGCTTGCCGAGACTCACCGTCCCATCGCAATGGTCGGCGACGGTGTGAACGATGCGCCCGCGATGGCCCGAGCCGACGTGGGCATCGCGATGGGTGCCGCGGGTTCGACCGTGGCCCTCGAAACCTGCGACGTCGCCCTGATGAGCGACGACCTCGGACGGGTTCCCTTCGCCGTCCAGCTCAGTCGTGCCACCAGCCGCATCATCCGCCAGAATCTCATCGCGAGCCTGGTCGTCGTGGCCTTCCTGATCGCCGCGACATTCATCGGCCTGAACATCGGCGCGGTCGTGCTCATCCACGAGGGCTCCACCCTGATTGTCGTCGCGAACGCCCTGCGACTGCTCAACTTCCGGCGCGGCCAGGAGCACGCTGGGATCGAGCACGAGGAAGGCCCGAAGCGGCGGGCGCTGGCCTGACGGCGGGTTCCCCGGCGGCGTCAGTACTCTCCCAGCGCCCGACCGGCTACCGTATGAACTGATGGTCAACCGGTCGAGTCAGCGCATGCGGGATCTGCTCGCGTTGCTGGCGCTTGTCGCCGCCGTGCTGATGGGAGTGATCCACGGCAGCCTCGGCGACCGGACTGAAGGTCTAACGACCCCGGCATCCGCCATCGCAACTGAGGCTCTGGCGTCTGAGATCGAGGCGAGTCCCGAAGTCGGCGCCGACTCATCGGCCATTCTCGAATCCACTGCCGCATCTGCTGCGCTCCTCGGCTGTGTGTTCCTTGCCCTGTGCAGTCTCCTGCTCGCTCCACGAGCTCTACGGCTGTGGCGGTCGTTGTCGCATTCGACGACCCCATCTGAGCGGCCCGCGCCCGCACGCAAGTCGTTCCTGGTGACCCTCCCCGATCGCGCGCCCTCACTTCTTCTACTTTCGATCAGTCGTACCTGAACGGTCCGCCGGTCGGTCCAACAGCTATGGACCGCCTACCGTCAACCCCGTTCGCTCGCCTGTCTGCCCACAGACAGGTCTCGACTGATTGGAAGGCCGCTTGCCTCCGATACCCACTTGACGCGCGTGACCCGCACGGTCGTTTCCGCATCAGCGGCGCTTGCCCTGGTTCTCGTTACCGTCCTCCCTGCACAAGCCGCGTTCGTGCCGAAGGCAGATGTGATCCTCGCGTCAGTGGGCGAGACCAGCAACGCCAACCCGGCACAGCAGCTCGCCATCGGCGCCGCCGTTGAAGCTCCGGTCGTTGATGCGCGAGACAGTTACACATCCATCTCTCGCGCGGAAACGCTCGAGCTGCAGTTCGCGGGCATCTACTCGGTGTCGTGGAGCGGCCCGGTGCGCTGGCCCTTCCCCGGGGCGGCACCGATGTCGAGCGACTTCGGATGGCGGCCTTCGCCATGCGGTGGATGCTCCACCGACCACCGGGGCATCGACCTCAACCCGGGCGACGGCACCCCGATCTATGCGATTGCGGACGGAATCGTCTCGCTCCAGCAAGAGGAGGGTGGTGGCTACGGGAACCACGTCTACATCGAGCATGTGATCAACGGGCAGAGGGTGCGCAGCCTCTATGCGCACATGCAAACAGGATCGAGCCCCTTGAGGTCAGGCGACGCTGTCAAGGTCGGCGACTTCGTCGGCCTGGTCGGCGCAACCGGCATGGTCACGGGGCCGCACCTGCATCTCGAGCTAGAGGTCGACGGTCAGGTGGTCGACCCATTGGTCTGGCTTACCGAGAATGCGAGCTGACGCCGTGCCGCCGATCATTCGGTCATGGCGGCGTCACCGTGGGGGCGACCGCTTCCGCGGGCGCCCGGCGAAAGCCACGATGACCGTAGATCCACGGCGGCGGCGCATCGGCTTCCCGGCCGCGATTCAGGCCGTCGCCCTCGGGACTGCGGTACTCATCGCACCGCTCCCGGCGAGCGCGGCGGAGTATCCATCGTGGGACGAGGTGCTCGCCGCACGCGGCAACGCCGAGAGCGCGCAACGCGCGGTCGACCAGATCAACGCGCTGCTGGTCCAGCTGGCCGCCGATGTGGAACGCACGACGGCTGACCTCGAGATCAAGTCGAAGCGTTGGCAGGTCCTGAATCAGCAGACCACGCAGAAGGAGGTTGAGACACAGACGCTGCGCGAGCAGGCGCAAGCGGCCGAAACGGCGGCCATCGAGTCCGAGACGCGGGCCGGGCAATGGGCGGCCCAAGCGGTTCGCATCGGTGGCAGCGACCCGACCCTACGGCTGTTCACAGCACCTGAGAATGCCGACGACCTGCTCACCGCCATCGGAGTGTCGGCTCGCATCTCCAGCCAGGCGAACGCGGTGTACGAGCGGGCGCTGCAGGAGCGCAACACCGCACGGTCCCTCACCGATCAAGCAGCCGTGATGGAGGATGAGCTCCAACTGCTCGAGGCCGAGGCCGAGACCGCGATGCAGGAAGCTCAGGCGGCGTCGGAGGCAGCGACGAAGGCGCAGGTCGAGCAGGAGGCTCGCCGAGCCGAGCTGGAGACCCAGCTGGCGGTCGTCAGGGGCGAGCTCGAAATCACCGAAGCGCAGTACGAGGAAGGCGAGCAGAAGCGCCGCGAGGAAGAACTGGCCGCCCTCGGCGTCGATTGGGGCCAAGTCTCCAATAGCGGCTGGGCGAAACCGGTAAGCGGCTTCATCAGCTCCTATTACGGCCCCCGCGATGGCGGCTGGCACAACGGACTCGACATCGCACAAGGCTGCTGGGTGCCCGAGTTGGCGGCGAAAGCCGGTGTGGTGACTCGGGTCGGCTGGTACGGCGGATACGGATACTCAGTCGACATCGACCACGGAGGCGGGCTATGGACCCGCTACGCGCACATGCCAGACGGCGGCGCCGTCGTGAGCCAGGGCCAGTGGGTCGAGGCGGGGCAGCAGATCGGATACGTCGGGACCACCGGCAACTCGACCGGCTGTCACCTCCACTTTGAGATCTACACGCCCTCGGGCTCTACCGACCCCCTGTCGTTCATGGCCGCACAGGGCATCTACTTCTAGCGTCCCGGATGGCAGAACCGACCAGCAAGATGGGTACGCAAGCGATCGTCCTCAAGTCCGCCGGCTGGGGAGCGCCGACCCGTCGGTAGGGTGGAAACGCGTCTGGGCCAGAACCAGCCGGCGAAGAAGGGTGCCTCACATATGCCTCGCCTCACTTTGATTCTCGGTGCGATACTCGTCGTTCTCGGCGTGATCAGCTATATCGCGACGGCGTTCGCAAGTTGGACGGCTCTCATCCCTGCGATCCTCGGCGTGGTGCTGTTCGCGCTGGGTCTCCTCGCTCTCAAGCGCCAGAAGCTCGGCATCCACATCGCTCTGGTGGTGGCGCTGCTCGGTGTGGCGGGCACCCTTATGAACGTCTTGCAGCTCGGTTCCGTCTTCGCTGGCACCGCGGAGCGCCCCGCCGCCGTACTCGTCAGCACCATCACCTTCCTACTACTCATCGTCTACATCGCGCTCGGGGTGCGCTCTTTCGTGGTCGCGCGCCGCTGGAGGCGCGAACAGCGGGCCGCGGACTAACTCGCCGATCCCGACGGCGAAAGGCCCGCGCACTGTCGCCCCAAATGGCAAATGGTTCGCCCGTGTGCGGAACGAGGCGAGAGCTTCCGGCGATCTTCTTACTTATGGGAGGCTGACGACGTGGGGTAGAGCAGTTCGCCGTAGCCTGCTGGTCTCACGGACGACTACGGGTCAGGCTGGTTCCTCCGGCGGAGCTGCTCGAGGTAGGCATTGTAGGCGTCCAGCTCGTCGTTGCCGTGCGTATCGGCGCGGCGATCGGCCGCCGCAGCCTTGCGCGTATCGTCCCGGAACCACCGATGCATGATGTAGAGCAGCATCAGGAGGCTTGGGGCCTCGCCGTATGACCACGCCAGGCCGCCGGCGATCTGCTGGTCCGACAGTGGGTCTATGCCGAGCGCCATGGTCGGAGCCGCGAAACGGTCGACGACGAGCGTCACACTCATCATGATGAAGACGCCGAAGAATGCATGCAGGGCGACCTCGACGAAGAGATCAATGGCTCGGCCTCCGTAGCCCATCCGGACCGGCAGGGGATCGCTCGACAGCAGAGGGATCGTAAACAGCACCCCGGACGCCAGGAAGAGGATCTCCAGTCCGATGTGGCCCCCCGGGAGCCCGAGGATCCAGTTGGCGAGGTCGGTGAGGTATAGACCGTAGAACAGCAACAGGTACAGCGGGATCGCGACGACCGGACTGAGCAGCCATCGCGCGACGGGACTGCGCAGCCCCGCATGCGCCGCCCGAAGGAGAAGCAGCCCGAGCCCGCGTCGCGGGGTGGCTCGAAGGAGCAACGTGCCCGGGGAGCCCAGCACCAAGAGCGGCGGAATCGCCATCATCAGCGTGAGCTGCTGGAACATGAAAACGGAGAAAAGGGCATATCCGTACAGCTCGACGCCGAGCCCCATCACTGCGACAACCGCGAGGCAGCCGACCAGGAACGACACCGTCCGAGCCACGGACCACTTGCGCCCGGTTGCCCACAGACGAATCGCCCCGGCCAGGTAGGCGACCGCCAGGACGATGCCGATCGCCGGGAGCACCGGATACGACAACGGCACCGGCGCCAGGTAGTCCAGTAGCGTCGGCGGCCCTACGAGGTCTACACCGTCGGTCATGGTGTTCGGGAAAGCGAGGACACCTCCGGGTTGGAGCTGGGTGCCGCCCGTGCGTTCGACTCGGACCGACGGGCGCGCAACCAACTCCGGAGTCCAAGCAGGAGCAGCAGCCCGACCCCGACGCCGAGGGCCACATCGGCCAAGTTGCCGATGAAAAGATCCCCATAGGCGATGAAGTCGGTCACCATGCCACGGCCCGGCGCTGGCGGCGCGACCATTCGATCGACGAGGTTCCCCAAACCGCCGCCAAGGATGAACCCGACGCCGGTCGCCGCCAACAGGCTCCGCAGCCGGGTGGCTGCGACGATGAGGGCGAGCACCGACAGCACGGTGAAGATGGTGATGGCGAGGGTGCTACCCGCGCCAAAGGAGAGAATGGCCCCCGGGTTGAATGCCAGCTGCAGCCCGAGGAGATCCCCGATCAGCGCAATGCGCTCGTCCTCGCGCAGATCGGCGATCGCCAGCGCCTTCGTGCCTTGATCGACGAGCAGTGTCAGCGCGGCGACACCCGCAGTGACGGCCAGCGCCTGCGGAGTGCCGCGAAGCCAGCGCCTCGCTGGTTTGCCACCGAAATCAGAAGTCGAAGAGCTCACCCAGGAACCCTCCCCGCCGCCGATTGCCCTTGCCGCCTCGGCTGCTGCCGAGCCCGTGGTGCCCACCGTCCTCGTATACGGCGGAGCGACCGTTCTGCGGATAGGACCGCCCGTACTCCACCTCGACCGCTCGGTCGATGATCTTGTCGAGTTCACCGCGATCGAGCCACACGCCGCGGCACTTGGGGCAATAGTCGATCTCGACGCCGGAGCGCTCGGCGATGGTGAGATCGACGTCGTCGATTGGACACTTCATTGTTTCTCCTTGCTGGTGGTTGCTTCGTGTGAATCGGGGAGATCAGGTCGACGGATCAGGGGCGGGCAAGGATGTGTCGTGCCGCGGCGCGTGCATCCCGCCAGACGCCGTGAAGGGTGTTTCCGCGGCGACCTCCGTGACGAGGGAATCCGACGAAAAAGAGCCCGGCCACGGCGGTCCTGGTTCGCGGCGCGCGAGCAACGCGAACGTGCATGGGCAGCCAGTCATCACCCGGACTGAAACCGGTGGCGAGGATCACCGACGTGACCGTCTGTGCGGTGCCGTCGGCAAAGACCACCTCTCTGCCGCCGGCGGAGGCGACACCTGGCACAACGACGACGCCTGCCCGTTCCAGCGCGGCATAGCTCTCGGTGAACAACGGCTCTGGCTTGGAGCGCCCCGATAGCCACCCTTCGCGCCATCCGGCAGCCGATACGTACCTTGACCTCAACCCACTACGCCGGGAGGTGCGTACCGACAGCGTGACAGCGTGGCTGGCGCTGAGTTCGCGCGCCAACTGCACGCCCGCATTGCCGCCTCCTACGATGAGGACGTCGCCAGGCGGAACCTGGTGAGGGTACAGGTACTGGCTGCTGTGGAGCACCGGCCCCCGAGGATCGAGAGCCGGCGCCCAGATCGGGATGTTGGGACGGGCCGCAGCGCCGGTCGCGCAGACGATGTTGCGAGTCTGCACGTCCCCGGATGCGGTCTCCAGGATGATGGTTGAGCCGTACTCCCGGGCCTTGACTCCCGTCGCGCGGATGCCCCAGACCGGCCGGACGCGGAGCGCTTCCTCAAGGGACCTCAAATAGTCAGCCACCTCGTAGGCGGTCGGATAGCGGCGCTGATCACCCGGCATAGGATGGCCAGGCAAGGCGCTGCTACGAGCATCACTGAGAAGCTCGAGCGAGTGCCACCTCGACTCCCAGCGGCGGCCACCCTGACTGGAATCGATGACCAGGAAGTCGGCTTGCGGCTCCATCCCTTTGGCGATGAGGGCGGCCGCCATCGCCAGGCCCGCCTGGCCTGCGCCGACGATGATGACGCGGCGATGCGAAAGACTCGGGGTCACGGTTGGACTCCCCGCCCGATGCCCCGCCATTTGAGCGCTGAACCCATGAAAAGACCTCTCCAAACCTCGACTCGATGCGCGAGCCTGTCCGCCGATAGGCGGACCAGCGCGCCCGTTAGCGAATGCGGGGTGGAGGAATCAGGTCCGAGAAAGCGACAGCTGCGACACCGTCAGCGCAGGAACGAAAGACCGCGCTGATCGCTCGAAGACATGGCGCGGGAGTATCGCTCGCTTGAGCGCGAGGATGACGGCGCTTCCAAGGAGACGCCTCGCGAATGCGACAGGGAGCAGGCCGAGCAAGACGAGTAGGAGGCAAACGAAGGCACCGAGCAGGACTCCACTGACCTCGCCGCCGTCGGCCGTCGGCGCGGCGGCCGGCTCAGTATCAGCCACCTGGGCTCCCGCGTCGACGACTTGGGTCGCCGCCGATGCGGACCTCGCGACACTGACCTCGGCGTGCGAACTCGCCCAGGCCCCGGCAAACATCACAAGGAGAGCGCAACAGGCTGCGATGAGCTTCAGGAGCCTTGACGACGCGGCCACGTTTCGATCCGTCGTAGGTCGAAGCGTAGCGGCCATGCCGGGATGGTACCGGCTAAGACTGCGAGAAGCCGCTACCGCAAACCCTGAAACCCGAGCATGGGCCGGAGCCAGACCAACGATCCAGCCGGTGCGCAGATAGGCCTGGGTTAGGCTTGGCGACGATGAACCGGGTGCCAATCGACAGGCCGGCCTCCACCATGAGTGGGAAGAGAACTGTGTCGGCGAGGATCCTGATCAGCGCGGGTGCCGCGCTCCTGATCCTGCTGGCGGCGTGGACCGGTGCAACGCACCCAGCAGCCGAGGTGCCTAGGTCGTCCGTAGTGGCCGTCTCGCTCGTCAATATCGCTCCCCAGGACGAAGCGCAGCCCCAGCTGGTCTCGCCGACACTAGAGACGCTGGCTGGAGTCGCAACGTGCATCCTTGGTGCTCTGTGTGGGCTGGCGCTCGCGTTCCTTGCCAAGGGACTCCTCAGGGAACGGCCGCCCCGCGAGTTGCAAACGCGCCCGGAAGAGCCGTCCTACTTGCGACAGGTTCCCGTCGCGCGCACCCCGGTGCTCACTCTCGCTCAGCTGAGCCTTTCGCGAACCTGAGTCACCCCCGGCTGGTCGAATAGCCACCCCCGGCGGCGCGGCGCCGAAAGATCCGCCGCCTCGGCTCCCCGCGCTTCTCGCGTGAAGTGGATCGCCTGCTCGTGGGACAGGCTCGTCGACCTCGCGAGCGCGCGCCATCGCCGACCCTCGTAGCCGCACACAGCGAACCGAGTGCCCGTCAGGCACCGATCGTTCGCGCGGCAGAAACCGCCTCACGAAAGGAACCCTGACCGTGACCGCAGCCCAGCGACGCCCCTCGCAGTTCCAGCGGAACGCACTCGCGCCTGGTCTGCTCGCGGCAGTGGTCCTCTTCGTCGCGCCCCTACTGATCGACGGTGGGTGGTTCCAGATCGTCCAATACGCGGTGTCGATCCTGGCGCTGATCGTTGCGTGGTTCGCCGTGCAGGCGCGCCAGTGGTGGTGGCTTCTGATCTTCATTCCCATCGCCGTCCTCTGGAACCCGGTCCTTCCGTTCCCTTTCAGCGGTCCCTTCTGGATCGCCGGCCAGGCGGCCGCCGCGGTGGTGTTCCTCGTCGCCGGGGCCGTGATCAAGGTGAGACGTCAATGAGGCGGGGCGCGCGGATCCTCGCGCCAACCGCAGTGCTCGCGCTTGGCCTCGCGCTGACAGGATGCGCCTCGTCGGATGGGTTGGCGGGGCAGTATTCCGACGGCAGCGGCGGCTACGTATCCAGTGACCGCCGCGTGGTCGAGATTCCCGCCAGCGAGCGGGGTGAGTCCGTGTCGTTCGCCGGTGTGACCGAGCGGGGCGAGCCGGTGTCGAGCGACGACTATGCGGGCCGTGTCTACGTCGTGAACTTCTGGTACGCGGCTTGCGGGCCGTGCATCGTCGAGGCTCCGCTCCTCGAGGAGGTCTGGCAGGAGTTCCAGGACCAGGAGTTCGGCTTCCTGGGGATCAACATCTACGACCAGCCGGCCACCGCCGTCTCCTTTGCCGACGACAACAGCATCACCTATCCCAGCGTGATCGACGTCAACGACGGAAGGGTGAAGCTCGCCTTCGCCGCCGTGACACCGATTCAGGCGACGCCGACAACCCTCGTGCTCGACCGGCAGGGTCGCGTGGCCGCGCGCATCATCGGCCAGCTGCAGTCGGCATCGATCCTCTCGACGCTCGTCAGTGACGCGCTGGCGGAGGCGCCGTGAATCCCGCCGACCTGATCTTCGACGGCGCTCTCTGGCTGGCCGTCCTGGTCGCACTGCTCGCCGGATTCATCTCGTTCGTTTCGCCATGCGTACTGCCGCTGGTGCCGGGATACTTCGGCTACCTCGGCTCGGCCGTCGGGGTCGCGCCGGGGTTCGGCGATGCACGATCGTGGTCGCCCGGCAGCCGGGCACGGCTGCTTCTCGGTGTGGGACTATTCGTTGCCGGTTTCACCGTCGTGTTCATGACGGTGACGATCCTCGGCGGGGTCCTCGGTCGCTTCCTCCTCGAGTACGCGAACATCCTCACCCGGGTGCTCGGAGTCGTGGTGATCCTCCTGGGCCTCGTTTTCATCGGGGTCTTCAGAGGCGCGCAGCGAAGCATCAAAATCCGTCTACGGCGGAACCTGGGCCTTGTCAGTGCGCCACTGCTCGGCATCGCGCTCGGCATCGGCTGGACCCCCTGCATCGGACCGACGCTCGCGGCCATCATGTCGGTGTCCTGGAACCTGGGTGACCCATGGCGCGCGGCGGTGCTCGGCCTGGCATACTCCCTCGGCCTCGGTATCCCGTTCTTCCTGCTGGCCCTCGGCCTGGGCTGGGCGACGCGCTCGGTCGGCTTCCTGCGCCGCCACATCCGAGTGATCAACATCATCGGCGGCAGCCTCCTGGTCCTGCTCGGCCTGCTCATGGTCACCGGGATCTGGGGCGCCCTCATGTCGACACTGCAGGGGGTGATGCTCAGTGTCACGCTCCCGATCTGAGCCGACGACGTCTGATCCAGCCCGACCCAGCGACCACTTCGATCAGGCCGAGGACTGGACTCCTCCGGCGGGACCCACCCTCGGACCCCTCGGCTGGGCGCGCTGGATCTGGCGGCAGCTCACCAGCATGCGCACGGCGCTCGTCCTGCTCCTCCTGCTCGCCCTCGCCTCGGTGCCCGGTTCGCTCTTCCCGCAGCGCAGCGCGGACCCGAACGGTGTCGTCCAATACTTTCGAAACCGGCCAGACATCGCGCCCTTCATGGACGCGCTGCAGCTCTTCGACGTCTACAGCTCTGTGTGGTTCTCGGCGATCTACCTGCTGCTGTTCGTCTCGCTCATCGGCTGCATCATCCCGCGCATCCGACACCACCTGAAGGCGCTGCGGGCGCGCGCCCCGCGCACGCCGGCACGGCTGGAGCGGCTCGATCACCACCTCGTCGAACAGTTCGTCGTCCGTGCCGATGCCGACCGATCCGAAGAGCTGTCCCGCGTCATCGCGGTGGCCGAGCAGCAGCTGCGACGGAGCCTCTACCGCGTCCAGCGATACGACGGCCGAGGCACCTGGTCGGTCTCAGCCGAGCGCGGCTACCTCCGCGAAACGGGAAACCTCGTCTTTCACGCCGCCCTCGTCGGGGTACTGGTATCGGTGCTCGCGGCCAGCGGATTCACGTACACCGGTCAGCGAGTAGTGGTCGAGGGTACGACCTTCGTCAACACCCTGAGCGACTACTCGTCGTTCAACCCGGGCCGCTTCGTCGACACGGCGGCGCTCCCGCCATACTCGCTGACGCTGAACTCCTTCGATGTCGCCTACGAAATGCCAGGCACCCCTGGCGCCGGCCAAGCCGGAAACTTCGCCGCCAACGTCACGATCCGCGAACCTGGTCAGGCGACCGGGCGCAGTGACACCGTGAGGGTGAACGCGCCGATCTCCTTCGGCGGGGAGCGGATCTATCTGCTCGGCAACGGCTACGCGCCGACGATCACGGTGCGCAACGCGGAGGGCGGCGTCATCTACCAGGAGTCCCAACCCTTCTTGCCGCAGGACTCGATGATGACCTCGCTGGGGATCGTCAAGGTGCCGGACGGCTTACCGCAGCAGGTGGGCCTCGTGGGCTTCTTCTACCCGACGCGAGGGATGCTCGATACCGGCGCCTCCGCCTCCGTCTACCCGGCTCTCGTGAACCCGGTCGTCACATTCAACGTCTTCGCCGGCAGCCTCGGCATCGACGACGGCACCCCGCGCAACATCTACACGCTCGACACCTCCGGCATGACGCAGCTGACCGGCGCCGACACCGGAGTTTCCGGAATCGAACTCCGACCGGGGGAGTCCGCCGACCTTCCGAACGGCTGGGGCACGGTGACATTCGAGGACATCTCGGTCGATGACGCGGCCAGTGAGCCGGTTCGTCGCTTCGCCTCGCTTCAGATCCAGCGCGACAGCGGCGCACCGTGGGTGCTGCTGTTCGCTTCGCTGGCGACTGCCGGACTCATCACCGGCCTCCTGGTCCCGCGACGCCGCATCTGGGTCAAAGCGGTCGCCGTCGACCCGTACCCGGGTGGCCTGCTGGCACGCATCGAATACGCCGGTCTCGCCCGCGGCGAAGACCCACAGCTGGCCTCGGTCGTGCGGCGAATCCGTAACGACCACTTGGCGGCGCTTGCCACCGAGCTTCCTGACGACACAGCAAAGGAGAACACGCCATGAACACCTCGAAGGAGAAGGGCAGTCGCCGCCGAATGGGGACACCAGTGAAGGTCACGATCGTCACCGCCGCAGTGCTCATCGTGGCGGTGCTGGCGGCGATCATCTACGCCGCGGCGACACGACCGGCGCCGATCAGCCCGAACGATTCGACCGGAGAAGGAGGTGCGCTCTCGGTCACCCGGGAAAACTCCCATGTGCTCGACAGCGTCGGCGAGGATGCCCCGACGCTGGTCGAGTTCCTCGACTTCGAGTGCGAGGCGTGCGGTGCCTTCTACCCGGTCGTCGAGCAGATCCGCGAAGCCTACGACGGAAAGATCAACTACGTCATCCGGTACTTCCCGATCCCGAATCACTTCAACTCCATGAACGCGGCCATCGCCGTCGAGGCAGCCTCTCAGCAAGGACGCGTCGAGGAGATGTACAACAAGCTGTTCCAGACGCAGACCGAGTGGGGAGAGCAGCAAGTCTCCGCCGCCGACCTGTTCCGTGGCTTCGCCGAGGAGCTCGGACTCGACATGTCGCAGTACGACGCTGCCGTCGCCGATCCAGCGACTCAGGCCCGAGTCGAGTTCGACTTCAACGAGGGTCGCGCCCTTGGCGTCAACTCCACGCCGACGTTCTTCCTCGACGGCGAGAAGCTCGAGCTCACCCAGCTGTCGGACCTGACCGATGCTCTTGACCGCGCCATTGCTGGCTGACAGAACGGACAGCCGCCCCCGGCCCGGTCCGCATGGGACGGGTGGGCCACTGCTGGCATTTTGGGCAGCGATGCCCGTCGCGGTGCTCAGTGGGTTCTTGTTGGACCTCGCGTATCCGAGCGTCGGATTGTGGCCGTTGGCCTTCCTCAGCGTCGTCCTAACGCTCGCGACGTTGGTCGGCCGCAGCGTCGGCGGGGCGCTGATCGTCGGCGTCTCCTACGGCGCGGCCTTCATGCTGACCCATCTGATGTGGGTCGTGCAGTTCCTCGGCCCCGTGCCCTGGATGGCGCTGGGCCTGTTCGAGGCGGCCCTCATCGCTGCGGGGTCGGTGTTGATCGCGCTGGTCTATCGCTGGAGCGGCCTTGTGCTTCCTGGTCGCTGGGCGCAGCTCCTGGTCGTTCCGATGGTCGTCGCGGCGACTTGGCTGCTCCGTGAGATCGTCATGGGCGTCTGGCCATACACCGGCTTCCCGTGGGCGCGGCTTGGCATGAGCCAGGCCGACGGCCCGTTCGCCGAGGTCGCATCGTGGGCGGGAGTCACCGGACTGTCGTTCCTCATGGTGCTGCTGTGCGCGGCGACTCTCCAGTACGTCCGAGTCGCCCGCTTCAAGGACCCGCGCGCGGCGCTCCCGGCGGCGTTGCTGGGCATCGCGATGCTCCTGCTGCCGCGCTTCCCGACGACACCGTCCGGTGAGATGCAGATCGGGTGGGTCCAGGGCAATGGCCCCTCGGCCTACTTCGACGAGCGCGAGCCGGGCGACATCTTCGCCGCTCAGGCGGCGGCGACCCGACCGCTTCTCGGGCAGGGCATGGACCTCCTCGTCTGGCCGGAAGGCGGCGTCGACTCCGACCCCCTGGCGAGCCGCAACACGGCGGCCGCCCTCGACGAATTGGTGCGCGCGGCCGGAGCCCCACTGCTGATCAACGCCGCGACCAGCCGCGATGGCGCCACCTACAACACGTCGCTGCTCTGGACGGAAGTAGGCGGGGTGCCCCAGCTGCACGACAAGGCGAATCCTGTGCCGTTCGGTGAGTACGTGCCCGACCGCTGGTTCTACCAGCTCATCGCCCCCGAGCTGGTCAGCCTCATTCAGCGTGAGTACACGCCGGGCAGCAATCCGCCCTACATGATGGTCGGGGAACGCGGCATCGGGCTGGCCATCTGCTTCGACGTCATCTACGACGATGTCATCTGGCAAGGCGCGCAACTCGGCGCTGAGATTTTCGTCTTCCAGACCAACAACGCCGACTTTCGCGGGACCGACGAGAACCTCCAGCAGCTCGCCTTCGCACGCATGCGCGCCATCGAAACCGGACGCTCCGTCGTGAACGTATCGACGACCGGGACGAGCCAGGTGATCGGCGCCGACGGACGCTTCCTCGAAGCCCTCCAGAGCGGCCAGGCTGGTGCCCGAGTCTCACTCGTGCCGCTGCACACCGGCCTGACGCCTGCGGTGGTGATCGGCCCGTGGCTGACCCTGGCATTGAGCCTCGGTGCCCTCGCCGCCGTCATCGCTCTCGCGGTCGCCTACCGAAGGCGGGGAGTCCGCAGCGCCGATCGATTCGAGCGCGCCGCCCTCGATCCAGACCAACCGTCTCTCTCGGAGAGGAGATCCAGATGAACACGGCTACCCTCGACAGCTGGTCACTGCTGGCCGTGTGGACGGCGATCGCCGTCTACATGCTCGCCTTCGGGGCCTACAGCGCCGACCTCGCCCAGCGTTCGGTCCGCAACGACCGTCCTGCACGACAACCCGCCCTTGTCGGCGCGGGGGTCGCCGAGACAGCGCGCCGCGACCCGGCCCAGACCAGCGCGAGCGAGGAAGGCGCGGACCGACCTCGCCAGCCTCGGTTCCTCTGGGCCAGAGTCGGCACGTCGCTCACGATGCTCGGCTTCGTCTTCCACCTGGCCGGGGCCCTTATGCGCGGCATCGCGTCGGGACGGGTGCCGTGGGCGAATATGTACGAGTTCGCCCTCACGGGGACACTCCTGATCGTCGCGATCTATCTGTTGGTCCTGCTGCGCTATGACCTGCGCTTCCTCGGCGCGTTCATCATCGGGATGGTGACGCTCCTGCTCGGCGGTGCCACTGTCGCGTTCTATGTCGAGATCACCCCGCTCATGGACCCGCTCAAGAGCGTGTGGCTGGTCGTCCATGTCTTCGTCGCATCACTCGCCACCGCGCTCTTTGCGCTGGGCTGCGGGCTGTCCATCGTGCAGTTGCTACAGGCGCGCCGGGAGCGCGTGGGGAGCCAGACGGGCCGCAATGCAGGACCCGGGTTCCTGCGGACCTTGCCGCGTACCGAAACCCTCGAATCGCTGGCGTACCGGTTCGCGATCGTCGGCTTCATCTTCTGGACGTTCACCCTCATCGCCGGGGCGATCTGGGCCAATGAGTCATGGGGCCGCTATTGGGGCTTCGACACCAAGGAGGTCTGGACCTTCGTCATCTGGGTCCTCTACGCCGGCTACATCCATGCGCGCGCCACCCGAGGCTGGCGTGGCACCAGGTCCGCGTGGCTATCGATCATCGGCTTCAGCGCGGTCCTGTTCAACTTCACGATCGTCAACCTCTTCTTCAAGGGGCTCCATGCCTACTCCGGCCTCAGCTGAGGCTCTCCGGACGCCATTCATTCCGCTACCTGCATCCCACTGAAGGAGACGCCATCACCATGAAGACCCGTCCCATCGTCGCGTTCGGCGCAGCCCTGCTGCTCACCGGCGGCATCTGGGCCGCATCCACTGGCCCTGCGGCTGCACATGACGCCTTCGTCGGCTCCGACCCGGCAGCCGACTCGACGCTCACTGAGGCACCGAGCTTTGTCTCCGCCACCTTCAGCGCGGACGTAGTCGTGCTGGATGGAGCCGTGGTCCTCCAAGTGACCGGGCCGAACGGCGATCTGATCTCGGACGGCAATCCCCGGGTCGATGGCAACACCGTGACCCAGCCGCTCGTCGACCACGATGCCGCCGGCACCTACTCGGTGTTCTGGCGCATCGTCGGCAGCGACGGGCATCCGATCGAGGGCCAGTTCGAGTACTCGCTCGATCCCGCCGCCGCCCAGCCGACCCAGGTACCCAGCGCGCCCGCCGCTACCTCTACACCGCCAACCCCGCCCGCTACCGACGCAGTATCGGCCGATGAAGATGAAGAGGCCCCTGCAGACGGCAACTCGCTCGCTTCACTGGCCTTCTGGTTCGCTGTCGCCTCGATCGTGCTGCTGGTCGCGGTCGGCGCGACCATGCCCATCATGATGGTCCGCTTCCGTCGTCGCGCCCAGCAGGAGGCGGAAGCGGCGGAGGGCGACACAATAGATCCGGGTGAGGCTCAATGAAGCTGCTCCATCGACTCCCCACCGGGATAAGCGCCTGCATGAGCCCGACTGTCTCCCAACCTGTGTCTAACCTAGGTGCAAGCCACCCGGTCCGGGGGACAGTGGAAGAGTGGCTGTATGAACGGCGAGCGACGAATCCTCACATGGAGTGATGCCGCCGGAGCGTCGGCAGCCGTGCGGGGGGCGTTCCTCCTCCTCGGCGCCGGAGCAGCCATCATCGTGGGAAGCCTGATGTTCGTGCCGGGCCGAAACGCCTGGTGGCCAGGGCCGGCGTGGCCGCTGCTCGCGTCGATGGTGGCCGCGCTGCTCTCCCTATTGATGCTCCTGCTCGCACGCCCGCAGGTACGGATGCTCTCTTGGTAGCCGATCTGCGCGGCGGCCGTCATCGGCGCAGGCTGTGCGCTGATCTGGGTGTGGCTCTTCATGGCGATCACCGACGCTTGGGGCAGCTACCGGGACGATGTGGTCGCTGCCGCGCTCTGGAGCTACTCAGTTGCCGGGGCGACCGACGCGACGGTCGGCTGGTTGTGCTCGCAGCCCGCAAGGCCGCCCGATCGGCTAAGAATCGCACGCCTTAACTGGCGATCTGATCGCCGGAGCCTTCCGTCCCGCCCTGGGCGACTTCTTCCGGCTGCCCCCTCAACCTTCTTCTCAGTCCCCGCACCTCTCCCCCTCCACCT
>Ga0209066_10002942_pt1 | contig 19969 bp, 5 predicted proteins | sample All_14_2_FD_187198 | JGI IMG/M metagenome (GOLD analysis project Ga0209066, IMG submission 187198) | Freshwater microbial communities in response to fracking from Pennsylvania, USA - Allegheny Zone_MetaG_DW_15 (SPAdes) (version 2) ... | reverse complement strand
GGACGAGTACGATATCGAGGACCGCTACACGAGCCTCGACGCCGCTTTTGCCGGCATCTCCTCGCGCGTGCTGGTCGTCTCGCTCAGCGGCGACTGGCTCTTCATGCCCGAGCAGTCCGAGGAGCTGGCGACCGCGCTGCTGCGCCAGAAGAAAAAGGTCTCCTACTGCCACCTCGATGCGGCCGCAGGGCACGATGCGTTCCTCACGCACATCAGCGACCTCAAGCGCGTGGTCCACGCCTTCATGCCCGCCCCGCCGGACGAACAGGCGGCTGAGCCGCACGACGGCGGCAGCGTGCGGCAGTGGCAGTTGCGCCATTACCAGAAGGTGATCGACCTGATTCCCGCAGGCAGCCGCGTGTTGGATCTCGGCTGCGGCAACGGCTCGCTGCTGAACATCCTGAAACAGCTGCGCGGCACCAGCGGGAACGGGGTGGAGATCGACGTCGAACAGGTCATCAGCGCCATCGGCTCGGGGTGCGACATCCTGCTCGAGGACATCGACGACGGGCTCGCCATGATTCCGGACAACAGCTTCGACGTGGCGGTCCTGAGCGAGACCCTGCAAACCATCAAGCGCCCGCGCGAGCTGCTGCGCCAGATTCTGCGCGTCGCGCGCGAGGCGGTCATCACCTTCCCGAACTTCGCCTGCCTCGAAGTCCGCCGCCAGTTGCTGTTCAAAGGCCGCATGCCCAAAGGCAAGCAGATCCCGTTCGAGTGGTACAACACGCCCAACATCCACCTTTTCACCCTGAAGGATTTCGTTGCGCTCTGCCGCGAGGACAACATCGAGATCCTGAATCTGATCTGCCAGGGACGCGGCTTCTCCGAGCGCGCCCTGTTGGCCTTGGGCTGGAAAAATCTGGGCGCCTCCCGCGTCATCGTACGCATCACGAAGGGATAAGGAAACATGGACACGTGGCTTGAAAAGAACCTGAACACCCTGACCGAAGCGCTCTCGCCCTGCAAGAACTGCCCGGTCGCCAACACCGAGCGCGACGTCAACCTGCCCGGCACAGGCGCGGTCATCGCCCTGCTCGAAAAAATGCTGGCCGTGCTCTACCCCGGCTGCCACGGGCAGTCTCCCGTTCCGCACGACACCTGCCACGCGCATTTGCGCGACATCCTGCGCGGCATCGCCACCGAGCTGCGCGACCAGATCCACCGCGCGTTCGAGTACGCCTGCCGCCGCGCAAAATGCGAGAACTGCGACGACTGCGCCGCGCAGGCGCGGCAGGCGGTCGCGGCGCTTCTCAACGGTCTGCCCGCCATCCGCGACATGCTCCAGCAGGACATCCAGGCCGCTTACGAAGGTGACCCCGCCGCCATGTCCACGATGGAGATCGTGATGAGCTACCCGGGCCTCTACGCCATCACCATCCACCGCATCGCCCACGCCCTCTACGCGCAGAAAGTGCCGCTCATACCCCGCGTCATGGGCGAGTACGCCCACTCGAAAACCGGCATCGACATCCACCCCGGCGCCACCATCGGCCCCGGCTTCTTCATCGACCACGGCACGGGCGTGGTGATCGGCGAGACCTGCCGCATCGGCAAGCGCGTCAAGCTCTATCAGGGCGTGACGCTGGGTGCGCTCAGCTTCGCCAAAGACGAGCACGGCGTGCTGGTCAAAGGCACCAAGCGCCACCCGGACGTGGAAGACAACGTGGTCATCTACGCGGGCGCGACCATTCTCGGCGGCGAGACGGTGATCGGCCATGACGCGGTGATCGGCGGCAACGTCTGGCTCATCCACTCCGTGCCGCCCGGCTCGAAGGTCTACAACCAGACGCCTAAACCGGTCATCCGCCCGGGCTATCCCATACCCAACGACTACTCGATATGAACCGCCCGCCTCAGCACCTGCCGCACGCCGAGTTTCAGGCGCGCCTCAAACGGCTGCTCGCCTGCCAGAAGCGCCTTCGGCTGGACGCCGTGCTGCTCGTCACCGAGACCAACCTCTACTACCTCACGGGGCTCGACACCTCCAACGGGCTGCTGCTGACCGGCCCCGCAGACGGCCCGGCCTTCCATACGGATTTCCGTTACCTGACCATGGCGCGGCGTCAGGCACCTTGGCTGGCGAGCCGACTCCTGTGGCGTCCGGCAGATGAAGAGGCCGTGATGGCCGGGCTGGGCCAGGGCTGGCGCCGCATCGGGTACGAGGGGCGCATGGACGCGGCGCGCTTCCTCCGCTGGCAGAAGGCCTTGCCTCGCGCCGAGTGGGTGGACTTCAGCGGCGCGGTTGCGGAGCTGCGCGGCGTGAAGTCGCGGGCCGAACAACAGGCGATGCGGGCCGCCGTCGCGGCCAACGACCAGCTCTTTGCCGCCCTGCTGCGGCAGGCCGCGCCCGGCATGAGCGAGTGGGACATCCGCAGCCTCGTGCGGCGCGAAGCGGACCGGCTCGGCCAGGGCGAGGCCTTCGACACCATCGCGTGCGTAGGCCGCAACGGCGCGGAGTGCCACCACCTGCCTGACGGCACCGTGCTCAAGCGCGGGCAGCCGCTGCTGGTCGACCTCGGGCTGAGGCTCGACCGCTATTGCGCCGACATGACGCGCTGCGTCTTCTTCGGCACGCCCACCCCGCTTTACCGCGAGCTGCACGCGATCGTTCTCGCGGCGAACCGCAAAGCGGTCCGGGCCATCCGTCCGGGCGTGGCGTGCCGCGACATCGACGCGGCCGCGCGCGGCCACATCGAGCAAGCGGGATACGGGGCGTATTTCGGCCACAGCCTCGGCCACGGCCTGGGGCTGGAGGTCCACGAGTCGCCCAGCTTCTCGTCCGCGTGCGGGACGCTCCTTAAACCGGGCATGGTCCTCACGGTCGAGCCGGGCATCTACCTTCCCGGCAAGCTCGGGCTGCGCCTCGAAGACGTGATCGTGGTGACCCGCACCGGCTGCGAGGTGCTGACGAAAACCCCGCACGAGCTGACTGTCTAGGGCGGGCTCAGAGAATGTAGAGTCCTGCGGCTCGGCACAGCCTCGCCCTCCAGCACATCACGGATATCTCACCTGGGGGGCGAGGCTATGCCGAGCCGCGCTACTCGCCCTGACAGGAGGGGCCGTTACGGCAGATAGACCTTGAGGCGCAAGAAGCGCTGCGGCGCGTTCGTGACCGGCACATCGTGCCGGTAGACCGACTGCCACCAGGTGTTGCTGTCCGCACGCGCGACTTCAGAAATATCATTCGTCGTCCAAACCGCGTTGACCAGGTTGGTGCACGACTCGACCACGTAATCCGTTCCCGCCTGAAGCGCGATTTTATCCATTCGGAACGAGAGCGTCAGATACCCCGCCGTGACCCCGCCGAAAGGCAGGCCTTCCGTGTCGGACGCCCAAGGGTCCAGTCCCATGGCATATTCGAGTCCGTTCGCGACACCGTCGCCGTCCGGATCCGCCGTGCTTCCCGAGATCCCTTCGTCCGCCAATTCTTCCGTGCTGAAATTCGTGCTCATCCAAGCGTTGTACGTCGTCACGAAATCCCCCGTGATCCCGACGTCGTCGAGCCCAATGCCATACCCGCCGTGGGCTTCGCCTTCGAAGGCGATATAATAGGTGGAGGTCGTGTTCGGCAAGGCCAACGTGCGCTGTGTCCACGCCCCTGCGGAAGCCGTGAAGTAGGCCAGACTTGTCCACGCCCCAGACGCGCTGGTCTTGTAATAAACACGCAGCCGATCACATTCGCCATAATAGGCGGCCCGATATTCCCAGAAGGTGAGCACCGCGTTCGTCGTGCCGACACCGAGATTCAGCATCGGCGACACCAGCTTGGTCTGGCCGCTTATCGCGCCGTTGGCGTAAAAACAAGCGTTCGACTGCGGGCTGTGCGCCGCGGCCGGCAGGTTCTCCGGGCTTCCCTTGCGGAACGTCCAGCCAAAGGTCCCGATCGTGAATTCTTGCGTCCACCCTGCTGGCATCCCGGTTCCCGCATCGAAGGTCTCCGCAAAGGGCCCGCTCTGGGTCGGATTGATCGTCAGCCGGAACTGGTTGGTCGAGGCATAGCCGTCAGCTCCGGCAACCCGCACAAGAAAAACCGCCGTCCCCTCAATCGCCGTTGAACCGCTGATCACGCCGTTCGTACTCAACTCCAGCCCACCAGGCAGGGCATTGGAGACCACCGCCCACGTATAGGGCTCCACGCCGCCCGAGGCCGTTAACGTCTGGCTGTAGGCGAAACCTTTAAGCCCGTTCGGCAAGGGCGAGGGGGTTGTGATGACCGGCGCGCTGGCCCCGTCGTGGATCAGGATGTCGTCGATGCAAACCCCGTGCCCGAAACGCGCGTTTCCTTCAAAGGCAAGATAATAGGTCCCGGTCGGGTTGGGCAACGGCAAGGTCCGCTTCGTCCAGTCCGGCACATTCTCCGTGTAGGAGGCCAGCAGGTTCCACGGCGCTGTTGCCGAGGTTTTATAATAAACCCTCAATTCATCCTGCCCGTCGTCGAAGCGGGTCATGCAGTGCCAAAAGACAAGGCGGATGCCGGCCGGCGCGGCACCCAGATTGATGGGCGGCGTCACCAGACGGGTCTTATGGTTGTCGTTCAACGCGAAGGTGTCCGTCGTGGTATAAAACAGAACCGCGTTATATCCCCCCCCGTGCGCGTGATCGGGCTGATTGTACTGCGTCTCATTGCCGCCGCCATTCCGGCACGCCCAGTTTACGCTTCTTTCCACATACTCCTGAGTCCAACCCGCAGGCAGGCTGCCGTAATGCTCGAAGTCTTCCTCGAACAGGCTTGCGACCGGCAGTTCGACATCCAAACGGAACTCGGCGGTGGCCGAGGCAAACGGCGCGACAGAATCCGTGACCCGCACGGTAAACACCGCACTCTGCGCGGTCGCCACGGTGCCGCTGATCACACCGTCCGCCGTCAGCACCATCCCGGTGGGAAGCGCCCCGGCAACGAGATCAAAGGTAAAGGCCCCCGCGCCCCCCGCAGCCGTCAGCGCATACCTGTAAGGCCGCTCGGTGTAGGCGTCCGGCAGTTGGGCCGGATCGGTGATCGCCAGCGGCAGCGTCGGATCGAAAATCCTGACGTTGTCGATGTGGATGCCATACCCGTAGTTGGCCGTCCCCTCGAACGCCAGGTAATACGTCCCCGTGAGGTCGGGCAGGTCCACACTGCGTTGTGTCCAGTTCTCCGTCGCCGCAACATAAGACGCGAGCAGCTGCCACTCCCCGTAGTAGGAGGTTTTGTAATAGACCCGCAGATAATCCTGTGCCCCCTCCCAGTTGGCCATGTAGTGCCAGAAGGTCAAACGGCCGGCACGATAGCCTGTCCCGAAATCGATCATCGGCGACTCGAGCCGTGTCACGGAATTGGTGAGGGACTGCTCCAACACCGCCAGCCGCGCGCAATAGCTCCCGGCGTACGCCGACTCCGGATGCGTATAGGGGCTGCCGTTCACGAAAACCCAAGGCTGGTTCTTCGCGAGCATCGTCTGCGTCCAACTGTCCGGATCTTGCCCGCCGTTTTCGAAGGTCTGCTCGTACGGGATAACGAACGGAGCGCGGATGACCAGGCTGAACTGGTTGGTCGCAACCTCGCCCGCCGCATCCGTCACCGTCACCGTGAAACTGTTCGTCCCCACCGCATCCTGAAGCGGCAACCCGGAAAGTTCGCCGCCGGCGCTTATATTCAGCCAGTCCGGCTTCGTCGCCCCCGGCAGGAACTCCCACGTGTAGGCAGGCACCCCGTAGCCGGCCACCAGGTTGTAGCTGTACCACGAGCCGACCCGGCCGGCCGGCAGCTGCGAAGGCGAGAGGATCGCCGTCGGCGGCGGCGGCGCCAGCCCCAAGACCGCGTTCCACGCCGAATTGACAGGGCGCACCCATCGGGCATCCAGATCCCGCGCGGCCGAGGCCCACGCGCCTTTGATCTTGGAATACGTAGTTTCGGGCGTGCAGTAAGCCGACAAAGCCCGGTATGCGACCTGCTCAGCGTTCTGGATGCCGATCCCCCTGACGTCAAACCCGTAGGCTGCCGAATCGTTGGTCCCGGAGCCGCCTTCGCACAGCAGATAGAAAAAGTAATTCTGTACGCCCGAGTTCTGATGAACCCCGCCGTCGTCTGCCGTGCCGCTGTACCAATACGATCCCTTGTACCGGGTCGGCTGCTCGTTGCCTGCGCCGACCGTTGCCGTATTGGCCGGGTTACGCATATCGCGCAGCGCGGGCGAAGACAGCCAACTGTCTTCACCTATCAGCCAGTCCGCCCGCCCGGGGGTACTCGCCGGATAATTCGTGCGGTCATCCGCCTGGCCGTAGAACTCGATGCAGGCGCCGAAGATATCCGAAAACGACTCGTTCAACGCGCCGGACTCGTTGGCGTAGACGAGGTCGCAGGTGTGCTCCGTCACGGCATGCATGTACTCGTGGGCAAAGATGTCGAGCACGGCGAGGCTTTCCGCACCCACGCCATCCCCGTCGCCGATGTGCATGGCGCTGCCGTCCCAGAAGGCGTTGTTGTAGAATAAGCCCACATGCACATAGGCGTTGGCGATGCCGCCGTTGTCATCGTAGCTGTTCCGCCCGTGCACTTGCTGATAGTACTGCTGAATCACGTTGACGTTATAGGCGGCGGAGATCTCCGTCGGATCGGAACTCCCCCAGTCGTCTGTCGCGCGGCTGGCATACGTCCCCGTATCGGGGTAGCCAAAAAATGCGTACTCCGAGGCGTTCGACACGCACCAGAGCTGCACCGGGTTGTGCAGGTAGTAGAGCCCGGTGTTCTCGTACCATCCCTCCACGCTCACCACCGCCCCGTCCTCGCGCTCCAACCGGTTACCGGAAACCGTCGCCGCCTGACCGTTGTCGGTCGGGGGATCAACCCGTTTGATGTCGTTATACCGCATCAGGATCTCGCCCTGCCGCGCGCCGATCCAGTAACGCCACCGTCCCGGGATTCCGGTAGCGGCATCCCGCGACCGCAGCACCACCTCATACGCCAGACACGGCTCGATGTCGCGCGCGTACACGACCAACTCGGGCTCTTTCGCGGGCGCGCCCTTCGGATATCCCATCCCGGTCAAGTTGTCTTGGGCGATCCGGACGGCCCGAGCGCTCTTGACCGCCGGGACGAGAGCCACCGCGACATCCGGCTTGTATTGGCCGTTGACTTCGTAAATGCGGCCCTCCGCGTCGAAATGCACGATCAGTTCCGCACCGACAACCCTCAGTCCGCCGCATTTCTGAGTCAGCCGGATGTGCCGATGCCCTAACGCATCGGGTTGATTTTTTCTGACGGCAAACTCTTTTGCCGCCTCCCTGATCCCATAAAGGCCCGCGAGGTCGTCCAAGACCGCGACGGCATCTTCCTCATAAGCCTTCTGCCCTTTGACACGCAGGCCCTTGCCGCCGGCCAACGCCTGCTTGCGTCCCAGATCCGTTCCCCGGATATGGGTCGGCACGGCTTTCGACTCGTCCCAGACCACCTCGACGCCCAAAGGCCCGGCTGACGCCAGGGCCGCTGTCTGACGGACCGTACGGGCGGCAGGGGCTTGTCCCTGCCGCACCTGTGCCGGCGGAACGCGCAGCAAGTCAAGACCTTCCTCAGACCGGAGCGCGGAAGCCGTTCCAGCGGAAAAGCCCGACAGCAAGCCGACAGCCAAGGCGAAGGTCCAGCCCGGTGAACCTCCAGCCATACCCCACCTCAGCGCCGGTTGCCGATTTCTCTGGTCGCGTTTAAACACGTCCACACTCCCACTCGTACGTCGTTTGATCCCGTTCAATCGACCAGCCGGATACGGAAGAAGCCCTGAGCCGGTGCGGCCTGAAGCGCCTGCTGCGTTCTCTCGATCCGGGTGCTGAGACCGTCCGTGCCGCTTTCCAAGGTCACCTCATCGCCGGCGACGACCTGCCAGTCGGGGGCCTGCAGCGACGGCGTGAAGAGCACCTCGTAGCGCACCGTGCCGGTTGCCGGAGCAAGGCTGGAGAGAAGCGCGCGGCTCGCGTCCTCGGCCTTCTGAACGGCCATCGACCACTGTACCGAGGCCTCCGTGCCGCTCAGGCTGAGTCCCGTGACGTCCACCGCCAGCGTGTCGGCAGGCGCAAGGCCCAGACCGAGCTTGGTGCCGTCCGTCAAGCCGTCGCCCGCCGTCGAGGCCGACTGGGCATTCGAGCCGAGGACCAGCTCGGCCAGATCGCCCAGCCCGTCCTGATCCGCGTCGGTCGTGCCCAAAGCCAGGGCCGTGAAGAGCGACGGGGCCGAAAGGCCGGCAGCAGGCAGCAGGTTCGGATTGGTCATCTCGTAGTCCGGGTCGTCGTTGCTGGCATCGCCAGGCCCCGACAGGGCAAGGAAATCGGCCTCGGTCGGATTCTGCTCGAACTCCCAGGCGTCCGGGAACCAGTCCTGGTCCGAGTCCGCGTCCTCGATGTGGATCACGACGGTCTCGCACTGCACCAGCGGCACATACTTGACCTTGACCGGGAACGGATCATACGGCGTGTCGTTCACCCCGTAGGAACAGGCGTAACCCCACGACTCCCACACGTCGCGGACGCCGTTGTCGTTGTGGTCGATGAAAGCGCGGACGTAGTAGTCCCCCGCCTCGACGCTGGGCGCCAGACCGCAGACCACGGCATTCGTGAGCGTGCTCGCGGGATCCGTCAGAACGGTCAGGCCCGTGCCGGCCAAGGTGAGTTCCGCCTCGGGCAGGCCCGTGAAGGCCGCGTTATGGAAGACCTGCACCTTGACGCGGTTGGCCAGCATCGCGGTCGCGGGGCCGTGATACTTGACCACGGCCTTGATCGCGCCGTAACCGGACGAATCCAGCGGCGGATTCACGTCCAGGCGGTAGACCTGCCAGTCAGACCAGTTGGGGCTGACCGTCGCGTCGCTGAACTTGGCATCGAGCGCGCTCACGCGCCAGGCGTAACGCACGTTCGAGGCGTAGATCTGGCCGTTGGCGGCCCGCATCCCAGCGTACACCGGCGCGGTCCACACGCAGTTGCCGTCGATGTCGCGCGCAGGCGCCTTGACGGCACCCGAGTTATAGACCACCGGGCCGGTCGAGGAGAACTTGCGGATCTCCAGCGTGAAGGCCGTGTAGTTCCGCGGCATCGACCACTTGAAGGTCGGGCGGGAAGAATACACGTACCCGTTGCCGGAAGGATAGACGGACTGCGCTTTGGCCCGCACATTGTCGAACCGGTTGGTGAACGCCAACACGGCGTTGGTCAACACCGTATTGTTGCCGAGGTAGACCTCGTACACGGCGGTGAGCCGGTCCATGGCCGTCGGCACATTCAGCAAGCCCCAGTCCAGGCCGAGATCGCCCTGCTCGAGCAGGTCGCCCTCGTGCACGAACGAGCGCGTCGAGCTGAGCGTCTTCTCCAGCACGATGTCCTGATAGGACTTGTTGCCGTCGATCACCGAACGCTTCACGACGATCCGCTTCTCGAGTCCGGCCAGCGTCGTTCCGCCGCCGCCCCCCTGCACCGCGCTGCCCTCGAAGATATCCTCGGAGCGCTGCGGAGGTATCAAGGTCATGCGCAGGAAACCGGGCGTGTAATCGGTCAGCTCGATATTCACGATGTTGCGGTCATACCCGATGTCCACCCCGAAGGTGTCGGAGACGCCGCACGGCTCGCCCGCATCCCACACCCCGTTGTTGTTCAGGTCGAGCATGGCGAAGAAGTGGTTGATGCCCTCGCTCACATAACCCCGGCTGGGCAATGTGGCGGACGGGACTTCGGCGTCCGACAGGTAGAGCGTCTTCGGCCAGCCGACCACCTGCGAAGATTGGTACGTGATCTTCACATAGGAGTTATCGGGGACCGCGGTGACCACGAGCGTCGGCGAAACCATCCGCGCCAGGGTCATGCCTTTGAACCAGCCCAGATCGATCTCGTACTCGCCCGTGATGTAGTTGATGGTGCCGATCGGGCTGCTCAGTCCCGCGCCGCTCTGACCATAGATGACGCCGCTCATCCCTGACGCGTTGCCGATGTCATGCCCCGCCAACACGCTGTAGAGACTGGGGTTGTCGGTGCTGTCCACCATCTCGATCAGGACCGTTCCCGGAACCAGCGTTCCGGGCGAGAGGAAGCCCTTGATCGTCTTGGCGCCCCAATACCCAAGGCTCTTGACCGAGTCGACCGCGGCGCCGGCGCTGGTCTGGACACGCCACACGGCATCCGGGGCTCCGTCCATGCCCGGGTCGGAGTACGCGAAAAGCATCAGGTTCCCGATCGGACGGATCCCGTTGTAGGAGATCCGTGTCTGGATGACCGGCACGGGGAAGTCCTTGACGGAATCCTGCTCGGGATTCAGATGCATCCCCAACGTCGGATCGCTTCGCAGCGCGCTCGCGCCGAAACGGCACTCGGACCAGTTCGACCAGCCGTCCTGATCCCAGTCCATGTGCGGGTCGTAGACGTAGCGGTTGACGTAATAGGCGTCATAGTTGTCCTCCCACGCGTCTTCCATGAAGTCGTGGTCGGAAAACATTTGCCCGTAGTAGAGCAGGCCTGCCTTGACGAAGTAATCCGACTCCGTCTGAGTGGCGCTCGTCCGGTAGCGGTCAGGGCGCGACACGCGCAGCGAGTACGCATCCGAGATCAGGTACTCGGCGTAGTTGCTCAACCCGTCGCGGTCGGGGTCGCCCATGGCGCCGTCGATCCCCGCGGTCACAGTCGGGTTCAGGTTGAAGAGGTTCTCCCACCAGTCCGGCAAGCCGTCGCCGTCGATGTCGGAGGTCTGCTTGACCAGCGTAGCCGGATTGTACCCGGCGCCGCCCGGATGATTCCCCTCGGTATACCCCTTCGCCAGATCGCGCATGTACAGCTCTCCCGCCGTCATGCCGTTGCTGGCGAGGTCGTACCAGCCCATCGCCGTGGTGAAGTAGTTGGTCGCGACATCCGCTTCCCACCAATCCGCCAAACCGTCGGCATCGTCGTCGACGGCCTGATCCGCCCAGACGCTGGCCGGCGCGTCGTTGTCCCACATCTCCAGCGCCTGCTTGGCCCACGCGCCGCCCAGCGGCAGCAGGTCGGCCACGATCTTGTCGCCGGCCCCTTCCGTCGTTTCCAGATCCAGCGAGTGCTTGTACCAGAACCCGTACGGGTCATTCTCGTTCGGGAAGCTGTACATCGAGATGCCGTTGGTCAAATGCGCCGAGGCGGGCGTCGGCAAAACCCCCGCCGAGTAGTGCGACCAGTAAACCGAATCCCGCACGGTGTTCGCGTCGCGCACAACCACGTTGGTCCCGTCCTGCACCCTGCCGCCGAAAATCGGCAGGTGATCCACGCCGTTCTCGATCCACGGGATGTAGCCGTAGTCATCGTAAATCGTGCTGCGGGTCGGCACCGCGAAGTCGGACGACCACCAGCCGACCACCGAGTTCCAAGGCCGGTTGACGGTCACGTCCGGATAATTGAACCCGCGCGGCACTTTGGCGACCGATTCGGCGCGGTCCGCGCCGAACAGGTTGTCAAAGGTGTAGTGGTACACCAGCTCGGGAGGCAACTGAGGCGTCGCCCCTTCGACGCGCGTACCGCCGGCATACTGGCTTTCGGCCACCGCGCGGCGGTTCGCCAGCAGTTCGTCCTTCGAGTACCGCTTGGAATAATCGGCCCGGATCTCTTCCGGCGTGCGGGCGCCGTCCCACACGCGGACTTCGTCGATGTAGCCGCGGAAGTACCGCCCGTAGGCATCCCACGGCGGGAAGGTCACGCTCAAGTCGGTGTTGAAGTTCGCCGCGCCCAGCACCAGCACCGCCGGCGTGATCGAGAGGAAGTTTGGCGCAGGGTATTGCCCGCTGTCCGGATCGGTCAACACATTGATCACGCCGTTGGCGGGAATCAGCGCGGTTCCCACCGAAATCGGCGGCTCCTGATCCACGAACAACTGGAAGGTCCCTTCCTGAGCGTCCATGCGCGCGACGATGCGCACCCATTCATTCGCCGTCAGCACGCGTCCGTACGCGACGACCTCGCCGGTGTGCGCGTCGTGCGCACCCGCGTTCTGGTACATGGCATAGACGCGGCCGTCGGGCGCGATGCCGATCCGGAAGTTCAACCGGGTGAGGTACGTGGGCGTGCTGAGATCGCTGGCGCCGTAAATGACCGGGCGCTCGATCAGCACTTGGCCGGCTGGACTGATCACGGTCTCGGGCCGCGCCCACAGTTCGACCGTAAAACTCCGGAACGCCCATACGCTCTCGGGCTGCGTGTACATCGTCTGGGCCGCGCTTTCGCTGCCGCTGAACCAGAGCGCCTGCCGGCGGCGGGGATCGTCGTGGTCCCGCGGGTCGGACTGCGAGGTCGCGGTCTGCAGCAGCTCCGCCTTGTCGCTGAGTCCGTCGTTGTCCGTGTCGTACCCCTCGTTCATCTCGAAGGAGAACATCTTGAAATCGATCTGGTCCATGGTCATCAGGGTTCCCCTGTCCCCCGGCCAGAAGAACATGTAGCCGAACCCGTAGTAGCGGCGCGTGACGCTGTTCGTGCTCGAGGAGTCCGTCATCCACAGCGGGCTCGGATCCGTGTTGGAGGCGGCGGGCGCGGCCGAATCGGCCTGCAACTGCTCTTCCATGTTGCGCAGACCGTCCGCATCGGGATCGGCCTCGTCCAGTCCGGTCAGCCACGGGAAGGTGATGAAATTCATGTCGATCGGGTTCAGCCTTCCGCCCCAGGCGTTCCCCAGCGGATACCCTGACCCGTAATCGATGGTGTACATCCCGTTCCGGACATACGCTTCCCTGATCCGGTCGCCCTTGACCAGCGACGTGTCGCCCAGAATCGGGTTGAGCCCATGGAACATCTCGTAGAAGTCGTCCATGCCGTCGCCGTCCGTGTCGGGATCACGCGGATCCGTGGAAACATACCGCGGGACATGGCCCACTTGCAGGAGCACCCACAGCGGCGGATGCGCATCGCCCCAGGGGTAGCGGCAGAAGTCCCAAACGTTCGTCACTTCGGTGAAGAAGGCCACGGGGCCCAGCGAACCGTCCATCGGGATGTTGGTGTAACAATCGTACCGCAGGCCGCGCACCGCCTGCACCCAGTACTCCTGATAGTTCGGCAGCCCGTCGCGGTCCCCGTCCTGGTTCCAGTCCGAGACCGTGCCGTTCATGCCGTTGGTGGTGGCTCCCGGCGTGACCGGCGTCGCCGTGTAGGCGAACTCATTCTCCCACGCGTCGGGCAGCTGGTCCGAATCCGTGTCCATCGCGCACGGGTTGAGCCCGCCGCCGGGCGTGCAGGTCGTGCCGTTGTCCACCGGCGCGCCATAGACGAAGGCCATCTCGGTGTCGTCGTCCATCCCGTCGCCGTCGGTGTCGCCGATCCACGGGGAGGTCGGCCAGAATTTATTGACCCAAGCGGCGTCCCCGGCCGGCCGGATAATGGTCACAACCGGATACGCCGCGCCGTACAGTGCGATGTTGGTGTACCCGCCAGAGCAATCCGTGCCGTGGAACTCACGCACGTTCGAAAGCTCATCTTCCCCAACGATCGTCCAATCCCCGTCCGTGGGATCCCACGGGGAGATCCACAAATCGCTTCTGGTCCATCCCTGCGGGGCTGAGACATACAGCTCCCAGCCGTCCGGCATCCTGTCCGTTTTCGCAACCGCCCCGTTTGCGCCCCACTCCACATCGCTGTCGGGCGTCTTCGGGTGCGTGGAGAAGGCTGTCCAGTCTGCCGTCTTCTGCTGCGCCGTGCCCGCGCCGATCGCCTCGGTGGCGCCGTTCAGGCGGAGTTCCGACATGTACTTGAGCAGCAGATACTCGTCCAACGAGGTGAAGGGCTTCGTGTTCGGCGCCGTGACAACACCCTCCGCGGTATACCCCGCCACCCACGGGGGGAAACGCTGCGGATTCGAAAGCGGATTGACCGTCCCGGCCCACGCCACGCGCGGGTCGAAGCCGAACTCCTGATAGACCTGATTATGCAGGATCAGCGCGTCGATCGGTTCAACGCTGGCGACAATCTCTGCCGCCACCCCGGTCAGAGCGCGGCCGACCGCATACAGCGCGTTCGTTCCGCCATATTGGTAGCAGCGCGTCGTGCCCGCGATTTCGCCGAGCGCCTCGTCCACAACGAGAACCGCGTCTTCCGGCACAAGGCACTTCATGCCGCTCGCCAAGGTCACCAAAATCCGCGGCACCGTCGCATAGGCCATGTAGTCGCCGTCCGGATTGTTCATCGCTTCGTTCAGCGCGTCGCGCTGATCGTTCGGATTGAGCCCTCGGAGCACTTCCCAACCGTCGCAGATGCCGTCGAAGTCCGTGTCCCACTGGATGGGGTTCGTGCCGATGGACAACTCTTCGATGTCGCTGAGCCCGTCGTTGTCGAGGTCGCGGTTGACGGCCGCGCCGGTCGCGTTGTCGGTCGCGGGCACGATCGGGTCGAACGCCGTGGTGATGACGCGGGTCGGGATGAGGGTGCCGACCGCCACATTCGTCGGCGTGTAGGCCAAGCCCGTCACTCCCTTGACCTTCGAGTTGTACCAGAAGTAATACTCCCAGCCGTCCGGGAAGAGGTCGCCGTCGGTGTCCTGCAAGGTCGGGTTCGTCGGCCGCTCGCACGAACGGTCGGTCTCGCCCTCACCGAAGTCGTCGTCCGAGTTGTATTGCGCGTTGTTCAAGCCGGCGTGGAACCCGCGCACCTCCAAGAAGGCGGTGAAGGGGTCGCCGACCGAGGCGAACACGTTCGAGAGGCCGCCGATGATGGCGCCGCCGCCGCTGGCCGCCCCCGGCAGGAAGTCGCCCACGACGTTCCCGGCCGCGTCTTTGTCGCCGTTGAAATTGCCGACGGCCGCCAGCTCGATGGGCGTGCTGCCCGTGTCGGTCCCCGTGCCCGTGTCGCCGCTGGCGGCGGAGGGCAGGTTGTAGAGCGTGGCGATCTTGTCCGGGATGCCGTCCTGGTTGATGTCGCCCATGTTGTCAGCCTTGCGGTACTCGCGGCTGAAGATCGCCTGGATGATGCGGATATCCACGCTCGACGAGGTGCCGCCGGTGCCCGTCGCCGCGGCGGGCAGGGTGACGGCGGTGGTCGGCCCGGCCTGCGCCGGGACCAGGTCCTGCGCCGGCAAGCCTTGGTCCTCGCCGACCCAGACATAGAAGAAGCTGTCCATATCGTTGGTGGCGCCTGCGACGGCCGTGCCGTCATTCAAGTAATTCATCACCGTATAGACACCCGAGGCGCCGGTCTTGTAGGGCACCGCGCGAAGCGCCGCGGAAGAGACCCCGGGGCCGTACCGGAAGAAGTACACGTTGTTGCGGTTGATCCACCCCAGCGCGTCCTCGGAAAAGACCATGCCGTTGCCCAGCCCCGACGCGCCCCAGTAGTTGGCCTCGTAGTTCGGCCCGATCGGCGTGACAAGCACCGTCTTGGCCGGAGCGATGATGACCTTGAACTGCACCTCGTCGCGCCCGCCGTCCTTGTCCTGAGCCACCATGCGCACCGTCATCGTGCCGGTCGCGTCATACATGTGCGACACGGATCCGGAGCCGCCGTTCGTCACGCTCGTGAGTCCGTCGCCGAAGTACCAGGTCACCGTCATCCCGGCCAGGTCCGCCACAACATCCTGAATATCCCAATAGTAGGTCCAGGCGGTGCCCTGCGGAATCGTGTAGGCGATCTCTGTGGGCGACGTCGGGTCCGTCGGCGTGCGGATGACCGGAGCCACGTTCCGCACGTACACCACCCCGGGGACCAGTTCCGTATAGTGTGCGGCGGCGGCGGCCGTCGCCTGAACCGTGGGCGCCACGACGAAGCCCGACATCTCCGAAAGGCTGGTGCCGTCGCGCGCGCTGACCTTGACCGTCTTCAGCACCTCGCCCGCCCGGAATTCGACGACGTTGGTGGCCAGCAGGATGGCGCCGTTGCCTGTGCTGTTCAGCGGATCGACCGTCAGCAGCACCGTCACCTTGCTCGTGAAGGCCTCGGACAGCTCGACATCGATCGAGCCCGTGCCGACCGCCATGGTCTCGTCCAAAGCCCCGGCGGGCGGGCGGACATATACGGTCGGCAGCGGCGGCGGCGTCACCACCGTCACCTTGAACTTGACGAGCGTCGAGCTCGCGCCGTCTTTGTCGATCGCCCGCACCGTGGCGACCTTGTCGCCCAAGCTGGAATAGGTGTGATAGATCCGGCCGGTGAGTCCGTTGGTGACGCTCAGCGTCGTGCCGTCGCCGAAATCCCAGTTGATCACCATCGGCGAAGCGTCCGCCGCGACGTCTTCGATCTCCCAGTCGAAAGCGAACGGTTGCCCCATCGGGACCGCATTGAACGGCACCGCGGCGGGGGCCGTCAGGTCCGCGGCCGCGACCGGCGCGACGATGCGCGGCGGCATGTTAGTCACGTACACCTTGGACGAACGCACGTCCGTATAGTAGTTCGACGCGGCCGGGGTGATGACCGCGGGCTTGATCGTGATCCCGCTGATCGCGCTGGCCAACGTGCCGTCCAGCAGGCTGAAGGGGATCTCCTCGGACAGCGTGGTTCCCCGCGCGATCGTCACTGGATCGGTGAACGCCAACTGCACATTCGACTGCCCGGCCGGCAAGGTCGAGAGCTGGACCAGCACATCCTCGGAACTGAAGGATTTCGACAACTGGATCTTCACCCACCCCGTGTTGTAGTCCAGAGACTCGCCATATCGGGCGGGCGTCCGGTCGAACACGAGCGAGACGGACGGCGCGGGCACAGGCTCCACGACCGTCACGGTGAACTGCACCTCGGCCGATTCGGCCCCGTCCTTATCGACCGCCCTGATCCGGACCGTCTGCGGGCCGACGTCATTGTAGGTGTGGAAGATCTCGCCGGCCGCGCCGTTGGTCGTCACCCACGCCGAAGCGTCGTCGAACTTCCACGTCACGGACATGCCCGAGACCACATCCGCCGCAACGTCCGTCACGTTCCAGGTGAACCGGAACGGGACGCCGCGCGTCGCGGTCAGTGAATCGGTCGATTTGGGCGTCGTGACCACAGGAACCACGTTCGACACCGCAACCACGCAACCCACCGGCGCTCCCGTGAAGAACCCGGTCGCGTTCGTGAGCACCGGAGTGATCGCGACGCCGTAAAGGTCGCTCGACAAGGTGCCGTCCGGCGCCCGGAAGGTCACGTCGCCCGATTCCGTCTGGCCGGCCAGCACCAGTGCATAGTAGGGCGATGTCGTGAAGATCAGGTTGTTGCTCTGCGGCGTCTGCGGAATCGTGTTGAGCGCCGTGTCCAGCCGGACCCACACGTCCTGCGTGTGCGCCTGCGAGAACCGGACCCGCAGCTTGCCCGCGCTGGAGCTGGCGGACTCGGGCACCCTCTGGAAGGTGGGGTCGGGCACTTCTTGAAGCCGGACCGAAACGTAGGGCGGAGGCGCGGGCGTGACGATGATCTGCCGCGCCTCGAAGTTCAGGACCCCCTTGGTCGCGTTGTTGCCGTAGTCCTGCGTGCCTTGCAGGTAAACGGTGTTCGTGCCGGCCGTCAGGCCCGTGAGCTGGAACGGGGCCGTCGTCCCGCCCGCGTTGATCGTCAGCTGCTTGGCCTTCACCCCGTCCAGGTTCACATCCCCGCCCGTCGGCACCGAGTTGGAGACCCACACGTAGCAGTTGACCGTGCGGCCGGCCGACACCGGATTGGCCGTCGTGACCGACCAGGTGACCGACTCGCCGACCTGCACCGGACTCGGCGTGCTGCCGAACTGCAGGGTCTTGATCGCAACGTTCCGGTAGCTGAAATCGTAATGGGTGGGGTCATACCCCGGAAATTCGACGTTGCTCGTCGCGAAACGCCACACCGCATCAAGGAGGCTGTTGGTGTTGCTGACGAGCCGGTACGTTCCCCAATCAAAGCCGTAGCCCGCACCGGCCGCGTCACTTCCGTCGGCACCGGCGATTTTCAGCTTGGCGACCATGTCGCCCTCGCGGATCGCATAGTTGAAGGTCACGCGCGTTTTCAAGCCGCTTTCGGTGAACCATTCGACGCCGGTCGTGGGATCGAGCGTCGCCCACGCCTCTTCCTCGGCATTCAGATTCATCCTGAGCCGGGGGAAAGCCGTCGGGCCGACCGCCGTGTTGGTGATGACGAAACGCCCCCAGAGCCTCAGAATGATCGGGATCTGGGTCCCCACATTGCTGAGGGTCTTGTTCGTGATGCTGACCGACGTGTTGATGCCGATCAGATCGCCGTTATAGGGGGGAGACGACTGCGCCTGAACGAACGTCGCCGCCCACAACATCCCGCAAACCACCCACGGGAACAACCTGTTCTTTAAAACGTCTCTCGTATAGCTCGTATTCATGTTTAGTCTCCTGTCATCCGTAAATCGTTGACCGTCTCCGGCCGGCTTTTTAAACGGCCTTTTCTCAAACACCGGGAGGAACCTCTCCCTGCGTCACTTCGTCTTCGTCTGCTGCGGGTCTACCGCCCTCGCCTTGCCTTCGGCCACGGCTTTCACGTCACGCGCTTCCGCCAGCATCCGTTGCCGGGCTAGTTCCCTGCTCATCGACAGTTTGTTCTGGATCTCGACGACCTTCACCTGATTGCTCGCCTCGTGCGCGCCCCACTCGGGATCCTTGGCCAGTTCCGCTTTCACCGCCGCGTCGTCCGCGCCGGCCGGCAACTTCGCGCGCGCCCGATCAACCATCCCTTGCATCTTGGCGACAATCTCGCTGCGCTCGCCCGCCAGCCGCATCTGCTCGCGCCTGTTCTCCGACAGCGCGGCACGGTACGCCGCATCCGCCATCCGGTTTGTGATGACCCCCGGCAAAGAAACCTCGGGCACGTTCGGGGCCGGGGCCGTGCGCTTCTTGCATCCCATAAGGGAAAGACACAAAAAAGCGATTGACACCATGCCCACACAAAACAGGGTTTTCACACCGCTCCTCTGGCTGTCCTGCGCTTTAACCTTAGAAAAATCCAACATCTGACTCGCTTTCCGGCCCGTTTCAAGACGCAGCGCCCCTCACTTCTGGACCCGTGAGCACACAACGCCGTGATTGTCTTAGCTTATCATGCGCATAATAGGCCGGGCAAGACGATTCTTAGAATGAGTGAGAAAGAGTTTGGCAAGGGTTGGGATTTTGGAATTGCTCACACACGTACGCATGCGTTATAGTGAATGCACTTATGACCCAAGACCGCACCAACAATGTCGCCGCCGAAACCTTGATCCTGGCCGACGGCGAGAACCAGGAACACCTCTTCCGCGTCCGGCGCACGAAGCTCCTGGTCATCAGCGGCCCTCTCCAAGGGCGCGAAATCCTCGTCAACCGCGACACCTTCACCATCGGGTCCGGCAGCCACAACGACCTGAGCATCGCCGACTCCACCGTCTCCAAACGGCATTGCGAGATCGTCGTGGAGCAGACCGGCTACCTGATCCGTGACCTTGGCAGCACCAACGGCACCCTCGTCCAGGGCGTCCGCGTCTCCTCCGCCCACCTGGCCCCCGGCTCGGAAATCCAGCTCGGCAAGACCCGCATCGTCTTCTGCCCCCTCCAAGAAGCCAACGACATCCCCCTCTCCCGCAACGAGGCCTTCGGCCTGATGATGGGGCGCTCGGTTCCCATGCGGCGCATCTTCTACCTCGCCGAAACCTACTCCCCCGCGGACGTCACCATCATGATCACCGGCGAGACCGGCACCGGCAAAGAGATCCTCGCCGAGGAGATCCACAACCATTCCTCGCGCCGCGACAAGCCCTTTATCGTCATCGACTGCGCCGCCATCTCGAAGGAACTCATCGAAAGCGAACTCTTCGGCCACGTCAAAGGCGCCTTCACCGGAGCCAACGCCGACCGCCAGGGCGCCTTCGAGCTCGCCGACGGCGGCACCGTCTTCCTCGACGAGATCGGCGACCTCTCGCCCGACCTCCAGCCCAAACTCCTGCGCGTCCTCGAGAAGCGCGAGATCCGCCGCGTCGGCTCCAACAAGGTCTCTAAAATCAACGTCCGGATCATCTCCGCCACCAACCGCAACCTCGCCAACGAGGTGAACGAGGGCCGCTTCCGCGAGGACCTCTATTACCGCC
>Ga0209066_10002941_pt1 | contig 19974 bp, 16 predicted proteins | sample All_14_2_FD_187198 | JGI IMG/M metagenome (GOLD analysis project Ga0209066, IMG submission 187198) | Freshwater microbial communities in response to fracking from Pennsylvania, USA - Allegheny Zone_MetaG_DW_15 (SPAdes) (version 2) ... | reverse complement strand
CTCTTGGACATGGTATCTTCTCTGGTATCAAAGCCGGGAATCGAGGTGCAGCATGACCAGAGAACAGGGATTGAACGTCATCGAAAAGTTGTTCATCTATGAAAATCCCTACATTTATAAGCGAGTAAAGTTCTTCTTCATAGCCCCGGACGGCACCTATGTCAGCTATCTCGATGACAGTCCCGAGGAAGTCAAGCAGCACCTGCTGTCATTCATGGAGACCGACCAAGGAAAAGCGGAGATTCGCATCGACGTAAACTCGCACATAAGTGCCCAGGATATATATATGAGGAGCCAACTCGTCTGGAGAAACCGGCGTAATGTGAGATTTGAACCAAGGTTTAAGATCGATGACAGATCCAACGAACCCAAAGGCTGGCGGAATCTTACCTTCATAAGCAGAGTACTTTGTTTTGAGGATAGTCTGGCATCCTACCAACAGAAGACTGCCATAGAGAAGGAGCAATTCATCACCGATGTATTGGAAGTGATACACGAAACATTCTCTTTGCATGGAGAAAGCCGGAGATTATATTCCCAAGCGCTGAGGTTATTGATAGGTCCAAAAGATTTTTTCGGAAGACCATGGAACCCCACCAATGATGAATTTTATAACATTTTCTCAACTTCGATGAATGATGTACTAGATGCTAGGAATGAACAGCCAGCCCAAATTCCCGATATGTATGCTATTGGCATCAAAGCAAATGCATTTAGACTTGACAAATCATATCCTGGAAAGTATTTACTTATAGGAAACATGCAAACAGCTTTCAGAAAATGGTTTGATGCACTAGACAAGAAAGAATACAAATACTCCGATTTTCCCATGCCTGCAGACATAGAAAACCTATTTGCTACCTCGGACGACAAACACTCGGAGTCATCGATCCTAGATGCATATAAGAAAGTCAGATCGGAAAGAAGTGGATATTAGCAAGAATTGTAGCAAGCTTTCTTCATGTTTTATCCATATTTCATCCCTATTTATCACGGTTTAATCACGATTTTTCCATACTACTTTCAAAGTACTTTTTTCGTACCTTTTCTGGGACTTTTTTGGTATCCTATTTCAAGACAACGAATAGTAACATTTGACCATAAATCAATCACGCCATCCATGAATGGCGGAGGAGGTCAAATGATTACCAAATATGCCCGGATCAAAGAAGTAGCCGAGTATACCCATCTCAAAGAGCGTACAATCCGCTCCTATGTACTAAGGAAAGAGATTCCCTACCTGAAGGTGAAGGGATGCCTTGTCTTCAACCTGGAGGACATTGATGCATGGATGAAAAACCATTCCATCAAGCCGACCGACACCAACAGCATTCCTAGGGGGATACAACAATGACAAACGAAGACAAGAGATTCCTGACGATCAAGGAGTTTTGCTCCCAGGCAAGGATCGGAAGGACCACAATGCATCGTTACATGAAACAAGGCTTGGTTCCATTCACCAAGATTGGGTATCGGGTTCTGATCCCCGCTTCCGTTCTAACCACATTGGAAGAGAAGGCGTTGGAGGAAAAGCAATGATGCAGAAGAGCACGCAAAAACCACTCCTATCAGAGTTGTACACAAAACTAGAAATGCTCCTGGAGCAGGCTCCTGCACACGGGAAGATCACACTCACTATCCATTTGAGAGATAGTCTTGCCCAGAGGTATGAGGTAACCAGAGATGAATCAGTGATGATAGCATTAGGAGGATCCATATGATTGACAACACAACCGATAAGGCTACCCAACCCACAATTCCCCAAAAGCAATCTGTTGACGATGGACAAGTGCAACAGGAAACGACCAATCCTTACAAAGTCATCAGGAAGTATTGCCTCGGGTGCTGCTGCAATCAACCATCAGAAGTGAGACTCTGCACTGCTATAGATTGCTCTCTTTACCCCTATCGGTTTGGATCAAACCCTTTCAGAAAGCCAAGGAAGTTATCTGATGATCACAAACAGGCTTTGCTTAAGAGACTTGGGGGATGCCGCTAAGATGGATATAAAACCAATTTTTGGAGGTCCCTTCAGAGTTGATTCCAATACTAGCGCTTCCCCGGAGGTGCAACTCCTCATCCGAATGCGTGAGGAGGGCTTTGACCCTCCTGAGAACCTGGTGTTGGATGGACGCATCCACAGGTTCTCCACCAACGGGAAGAAGGATGATGATGCGGGCTGGTACGTCGCCTATTCAGACGGGGTGCCATCAGGCAAATTCGGAGACTGGCGCTCCGGTGAGGAATACTCCTTCAGGGCCAACATCGGCAGACAGCTGACCATGGTCGAGGAACTGGCGGTCAAGAAGCGGATGGAGGACGCCAAGAAGGAGCGCGAGGCTGAGCTCAACAAGAAGCACGAGCAGGCCGCTGTGACGGTCCAGACCCTCTGGGACAATTGTCAGGAGGCCGACCCGAGGCACCCGTACTTGGTCCGCAAGGGGGTTAAGCCGCACGGCATCAGGATGACCAGCGAGGGGACCCTGTTGCTCCCGTTGCTCAATGCCGAGGGTACCTTGGCCACGGTCCAGTACATCACCATCGACGGGGAAAAGAAGTACCACCCCGGCGGGCAGGCAGGGGGGTGCGGCTGGTGGCTCGGGAACCTAGAGAACGCACAGAAGGTCTACATCGCGGAGGGATTCGCCACTGCGGCGACCATCTTCGAGGAGACCGGGCGCCCGGTGGTCATCGCCTACTCGGCGGGCAACCTGATGGCTATGGGCAAGATGATCAGGGGGTTGCTCCCCAAGGCCGTAATCACCTTCGTAGCTGATAATGACAACCCGAACCCGAAGACCGGGGAAAACACCGGTGTCGTAAAAGCACAGAAGGCTGCAGAAGCTATTGGGGCAATAGTCGTGTATCCACCCGAAGTCGGAACAGATGCAAACGATTATCGTGCAAATGGAGGAAATCTTAAGGAACTTTTAGGGGAAAACCGCATTCGCATGATCTCCGCAAACAAGCTCACCGAACAACCTGCACCGATTCGGTGGCTGGTCAAGGGCTGGGTCCAGGAGAAGGCAATGGTCATGGTCCACGGTCCCTCCGGTTGCGGCAAGAGCTTCGTGGTCATCGACTGGATGTGCTCACTTGCAAGCGGTATTGGTTCATGGATGGGATTGCCTGTAAAACAGGGAGAAATCATCTACCTGTGCGGTGAGGGGCACCATGGACTGCGCGGAAGGCTCAAGGCTTGGAAGGTTGCGCATAAGGTTGAGGACCTCGGCCCCTTTAAAATATCAGAGAGAGCTTATGACCTGGACAACCTCAGCGAACTGAATGAGATAATAGAAATTATCACGGACTCAGGGATTAAACCGAGCATGATTGTCATCGACACCCTGAACAGGTTCATGAGCGGAGATGAGAACAGCGCCCAGGATACCAGGGCATTCTTGGACGCATGCTCGACTCTGATGCATGAGTTCGATTGTGCGATGATTATCGTACACCACACCGGATTGAATCAGGAGGCACAAGACCGTGCCCGAGGAAGCTCCGCGTGGAAGGGTGCACTGGACATTGAAATCAGTGTGAAGCCTGAGGGCAAGGGTAAGTTTACTTTGTCCCAGATGAAGAACAAGGATGGTGAATTGGTTACGCCGATGAGCCTAGAACTCGAGTCGGTCCCACTTCCCGGGTGGTTCGATGAGTACGGCGAGCAGGTAACCAGCGCGGTGGTGGTCGAAGGGCAGGAGACTCTGAAACACATCGATCATAAAAAGCAGGAAGACTTGAGAGAAGTAAAATCAGCATGGGAGTACTGTGGGAAGGAATTCCTCGGCAACGACCCTTTCATCAATCGCAAAGCTTGGGAAAAATACCTGACCAAAGTAAAAAGCCTTACAAATACAAATGCCAGGAAGATTTTGTCCAATGATCCAAAGTATCTTGTAGGGAAGATGATAGAAGGAGGCAGTCTCGAAAGATTGAAAGATGGTTTCATCATAGTTGACAGCATTACGTCGAGCGTCATGAAGATTACCAACCCTGGCAAATTCAAGCCAACACCCGCTTGTGATAATGATGTGATATCACAAATATCACAGGATGATGTTGAGTATGAACAACCATCATTGCCACTGTGATAATCCTGTGATAATCACATTATCACAACATGACAAAGACAGCAGAATCTGTGATAACTGTGACACACTCCTAGAGGAGTGTCACAGTATCACAACTGATGTGCCCGACTTAAACATGTATTTTCAAATTACCTATCAAGCCAGATAACCCAAGACAGCCTCGTAGATAGAGTTTTTTCTGATATCTCATTGGTACCTATCTGTCACCCCGAAATGAGTCATGGTACGCTTGTACTGTCCAATGAATTGAGGAAGACGGCTACCCGAACTTGGTAGTCATGAAACTGAATGAGGAGGCCATCGGTGGAAGAGAAGGATATTTACAGAGGCTTGTCGGAGATGTCGTACCGGGTCTTCGGGAAGGAAGCTCTCAGGAAAGGTACGAGCAGTCGCTCGATGATAACAGCAATGGTCTCGAGGCTAATCGACAAAGTGGGTCCGGAGAACGTGACGGAGTTGAACCTAGTTGGTATCCGGGAGATTCTGGACGGAGAACACGACCCAATAATACACGTCAGCTCGCTGTAGATCTTCTGAAAATTCGGGAAACCATAACCAAATAATCCAGTACTAAAACTACTCCCGAATCAAGGTAATCTCTACTAGGAAGCTTATAGCTTATACGTTCTCACTGCAGGTCAATGAGTCTGCTTCAAGATCAAACAACACCTGCGGAGTACTCCGTACGCCAATCGAATACTCCATCAACAAGGTAACCAGCTGCTCCCCATTCATGAGTGCAATGGGAGTCTTATCTGCCTGGACGGCTTCAATCTTAGCACCTTTGCTGAAATCACTCGTGGTTATAATCAGTCCTTGTTCATGAACCCCGATAGAGCCACGTAAATCTCGAATCATCTGTGCCTGAACATTTTTCTTCCAACGCTTTGCCTGTACAGCCATCTTCATCCGTATCACATCACCGATTACCAGGGTACCCCGGACATCAATTCCTCCATCTCCGCTATACCTGGTTACTTCGACCATCTCGAAGCCCATAGCAGTAAGCAGACGGGAAACTAAATCCTCAAAATCAATCGGTTCCATGGAATGGAGCTTGGACAACAAGGCTTTTCTCGTCTGTTTGTTGTATTGCTCAATCTCTGAGACCACTCCCTTGGTCGCCCATTTGGACAAACCGACCAATCCGTTGCCATGCTGGATAAACCTAGGGGAGCGTCCACTATCCTTGTAACGTTTGATTTCATTGAGTATCTGGGCATACATGGTTGACTCAGGAGTCTTTCCTTCAGTCACCAACCAACCTTTCTCCAAGGCTTTCCTTGTGATGTCCTTGTAATGCATTGGCTTTTTGGAACCGAATTCTTCCAGTACCAGCAATGCGCATTCAGTGAATGAATACGCTTGAGTCCTTTCAACCGATCCCGAATCTGGCTCAGACAATGTTGTGACCTTATCTTCTTCTATTGAAGCAGTATTTACAGTAAACATACCTTTTGAAACCAGTTTGAAAACAGAACCATCTCCATGTTTCTTGATATCCATGTAGAGATTGGCAGCAACCGTTTGATCAGGAGTCTTCCCTTCTGTCTTCCATAACCCCTGATCTAAAATCCTTTGGGCAATCTGTTGGGCATTCAAAGGCTCATTGGAAGCCTTCAGAACAATTTTTGCTGCATCCTTTACTGTCATCTCATCACTCCATCATCGCCTTCAACAGCGCATCCCTTGCATCAGAATAGAACTGAACATCCACCTTCGTCGCCATCTCATCGGAGAGATCTATAAGCTGCCTTCTGCAGGATACCGGCATCAGAATCGCAGTCGCCTGCTTCTCTACCGCAATCTCAACAATTGAAACTGGCTTGTGAACAGGCTCGATGGACCCACCCAGATTTATCTCACCCACTATCACCAAGCCACCACGCAGGCTTTTCTTCAAGAGGGATGTAGACAAGGCAACAAGGGTAGCAACTCCCAGCTTGGAACCGGATCGTGCCGTATCGAAAGCACGAAGCTGCACCGAATATTCATGGTGCCTGGGCTCTTTGTCCCCCACTAAGCTACTAGCCCGTGCATAGAGATTCTGTTCAGCATAGCTGACACTTTCCCTGAACGGCTGAGGCACCGGTTTGTTCAGTATCTTCACCCCGCTTCCGGGACCCTCCGATACTTCAATGCGATAGAGACCAGGATTCTCTTGTCCATCACCTGGGCTGATGGTCCACACCTGTCCAGGTTCCAGAGGATCGGTACCGATACCTGCACCACTTTGGAGTTCCGGGGTGCTGACAAACTTTTCAACCCCTTCCTCTCCCATCACATAGCTGAAATGAGTATTGCGGAACTCGGCTGCTCCAATACGCTTCTGCTGTTCTTTCACTCTTCTCCGTGATTCCAGTGCAATCCGAACAGCCCATTCGATATCAGCATCGGAAACCTCATCGGACAAGGAAGGATAGAGCAGTTTGAGCAAACCACTGACTGTCTTGTTCACAGCATTGGTATCACGACCAGAAAGAGCTCCACCATAGTACACCCGGTTCTGTAAGATCGACACCCTACTCTGATTTCTCAGCTTGCTCCAGCACTCGGAGAGGAAGTCACTTACCAAGCCAAAGTGATCTGTCAACCAATCCTTGCTGATCTTCGGGACATCCCAGCCCGGCAAATATGCATGAATTCTGTCCATGAAAGCAGTATCATCACGCATCTCAGGTGGAAGAGGCCCAAACAAGTGTCCAATTCTCTGCTGTTGCTCAACATCAACATCGAAGTTGCCCACCATGACAACGGAACCATCTGCCCTGATGCTTTCCTTGCCTCTGCTGAACTCTCCCGACTCCATATAACCCTTGAGTATGTTCACTCCATCCTTCTGGTCGAACGACACCCCGGACACCTCATCAAAGCAAACAACATCGTATTGGCAAACCAGACCACGTTGCCCGTTTGAATTATTCACGAACATCTTGGCAACAGTAGCCTTTCCTCCGCTGATCAGATGGGCATACGGAGAAATCTGTTGGAATAAATGGCTCTTGCCGGTGCCCCTAGGACCAAGCTCAACCATGTTGTAGTTTCGCTCCACAAAGGGGACCATTCGCAGCAGCATCGCATTTTTCTGCCTTTCATCCAGCTTATCAGGATCGATACCAATAGACCGGAGCAACAAGGTTTTCCACTCGTCGGTAGTGAAGTGCTTCCTGGCTGCTGCCAGTACCTCCAGGGCATCCAGCTTGGAGAGCTGGATCTCCCTGATAGCTTCTATACCGAAAGGTCGGCCTCCCCGTTCCAGGGCAATAGCTCCATCATATGAAAGCGTGATCTCAGCATAGAATCCACCGGTGAGCATTCTTTCATGCTTATCGACAAACTCAGAGCTTATCCTCACATCATTGAGCATGAGACTGGGAAGTGATGCTACAAACGAGTCAGTCTTTGCATCAAGGCGGGCAGTAATGATGTCAATGAGTTTGACGTTTCCCTCTTCCTTTGCCCGCTTCTTGAACAGCTCGACATCAGTAGGCTTGACCGTCTTGGACTGCAGCTGTCGTTGTACTATCTCCAAACCTTCCTCTATCTCCGACTCTTCGGCACTTGCACAGTACCGTCCGAGTAGGAACTCCACTACATAGGTGGGAACAGGAAACTGTCTGCTGAATGTACGTACCAAGTCCTTTCTGACCAGGTATCCATCAAGTGCTTCTATAGCCTTTCTATCGATTGCATCCAGTTCCATCTGTCATCATCCTCCAATATACGTATCCATCTGATAGACGGCATTCTTGTTTACATCCAACAACAACAGCGAAGCTGCTCTTCCATCAAGGTCCTCATCTTCAACGACAACAGAAACAGTCCCATTATCCTTGAATGGTTTTGGTTCCGTCACGACTGACGTGGAAGCAAGCCCAGGTTCCAGACGAATATCAACAAACAGGCCAAAGACATCCCCATCAGCTACTACATTGCATCGAAGACCTTTCCAGGTAAGGTCCAGAGAACCGGCAAATGCATCAGTTGAGGCCTTGCTGCTTTTAATTGTTAACTGCAGTGTCAGACACTCTTGTAGGCTCAGCCCGCCATGCTGGTACTCTTCCCCTGCCCTATAGCAGCTGATGCCCGGAGCCAAAGCAACATCCCAAGCGGAATCCCAATACCAGGGATAGACCATCTGTCCTGACTCTGCCCCTGCCTTGATCGAAGCACATCTCCCACTTTGGGTCTCAGTCAGATAGGAAGGAAGATCAGCTTTAGGCAAGCCACCAGGAAGCAAAATCCAACCATGATCAGTCACGATTCTGATAGTCTTCCACCCCGCTTCGCAGAGAGTAATCACTCGTTCCTGGATTTCCTTCAACAAGGTTTCAAGGTGAAGTGCAAGCCGCCATCCCCGGTCGTGTCCCTCGTGGTCCAGGTTACCAACCTCGCACCATGCCCTTCCTTTCACATCACCAGTTTCCTGCTTCTCCAGGATTTGCCATCCCGAATCGATAAGCAACTTGCGCAGGTGATAGCCACCTTTGAGTGAATGATCAGTACCAGCAACACCTGGGGTAAATTCCTTCGGATCACCGGAGCCATCAAGCAGGTAAGAAACCGGGGTGACTACTGCCTTTCCAGAAATGGTAATACTGGGAAGTGTAGTCCAGAAAGGTTGCTCTTCCACCTCTCTTCCATCAGCCACAAGCATCTCTTTCAATTGTTTTGCCGTGTCATACCGAAGTCCGTCAACGAAAACAATGCAGGTACCATCATTGAACTTAGGATCAGGCTGCTTATTCCGGTCTCCGGGGTATCCTGCTTTCTGTACCAGCGTCTGCAGCCTCCTTGCAGCATTCTCCATCCAGGGGGCATACAACACATGCACCACTGCAGAAATTGCTTTATGGAGTTCTTCTGATACTGGTATAGAAAGGGCTTCAAGCATTGCCGCGTCGGCTTTCCACCCCGTTACCCGATACGCTTCTTCCAAATCCTTCAGCGTAGCAGAAGGCAGTTCCTGCTCAGTCAACTTGGCCAGCTGGGATAAAGACTGAAGAGCCATAGCTAATGGAGCATACCCAAGCTCTGCCCATACGAGCTTTCTTCTTGCTCCATGTTTTTCTTCCAGTTTCAGAACCTCTGTCCGTGCAACATGAGATGGAAGGCTCGTGCATTTGAGCAGTTGGGCAAGCAGATCCTTCTCTTCGGATTCATTCCACTGAGGCCACCCCCCTGCTGTCTCCCCATCGGAGAACAAATCAAACGCCGGAGGTTGGGCTTTCCTGATCAAGTCAGGGATGGAGGGATACCGGGAAGCTGCTTCACGATACCTATCCCATACAGTAATCCAAGGCCCTTGATGATTTGCCAGCAACCTTGCTGCCTCAATAGGACCGGCTTTCTCCGGGTTGAATGTAAATTGAGAAATACAAATCTCAATGAAGGCTCTCCAAGCATTCTCATCCCTGGACAACTTGAAGCGATCAGCATCGTCCATCCAGAGAAGAATATCCTTGGGAACATCCTTGCCGCTTACCAATTCATTGAAGAAGTCCTTCCCCAATCGCTTTCCCTTAAGCGTTTCCACTTCCTCATCTAGAAGACGGTTGATTGCGAGCATAAGGGCATTCTTCGTCTCATTGTCCTGGGCAATATCCAAGCCCAAGCCCCCTTGTGAGGAAATAAGAAAAGCAAGTATGGTCCAATCTTTGGAGCTGAGTTGTGACCAGAACACACCACGATATTGCAACTCTGCAATGGCTTTCAGATGATCAGGACAGGTCTCTACTGCGCGCAGCTCCTGCCTGCTTACTCCAGGTAAATAGAGTATGGGAATGTTACCTTCAATGAGTGGAGTATTGGCATCAAAGCCTGAGACAACACAGCGAAGCCAGATGGCTGGTCCAGTTCGTTTTGAGACATCATAGTCTCCAAGGGTCAACAACTCAGGAAGCTCTTCCCTAAGAAGAGGAACAGAAGCTTCCCACTGTCGGTCCTTGTCAGGCCAAAGTATGCAGAAGGGAGAAACCTGAACATCAGGGTTATAAGTTGCAACATGCCTGATAGCATCTCGCAGGGTATCCATTACTCTCATCGTTTTCCCCCTGCTTTACGTGCCTGCATTTTCTCTTCAAGGAAAAGATTATGTTCATTGATTCTGTCACCCTTCTTTCCTTCATAAACAGGACCTAGATTATACCAGGGAGCAGTCTCAACATCCTGTCCTCTATCCTTAGTCCACTTGATGTTGGGCTTGTCCCGGAGCACACCGGCACCTTTCTTGCCGATATCAGGTACACGCATGAATGGTCGGATGTTGAGTCTCACCCCGTCGTTCAAATCGGGATTCCAACCGATCGGTTGTTCTTCAAGGCTCTTCCATCGAACGAAGATATCATAGGGGTTCTCACCTTCCAGAATGAGCTCCAACCTCTGAGATAGTGATTGTGCAGCTGAAAGCTTCTCCCTTGCTCCCTCAACATTGCTTGCCACATCAGTTTTTTGACGTTGAATCCAATCTCCCAGATAGGAATATATCAGCGTCTCAAGTTTCTTGTAGTCAAGCTTGTGGTAATTCACCAATGCAGAAAATCCGTCAGGAAGGCCATCCCAAACATGCCAGATAAACGGCCTGTCTCCAAACAGCTTGCAGTGCTGGATGAAGAACTTATCCCGTAGCCAATTCTCCAAAGTCTTGCCAGAAGCATCGGTGTTTCTGAGAAGAGTTGAGAGAGTATCATCAGTCCATGCATCTCCATACGAAGCCTTGAGCATTTTCAGAAGCCGCTCGGAAGCGGAGAACTCTCCCCCAACAGAGGGAATACAAACGATACCATCGTTATCAGCAAATGGCAACAAAGTCTCACTCTCTTGAACCAAGGCTCGCTGTTCTTTGGCAAGTTCCATCTTCGGATCAAGCTCTGCAGGCCACCGATACCCAAGCAATCGGGCAACAGCTACATGCAACACCGTAGAGTCAAAGCGGATTGGGCCAAATCCAGTCCATTTTTTGTCCTCATCCCAATTAACTGATTTACAAGGATGACCGTGGAAGATCCACTGGGTAGGATCATCAGAGAAAGGCAAGGGAAGACCGTTGGGATACTTTTCTTCAGCTACCTTTGTCCAACGTTCAAGGTCAAAAGGGACCTTTACTAAGGTAGCGTTGGTCACATTCAGTTTTTGATCAATACGTCGTACAGCTTCATTGTATTCTGTGGATGAACAGTAACACCAGATGGCAGGGAGGTTCTTTTCTTCATCTGCAGTAATCACAGAGGTGTTGTTATCAAATGCCATACCTGTATATAAAGTTGGATATAGTTTTCGCATCGCACTTATTACGATACCTTTCCTTTTCCATGCATGTGTCTCTAAGTTTGTAGCTCCCTTAAGCTCTACAATTGCTCCATTACCATTATCCCACCGTAGGAATGTATTTTTCCCGCCATATAACAATAATGAGGACACAGTACCGCAGTATTCAACCCATGTAGATAACTTATCACTGATTTCCCAAAACAATACAGTCATTCTAGGTCTATCACCACAAACTAATCCATGATGAGCATGAGCCAGACTACTAAGGAGATGGCCTTCGACAACAATTTCAAGGGTCACTCTTGCATCAGGATTCTTCAGCTGATCTTCCTGCCCTACTCTCTTGATTTCCCCCTCTACCAGACCCATTGCCTTTTCTTCAACTGTCTTCGGTTCAGAAACATCAATTCCACTAAACTGATTTTCTACGTTTTCTATCTTTCCTTGCTGGAGTATTAATAATGCAGTGAATGCCCCTGCAGCAGCTGGCGAATCAAAACCTTTTTCACCTAATCTCACTAATGTTCGCCAAGTTTCTTTCTTCAATATCTTTTTGCGGAAAGCTTGATACGATGAAAGGAATAACCATTCATGAATCAATACGAGACTTATTACTCCATTTGGGCAACATAATCTTAGGCAACGGTCAAAAAACACAGTAGCTAGATTATTTTTAGAATCCTGGTAAAAATTATCACAATATTCTCGAAGTACTTCTCCTTGTTTCCCTCGACCCAGATACGGCACATTCGTCGCTACCAAGTGATACGTTCCTGCTAGCAGACTCGCTGCCTTTGCCAACCCTTGGGCTACTATTCCTGCCTCATCAAGGTCATCATCCTGATCCTTTCTGAGGACAGAATCCAAGAGCGGTCCTACTTCCTCCCAATCCAGGGAGAAGAGCTCATTCTGGTGGATCGAGCTCTTTGGATCAATGAGACTCCCAAGGATAGGAGCCTGCTGGAATTTACTCCGTAGGTCTTCTAGTGCGTTAAAGAGCTCATGGTTTCCATTGGCAAGCTTGATCAGCTCTTCATCACTGATGTGGATTGCCTGACCTGAACATGCAATATGCAAAGCAGGAAGCTGCCGATAGCCGCTGCTTCCAGGATACGTCCAAGCAGCAAAAGCCAATGCAAAGGCTGCCAGCTCAACACACCTCTGGTCCAGCTCAAGCCCGTGAATATTCTCTTCAAGAACTCTCTGGATTGCCTCATCTTCCGACAGTCCCTCCAACTCCATCCGCATGGGAACCAGCATTTGCAACGTAGCAACCAAAAAGTGACCTGAACCACAGCAAGGATCAAGCATCTTGAATTCTGAGAGATGCTTCGGCCATGCATCAAAGGTACCACCTGCAGGTTTCCAGGATTCAGTCTCCTCATTCTTTACAAACCGGAGATACTCAAGGGGAAGATGATCAACATACGCCTTATCCCTCAGCTCCTGCTCGTCCTCAGCGGTAGCAAGATCGTGGCTGTTCAATCTCTTTGCTGCCCACCAGGCTCCAAGGGAGTTATCAAGCAGGAAGGATACCATGTACGGCTCAGTGAACAATTGGGTAACAGCCGGCAGTTCCCTTGCACCTATCTTCACCCCGGAGTCATTGATATCCTTCTTCCTCTTGGTCTGCCAGAACTGATACACCCAACCAAGAGAGTCTGAAGCATGGAACACTTCTTGGGGGATGCTGGAAACTAACTGCTCAAGTACTTTCTGCCGTTCAATCGGGAATTCGAGAGAGAAAATGGGGCTATCATTGAGGAATATCTGTGGCAGCATGCGGGAAGCATACCTCGCTGCCAAATCCCACCCATTTCGGGCACCCAATGAAGGAGCAAGATCATTACACTCATCAATCGTCAGAGAAATGGGGGAAACAGGATCGTCATCCATCAGCAAGTCATTCTCTGCCAGGAAGCGGGCAAACAACATCCGATGCCAATGCTGGTAAGCAACTTCTTCAGTCAAAGCAACAATAGTCTGCTTGCCTTCCTCATATAACCAATCACCCAGCTGCCTACCATGAGACCGGAGCTTCCTTCGTAAGGTTCTCTCTGCATCATTCAGATGAGGAAATGGGACCTTCTCCCCTACTCCCAAAGCTTCCAAAACAATCTGCGCTGCTTCTTCTGCAGCAGATCGAGCTGCCAGAATTGTATTCTCCAAGGCACTTCTTAGCCCCTTGTCCAACGTATGCATATACCACCCTTCCTATCGAATGACCACAGGACCTTTCTCAAGAGCCTTCTTCAGCATTGCCCCGGCTTCAGCCAGCCATCCATCCACTTCTTCACTGGACCGGAGAGTCAGCTTCTTGATATCCACCACCTGAGCTTTGGGTTCCATAAGCTTGGCAGCTTCAAACAACATATCGCTATACCGACCCGGCATGGCCGCGATGCGGTCTTTCAAGCCTTGCAAACCAATGGAATCGAGCGTCTTGATGATCGAGGCACTATCTTCAACCTCGAAGACAGGCTTATTCTTTGCTAACAGCTGTCTCCTCAATCGTAACTCATGCTTCTGGTCACCTTCCAGCTTGTTCCAGTTGTCGTCCTTCTCCAGTAGTGCCTCTCCTGCATTCCATGCTGCATCCCAGGCAGACTGAAGTTCGTTCAATGCATCCCTGAGCATCTGGTTCAACCCTTTGGTCAGAGGTTCAATCAAATCAGGTTCTGCTAACAATTGTCTGTGTTGCTCGATCATCTCCACTTGCCCAATGAATACTCGATCTTGGTCAATGGAAACTGCATGGAAGGCCAGCTGCTTGAGCAAAGTCCACTTCGGCCATGCTTTGTTGATCTTCTCTGCTAAATCTTTCCATGCCTTGATCGATTGTTCGATGGATACAGTCTGTACATAGATGGCATAAAGTTGGTCATTTCCTCCGCTTGAACGCAGATCATCAATGAACCGAGTATTCGGCCTTTCAGGTTTTGGAGCTTCTCCTCCAGCCTGCCCAGCCAACTTCTCAAGCTCCATCAAGAATTTCCCAGAGGATTCTCCCAGATTGGATTGGTTTGCATTGACTTGAAGCTGAGCCATGAGTTTCCTCAATGCAATCTTTTGCTGTGTGGTGAGAACAATTGTTTCTACCTTGAAATGGGTGATCCCTATGGCCTTACGTTCAATCTCGGTAGCTTTCACTACCCTGGCTCGTATATCCTCTGCACGGATGATTCCTGAAGCAAGCAACACCAACAGTGCTCCATCAATTGCATCCTGCGGCCATCCATAGGGGGAGTCCTGGAATTGATTTCTTATATCAGCCCCTTTCTTGCCACTTCCGATAAAGGACAGGATCTCCTTGCATACCGGATGGTCAGGAACCTCTCCTTGGTAACCGATCAAGCTCAAGGCATCGGTAGATCCATTTTTCGCTCGCTCAAACACTTTTCCCCACTTCTCGTTGTCAGCCAAATCAAAATATTTGTACATCCGATCGAGCGAGAGGTGCACCGCTTCACGCACCATCGCTTCCAGGGAATTCAGATTGATCTCATTCCCTCCCGACTGGTACACCTTGGCTCCAGCAAGCACATCCTCAAGCAGTCCGTTGACTCTGGCCTCTGCCTGATCACGAGTGGTTTTCATGGCATTGTAGGCATCAAGACCCTCTGCAGTGGAGGGGACGCCCCGTCGCTCCAATGTTGCATTGGCAGCCTTGTACTCAAGAATATTGCTGAAAAAGGCTTCTCTATTTTTTTGTGGAATGAACACATGTATAGTTGCGGAACTATTTCCAGCCTGTCGTGCATCAAGGATCACTGAATTTTCCTGACTGGTCCAACCATCCCTGATCCAAATGGTTATCTGCTTATGAGTATTCTTGGGAGCCTCTACATCATAATGGAAGGCAAGATCACGCTTGACCTTGCTGTCCCCCTGCAGGACCTGAATCTTCTTGAGGTGGTCCTCCACCTTCTTCTTCAACCTCTCAACCCGGTCACCGGAAATCCGATAGGACTCACTCTCTAGAATGACCTTCTGGCTTGCAAATTCATCATTCCAAGCTGTATTCTCTTCCGTCTGCATCCGATACTCATCGCCAATCTTCATCAACAATGGACATGCATCCAGAAGCACCGGTAGTTTTGAACGAAGCGGAGCAGAACCCTTGGAAAGATCGATGACCATTAAATCAGCGATAGTGTCGACAGTAGCCTTCAGACCAAGCTCTCGGTTTCTGTCATCAATCTTGTTGATGAGGTATACAATTGCACAGGCACGAGCGGTGAGCTTTTCATCCTCACTGCCCTTGAGCCACTGCATGGTCAAGTCGTAGTACCTGCGATTCAGCATCTTGTTTCCAAGCAGCTTCATTGCAGTATTGAAGTATAGATAGTCGGCAGGAATCATGTAACCCAATTCGAGCCTGGCGCACTCCTTGATGACTTTGTGAATCATTGCCAGCTGATTGCGAAGCTGTGCAGAGGTCCCGGTGGGATCCAATACCCTGAATGCTTCTTCCCAGAAACGCCTTCGGATAGGAAGGAGAGGATAATCCTTGGAGAAATCGGCAGTATCAGTCTGCCTATGTCGTATCTTGGTGTCTGCAAGATGCCTGGTAATCTCACCCAGGTTCTTCTGGATAAAAGCGTCGATGTCTGCAATCTTATCAGGCTTCTTTGCCAGAATGACTTTTCGGATGACCTCATCAACATCGGAGTCAGAGAGCTCTACCCGTATGGTGAATCGGCCTTCCAATTTCTTTAGGTTGGAAGTACCGGTGATTGCTGTCTGTCCTGTGGCAACTACCATAAGCTTGCCATTGAAGCGTTTGGAACAATCCTCGATCACTTCCTGTACAGCCAGAGAACGGATAGGATCTTCACCGATATACTGTTGGACCTCATCAAGTACCAGGATGGTCAATGGGAATTTTCCATTCACAGACAAGGCATCTCGGATGCTCTTGAGCATCTCTTCAGAGGTGATGTCCTGCAGAAACGGATATTGTATTGCAAGCAAGTTCGCGCATGCATCGGTAGAAGAGAATACTGTTGGTTTCATCTTGACCAGTGCAGAATGAATGCTGTCAGAGAACAGGAAACTATCGAGTTCATTCTCCCAAGTACAGCCATCCGCTTCGACCAATTGGCGAACGGAATCCAGGATACCCTGGTCACGCATCCACATGACAAACCGGGCAATTGGATACTGTTCAGGGAGGTTTACTGATCGGAAAACAATCTGCAACAGGGAAAGTCTGACACTGCCGTTAGCTCCGGCACCCAGCGTACCTGAGGCAGCATGTAGTCCACCATACCGCTTGCCTTCCCCTTCAAGCTCCTTCAACAGGTCCCTGATCTTATCGGGCAGAGAGGCAATGCCTTGCGCCGTTGCCCCATCGGGAAAGCGGGTGTTCACCCATAATGCTCGAAGCATCTTCACCAAATGGGATTTACCGGATCCGAAGAACCCGCTCACCCAGGCTGAAGGCTGCTCGGCCTGACCAATGTTGCCAAGAAAGGACTCCAGGATAATCTGCAGCCCGTGTTCGTACTGCCCATCACAGACAAAGGTTTCAAGCTCATATCGAAGTACATCAAGATCGTGTGAAGACCGTGCAGTATCATTAACGTTGGCCACACCTTCGTTGACCAGTTTTCGTGTTTCAGGATTGTACAGGAACAAATCCTTGTTCAGAATGCTCATACCCGACTCCTTATTCCTTATTGTCTGCGGTGATGGGCACCGCCAAGTAATTCCATCCATCATATGCATCGAGAAGACGATAGTTGTTGTGCTCATACGAACCGGGGAAGAAGACTACCAATCTACCTTTGACCATCGGAGCAATACCATCCAGTAGGTCCTTTACCTTGAGATACCCAAACAAAGAACCTATACCAGTCAAGGCAACTACATGGTTTATCCCCGGTGCATGCTTATCAATAAATGATGTGAAGTCCTCTACCACATGGGTCTTGAAGGTATGCAACAAGGAGTTGAAGAGATTCGGTCTTGCGAAGCTCTTCTGGGCATGAGGATTTGCCATCAGCCACCGTGGAAAGGCATCGGTCAAATCATACTCGAGCCACTGATGCCCGGCATGGGTGGTTGCAATGCCAAACTCATCCTTGATTGCTCGAAGCTTCAGTTCATCCTGCTCGTCATATACGCACATGATCACCCGCTGGGAAGCTGCAATTTCTTCCTGCCAGGGAAGAGAGATGAACTCATCATATGCTTTCACCAAGTCACGAACCCTGCTCATAGGGAACCTCCATTCAACGGAATGGAAAACTGGTTGGGAATACCCACTTCAATGATGTCTCCAATCCTTTTGTAGATAAGCCAACCCTTCTCTGATGCTTGCTGTGCCAGTTCCATTGCCCTACCAGCAGAAACATCCAGCATTCTGATGGGATCAGAATCAAAGAGAGCTTTTCCCCTGTGGCCCATCAAGGTAGCCAGGATAGCTGCGTATGCAACATTTGCCACGGTTGGATTTGCTTCAGCCCGCTTCTTACTACCTTTCCCAACCAGGTGGCCGGTCTGAGTCCATGAAGAATTGATATTCTTTGCTACAGAAGCACGGGTTACTGAACTGTAACGTCCAGGTTCCTGTTTCTCAATGAATTTCTCCAGAACTTCCCTACTGACTTGAGTACCCTTACCGATGCTTAGAATGTAGGGCACGGACATTCTGAATATGGGGTCCCTTGCATACGCACAAAGAGCAGCCAGTAAAGCGTGTCCTTCCGTATCTCTAGACCAGAAGAACCTTAATAGCTTGAATAGTGGGATAGCAGGATCAAACCCATACATGGTCGAAATAATCTGTGATGTAATAAGCCGACTACTCTGGGATGATTTACCCAGGCAATTCTCAGTTACAATTGCATCCACGTATGATTGCTTCGGAGCTTCGGGATCATCGATGTATGCAAAGAGGAGCTCCAACTCCTCAACCATTATCGTTCGAGCCGAGTGCCCCCCGCTGCGGTTAAGTCGAAACCCACATCTTTCAAGTCTCAACTTCTCTTCTTCAGTCATTACCACCCTTCCTGAGTACAAAGAACCATACAGCACTCACCGACGAACAGAGCGAGTAGACAATATTGAAGCAAGAAGTCAGCATATTATACTGTGTATCTTTGTAGCACTATGTTCCATTATAGCTACATTAGTAGCCAATGGAAGGGTGTTTTTGATATTTTGCTATGGGAAGATCGCCATTTGCCGGACAAATACTCTGAATCTGTCTATAGCTATCTTCGATACTGAGTAGATAAGTGAATTTAGTTTAGTTAATCCAGTGATCTACGTTATACTACATGACTGGAGATAGCATGGAAGAACACATACTCGTTACGCTTGCTAAGAGACAATTTCTTAACGCTGAGCGAGAAACAGTCCATCTAGTAGATGAGCCTGAGATCAATGCTTTTCTCAATGATATTGAGCAATATCCTCATGCTTATGTACTTGCTTGTCTGATGGACCGGCAGATTAAGGCTGAAAAAGCTTGGTCGATTCCTTTCTACATCAAGGAAGCGGTTGGTTCTTTCACGATAAATGCTTTGGCATCAAACTCACTTGAATTCTACCAGAACCTATTTATGGAAAAGGGTTTCCATCGATTCAACCGAGATATGGCAGAAGTCTTCTTCTCTGGTGTTCTACGTATCAAGGAAGAGTATTGTGGTGATGCATCAAAAATTTGGGCTGATAATCCGAGCAGTGCTGCTGTAGTGTATCGATTCCTCCAGTTCAAAGGATGTGGCATTAAGATAGCTACGATGGCAACCAATATCTTGGCAAGACAATTCAAAATACCTCTCTCAGATTATTACTCCATAGACATCTCTCCCGATGTTCATGTAGATCGAGTTTTAAAACGGATAGGATTGGTTAACACGGGAGCTTCTAGGGAGGCAATCGTCTACAAAGCGAGAGAATTGAACCCTGAGTTTCCTGGTATCATAGATTTCTCTTGTTGGGAAATCGGACGCCAGTTCTGCAAACCCCAGAAGCCACTCTGTGATCAATGCCCGATTTATTCACAGTGCAAGAGAGTTCCCTACTAAGGCATTTTTGCCCAGCAACTGTGCCACGAAATGTGCCAAAATGCCAACAGATGTGCCAATTTCAGGGTGTTTCACCCTGCTTTAAGTTGTTTCATAATGCTTGACAATAAATGAATTTAGGAACAAAATGAAACAGGTTGAATGTAACTCAAGGTGCGCTCATAATCCGTGGGTCCACCGCCTGATTTATGTGATTGCTCCGACTCTCACAATAGGTACGTGAGAACTTTTCTTAAGCGCAAATAAGTCACGTTCCCATTCATCTACAGCACCTTTCATCGATGGATCCGTCCCATGGAATCTGATGAGCCAATTTATGAAACTTCTCACCTCTTCCATCGATAGAATCCTCTTTTCAATAATTGTTTGCAACAATCCAACTCTCTCATCTTTGGTAAGTTGGCTACTCTGACCAACAGAATACCCACATTTATTCATAATTGATTGAGATGCAAAGCCATGAGTTTCAAGCTTTCGACTTCTTATGTACCGATTCAAGTCTTTTTCGCCAACAATATCACATAGGGCATACTTCAAAATATCATTATTTTGATCCATGCAAGTAGAAAGCA
>Ga0209066_10002939_pt1 | contig 19981 bp, 32 predicted proteins | sample All_14_2_FD_187198 | JGI IMG/M metagenome (GOLD analysis project Ga0209066, IMG submission 187198) | Freshwater microbial communities in response to fracking from Pennsylvania, USA - Allegheny Zone_MetaG_DW_15 (SPAdes) (version 2) ... | reverse complement strand
AGGCAGTGGATGCCCTGCGCGCGCTTCCGCCGCCCGAGCCTCCCCCACCCGGGCCGGGAGCCCCCATACCGCGGTGACCGGCAGGCGAGCATCCCGCCGCTGGCGACTGCCGCGTCAGACCTCGATGCGGTACGCAACGTCACGGGAGGTGGCGGCGAAGCCGAGCCGCGTGTACACGCCGAGAGCACCCGTGGGATTCTCTGTGTCGACATCGAGCACCGCGCGTTGCAGTCCTTCAGACCGATAGGCGTCGAGAACGGCACTGAGCATCGAGGCTGCGAGGCCACGGCCACGCCACTCGCGCACCGTGCCGACCAGGCTGATGTACCCCGAGCTCGCCCCCAGCCGTTCCCAGTCGGCTTCGCTGACCTCAGTCACGACAAAGCCGACCACCTCATCGCCAACGAGAGCGATTCTGCTGAGATCTGCGCGGAATGTCGGCAACGATTGCGTCGACTCCCACTGCTCGCGCGTTGTGGGCTGGCTGCCCCAGTGATCGGCAAAGGCAGCATTCTTGGCAGCGCGCGTCGCCTCGCTTCGCGCGGGCGTGAAGACGTCCAGAGTGACTCCGGGCGGCGGCGGACTCTCTGGCGTCGCCGCCCGGAGGTCGCACTCGAGCGTCGTGAACCAGCGTGCCGCGCTGAAGCCAGCGCGTTGCAGCAGTGAACCGTGCTCGGGGGCAAGGTCGGGCGCATAGCTGAGTATCCACGCGGGGAGGCGGTGCTCGAGCGCCGCGAGCTTCTGCAGGGCGCGACCGCGCTGCCACTCGAGCAGTCTGCGCCCGATGCCGCGGCCGCGATGAGCCGGATCGACTCCCCCGAAGAGGAAGGCTCGCACGAGAGTGTCGGGGTCGGGCGGTGTCACGACGAGACCCCATGCGAGCGCCGTCCCGTCGTCGTCGACGGCAAGCACGCCGTCGCTCGAGGCATCAACCCAGGTGTGCGCGAGTTCTTCGCGCACCTCTTCCAGCGACTGACTCCAGCTCGGATGATCGCGGCTGGCGATTCGCGACTCGAGATCGGCGACCAACGAAGCGTCATCATCTCTCAGAGCTCGCCAGGTGATGCCCTGAGGGCCTTCGGGAAGAGCCAGGCTCTGCGGTGCCGTGACCCGATCATGCAGTGGCACGAAGAGACCGTCGGCGCGCGTGCTGTCGTTCATGGCGACAAGCGTATGGCCCCCGCCCGAACCTCTCGGGTTCGCGCGGGGGCCATGACGATGTGTGGCGCTGAGGCTAGGCCTTGTCGTCCTCGTCGGCGTCGGCCTCGGGGGCCTCGTCGGCAGTAGCGTCGGCCTCAGCAGCGTCGTCAGCCTCGACCGCGGCAGCGTCGGTCTCTTCGGCGGGCGTCTCGACCTCGGCCTCCTCGGCGGGAACCTCGTCGACCGGCGCGGCAGCAGGCTTCTCGGCCGCTGCACTCTTCTTGGCGCTCTTCGGCTTCGGGTTAACCGGCTCAAGAACGAGCTCGATGACTGCCATCGGGGCGTTGTCGCCCTTGCGGTAGCCGACCTTGGTGATGCGCGTATAGCCACCTTCGCGCTCCGCGACGAGCGGCGCGATCTCGGTGAAGAGCTCGTGGACAGCGCTCTTGTCGCGGATGACCGTCATGACCCGGCGGCGGGCGTGCAGGTCTCCGCGCTTGGCGAAAGTGATCAGGCGCTCCGCGAGCGGACGAAGACGCTTGGCCTTCGTCTCAGTCGTGGTGATGCGCTTGTGGGTGAACAGCGCCGTCGCCAGGTTGGCGAGCAGCAGGCGTTCGTGGGCGGGGCCGCCTCCGAGGCGGGGACCCTTCGTGGGCTTGGGCATGGTGTCTTTTCTTTTCTTTCCGAGACGTCAGAGGGTGGGCAGGGCGCGGAGCGCTCAGCTCTCCTCGTCGTCGTAGCCGCCGTAGAAGTGAGCTCCGTCGAAGCCGGGCACCGCGTCCTTGAGCGAGAGGCCCATCTCGACGAGCTTGTCCTTGACCTCGTCGACTGACTTCTGGCCGAAGTTGCGGATGTTCATGAGTTGCGTCTCCGACAGCGCCACGAGCTCACTCACGGTGTTGATGCCCTCGCGCTTGAGGCAGTTGTAGCTACGCACCGAGAGGTCGAGGTCTTCGATCGGCATCGACAACTCGGTCGAGAGCACGGCATCGACCGGCGCAGGGCCGATCTCGATGCCCTCTGCCTGCGTGTTGAGCTCGCGCGCCAGGCCGAACAGCTCAACGAGCGTGCGACCCGCCGACGCGATCGCGTCGCGCGGCGTGATGGCGGGCTTCGACTCGACATCGACCACGAGACGGTCGAAGTCGGTGCGCTCACCAGCGCGGGTCGCCTCGACCCGGTACGTGACCTTGAGCACCGGCGAGTAGATCGAGTCGATCGGAATCTGGCCGGCCTCGCTGAACTCGCTACGGTTCTGGGTTGCGCTGACGTAACCGCGGCCGCGCTCAATGGTCAACTCGAGCTCGAAGCGTGCCGAGTCGTTGAGCGTCGCGATGACGAGCTCGGGGTTGTGGATCTCGACACCGGCAGGAGCCGAGATGTCAGCCGCCGTGACCTCGCCCGCGCCCTGCTTGCGCAAGTAGGCGGTAATGGGCTCGTCGTGCTCGCTCGAGACCACGAGGTTCTTGATGTTGAGGATGATCTCGGTGACGTCTTCCTTAACACCGGCAATCGTGCTGAATTCGTGCAGCACTCCATCGATGCGGATGCTCGTCACCGCAGCGCCGGGAATCGACGAGAGCAGGGTGCGGCGCAGCGAGTTGCCGAGGGTGTAGCCGAAGCCGGGCTCGAGTGGCTCGATGATGAAGCGCGACCGGTACTCGGAGACGCTCTCCTCGGTCAGAGTGGGACGTTGTGCGATGAGCACTATTGATTCCTTTCGGCAAAGTGTCCGCCATATGACACTTGTGGCGCGACGAGTGGCTGGCTCGTCGAGTGTGTTGAGTTATGCGCGGTGGAACTGAAGAGCGATGCAAGGCATCGCTGCGACCCCAGCGCCGACCGGGGCTACGCCTCGGTCGGGCGCTCGGGCTACGGAATGGGGCACTACACGCGGCGACGCTTCGGCGGGCGGCAGCCGTTGTGCGCCTGCGGCGTCACATCGCTGATCGAGCCCACTTCGAGACCCGCCGCCTGCAGCGAACGAATCGCGGTCTCGCGACCCGAGCCCGGGCCCTTGACGAAGACGTCGACCTTCTTCATGCCGTGCTCTTGAGCCTGGCGCGCCGCAGACTCGGCGGCGAGCTGCGCGGCGAAGGGGGTCGACTTGCGCGAACCCTTGAAGCCGACCTGTCCTGACGACGCCCAGCTGATCACTGCACCGCTCGGGTCGGTGATTGAGACAATCGTGTTGTTGAAGGTCGACTTGATGTGAGCCTGGCCGACGGCGATGCTCTTCTTCTCTTTCCGGCGGGGCTTGCGCGCGGCCGACTTGGGTGCTGCCATGTTCTTCTCCTGAACCTGTACCTGTTGTGTGCGCTGTGCGGGCGGAGCCCGGGACTAGCGCGCCTTCTTCTTGCCGGCGACGGTGCGCTTCGGGCCCTTGCGGGTGCGAGCGTTGGTCTTGGTGCGCTGTCCGCGCACGGGAAGGCCGCGACGGTGGCGGATTCCCTCGTACGAGCCGATCTCAACCTTGCGGCGAATGTCGGCGGCAACCTCGCGACGGAGGTCACCCTCCACCTTGTAGGCGGTTTCGATGTGGTCGCGCAAGGCAACGAGCTGGTCGTCGGTGAGGTCTTTCACGCGCGTGTCCGGGTCGATGCCCGTGGCGGCGAGAGTCTCGGTCGCACGAGTGCGTCCGACTCCGTAGATGTAGGTGAGGGCGACTTCCACGCGCTTGTCGCGAGGAATGTCGACTCCGGCGAGACGGGCCATGACGGCTCCTTCAGGTGAGTAGGAGGTGTGGAGCAGTTCCGGTGCCAGGGCCTCCTGCCCTGGGTGTCCTCCGCTCGCGCGGATTCTGGAACTGCCGGGAGTTCGTATTCAGTTGTGAGTCTTCAGGGCCCTGACGCTGGCGGCGAACTGAGCTTGCTCAGTTCGCCCATGAATACAGGGCGGGGCGCAAACTGCGACGAGGCCTTAGCCTTGGCGTTGCTTGTGCCGGGGGTTTTCGCAAATGACCATCACGTTGCCGTGGCGGCGGATGACCTTGCACTTGTCGCAGATGGGCTTGACGCTGGGGTTGACCTTCATGGTTGCTTTCCTTGTTCGCTGGCCTCGTGCTCCGGGTGGATTCCCGGGCCGTTCCTTATCCGGCAGCGAACCCCTACTTGTAGCGGTAGACGATGCGGCCGCGGGTCAGGTCGTAGGGGCTCAGCTCGACGATCACGCGGTCCTCAGGGAGGATGCGGATGTAGTGCTGGCGCATCTTGCCCGAAATGTGGGCAAGAACCTTGTGGCCGTTGGTCAGCTCAACGCGGAACATCGCGTTGGGCAGCGCTTCGACCACCGAGCCTTCGATCTCGATGACACCGTCTTTTTTGGCCATTGCCTCTTCGTCGCTGTAGTGGGTTCTCTGCTGGTCGTGCGGATACGGTGCCGCTGCGGTCGTTCCCGTCTGCACGGCGGGAGTCACGGAGACACGCCGAAGGCGTGCCGAAAGCACCAAAGGTCGAGCTTAGGTGATATCAGGCTGCGAGAGCAAGTCGACGCCGCGAAGTCGGCGCGTCGAAGAGCACTCAGGCGAGGTGAATGCCGCGTGCGGCCAACGCAACACGAATGCGTTCGGTGACGTCGGCGATCTCGCCGATGCCGTCGACCTTTTCGAGTAGTCCGCGGCTCGCGTACACGTCGATGAGAGGTGCCGTCTGCTCTGCGTACACCTCGAGCCGGTGCCGGACCACCGACTCGTCATCGTCAGCTCGCCCTTGGTCGACCGCGCGCTTCTTCAAGCGCTCGACAACGATGTCGGGTTCGGCGACGAGTTCGATGACCGCGTCCATCGAGGTGTCGTGCGCGGCAAGGAACTCATCGAGCGCGCGAACCTGGTCGGTCGTGCGCGGATAGCCGTCAAGCAAGAAGCCTTCGGCGGCGTCGGGCTGTGACAGCCGGTCGCGCACCAGATCATTGGTGAGCGAGTCGGGCACGTTGTCGCCGGCGTCCATGAAGGCTTTCGCCTGCAGGCCAAGCTCCGTCTCGTCGCGAAGATGTTGACGGAAGATGTCTCCCGTCGAGATCGCCGGGATACCGAGCCCCTCGGAGAGCCGAACCGCCTGCGTTCCTTTGCCAGCACCAGGGGGGCCGATGAGCAACAGCCGCGCGCTCACTTCAGAAGACCTTCGTAGTGCCGCTGCTGCAACTGAGCGTCAATCTGCTTCACGGTCTCCAGGCCGACACCCACGATGATGAGGATGCTCGCACCACCGAACGGGAAGTTCTGGTTCGCCCCCACTGCGGCGAAGGCGATCAGCGGAATCAGCGCGACGAGGCCCAGGTAGAGCGATCCAGGCAGGGTCACGCGAGTGAGCACGTAGTCGAGGTACTCAGCGGTCGGGCGTCCTGCTCGAATACCCGGGATGAAGCCGCCGTACTTCTTCATGTTGTCGGCGACCTCTTCAGGGTTGAAGGTGATCGCGACATAGAAGTACGTGAAGCCCACGATGAGCAGGAAGTAGATGACCATGTAGATCCAGTTATCACCCGAGACGAGGTTGTTCTGAATCCAGACCACCCACTCCGGCGCGGTCTCTCCCGCGGCCGGCTGGTTGAACTGCGCGATGAGCGCCGGCAAGTACAGCAGCGACGAGGCGAAGATGACAGGCACAACGCCCGCCATGTTGACCTTGATCGGGATGTAGGTGTTGTTGCCACCGTAGGTGCGGCGCCCCACCATGCGTTTGGCGTACTGCACGGGAATGCGTCGCTGGGACTGCTCGACGAAGACCACAGCGGCCATCACGAGGAGACCGAGAGCGAGCACGATGATGAAGATCTCGGGACCCTGCGAGACAGCGATCGACCAGAGCGCCGTCGGGAAGGTCGCCGCGATAGATACGAAGATGAGCAATGACATGCCATTGCCGATGCCACGCTCGGTCACGAGCTCGCCGAGCCACATGATGAGACCCGTGCCTGCCGTCATGGTGATGACCATGAGAAGAATGGCGTACCAGGCGTCGTTCGTAAGCAACTGGCTGCACTCGGGCACGCCGCTCGTCGTCGGGAAGAGGGCTCCGGCGCGCGCCACCGTGATGAGCGTCGTCGACTGGAGAATCGCGAGGGCGATCGTCATGTACCGCGTGTACTGCGTGAGCTTCGCCTGACCGGCTTGTCCCTCCTTGTGGAGGGAGTCGAAGTGAGGAATGACCACGCGCAAGAGCTGCGTGATGATCGACGCGGTGATGTAGGGCATGATGCCAAGCGCGAAGATCGACAACTGCAGCAGCGCTCCACCGCTGAACAGGTTGACGAGCTGGTACAGCCCGGTCGCTCCCTGGTTGCCCGCCAAACAGATCTGCACGTTCTGGAAGTCGACGAACGGCGCGGGGATGAACGAGCCGAGCCGGAAGATCGCGATGATGACGAGCGTGAACCCGATCTTGCGGCGCAGGTCGGGCGTGCGGAAGATCCGCCCAATAGCTCTGAACACGAGACCTCCCGTAAACGTGCGATGAGCATCCACTCGCCCGGCGGCGAATGGATGCCGTGGCCCTGAAGGGCCGAAGGGGCAGGGGAAGGGTGGCCCCGAAGGGCCACCCTGTCACCTACTGGATCGAACCGCCGGCGGCGACGATCTTCTGCTCAGCCGAGCGCGAGACCTTGTCGACGGTCACATTGAGCTTAACCACAATGTCACCGTCGCCGAGAACCTTGACCTTCTCGTTCTTGCGCACAGCACCCTTGGCCACGAGGTCGGAGACTGTCACGTCTCCACCCTTCGGGTAGAGCTCGGCCAGTGCGGAGAGGTTGACGACCTGGTACTCGACCCGGAACGGGTTGGTGAAGCCGCGCAGCTTGGGTGCGCGCATCACGGAGTTCAGGTTGCCGCCCTCGAAGCCCGGACGCACCTGGTAGCGCGCCTTCGTGCCCTTGGTTCCACGACCGGCCGTCTTGCCCTTCGAGCCCTCACCGCGGCCCACGCGCGTGCGGTCCTTCTTGGAACCCGCTGCGGGACGGAGGTGGTGCACCTTGAGCACCTGGGGGCGCGCGACGTCAGTCTCAGCCTTCTTGGCAGGAGCCTTCTTGGCGGGCGCCTTCTCGGCCGGAGCCTTGTCAGCAGCAGCCTTGGCAGGAGCCTTCTTCTCGGCAGCAGGCTTCGACGCCGACTTCGCGGGCGCCTTGTCGGCCGTAGCCTTGGCGGGGGCCTTCGCCGCCGTCTTGGCCGGAGCCTTCTCGGCAGCAGGCTTCGACGCCGACTTCGCGGGCGCCTTCTTGGCCGGAGCCTTCGCGGCTTCGTCCTTCTTCTCTTCAGCCATTAGTCAATCTCCTCGACCGTCACGAGGTGCGCGACCGTGCGAACGTACCCGCGGTTGGCCGGGGTGTCTTCGCGCACGACGAAGTCGCCGATGCGCTTGAGACCCAGGCTGCGCAGGGTGTCGCGCTGGTTCTGCTTCTCGCTGATAACGGACTTGATCTGGGTCACCTTCAGTCGTGCGGCCATTACGCACCAGCCTTTCCGGCGGCAGCCTCGGCCGCGAGGGCCTCGGCGCGCACGAGACGCGCAGGGGCGACGTCTTCGAACTCGAGCCCACGACGGGCCGCGACGGCGCGCGGCTCTTCGAGCTGCTGCAAGGCAGCAACGGTCGCGTGAACAATGTTGATCGTGTTCGACGAACCGAGCGACTTGCTCAGCACGTCGTGGATACCAGCGCACTCGAGCACGGCGCGCACAGGACCACCGGCGATAACACCGGTACCCGCAGCTGCCGGGCGCAACAGCACGACGCCAGCAGCAGCTTCGCCCTGCACGGGGTGCGGGATCGTCGCGGCGACACGAGGAACGCGGAAGAAGTTCTTCTTCGCTTCCTCGACGCCCTTCGAGATCGCCGTCGGAACCTCACGAGCCTTGCCATAGCCGACACCGACCATGCCGTTGCCGTCGCCGACGACCACGAGCGCGGTGAAGCTGAAGCGACGACCGCCCTTGACGACCTTCGACACACGGTTGATCGTCACGACGCGCTCGAGGAACGGGCTCTTCTCGGTCTCGCGCTGGCCGCGGTCACGGTTGGGGCTGCGCTCTCGACCGCCACGGCGCGCCTCGCGAGGCTCGGTGGTGGGCTCGGACGACGCAGCAGTCTCGACGGGGGCCTCTGCCACCACGGTCTGCTCCTTCTCGTTCTCGGTCACAGGCTCAATCCACCCTCTCGCGCTCCGTCGGCGATCGCCGCGACACGGCCCGCGTAGCGGTTGCCGCCGCGGTCGAAGACGACCGCCTCGATGCCGGCCTTCTTGGCACGCTCGGCGAGAAGTTCGCCGACCTTGCGCGCCTTGGCCGTCTTGTCGCCGTCAAACGTACGGAGGTCGCTCTCCATCGTTGAGGCGCTGGCCACGGTGTGACCCTTAGTGTCATCGACAATCTGCACGAAGACGTGCCGAGCCGAACGGGTGACCACGAGACGCGGGCGCTCCGTGGTGCCGGTGATGCGTTTGCGCAGTCGAGCGTGGCGGCGATCCTTCGCGGCCGACTTGCTCTTGCCTCTAGTTCCGAGACCCATGATTACTTACCAGCCTTTCCGGCCTTGCGACGAACGACCTCGCCGGCGTACCGCACGCCCTTGCCCTTGTAGGGTTCGGGCTTGCGGAGCTTGCGAATGTTCGCCGCGACCTCGCCGACGGCCTGCTTGTCGATGCCGCTGACGGTGAGCTTGTTGTTTCCTTCGACCGTGAAAGTGATGCCCGCCGGGGGCTCCACGGTGATGGGGTGTGAGAAGCCGAGCGCGAACTCTACGCCCGCGCCCTTGGCCTGCACGCGGTAACCAGTTCCGACGACCTCGAGGCCCTTGGAGTAGCCCTGGGTCACACCGATGATCTGGTTCTGGATGAGCGTGCGGGTGAGGCCGTGCAGCGAGCGCGAAGCGCGCTCGTCGTCCGGGCGAGTAACAATCACCTGGTTGTCTTCGATCGCGACCTCGATGGGGCTCGCGACGGTGAGCGACAGCTCACCCTTCGGGCCCTTGACATTGACGGCCTGGCCGTCGATCTTCACTTCGACACCACCGGGGATGTCGATAGGCATGCGTCCGATTCGTGACATCGCTGATCACCACACGTAGGCGAGGACTTCCCCACCCACGCCCTTCTTCATCGCTTCGCGGTCGGTGAGGAGCCCCGAAGAGGTCGACAGAATCGCGACACCGAGGCCGCCGAGCACGTGCGGGATCTCGGTCGACTTTGCGTAGACACGCAGTCCAGGCTTCGACACTCGCTTGATGCCGGCGATCGACCGCTCGCGGTTCGGGCCGTACTTGAGAGACAACGTGAGGGTGCTGCCCACTCGAGCGTCTTCGACGGCCCAGTCGGAAATGTAACCCTCGCGCTTGAGGATCTCAGCGATGTGCGTCTTCAGCTTCGAGCTGGGAAGCGACACCGTCTCGTGATACGCCGAGTTGGCGTTGCGCAGTCTGGTCAGCAGGTCTGCGACCGGATCTGTCATCGTCATGATGAATGGTTCCTGTTCTCGCCTGGTTTCGACGCCCGGTACACCGGACGCCGACCTGGGCGATCATGGCCCTCTCGAGCCGGATGGATGGGGTACTACTGAGCCGCTTCTGTCGACTTAAAGGGGAAGCCGAGAGCACGCAACAGGGCGCGACCCTCGTCATCCGTCTTGGCAGTCGTCACGACGGTGATGTCGAAGCCGCGAACGCGGTCGATCTTGTCCTGGTCGATCTCGTGGAAGACGCTCTGCTCTTGGAGACCGAAGGTGTAGTTGCCGTTGCCGTCGAACTGCTTGTCGCTGAGGCCGCGGAAGTCGCGGATACGAGGCAGTGCGAGCGTCACGAGACGGTCCATGAACTCCCAGGCGCGATCGCCGCGAAGAGTCACGTGGGCGCCGATCGGCATGCCCTCGCGCAGCTTGAACTGAGCGATCGACTTGCGCGCCTTCGTCACCATCGGCTTCTGGCCGGTGATAGCCGTGAGGTCTTTGATCGCACCGTCGATGACCTTCGAGTCGCGCGCGGCCTCGCCCACACCGGTGTTCACGACGATCTTCACGAGACCGGGAACCTGGTTGGGGTTGGCGTAGCCGAACTGTTCGGTCAGCTGCTTCACGATCTCAGAACGGTACTTCTGCTTGAGGCGCGGCTGGACCTTGTTCGCCAAGGCAGCGCCAGCCGGCGCGGCAGTTTCAGTGGCCATTAGAGCTTCTCACCTGACTTCTTGGCGTACCGCACGCGCACGGTCTTCTTGACGCCATTCTTCTCGACGGTCTCCTCGCGGAAACCGACGCGCGTGGGCTTCTTGGTCTTGGGGTCAACGAGTGCGACGTTCGAGACGTGGATCGAGGCCTCAGAGGTCTCGATGCCACCCGTCTTCGTTCCACGCTGCGTCTGGCCGACGCGCACGTGCTTCTGGACGTAGTTCACGCCCTCCACGATGACGCGGTTCTTCTCGGCGATGACCTCAATGACGCGACCCTGCTTGCCGCGGTCTCCGCCGCGTTCTTGGGTAGCGCCGCTGATCACCTGGACGAGATCGCCCTTCTTGATCTTGGCCATGGGTTAGAGCACCTCCGGGGCGAGCGAGACGATCTTCATGAACTTCTTGTCGCGAAGCTCACGACCGACGGGGCCGAAGATGCGGGTACCGCGAGGGTCCCCGTCGCCCTTCAGGATCACGGCGGCGTTCTCGTCGAACTTGATGTACGAGCCGTCGGCACGACGCGTCTGCTTGACGGTGCGTACGATAACGGCCTTGACGACGTCACCCTTCTTGACGTTGCCGCCGGGGATCGCGTCCTTCACAGTGGCGACAATGACGTCGCCCAGACCCGCGTAACGACGGCCAGAGCCGCCGAGCACGCGAATCGTGAGGAGTTCCTTGGCGCCGGTGTTGTCGGCGACCTTCACTCTGGATTCTTGCTGAAGCATTTCTTACTCCTAGTGGTCAAGCAGGCGAAGGCCTACTTGGCCTTCTCGAGAATCTCGACGAGGCGCCAGCGCTTCGTGGCGGACAGGGGACGAGTCTCAGAAATGAGCACGAGGTCGCCGATGCCGGCAGTGTTGAGCTCATCGTGCACCTTGACCTTCGAGGTGCGACGGATGACCTTGCCGTACAACGGGTGCTTCACGCGGTCTTCGACCTCGACGACGATGGTCTTCTCCATCTTGTCGCTGGTCACGAGGCCGCGGCGCACCTTGCGGTAGCCACGCGCGCTTTCGTCGCGAACGTCGTGCTCGGCCGACTCGTGGCCGGCTGCGGCCTTCTTCTCGGTCGTCGCCATCAGTTCTTCTCCTCGGTGTTCTCGGCGTCCGCAGAGTCGGCGGGAGCATCCGCCTTCTTCTTCGCGGCAGTCTTCTTCGCCGGCTTCTCCGGAGCCTCGAGCGGCGCGGGGGTGGCCCGGATGCCGAGCTCGCGCTCGCGGATGATCGTGTAGATGCGAGCGATGTCGCGCTTCACGGCGCGCAAGCGGCCGTGGCTCTCGAGCTGTCCGGTCGCGGCCTGGAAGCGGAGGTTGAACAGCTCCTCCTTGGCCTTCTTCAGCTCGTCGACGAGTCGCTCGTCTTCAAAGGTGTCGAGCTCAGCTGGTGCAAGCTCTTTCGATCCGACAGCCATCAGGCGTCGCCCTCCTCGCGCTTAATGATGCGTGCCTTGAGGGGCAGCTTGTGAATGGCACGGGTCATGGCTTCGCGAGCGAGTTGCTCGGGAACACCAGCGACCTCGAAGAGGACGCGACCCGGCTTGACGTTGGCGACCCACCACTCGGGCGAACCCTTACCGGAACCCATGCGGGTTTCGGCGGGCTTCTTCGTGAGGGGACGGTCGGGGTAGATGTTGATCCACACCTTGCCGCCACGCTTGATGTGACGGGTCATCGCGATACGAGCGGACTCGATCTGGCGGTTCGTCACATATGCGGGAGTCATGGCCTGGATGCCGAACTCACCGAACGACACCGTGGTGCCACCGGTCGCGTGACCACTCCGCTTGGGGTGGTGCTGCTTGCGGTACTTGACCTTGCGGGGAATCAGCATGATTTCTAGCCCTCCGCTCCGGCCGAGACCGGCGCCTCGGCGGCGGCCGGGCGGCCACCGCGACGGGGGCCGCGGTCGGAGTCACGACGCTCGGGGCGCGACGACTTCTGGGCCGCCTGCTCGCGAGCGAGTTCTTTGTTGGTGATGTCGCCCTTGTAGATCCAGACCTTCACGCCGATGCGTCCGAAGGTGGTCTTGGCCTCGTAGAAGCCATAGTCGATGTTCGCGCGCAGAGTGTGCAGCGGAACGCGGCCCTCGCGGTAGAACTCGGAACGGCTCATCTCAGCACCGCCGAGACGGCCAGACACCTGGATGCGGACTCCCTTGGCGCCAGCGCGCTGGGCGCCCTGGAGGCCCTTGCGCATCGCGCGGCGGAAAGCGACGCGAGCGCTGAGCTGCTCGGCGATGCCCTGCGCGACCAACTGAGCCTCAGCCTCGGGGTTCTTGACCTCGAGGATGTTCAGCTGGATCTGCTTCTTGGTGAGCTTCTCGAGGTCGGCGCGGATGCGCTCGGCCTCTGCGCCGCGGCGACCGATGACGATTCCGGGGCGGGCCGTGTGGATGTCGACGCGGACGCGGTCACGCGTGCGCTCGATCTCAATACGCGCCACGCCGGCGCGGTCGAGGCTCGTCGTGAGCAGCGACCGAATCTTGACGTCTTCAGCCACGTAGTCCGCGTAACGCTGACCGGGCTTAGTGCTGTCTGAGAACCACCGCGACACGTGGTCGGTGGTGATGCCGAGACGGAAACCGTAGGGGTTGACCTTCTGACCCATGACTACTTGCTCGCCTTCTTCTTGCTGGTGCTCGAGCCCGCGGCGGTCAGCTCGTCAGGCGTCGCGAGGACGACCGTGATGTGGCTGGTGCGCTTGTTGATGCGGAACGCGCGACCCTGCGCACGCGGCTGGAACCGCTTGAGCGTCGTGCCCTCGTCGACGAACGCGCGAGACACGTAGAGGTCTTGCTCGTCGAGGAAGGTGTTGGTCGCGTCCGCCTTCACTCGCGCGTTGGCGATTGCCGACGCGACGAGCTTGTAGACGGGCTCGCTCGCACCCTGGGGCGCGAACTTCAGGATGGCCAGGGCCTCGAGGGCCTGCTTGCCGCGGATCAGGTCGACGACGCGACGAGCCTTCTGAGGCGTCACGCGGATGTGTCGCACGCGGGCGATCGACTCCACCATGTCTGTACTCCTCTACACGTCGCCGCGCTCAGCGGCGACGACCCTTCTTGTCGTCCTTCTCGTGACCGCGGAAGGTGCGGGTGGGCGCAAACTCTCCGAGCTTGTGCCCGACCATGGTCTCGGTCACAAACACGGGGATGTGCTTGCGGCCGTCGTGCACGGCGATCGTGTGACCGAGCATGGCCGGCACGATCATCGACCGGCGCGACCAGGTCTTGATGACGTTCTTGCTGTTGGCCTCGTTCTGCGACTGCACCTTGCGAAACAGGTGGTCGTCGACGAACGGACCCTTCTTAAGACTGCGAGGCATGGTTCTCGACTCCTACTTGCGCTTCTTGCCGACGGTGCGACGACGAACGATGAGCTTGTCGCTCTCCTTGTTGGGGCGACGCGTGCGGCCCTCGGACTTGCCCCAGGGGCTCACCGGGTGACGACCACCAGAGGTCTTGCCCTCACCACCACCGTGGGGGTGGTCGATCGGGTTCATCGCGACACCACGAACCGTCGGACGCACGCCCTTCCAGCGCTTGCGGCCGGCCTTACCCCAGTTGATGTTCGACTGCTCGGCGTTGCCGACTTCGCCGATCGTCGCGCGGCAGCGGGCATCCACGTTGCGAATCTCGCCCGAAGGAAGACGCAGCTGAGCGTAGGGGCCGTCTTTGGCGACGAGACGCACTGACGCACCGGCCGAACGGGCCATCTTCGCGCCGCCGCCGGGACGGAGCTCGATCGCGTGCACAACGGTACCCACCGGGATGTTGCGCAACGGCAGGTTGTTGCCGGGCTTGATGTCGGCCGAGGGGCCCGACTCGACAATGTCGCCCTGCGCGAGCTTGTTCGGGGCCAAGATGTAGCGCTTGGTGCCGTCAACGAAGTGCAGCAGCGCAATGCGCGCGGTGCGGTTGGGGTCGTACTCGATGTGAGCGACCTTGGCGTTGACGCCGTCTTTGTCGTTACGACGGAAGTCGATCATGCGGTACTGGCGCTTGTGGCCACCACCGATGTGACGAGTCGTGATGCGGCCCGTGTTGTTGCGACCACCGGTCTTGGGCAGCGGCTTGAGCAGCGACTTCTCGGGGGTCGAGCGCGTGATCTCCGCGAAATCGGCGACCGACGAGCCGCGACGACCCGGAGTCGTGGGCTTGTACTTGCGAATAGCCATGTCGTGTTTTCCTTCGTGCCTAGCCGACGGCCGTGAAGATGTCGATGGAGCCCGACTTCAGGGTCACGATGGCGCGCTTGGTGTCTTTGCGCTTGCCCGTGCCGAAGCGGGTGCGGCGAGTCTTGCCGGAGCGGTTGAGCGTGTTAATCGACGCGACCTTGACGTTGAAGATCTTCTCGATCGCGAGCTTGATCTCGGTCTTGTTCGCACGAGGGTCGACGAGGAAGGTGTACTTGCCATCGTCGATGAGCGCGTAGCTCTTCTCGCTCACGACCGGCGCGATGATGATGTCGCGGGGGTCCTTGTTCTGGGCGATCGTGTGGACGCTCATGCGGAGACCTCTTCCTTCTTCGTCTTCGCGGCGACAAAGGCGTCAAAGGCGCCCTTCGTGAAGACGATGTCGTCGCTCACCAGCACGTCGTACGCGTTGAGCTGGTCAGGGCTGATCGCGTGCAGGTTCTTGAGGTTGCGCACGCTCTTGAAGTTGATCTCGTCGTCACGCTCGATCACGACGAGAACCTTGCGGCCCGACGTGAGGTTGGCGATGACGGATGCCGCAGCCTTCGTCGAGGGCGCGTCGGTTCCGAAGGTGTCGACGACGTGCAGTCGCTCGCCACGGGCCCGGTCGCTGATCGCACCGAGCAGCGCCGCGGCGATCATCTTCTTGGGGGTGCGCTGCGAGTAGTTGCGCGGGGTCGGGCCGTGCACGATGCCACCGCCGCGGTGCTCGGGAGCACGCACGGAACCCTGACGGCTACGGCCGGTGCCCTTCTGCTTGAACGGCTTGACGCCAGAGCCCGAGACCTCACCGCGACCCTTGGTCGAGTGAGTGCCCTGGCGAGCGGCGGCGAGCTGTGCCACGACCACCTGGTGCAGCAGCGGAACGTTGGTCTGAACGTCGAAGACGCTGGCGGGCAGGTCGACCGAACCGATCTTCTTACCAGCGGCGTCGCGAACGTCGAGCGAGGTTGCCATGGCGATTACGCTCCCTTCACGGCGTTGCGGACGAATACGAGACGGCCACGCGCGCCGGGAACTGCGCCCTTGACGAGCAGCAGTCCCTTCTCAACGTCGACCGAGTGAACCTTGAGGTTGAGCACGGTGACGCGCTCTCCACCCATGCGGCCCGCCATGCGCATGCCCTTGAAGACGCGGCTGGGCGTCGACGAGGCACCGATCGAGCCGGGCTTGCGGTGGTTGCGGTGAGCACCGTGTGAAGCGGAGACACCCTTGAAGTTGTGGCGCTTCATGACACCGGCGAAGCCCTTGCCCTTGCTCGTGCCAACCACGTCGACGAGCTGGCCCGCCTCGAAGATGTCGACGGCGAGCTCTTGGCCGGCCGTGTACTGGTCGGCGTCGGCGGTGCGAACCTCGGTGAGGTGACGGCGCGGCGTGGAGCCGACCTTCTCAAAGTGGCCGGCAAGCGGCTTGGTGACCTTGCGCGGGTCGATGGCGCCGTAGGCAATCTGCACGGCTGCGTAGCCGTCGTTGTCGACGGTGCGCACCTGCGTCACCACGTTGGGGGCGATTTCCACGACGGTGACGGGCACGAGCTTGTTGTTCTCGTCCCACACCTGCGTCATGCCGAGCTTCGTGCCCAGCAGACCCTTGGTCGTCTTGGTAGCAGACATGTCAGGTTCCTTAGAGCTTGATCTCGATGTTGACGTCGGCGGGCAGGTCGAGTCGCATGAGCGAGTCGACGGCCTTGGGCGTCGGGTCGATGATGTCGATAAGGCGCTTGTGCGTGCGCTTCTCGAAGTGCTCGCGGCTGTCCTTGTACTTGTGGGGCGACCGGATGACGGCGATGACGTTCTTCTCCGTCGGCAGCGGCACGGGGCCGACCACGGTAGCGCCTGCGCGGGTGACCGTGTCAACGATCTTGCGCGCCGAAGCGTCGAGACCTGCGTGGTCGTACGACTTCAGTCGGATGCGGATCTTCTGTCCCGCCATGCTCAACTCTCTTCCTGACTTGGTCGAGGCACATGCGTTTCCGCACCCACCTCATGCTCAGCGCACGCGCTGTCGCACCACTGTTCTTCTGTCAAACGTCAACCGCCTGGCGCAGCCCAGCAGGATTCTCACCCCGCCGGATTCAACCGTGTCGATCCAACGCACTCGCCGACCCCCGCGCTCGGGCGTGTCGCCCGCCTTCGGACACAGGAGTACCTGGGTTCGAGAGGGATCGGCTTAAGCTGTGTTCTTCTACCCGCGGCCTAGGAGCCCGTCCCCGGCGCTCGATCACTCGGCGCGGAACCCGTCCTATGCACTGCCTGGCAGTGAGCCGCGCAGCAAAGCGCGGCATGTGGAACTAGAAGAGTCTGCCACACCCCCGGTACACCTGCAACTCGGGCGTGTCGCCTCGAAGATCGGGCCATTTCTGGCCCGATCGGCGACATCGCCCCGAGGGCCGTCCCGGCCCTCGGTTGTCGGCTCGGAGCCGCGCGAATGCGCGCTCCACCCCGCAATACCAGCCGTCCCGGCCCTCGGTTGTCGGCCCGAAGCCGCGCGAAGCGCGCTTCCCCCGCGAGTCAGTTCAGGCGTCCACCCCGGCTGGCTCCTCGCGTGAGCGCACACGCAGTATGGCGAGCTCCACGACCAGCACCGCGATCACCCCCGCGACCATGAGCGCGACTCCGGCGGCGAGTGCGATGCCGGCGAGCAGCAACCCCCACCCGCCTTCCGTCGCGAACGCCATCACGATGAGCACGACGATCGTCACAACGATCACAGCGGCCAGGCTTACGAGGTTCGTTGCGATTCTCCAGCCGACGCGGCGACGACGATGCGCGATCGATCCGATGACGAGCAGCAACGCCCACACCGCGAGCGCTGGCCCCATGAGTCCGAACAGCATGCGCGGTGCGTCGTCCACGAACGCCGCGACGGGATCGCTTGCGTCAACGAGAGCGAGCAGAGCCAGCCCTAGCCACGCGAGGAGGACGGTGATGACGAGGGTCAGGAGCACCTCGAGCGTGATGCGCATCGCCATGATGTTCCTTGCTGGTAGGGGTGGATGGCTGCGCCGAGCCTAGCCTTCCGCCGAGCGTGGCGAGCGCGACGGCGCGCCGGGTACAACGACTCCTCCTTGCACGACCTCGCGCACGAGCGGAACGCCTGCACGGTAGGCGAGGTGCCGGTAGTCCGGGGCGTCGAGGATGACCACGTCGCCCCGAGCACCGACCCCCAGGTGCCCGATGTCGGTGCGACGCAACGCCCTGGCGCCCCCTCGAGTCGCGGCGGCAAGTGCCTCGAAAGGGGTCATGCTGAGCTCGCGCACGGCGAGCGCGATGACGAGCGGCATGCTGCTGGAGTAATTGGACCCGGGGTTGCAGTCGGTCGCGAGCGCGAGCGAGGCACCGGCGTCGAGAAGGCGCCGAGCGTTCGGGTAGGGCTGCTTGGTTGAGAACTCGACGAGCGGCAGCAGGGTTGCGACGGTCTCCGCCGTGCTTCTGGCGCTCTCGGCGAGCAACTCGACATCATCGTCGGTGAGGAACGTGCAGTGGTCGACGCTGGCGGCGCCAAGCTCGACGGCAAGAGCGACTCCACCGTCTGCGGCGAGTTGGCCAGCGTGCACGCGAAGCTCGAGTGCGGCATCCCGCCCCGCCAGCAAGATGCGGCGCGCCTCGTCGACGGTGAATGCACCCGAATCAATGAACACGTCGATGAAGCGCGCAAGCGGTGCGCATTCAGCAAGCATGTCGCCGCAGACGAGGTCGACGTAGGCCTCGCGATCGTGGGCGTATTCGGCGGGCACGACGTGGGCTCCGAGAAACGTCGTCTCAGTCGTGACGGCGCGTGCGAGGCGCAGAGCGCGCGCCTCGTGAGCAACGGTGAGCCCGTAACCGCTCTTGACTTCCATCGTCGTCGTGCCTTGCGCCCGCGCTTGCGCGACGAGGTGCTGCAATCGAGCGTTGAGTTCGTCGTCGCTCGCCTCCCGCGTCGCGGCGACGGTCGTGCGAATGCCTCCCGCCGTGTACGAACGCCCCGCCATGCGGGCCTCGAACTCGTCGACGCGGTCGCCTGCGAAGACGAGATGACTGTGGCTGTCGACGAATCCCGGGATGACCGCCGCGCCTTGCGCGTCGAGGTGAGCGTCTGCGGCGGGGGCCTCGGCGTTGTCGCCCACCCAGGCGATGCGACCCTCGTCGATCACGAGTGCCGCGTCTTCGCGCACCTGCCGCTCGGGATCAGCCGGGTCAAGTGTCACGAGTTGAGCGATGTTGCTCACAAGAATGCTCACGAGCCTCGCCCTTCGCCGTTCGTCGGCGCCCTGCTCGCTAGCCCCGCGAGCGCTTCAAGTACGCACAGCGCGGCGAGGCGCACCGTGCGTTGGTCGACCGTGTCGCGCTCGGCGTCGAGCTCAGTGAGGTCGATGCTGCGCACGGCCGGGTGTGCACCCGCGATGCGCGCTGCCGTTCGCAGCTCGATCGCGCTGAGTCCGCCGGGCACGCTCGCCGGGCAGCCGGGTGCAACGCTGCGGTCGCAGACGTCGAGGTCGAGATCGACGTGCACAGGGCCTCCCGCGGCTGCCGCTCGTTCAAGCGCCGTCGACATCGCGGACGCGATCGGTGTGCTGAGCAGCTCTGCTCGCGTGACGACGGTGATGCCGTATTCAGCCGCACGGGCCGCGTACTCCCGAGAGTTCGCGAGGGGTTCGATGCCCAGTTGGGTCACCCGAGCGCCCGCGAGCCCTGCGTCGAGCAGTCGGCGCACCGGGGCTCCGTTGCTGGTGCCGTCGCGCAGGTCGTGGTGAGCATCCACCGTGACGAGACCGGCGGTCGCGATGCTCTCACCCCAGGCGCCGAGCGCGGCGGGCACCGTTGCGGCGTTGTCGCCTCCGAGCACAATGACGAGGGATGCTGCGCTCGCGATCCCTCCCATTCGAGCAATCGCAGCAGGCTCACCGGGGCCGTCTGGCTCGAGCACGTCGCCGGCGTCGAGCACGACAAGTCGTTCGTCGTCGCCCTCCATCGGTCTTCTGTTTGCGTCGCTCGTTGACGCGTCCGCAACGCGCGACCGACCGACGAGCGGAACGCGCATCAGTGCGTCGGCCGAGTAGTAGCGCAGGGCATCCCGAATCGCGCTGGGGGTCGTGTGGGTTGCACCCGGCGAGAGCGACGTGCGCCAGGTGGGGATGCCCACGACGACTGCGTCCGCACGCGAGCCGGGCGTCCACTCGGGCCAGTCACCTGCTCGCGGCCACAACGGGTCGTGCGCGAGTGATGTCACGCTGCACCGCCCTCGCGCATGGGAATGCGAACTCCGAACTGTTCGACGATGTGCTCGCCCTCGGTGTAGCCGGCGTCGATGTGGCGGATCACGCCCATGCCCGGATCGTTCGTGAGCACGCGCTGCACTTTCTGGCCGGCGAGCTCTGTGCCGTCGGCGACGACCACTTGGCCGGCGTGAATCGACCGACCGATGCCGACTCCTCCGCCGTGGTGAATCGAGACCCAGGTCGCGCCTGACGCGGTGTTGACGAGGGCGTTGAGCAGTGGCCAGTCGGCAATCGCGTCGCTGCCG
>Ga0209066_10002938_pt1 | contig 19993 bp, 28 predicted proteins | sample All_14_2_FD_187198 | JGI IMG/M metagenome (GOLD analysis project Ga0209066, IMG submission 187198) | Freshwater microbial communities in response to fracking from Pennsylvania, USA - Allegheny Zone_MetaG_DW_15 (SPAdes) (version 2) ... | reverse complement strand
GCCCCGCGCCTGCGGCCCGCAGTGCGAACTGCCCCCGCGTTTCGATCATACCGCCATCAAACAGCATTTCTCCGGCTGGCTTCGACAGAACCGCCGATCCCGCGCGCGCCGCTTCACCGGCGAAGGCAAGCCGACCCGTCCAGCGATCGAAAGCCGTCCCCAGAGTAACGTCCGCGCCGATCTCCGGCTTCGCAAGCGCCAGCCCGTTCCCCGCGCAACCCAGCGCCCTGGCACGTATCGGCCCGATCAGCTGCGGTTCGCCGTCGTTCACATGCACATCCAACCAGGCAGATGGTCGCTCCAGCGTACAGTCGCCAAAGCGCGCCGCCGCCATGATCAGGGCGGCCTTCCCGTCGAATCCGTTGTGAAGGTTACCTTCCCCTTCGATCTTCAGCCCGACCTTGCCATAGTCGGTGGCTATCCGAACCCGGGCGTCCGCAATGGCCAGATTCATGTCGGGCAGACTGAACGGCGTGCCAGCCTGCGACGATCGAAACTTGTCGAGTTCTCCCAGCGAAAGAACGCCGTTCCGATATTGCCCGTACAGCCGCACGCCGCGCGCACGGATCGCAGTCACGCCGGGCGAGCCACCCGTCACACCGACATCCACCTCTACCCATTCAGCGGTCAGGTCCGGATGCTTCGGATCTCCCAGCACCAGATGCTCGATGCGCTGCGTCCGCGCGCTCACCTGCGTCAGGTCATAGGTGGCGCGGACCCCGCGCGAGTCGAGCTGCCCCTGCACGAAGTCTCGGGCGATCGGTCGGCGCTGCGTCCACACGGCCCCCGACACCAGCGCGAAGGCAAACGCCGACCCGCCCAGCCAGCGCAGTGCGCGGCGCCGTCTGCGGCCATCTTTCAACCCGTCTTCGCCGTCCATGCCCGCGCCAAATCGTCCGTAACGCCTCTACAACGTCCGCCCCGCGCCAAATATCCTTGCGGGTCCGTTACAGCCTGAATAGCCATGTCGGGATGAACGACGCAAATACGCCGTTGGACCGAGAAAAGGCGCAGCATAACGCCGCCGGCCACCGCGCCCGTCTGCGTCAACGGCTTGCCGAAGGCGGTGGAGAAGCCCTCCTCGATCATGAACTCATCGAATATCTGCTCGCGCTCGCCATTCCCCGTCGCGACACCAAGCCACTGGCCAAGGCGTTGCTGCGCGAGTTCGGCGGCATAGGCGGCCTCCTGTCTGCAGATTGGGATGCGATCGCCCGCGTGCCGGGCATGGGCGAGACAAGCGTCGCTGCGCTCAAGATCGCACAGTCGGCGGCCGTCCGCATGCTACGCAATCAGCTGGACGAAAGGCCCATCCTGTCCAACTGGCAGGCGCTGCTCGACTATCTCCGTGCCGACATGGCCCATCGCGGCGAGGAGCGAGTCCGCGTGCTCCATCTCAACAGCCGCAACATGCTGATCCGCGACGAGAATATGGGCGACGGATCGGTTGACCAGGCGGCGATCTATACCCGTGAAGTCATCCGCCGCGCCATCGACCTGAAATCCAGCGCCATCATCCTTGTCCACAATCACCCCAGCGGCGCGCCCGATCCCAGCAAGCAGGACATCGACGTGACACGCCAGATCGCGGAGGCCGGCAAGCGGCTGGGCATCGCGGTGCACGACCACATCATCATTGGCGCGGACGGTCACAGCAGCATGCGGGCCATGGGGCTGCTGTAGCCCCGGATTTCCAAAATATATCCAACAAAAAGGGCGCCTCGCGGGCGCCCTCTCCGTATCTTCACTGCCGGTACGGCTTACTTCTTCAGCGTCAGACCGCCAAAGCGCTTGTTGAAGCGTGCAACCTGGCCACCCTGATCCAGCTGGCGCGTGCCGCCCGTCCAGGCCGGGTGCGACTTGGGATCGATATCCAGGGCCAGCGTGTCGCCTTCCTTGCCCCAGGTGGAGCGGGTCTGGAAGGTCGTGCCGTCGGTCATCTGGACGGTGATGAAGTGGTAGTCGGGGTGCGTATCGGCCTTCATGGGTCTGCTCCGGATATGGCCGGTTTCCGACCGGCCGTGGATGCATCAAAAATGCGAAGCGCGGCCGTTAGCCGCAAAGGTGCGAAAATGCAAGCGCTCCCACGCCTCCGCGCGTGAGGCGTGGGACGCCTGAATTCCGATCAGGCGGGCTGATCCGCGCGGCTCGCGCCTTCGCCGTCCAGGTTCTGCGCAACGAACGCCCAGTTGACGTTGTTCTTCAGCAGCGTGTCCGCATAGTTCGGGCGCGCGTTGCGATAATCGATGTAATAGGCATGCTCCCACACGTCGAAGATGAACAGCGGCGTCGCGCCGTGGGCGACCGGGCAGTCGGCGTCGTGGTACGACGTCACTTCCAGCTTGCCGTCCTTCAGGTTCAGCGCAGCCCAGCCACTGGCGAAATGGCCCACAGCCTCTGCCTTCAGCTTTTCGATCAGCGCGTCGACCGAACCAAACCCTTCGGTGATCAGATCCGCCAGCTTTCCGGTCGGTTCCTGCTTTTCGGGGGAGAGGCACTGCCAGTAGAAGCTGTGGTTCCATATCTGGCCGACCTGGTTGAACAGACCGCCCTTGGCCGTCTTGATAAGCTCTACCAGCGACTTGCCCTGCAGGCTCTCGTCGGCAGCGACCAGTTCATTGGCCTTCACCACATAGGCGTTGTGATGCTTGCCATGATGGAAATCGAAGGTCTCGACCGAAATCGCCGAACCGAAAGCGTCCTTGGCATAGGGTAGATCAGGCAGCACGAATGGCATTGGTTCCTCCTCGGGGTCACACACATGGGACGGTCAGGACAACGGACGGCCCCACCGATGGTTCACCGCGCCTAGCAAGACTTCGCCGCGATGCAACAATGGAAATCCCTCAGATCAACAACGGAAATATCCATGTGACTCGCCCGTAACAATGTCCTAATCTTACCCGTTACCGGCGGGCGGAGATCATGCCGGACAACGGGACAGGGGTAAAAAACATGGCGAAGTTCTTCGGTAATCTGCATCTTGTGCTGGCGGTGGGTTTCGTATTGGCGCTGATCGTCATGTTCGGCGTACCCGCCAACAGCCCGGTCGGCGTGCAGAGCATCTTCCGCTGGCTGCATATCTTCTTCGGCATCACCTGGATCGGGCTGCTCTATTATTTCAATTTCGTCCAGATTCCGACCATGCCGAAAATCCCGGCTGAACTGAAACCAGGCGTTTCCAAGCATATAGCGCCGGCCGCCCTGTTCTTTTTCCGTTGGGGCGCCGCCGCCACGGTCGTTACCGGGCTGATCGTCGCGTGGAATGCCGGCTATCTGCACGAAGCGCTCCTGCTGAAGCCCGGATTCGAACTGATCGGCCTCGGCATGTGGCTGGCGCTGGTGATGGCCTTCAACGTCTGGGTGTTCATCTGGCCCGCGCAAAAGAAGGCGCTGGGACTGGTCCCCGCGGAAGACGCCGTGAAGGCTGCCGCCGCAACACGCGCCATGATGTTCTCGCGCACCAACACGCTGCTGTCGATCGCGATGCTGTATTGCATGGTGAACGCCAATAACGGGTAATTCCGCCCTGCATTGCCGCGCGAAAGTTGCGGAAGTTGCGGGTCTGCATTGCTTTTCCCGAGCGGGCCGAAAAAGCCCCTCGGGCGCGCTGCCGGTGTGCTGGAAATGGCAGTTTTTCAGGGCCTTCATACACGTTCCGTATCATCGGACGTGCGCTGTAGGACAGTGAAATGGGGCGGCGAGCGTTACGGTTGCAGCGTAACGATGATACCGCTGCGACACCCACAACTTTCGTAACCCCAGTGGAAGCTGGGGTTACGGTAAGGGCCGGAGCAGTATTGACTGGCGATCTAAGCGGTCATCAGCCCATGCTTTTTGAGACAGTGTCGCAGTTGATCGTAGCTGAGGCCCAGCCCCTTCGCCGTCGCACGCTGGTTGTAGCGATAACGTTCCAGTGCAGCTTTCAGCACCGACACCTCATAGGCATCCACGGCGGCGCGCAGGTCGGAGATGTCGTCGGGCGCTGAGGCCGACATGGGAGATGGCGGCACAGCCACCGCACGCTCCATCACCGGCGCCACCTCGCCTGCGCGCGGCATCGGCTCGGGCTTCCAGGGAGAGGCGAAGGGATCGAACACAATCCGGTCGATCGGCTTGCCCGGTTCATCCCAGCGATAGACGGCGCGTTCCACCACATTGCGCAATTCGCGGACGTTGCCCGGCCAGCGATGCCCCTCCATCTCCGCCATCGCCGCCGCCGCAAAACCGGGCCATTGCGGCCAGTTGATTTCCGCAGCCATGCGCCGGCCGAAATGGTCGGCCAGCACGCGCACGTCCCCTTCCCGCGCGCGCAGCGGCGGCAGGGTGATCACTTCGAACGAGAGGCGGTCCAGCAGGTCCGCCCGGAACCGCCCTTCCTCGGCCGCCCGCGGCAGATCCTCATTGGTCGCGGCAACGATGCGGACGTCGACATTGACCGGACGCGAGGAACCGATCCGCGTCACCTCGCCATATTCTATCACGCGCAAAAGCCGTTCCTGCGCCGCCATGGACAGCGTACCCAATTCATCCAGGAACAGGGTGCCGCCATCCGCTTCCTCAAACCGCCCTGCCCTCGCCCTTGTCGCGCCGGTGAAAGCGCCCTGTTCGTGCCCGAACAGTTCCGCTTCGATCAGCGTCTCGGGCAACGCGGCGCAATTCATGACGATCAGCGCCTCGCCCCAGCGCTGACTCAGGCGATGGAGGCGCTCGGCCACCAGTTCCTTGCCCGTCCCGCGCTCGCCGATGACCAGCACCGGACGATTGAGTTCGGCCGCACGCCCCGCCTGCTCGACCGCGTCGAGAAAAGCGAACGACTGCCCCACGAACTGCGTGTTTTTCTCGACCATGCCCAACCTATGGCGAAATTTCCCAACTTATCGCAACAAGAATCTGGCACGCAGCTTTCCAAATGATGAACAACACCGCAGATTTCCGCGATTTTCGAAAGTTGGCACGGTGTCTGCAATGCTTGGGACAAGTCCGCCGCAACAGACCGGCGGAAACAGATGAAGGCCAATTCTAGGGAGTGCAGACCATGTTGGAAGCAAAGCAATTCGGCAGGACCGCAACGGTCGCCATCGCCGCGCTGATGTTCGGATCGATCACGATCCTTTCGGCGGTCGGCCCCGCACGGGCCACCGAAGCGCATGGCCTGGCAGCCGCCACGATTGAAACCCCCACGACCGTCCGCTCACTAGCGTAAGCGGTCGAAACCCCGGCCGGGGCGGGTTCAGCCCCCTCTCGCCCGCCCCGGCACCCCACAGGAGTGAAGTTAAAATGGGTATCTTTTCTCGGACCCGCGACATCATCGCCGCCAATGTTACCGACCTGCTCGACAAGGCCGAAGATCCGGCGAAGATGATCCGCATGATCATCCTCGAAATGGAGGAGACGCTGGTCGAGGTCCGCGCGTCCGCTGCCCGCACCATCGCCGATCAGAAGGAAATGCGCCGGCACATCGCCAAGCTCGAATCGCTGCAGGAAAGCTGGACCGAGAAGGCGCAACTGGCCCTGTCGAAGGATCGCGAGGATCTGGCCAAGGCCGCGCTGGTGGAAAAGCAGAAGGCGGCCGACATGGCCGAGCATCTGGGCCACGAGATCAGCGTGCTGGACGAAGCACTCGCCGCGTCGGAAACCGACATCGCCAAGCTGCAGGCGAAGCTGCGCGAAGCCCGCGCCCGCCAGAACAGCCTGACGACCCGCCTGGAAAGCGCCCACAACCGCCTGCGCGTGCGCGAAGCCTATGCCGGCGAGAAAGTGAACGACGCCTTTGCCCGCTTCGACATGCTGGAGCGCCGCGTAGACATGGCCGAGGGCCGCGCCGACGCGATGGGCCTGGGCGCCCAGCCCAAGACGCTGGAGGAAGAGATTGCCGAACTGCGCTCGACCGAGAAGGTCGACGCCGAACTGGCCGCGCTCAAGGCCTCCATGAACAAGGGAGCGTAAGACGATGATGGAAGACGTGCTGCTACCCGTCGTCATATGCGGCATGCTGTTCATCGGCATGCCGTGGCTGATCTTCCACTATGTCACCAAGTGGAAGCAGGCACCCAAGATCACCGACGAGGACGAACGGTTGCTGGATGAACTCCACATCCTCGCCCGCCGGCTGGAGGAGCGCCTCAACACCGTCGAGCGCATCGTCGCCGCCGACAATCCCGATTTCCGTCCGTCCCGCTCCAGCGCGGACGACGACTACAGCTTCGACCGGAGAAACTGAGATGAACCCGCGCCGCACCAAATTCTATCTCGATCCACAGAACGGCAAGTGGAAGGGCGTCTGCGCCGGCATCGCCGACTATACCGGGATCGACGTCGTCTGGATCCGCATCGCCGCCGTGCTGGTGACGCTGATGGGCGCCTTCCCCTGGACCCTCATCGCCTATTTCCTGGCGGTATGGATGGCGGACAACAAGCCTTACGGGCTCTATGCCGACCAGGACGACCAGAAGTTCTGGCAGGGCGTGCGCTCCAACCCGGCGCGCTCCACCCGCGACGTCCGCTCCAAGTTCCGCGACATCGACCGCCGCCTGGCCGACATCGAACTCTACTACACCAGCCGCAACACGCGCCTGGCCGACGAGATCGACAGCCTGCGCTGATCCCATCAATCGAACAGGGGAGTATGTCAGATGAGTTTCGCTGGTCCGACCTTCGTGATCGCCATCATCGCGATCTCCACGCTGGGATGGATGTTCACCACCTGGGTCCGCGCCCGCCACGGCTATCCGGTCGAGAATGAGTGGAGCGGCACCGTTGGTCGAACCGATCCCGACGCTGGTCGAAAAATCGACCTGCTGACCCAGGAAAACGAAATGCTGGTTGGCCGCATTAGCCGCCTGGAGGAGCGCATCGCCGTGCTGGAGAGGATCGCCACCGATCCCGCCAGCCGTACCGCCCGCGCCATCGAGGAACTGCGCTGAAGCGCCGAGCAAGGGAGCCGTAACGTGTTCGACAATCCATTTTCGATGGTCGTCGCCATCGTCGCCATCGTCATGATCGCAAAGGTGATGTCCGCCAGATATCGCAACGAGCGCATCGCCGCAGACAACGGCCAGCGCCCGGACCCGGAAGCTGTCCGGCTGCGCGAGGAAGTGAAAGCGCTGAAGGACAGGGTCGCCGTGCTGGAACGGCTGGCGACCGACAGCACCACGGCGCTCGACCGCGAATTCGAGAAACTGAAGAACCGCGACTGACTGACGCGCGGTTCGCCATTCAAGGGACAGGCATGATGCAGGACCCGATCTTCTATCTGACGATGGCCGCGGCCGGCCTTGCCGCCGTCGCCATCCTGACCGTGGCGGCGCTACGCGGCTGGAACGGCTGGCTAGACTTCAAGCGGGCCGAACTTGGCCATCGCTCGGACGAGACCTCTCCGCCCTCCACCGCGACCCGAATCGAAGTGGCCGACCTCAAGGAGCGCATCCGCAAGCTGGAGGCGATCGCCGCCGGCGTGGATCTTTGAAGATCAGGCGGCGGGGGGTTTCTCCCGCCGCCATATCCCTCTAGGGGGCTCGCATGACCGAGGCCTCTACCCTGACCGACATTCAGGACGAATATGAATTTCTCGACGCGGACGATCGCTATCGTCTGCTGATCGATCTGGGCAAGGCGCTGGAGCCGATGCCTGACCCGCTCAAGACCGACGCAACGCTGGTGCGCGGATGTTCGGCCGCCGTGTGGGTCTATCCCACGCAGCGCGAGGACGGCGCACTGCATTTCCTGGCGGACAGCAACGCCGCCATTACCAAGGGCATCATCGCCCTGGTGCTGCTGACCGTTCAGGATCAGGCACCTGCCGCGATCACCGCGACGGATATAGAAGCGGCGCTCGCACCGTTCGACCTGCGCAATCAGCTCAGCTCCAATCGCACACAGGGCATTCCGAACATGATTGCGCTGATCCGCGAGACCGCTGCGCGCTACGCCTGATGGCGTTGCCTTTTTTGCAATGCATATGTGCATTTTCCGCGTTTGCATTAAACCGTGCTGCGGCGCACAAATTTCCTTGCCTTTCAGGCATCCTCTCCTGAACTCGATAGGCCGCTCTTCGTGAGCGGCCTTTTTTTATCCAGAAACACGGGTGCCGTAGCGGAAACCAAGGCACCGCGCTGCCGCCACGACTCCATTTCGATTCGGGATCGTCAGCCTTCGATCAGGTCCAGATAGGCAACCACGTCGTTGTCGGTTGCGATGAACAGGCCCGCCTGAACATCGTCGGACTGCAGCGCCGCCATCGCCATGGCTTCGGCGAAGGGTCCATACATCAGCGTCGTGGCCGCGCCGCCGCCATCAGCATCGCTCAGATGATAAAGGCGCACTGTCACGCCGTCGGACGTCGATCGCATCAGCCGATTCCCGTCAGGCCAAGTTCTGTAGCCACAACATCCATGTCGGCGCCGGGACGCACCAACAGCCACTCGCGACTGTCCGCACCATTCACCACCGTCATCGCCCCTTTGGGGCAGATGCCGAGGCATCCGACCTCGACTACGCCGGCCGCGGCCTTCCGCCCCTTCTTAAGCTTCAGATGTGCCCGCAAAGCCTTGGCAAGCCGCTCGTCGCCCTTGGGGCCAAAACCGCCATCGACCTTTTTAGAGCATTTCCGACAGACAAGAATCGCCGCGCTCCAGTTCGACGCCACACGGCTCTTCACCGCGCGCCGCCCTCCGGCTTCCACGTCTTGCGCTCCTCGGCAGTGCGAAGAACATCGAACGCTGCCTGGATCGCCTGAAATCGCGCGGCTGCATCGGGATCACCGGGGGCCACGTCGGGATGGCATGCCTTGGCGAGACGCCGCCAGCTCTTCTTCACCGTTTCGAAATCGGCGTCGGCCTCCAGTTCGAGCACGGACAGCGCGCGCATTTCATCGCGCGACCGCGTTCCGTCGCCCGGCCCGCCCCAGCCATAATAGCTGCTTGCCTGATAGGCGCCGGCATCGCGCGCCTCGCCGCGCATCCGCTCCTCGCGTTCTTCGGCTTCCAGCCCCTGGAAATAGTCCCAGTTACGGTTGTACTCGGCTGCGTGGTCGGCGCAGAAGTGCCAGCGTTCGCGGCTGTTGGGGGATTTCGGCGCCGGGCAATTGCCCGGCAGGTCGCATCCCTGCCGATCGCAGGTGCGCACCTGCTGCGCCTCCCGCGAGGAACCATAACCGCGCCAGCGCGGAAATCCCCAGTCGTTCGATCGTCCCGCGCGCGTCATCTGACCCCATGTAGCGGCTGGTCATGGCCAAAGAAAGACGTGCGGCGGTGCGAACACCCCGACACGGATGAAAATGCCAGAGGGCCTGTAAGCCGGGTTCTGTCCACCGCATCGCTGCGGATGGGCGACCATTCCTCTAGGACCAGGGTTGCCCATGGCCTCAAGCAACCAACCCGGGCGGTCTCGGCCGAAACAAGCCTAGCAGGTCGCCCTGCGCGCCGCCCCTATTCGGTCTTGCTCCCGGTGGGGTTTACCGTGCCGCCGCCCGTTGCCGGGGGCGCGGTGCGCTCTTACCGCACCCTTTCACCTTCGCTGGGCCAAAGCCTTAGCGACCTGCTCTCTGTTGCACTGTCCCTTGGATCACTCCAGCCGGCCATTAGCCGGCACCGTCATTTCGTGGAGCCCGGACTTTCCTCGCCGTGGAAGTTACCCGCCACGCCGCGGCCGCCCGGCCCTCTGGCAACGCCGCCTATAGCGATGACGAATGTATCCGTCACCCCCAACGGCGTTAGTCGTCGCCCCTTGGCTTTGGCAGCAGCAGCGCAAGCAGTATCGCCCGGCACTCGCCATCGATCACGCCGTCGATCATTTCCGGCCGAAAGCGGCGCTGAAAGGCAACGACAGCAGCCTCCGGTTCGGCAATGTCATAACCAAAGCGCTCCAAAGCCAGCATGAAACCGCCATCGGTCCAGTGCGGGTCCATCAGGTTGCGCGTAGGCCGTGGCAGCGCGAGGCGCAGCCGCGCCAGTTGCCCCCACGGGAATAATTCGCCGGGATCCTGCTTGCGCGCCGGCGCGATATCGCTGTGGCCGACGATGTTGCCGCGTGTGATCCTGTGTCGCTGGACGATGTCGTGGATCAGCGGAATCAGCGCGCTCATCTGGGTTTCGGGAAAGGGGCGATAGCCCCATTCATGCCCCGGATTGACAATCTCAATGCCGATGCTGGCGGAATTCACATCGCTTATGCCGCGCCACCAGGATTTGCCGGCATGCCAGGCGCGCTTGTCCTCTTCGACCATGCGCACGACCTGGCCGTCCTCCGTCACCACATAATGCGCGGACACCCGCGATTCGGGGTTGGCCAGCCAGTTGATGGCGCTCGCCGCATCCGGCATGCCGGTATAGTGCAGCACCAGCATCGACACGGGCAGCGACCGGTCGTCAAAATTGGGTGAGGGCGTTTCGATCATCGCATCGTCCCCTGGCGGGGAAGTGCCACGCGCATCAGGCCAGTGTTGCAATCCGAAATCACGGCCAAAGCATGGCTGAGCATGCCGCGTCGATCAAGCGCCTTTCGGCATGATGTCAGCGGACCGCCGCCACTGCGCCTGTCGCCTTGTCAGGGCGGTGAACGTAGCTGCCGCGAAATTCGCGGTTGGCTACGAAGTCGTCCGTCTGTCCGATCACCGTCTCCCCGGCGCCCAACAGAAGATGGCCTTCGGGCCTGCACCGGCTTGCAAGGTGTGCAAACACGCGCTGCCGCATCGGCGGAGAGAAATAGAGCTGCACGTTTCGGCACAGCACGAGATCGTACAGCCCGGTCGGCGCCCTGGGATCGAGGATGTTATCGACGCGGAAATCGATCATGTTCCGCAGTTCCTCGGCCGCTTTCCAATCGTCACCGTTCGGCTCGAACCAGCGCAGCAGGTCCGTTATGGGCAAACCGCGCTGCACGTCGATCTGAGAGAACATGCCCGCCTGCGCACGTGCAATTGCAGAGGTGGAAATGTCCGTAGCCAGTATCTGGATGCGCCAGCCATGCCACAGTTCGGGCTGCTTGCGGATCAGCATGGCGATCGAAAAGGCTTCCTGCCCGGTCGAACAGCCCGCGCACCAGATGCGCAAACTCTTTTCCGTGTTCGTACGCGCAATATGCGGCAGCAGGTCGCGACCCAGCATGTCAAAAGTGTGCAGATCGCGGAAGAAGCTGCTCTCGTTATTCAACAGCGCATTGACGACGCCTTCCACCAGCACGGGGTCGCTGGTCGAAAGCAGCAACGACACCAGCGCCTCCAGACTGTCGAGCGATTCTGATCGCAGCAGTGGCTTCAACGCCGTCTCGATGCGCCAGATGCGATTCTCAGACAGTATCTGACCCGTCCGCGCCTCGAGCAGGCCCGCTAGCACACGCATCGCCCCGCTCATTGCGGTGCCGCCGGAACTTCCGCCGCTCACGCCTCGACTCCTGCATGGCTTGCGATGAAGTCCATAATCTCTCCCGGCGGCAAAAGGGCGCTCGCAAGGCCGGCGCGGGCCACGGAGCCCGGCATCCCCCAAACGGTGCTTGTGGTCTGGTCCTGTGCGATCACCCAGCCGCCCACATCCACGACATCATGTGCGCCGGTGGCGCCATCGCGCCCCATGCCCGTCAGCACGATCGCACAGCAACCGGGGCCGTAAAGCCGCGCCATGGCCGAAAACATCGGGTCCACCGCGGGCATCGGGCCGGATGGTGCACGATCGGCGGAGATCGACACGATGACGTCACCACCCCGCGACTGGCGCAATTCCAGATTGCCCTCGCCAGGCGCGATATACACATTATCCGGCTGGATGTGCTGACCCGGCCGGGCGATCGATACAGGTAGCGACGTCATTCGCGCCAGTTGCTCGGCAAAATAGGGAATGAAGCTGCGCGGCAGATGCTGGGTGACAAGCACGGGTACACCCGGCGCGCGCCGCATGCCGGCGAAAAGCTGCGCCAGCGCGTGAATGCCACCGGTCGACGCGCCAATCGCCAGACAGGTCAATGCGGTCATCGGCGCGGGGCGCAACGTTACGCCTGCTTCCGCCTGACGTACCGATGGCGCGGAAACATTCAGCCGGCCGAGGCGCTGCAACAGCGCGGAGGAAAACTGATCGCCGAAGCTGCCCGCAACCGGCTTGGAAATAATGTCGCTCGCGCCGAGAGCCAGCGCTTCGACGGAGGCTGCACTGCCCTCTTCGCAATTGGCAGACAGGATGACGACACGCGCGCCCTTGCTCGCCTCAAGGATGGCGGGCAGCGCGACCAGACCGCTCTGCCCCGGCATCTCTACATCCAGCAGCACAAGGTCGACGTCGTGCTGCGCCAGCAGGGCGAGCGCCTGTTCGGCATTGCTGGTCTTGTGGACCACGGAGAAATCGGCGTGCGCAACCAGGATGCGTTCCAGCACCGTACGCACCACCACCGAATCATCGACGATCAGCGTACGCGTAGGCGCTGCTTTCACGTCGTTGGCGATGGCGGCAGAGGCAGAGCCAGGCATCGAGTTGACTTTCGCGAGACTATTGAATGGGTGACGCATGCGCCGCCCGGCACATTCAGATGACGCCGACGATCTGCAGCTTGGTCTCCAGCGTGTCCCGATCGAAGGGCTTCATGACATATTCGTCGGCGCCTGCCTCAACCGCCGCGCGGATGTGGCCGATGCCGTTCTCGGTCGTGCAGAAGATGACCTTGGGCCGATTGGCGACTTTCGAGTCCGGCAGTGCCTGAAGAAACTCCATGCCGCTCATTACCGGCATGTTCCAGTCGAGCAGAACGACGTCCGGCGCCTGTTCCTCGCATGCTTCCAGCGCTTCGCGGCCGTCGCACGCTTCGGACACGGTGATGTCGAGGGATTCCAGGATATGCCGCGCGACCTTGCGGATGACCTTCGAGTCGTCGACGACCAGACAATTCTTCATGGATGCCCTCTTGGTTTGGCTACATCCCTGTGGCTACAGGAGAAAGCTGAGGGATTCGTAAACACGTCAGGCTGCGACAGGCAGCTGGCGCGGTTCGATGAAGGCGCCCAGCGTCACCAATATGCTCGGTCCTTCGCCATCCTCCACGATGCCACGGGCATAGGCCGCCCAGCAGGGGTCCAGCTGGCCGCGCAGCGGCAGCTCGCCGTCTGGAGTGGTGCAGATGTCACTGACGGAATCGACCATGAAACCATAGCTGTGGCCTGCGATATCCGCCACGATCGCCAGCCTGCCGGTCTCCGCAGGCGTCACGCGCCCTTCGATCAGTGCCGCCACATCGATCACCGTCAACACGCGACTGCGCAGCGCAGACAAGCCCGCAATATGCAGCGGCATGGCCGGCACGGGCGCTATGTCGGCCAGCTTGACCACAGCCTCGATCTCGTTGGAACGCACCGCGACGCGCGTGCCGGCGATACGAGCGAAGAGGTAGAGTTGCTCGATCATGCCGCTTCTCCCCGGCTGGCCACTTCGATCGCCGCCATCAGGCCATCACGGTCATAGCGATATATCGATGTATCGCGCGGGTTGGCCGCGCGCGGCGTGCTGCGAAGCTGGATCACGGGCTTGCCCTGCGGCAGCGCCTGCGGATCGACCGCACCGGTGCACAGCAGGATATCGCCCGGCTGCGACGCCATGTCGTCCGTCCCCAGCGCAACGGAATAGCCGGCCTGCCGAAGCAGAGGCGCCAGTATTTCCTGCGCCCAGATGTCGTTCGGGTCGGCCACAACGCAACGTGTAGGCCGCTCCTCCGTAATGTCGTCGACCGGCATGGACGCAAACAGGGCGAACGGATCGAGCACTTCCAGATGCGCGCCGTCGATCACGACGACGCCGGCCAGCACCCCGCGCGTCAGCAGCATGTCGGGTTCGGTCGGCATCTCGACAATGTCGAGTACCGACGCCACCGGGTAACAGATCTCCCGTTCGCCATCGCGCAGCCGCAAAGCCGTGACCATGGTCCCGTCGAATGTACCGCAATCCTTCGCCACCGGTAGCAGGCGGCCGTCGAGCCGCACAAACGCCTTGCCCGCCGCACGGCCGAAAAGCGACGCATCGATGTCCTCTACACGCTCGATCAACGCCAGCTTCAGCAGCCGTTCCTCACCGGTCAGTTCCAGGAAACGCAGGGCGCTTACTTGGTCGACCCGCTCGGCCGCGGCTTCCTCTTCGGCGCGGCGCTGGACGCCGTCATCCGTCAGGCTCGGCAGATTGCAGGCGCTGGCAAGGCCACCCGCATCGAGCAGGAGCATGGGCTGGCCGTTATCGGGCAGGGTCATGCCCGCATAAACGCCTGCCGCCATGATGAGCGGCGACGCGGGGCGAATGACCAGCTCTTCGTGATTCTCCACGGCTTCTACGCCCATCGCGTAGGGGATGCCGCTGGAAGAACGCACGACCATGACGGTCCGTGGCCCTTCCTGCGCCTGCCGCGGCAACCGCAGCACGTCCTCCAGATCGATCATCGAATGCCGAACATTGCGGATCGTGGCGATCGCCGCGCCACCGATGGTGACGAGCGACATCATCTCATTGGTTTCGTGAAGTATCTCCACGATCGCAGCGCGCGGAATGGCGAAATGCTGTCCCCCTGCGCGAATGATAAGGCCCGGAATGATCGTCAGCGTCAGCGGCACGCGCAGGGTTATGCGCAATCCCCGCCCCAGGTCGTTCTCCAGTGCGATCACGCCGCCGATCCGCTCGACATTGGCCCGGACCACGTCCATGCCCACGCCACGCCCCGAAATGGCCGTGACCTTGTCGGCCGTCGATATGCCCGGCTGGAAAACCAGGTCCAGCTTTTCGCCGTCGGTCATGCGCGCGACAACGTCGGCGGTCAGGCGCCCCGACGTCATGGCCTTCGACACCAGCCGGCTTACATCGATACCGCGGCCGTCGTCGACGATCTCGATGACGATCTGGTTACCCGACTGGCGCGCCGAAACGCGCAGGTTGCCAGTCTCGGGCTTGCCCGCCTTGCGCCGCTCGTCCGGCGCCTCGATGCCGTGATCGATGGCATTGCGGACGATGTGGGTGAGCGGATCGACCACCATCTCCACCATCTCGCGGTCCATTTCGACATCGCCGCCGTCCAGCGTCAGTTCGATGCGCTTGCCAAGGTCGCGGGCGATGTCGCGCACCATGCGCGGAATGGCGGCGAACAGCCGGTCGACACGCTGCATGCGCGTTTTCGATATGGCGTCGCGCATATCGGCGACACAGGTCGAAAGCCGCTCGAACGCACCCTCTAGCTCGGGATCGTTCGCGCGCTCGCGCAGCTTGCGGGAAAGTTCGTTGCGCGCGAGCACCATGTCTGACACGCCGTTCATCAACTGGTCGATCAGGGTGAGCGGCAGGCGGATCGACCGGATGGTGGCCGACTGCCCCTCACGCGGCGCGGCTACGGCCGGCGCGGCGACATCGGCCACCTCTGCCTTTGCTTCGCGCTTCTTGAGACCCTGGATCAGATAATCGTCATTCTCGTTGGGCAGCGACGCGCCCGACGACACAGCCTCGGCCAGTTCCCCGATCCGGTCCATGACGGCCAGCACCGCGCTCACCGTGTGCGGATCGGCCGTGCGGCTGCCCGTACGCACTTCGGACAACACGTCCTCCGCCGCGTGGCTCAGCTTCTCGAAACGGGGAAGGTTCAGGAAGCCACAGCTACCCTTAACCGTATGGAAAAAGCGGAATATGGAATCCAGGCGCACTTGATCGGAGGGGTCAGCCTCCCAGGCGACCACTTCGCTCGCCAAAGCCTCCAGGTTTTCCAGTGTCTCCTGGATGAAATCCGCCAGCAAGTCGTCCATGTGCCTCGCCCGATGCGCGCCAATTTGGACCGCTTCATCGAACGTGCGTGGTTAAAATGGCGTTAAACCGCGGAAAATTCAGACAGGCAGGTGCGCACCCAGCAACAGCGCGGGTTCCTCCGGCTCGGACATCATGATGTCCCCGCCCACTTCCCCGACCAGCGTGCGCGTCATCCACGCTGCGGATGTCCGCGCCGAAACAGCGTCTGCGGCAAGCTTGCCCGTGAGAGCCGCGCGCAGTTCCGGGTCCAGCACGATGCGCGCGCCCTCTGCGCGGATAACGATTTCGACCCCGTTCGCGCCCTGCTCCGCACCTACATCCAGACGGCCGCCCCGCACGAGCGCTTCGCCGCCGATCAGCGCGAGGTTCAGCAATATCTTCGCTGCCCGCTTGTCGAGTTGTTCGTCCGTCACCATCCAGCCGATGGTCACACGGCCCGTCGCGGCGAACATGCCTTCTATGGCGGCACGCGCTTCGGTGCTCGGCACCTGATCGCCAAAGCCACCGGCAGAACCAAAGGCCAGGCGAAAGAATTTCAGCTTGTTGGCGGACGTCCGCGCACTGTCGCCCAGCAGTTCCAGACAGCGGCGGCGCATTTCAGGGTCCGTCTCGTCGGCGAGCAGTTCAAGCCCGTTATTGAGCGCACCGACAGGGCTCAACAGATCGTGGCAGAGCCGCGAACAAAGCAGTGCCGCAAATTCCATGCTTCGATCGGTCATGCCGCGGTCGCTTCCACTCCCCACTGTCCCAGTATGGGCCAAGAAGGCTGCCTATTGCCTCTTCTGGCGACCGATGCAACCCTTGGGCCGTTCAGTCATCCGCCATCAGGTCGATCGCGCAGGGCGAAAACCGGCCGTGCAGCCCTGCCGCGCCCGCCACCCATGCGGTCGCTTCGCCATTCCCGATAATCAGCCAGACGGCGCCGTCGGCATGGGCCGAAGCTGCGTCCATGGCCGAGGGCTGTGCGACGCCCAAAGGATGGGAATGATAATGGCCCAGCACCGCCGGACCGCCCCCCCGGCTGGCGCGGTGCGCTGCAATCAGCGCGGCCGGATCGATCTCGAACCAGCATGCCGGATCCGCTGCCACATTATGTGTCGGCATCACCATCTCGACCACATTACCGCGCCCAAGCAACAGCCCACATATTTCCGTGCTTTCGGCCGCCGCCCGCGCCATCAGTTCCGTCAGCGCCTTCCTTGAAATCCGGATCATCATTCCTACATGATTAACAATGGTCGCGGGGGTTTCCATCATTGAAGCGCGAATAGATACGGCGAGCGCCGGAATGCGCCTGGACCGTGCCCTCGCACAGCTTGTTCCCGACCTGTCACGCGAGCGCCTGAAGGCCCTGATCCTCGAAAGCCAGGTCGAAATTGGCGGCCGTCCGGTGACGGACCCGTCGCTGAAAGTCGTCGCCGGGCAGGATTTTGCGATCACACTACCGCCACCAGTCGAGGCGGAGGCGATCCCGCAGGACATTCCTCTGGTTGTCATCCACGAGGATGATGACCTGATCGTCATCGACAAGCCGGCCGGGATGGTTGTCCACCCCGCAGCCGGCAATCCGGACGGCACGCTGGTCAACGCCCTGCTGCATCACTGCGCGGGCCGGCTGAGCGGCATCGGCGGCGTCGCCCGGCCGGGCATCGTCCACCGCATCGACAAGGACACATCCGGTTTGCTTGTCGTCGCCAAGACGGACAAGGCGCACGAGGGCCTAGCGCGGCAGTTCAAGGATCATTCGATCGAGCGCCGCTATGCCGCGATCGTGAACGGCCACCCCGCTCCCCCCGCCGGCACGGTCGACACATGGATCGGCCGATCCGACGCTGATCGAAAGAAGATGGCGGTTCATCGGGAAGGACGCGGCAAACATGCCGTCACCCATTATCGCACGGTGGAGCCGCTGCGCGGCGCGGCCCATGTGGAATGTCGGCTGGAAACCGGCCGAACCCATCAGGTCCGCGTGCACATGGCCCATATCGGACACCCCTTGATCGGCGACCCGGTCTACGGTAAACGCCAGAAAGGTTTCAAATCGATACTGGAAACACTGGGTTTCGAAAGGCAGGCATTGCACGCGCGTACGCTGGGGTTCATACATCCCGTAACAAGCCACGCTATGAGCTTTGAAAGCCCAATTCCTGCGGACATGCAGGAACTGTTAAGCCAGCTCCACGTATAGATGTTCATTAAGTTTGCCGCGGCGCAGCGATGCCTCTTCTGGGTCCAGCCCGGCATGAAAAGGGAAGGAATGCGACATGGCTAAGAGCAATGTCCCCGCGGTCCCCGCGCTCGGCAGTGATGCGAGCCTGAACCGTTATCTTTCGGAAATCCGCAAGTTTCCGATCCTCACGCCCGAGCAGGAATATATGCTCGCCAAGCGCTATGAGGAGCATCAGGATCCCGACGCGGCCGCGCAGCTTGTGACCTCGCATCTGCGCCTCGTGGCGAAGATCGCGATGGGCTATCGCGGCTATGGGCTGCCGGTCAGCGAGCTCATCAGCGAAGGCAATATCGGCCTGATGCAGGGTGTTAAGAAGTTCGAGGCCGATCGCGGCTTCCGCCTGGCGACCTACGCCATGTGGTGGATCCGCGCGTCGATCCAGGAATTCATCCTCCGCAGCTGGTCGCTCGTTAAAATGGGTACCACCGCCGCGCAAAAGAAGCTGTTCTTCAACCTGCGCCGGATGAAGAACAATATCGAAGCGTTCGAGGACGGCGACCTGCATCCCGACGACGTCAAGAAGATCGCCACCGACCTCGGCGTGTCCGAAGAGGATGTGATCTCCATGAACCGTCGCATGGCGATGGGTGGCGACACGTCGCTCAACGTGCCGATGCGCGAAGATGGTGAAGGTCAGTGGCAGGACTGGCTGGCGGATACCGATCCGCTGCAGGACGAGCGCGTGGGCGAGGCCCAGGAAAAGGCCCTGCGCCACGAGATGCTGACCGAGGCTATGCGCGACCTCAACGATCGCGAGAAGCATATCCTTGCCGAGCGCCGCCTGGCCGATGAACCCAAGACGCTCGAGGAACTGAGCCAGGTCTATGGCGTGTCGCGTGAACGTGTCCGCCAGATCGAGGTGCGTGCCTTTGAAAAGCTGCAGAAGGCGATGATGCGCATCGCCGGAGACCAGCTGACCAAGATTGCACGGCTCGCTGCGGCGTAAGCCAGCCCTCCGCCAACGAAAATGATAAGCCCCGGACGATGTTCCGGGGCTTTTTCTTTGAGTTAACAAACCCACCCGGAGATTTGGGCATCCTGATTTGAGATGCCCCGATCTATCCTTGCGATGCGGCCAGCGCGTCCCGCGCAGCCGCCATGATCTCGTCTGACAGGGCCTCATCCTTGACCGCCCGTGCAAGCACCATGGCGCCAACCAGTTGCGACAGGCGTGCCAGCGCCGCACTGCGATTCACGCCCGCTCCTTCCAGAACGTCCGTCAGCCCTTCCATGCCCGCGCGATAGGCACCGGCAAGCGCACCGCCCTTGCGTGCGGCGTCTGCGCCCAGGCCAATCAGCGCACAACCCCGCTCCGGTGCGTCGCGATTGCGGGCGCTCAGATAATTCTCGGCGATCGCGCCCAGCGCATTACTACCTGCGGTCGACGCTATTCCACGCCACTTGGCGGCGCTCCGCTCCAGCGAACGCGCGCACGCTTCCGCCGCCAGCACGTCCTTCGACCCGAACTGCTTGTAGAATCCACCGTGCGTCAGGCCGCCTTCGGCCATGATTTCGGCAATCCCCGCGCCATCCACGCCCTGCGCACGAAACAGCCGCGACGCGGCATCGACCACGGCTTCGCGATTGCGTGCTGCCTGCTCCCGGCTCACCTTCATGCCACTGCGCTCCGATTGGCCTCTTGCCTTTATATATGATATATATCATCTAATCGCAATCGACGCTTTGTCCCAGGGGATCCGGATGCTCTCCACCGCACTTGCTGCGCGCCTCTCGGCGCGCAAAGTCCATTATGGCTGGGCCGTCGTCGGCGCGACCTTCCTGACCATGCTGGTGGGCGCGGGCGCTGTCGGCGCACCCGGCGTATTCCTGTTGCCGCTGGAACATGAATTCGGCTGGGCGACATCTGAAATCTCTGCGGCGCTTGCCGTGCGCTTCATTCTGTTCGGGTTGATGGGCCCCTTTGCCGCCGCACTCATGAACCGTTTCGGTGTGCGCCGCATGATGCTCATCTCCCTCTCGATCGTGGTCGGCGGACTGCTGCTGTCGCCATAGGGTG
>Ga0209066_10002936_pt1 | contig 19994 bp, 21 predicted proteins | sample All_14_2_FD_187198 | JGI IMG/M metagenome (GOLD analysis project Ga0209066, IMG submission 187198) | Freshwater microbial communities in response to fracking from Pennsylvania, USA - Allegheny Zone_MetaG_DW_15 (SPAdes) (version 2) ... | reverse complement strand
CGACCCGGTGAACAACCACTATGCCGAGGCGAGCGGCGACCGCGCCCAGTTCGGCTGGCCGCTCGACGAGGAGATCGAGCGTCTGCGCCTGGCCTTCGTCGGCGAAGGCGACGCGAAGAAGCAGTTCGAGATCGCCGAGCAGGTCCAGAAGCGCATCCTGGACGGCGGCGTCACCGTGCCGCTCGGCCAGTTCCTGCAGCCCATGGCCCGGCGCAAGGGCGTGACGGGCAACATCGAATCGCCCGTCACCGTGTTCTGGAACGTCGAGAAGAAGTAGCTTCTCCGTCATCTCGACCGGAGCGCGCAGCGCGAAGTGGAGAGATCTTCTCTCCACGATTTGCCGGCTTTTGGTGGAGCGAAGGTCTCTCCACTTCGCGCCTTCGGCGCTTCGGTCGAGACGACGGCATTTTTTTCTGCGGAGTGAGTTACCGGTCCGGCAGGGGGATGAACTCGGGATCCCCCGCCACCATGGCGAAGCGCTTCTCGCGCCAGTCTTCCTTGGCCTTCTCGATGCGCTCCTTGCTCGAGGAGACGAAATTCCACCAGATGTGGCGCGGGCCATCGATCGGCGCGCCGCCCAGAAGCATCGCCTTGGCGCCCTCCGGTCCGGCCAGCATCTCGACCGTCTGGCCGGGCGCCAGCACCGCCAGGTCCCCCACGCCGAACTGGCTCTCGCCAACCACGATCATCCCTTCGGCGATATAGATCGCGCGCTCCTCATGGTCGGGCGTGACGGGCAGCGCGGCGCCGGCGGCCATCTCAACCCCGACATAGAAGATCGGCGAGAAGTGGGTCGTGGGCGCCGTGCGACCGGCATAGGTGCCGACGATCAGACGCAGCGCCGCGCCGCCCTCGGTCCAGGCCGGTAGCCGGGCGGCCTCGACATGCTCGAAGGCCGGCGCGGTTTCCTCATGCGTCTTGGGGAGCGCCACCCAGGTCTGGACACCGTGCATGCGGAAGCCGGTCGCCCGCATTTCGGGCTCGGTGCGCTCGCTGTGGACGATGCCACTGCCCGCCGTCATCCAGTTGACGTCGCCCGGCCGGATCGCCTGCGAATAGCCCAGGCTGTCGCGATGATAGATCCCGCCGTCGAACAGGTAGGTCACCGTGGCGAGGCCGATATGCGGATGCGGACGGACTTCCATGCCGCCGCCCGGCGGCACGTCCATCGGCCCGAAATGGTCGAGGAAGATGAACGGGCCCACGGTGCGCCGCTTGACGCTCGGGAGCACACGACGGACCGCAAAGCCGGCTCCAAGGTCGTGAGCCCGCCCCTGGATCAGAAGCTCGATCGGATCGGCCATCTCATACTCCTCTCACGCCGGTGCTGCTGGCGTCGCGTCCTGCAGATGCTCTGCTCGGTCATGCCGGTTAGGCGGAAGGGTCGTGCGGGTCAATCCCCGCACCTTCGAACCGTGAGGGCTGACGCGGCTCGCCAGCTGTTTGCGCTCGGCTGGTGCTTGTTGCATCGCAACAAGAATCCCCGGCCTTTTCCTGTGACCTTTGACGACCTGGATCGTCGGCGATTCCGAAAAGATCGCATTTTCAACATGTTAGCTGCTTTTCACGGGTGTTGCATTTTTGCAACTTTCTATGGACTTGTGGATACTCCGTGGCCAAAGTGCCGGCCAAGCGGGGCACGCAGGGGGCATCGACCGGGGGAGTCGGTGGATCGTCAGTAGCCCCAACCGTCAATTAGTAGCGTTCAATGGAACGGGAGCGGCCTCACGATGACGTCCAATATGACGCGTCTCCAACGCGCCTATAGCTGGCGAACCATCCGCAGCCTCACGGCAGCGACCTTTGCAGTCTCCTCTCTCTTCTGCGCCGCGGGCGCCATGGCCCAGGTGAAGGCCCCTCCCAAGAGCCAGCTCAAGAAGCCCATGGCCCGTTCGGCCCCGGCCCCCGTCCCCAGCGAAGACGTCCAGGCCTTCTCCATCGCGGCCGAGAGCTCGGTCGCGCAGCAGCTCATCCTCCTGCAGGTTGATCCCAACGATGCACAGGCGGCCGCCGACGCCGTCGGCAAGGCGCTGAGCCAGCCCGAGGTCAAGGCCGCCAGTTCCGGCCGTGCCGTGCTCGCGCCGCAGGGCGCCGGCCAGCCCAAGCGCCTCGTGTCGCTGCAGCTCTATTCGAACAAGTCGCTCGCGGTCGACCTCTCGCGGGGCGCCGACGGCTCGTTCGGCTTCAAGCTCGCGCCGGGCGCCACCGAGGATGATGACGAGCGCGTCTCGAGCCTGCCGGGCTCCGCCCCGCCGACCGTCGGACCGAGTGCCCGCGCCGTCGTGCCGGATTCGGTGAAGACGGTGAAGACCAGCAGCGCCACCCTCGCCAGCGCCCTGGCTCCGACCGGCGCCAATCCGGCGGCGCTGAAGGAGCTGACCCAGGCGCTTGCCGGCTTCGCACCGGCCGCCGCACGAATCGACGTCGTCCAGGGCCGGACGGTCGACGGCACGCCCCGCGTCCTCGTCGCCAGCGTGGCCGACGGCGCCGCGCGGCAGTCCTTCTGGTGGTTCGCGCCCCAGAACCAGCCCGAGGGCTGGTTCGACGACCAGGGACGCCGGCTCGGCGGCACCGCGCTCGGGAATCCGCGGCCGGAGGCGCGCCAGTCCTCCCCGTTCGGCACGCGGCGCTACTACGGCCGCAAGAGCGGCGGCGGCTTCCACAACGGCATCGACTTCGAAGGCAAGACCGGCGATCCGATCTACGCCGCCGCCGACGGCGTCATCAATCACCAGGGCTGGTACTTCAACTATGGCCGCACCGTGAAGGTGAGCCACGCCGACTCCTTCGAGACGCTCTATGCGCACATGTCGCGTTTCGCGGATGGCATGGGTCCCGGCACCCGCGTCCGCAAGGGCGACCTGATCGGCTATGTCGGCTCGACCGGCCGCTCCACCGGGGCTCACCTGCACTTCTCCGTGATCGTGAACGGCCAGTTCGTCGATCCTCAGCCCTACATCTCAGAAGGTGGCGGCCAGGGCAGTCTGGCGGGCGAGCAACTCGTGTCCTACCGGCAGTGGCAGCAGGAGATCAAACGCGCCTCCGAGCGCAGCCGCGGCAGCAGCGACGATCGCTTCCGGGGCCTGCAGGGCGCCGATCCTTGGTCGTCCAACCCCTTCTCGTCGCGCGCCGCCGACCGTCTCTGACCGTCGGCGATCGCACACGCGCTGCCGTTGCGCAGGTGCGGCCGTTCGCCTAGGAATTGCGTCATCGATCCTGAACGGTCGCGGCAGGCGACCGACGGGAACGTCCGAGGCAACCACGAGGGATGACAAAATGCTCAAGAAAATGATGGCCGGCGTCGTCACCGCCGGTCTGGTCGGTGTCGCCGGCACGGCGCATGCCGGCAAGGATCTCGACGCGGTCAAGGCGCGCGGCCAGCTGGTCTGCGGCATCAACACGGGCGTCGCGGGCTTCGCCCAGCAGGACGACAAGGGCAAGTGGACCGGCATCGACGTCGATGTCTGCCGCGCGGTTTCGGCCGCCATCTTCGGCGATTCCGAGAAGGTGAAGTACGTGCCGACCACGGCCCAGCAGCGCTTCACCGCCCTGCAGTCGGGCGAGGTCGACGTGCTCTCGCGCAACACCACCTACACGCTGACCCGCGACACCGCGCTCGGCCTCGAGTTCACCGGCATCAACTACTATGACGGTCAGGGCTTCATGGTGCCGAAGAAGCTCGGCGTGAAGAGCGCCAAGGAGCTGAACGGGGCCACCGTCTGCGTCCAGCCGGGCACCACCACCGAACTCAACCTCGCGGACTATTTCCGCGCCAACAAGATGACCTTCAAGCCGGTCGTCATCGAGAAGGTCGAGGAAATCCGCGCCGCCTTCTACGCCGGCCGCTGCGACGTCTACACGACCGACGCTTCGGGCCTCTACTCGACCCGGGCCGCCAACACCCCGGCGCCGGCCAAGCCGGACGACTTCATCATCCTGCCGGAGATCATCTCCAAGGAGCCGCTGGGACCGGCGGTCCGCCAGGGCGACAACCAGTTCGCCGACATCGTGCGCTGGGCCTTCTACGCCATGGTCGAGGCCGAGGAAGCCGGCATCACCTCGAAGAACGTCGACGAGATGCTGAAGAGCGACAATCCCTCGATCAAGCGCATCCTCGGTGTCACGCCCGGCATGGGCAAGGCGCTCGGCGTCGACGAGAAGTGGGTCTACAACATCGTCAAGCAGGTCGGTAACTACGGCGAGAGCTTCGACCGCAACGTCGGCATGGGCTCGCCCCTCAAGATCGAGCGCGGCCTGAATGCGCTGTGGACCAACGGCGGCCTGCAGTATTCGCCGCCGATCCGCTAGGGTCCCGCAACAACGTCGGACGAACCGCCGCCCCCAAGGGGCGGCGGTTTTTCTTTGGGGACGCCCCGCTCATTTTGGCCTGCGGCTTGCAAGCCCCGCGGAGAAGGCGGCATGCTGCGTTCAACGAAAAGGGGAGGTTACATGCGAAACAGGATCGTCGCGGCAGCTGCCGGCATCTTCGTGACGCTGATGGGCGCCGGGACAGCGCATGCCGGCAAGGATCTCGATGCCGTGCGGGCGCGCGGGTCGCTGAACTGCGGCGTCGGGATCGGCACGGCCGGCTTCATGCTCGCGGACAGCCAGGGCAAGTGGAAGGGTCTGTCGGTCGACGTGTGTCGCGCCGTCGCCGCCACCATATTCGGCGACTCTGAGAAGGTCCGGTACGTCCCCCTCACCTCGCAGCAGCGCTTCACCGCGGTCCAGTCGAGCGAAGTCGACATCGTGATGGGCAACGCGACCTACACGCTGACCCGCGACACCGCACTCGGCCTCGATTTCACCGGCATCTACTACTATGACGGCCAGGGCTTCCTGGTGCCGAAGAAGCTCGGCGTGAAGAGCGCCAAGGAGCTGAGCGGCGCCACCGTCTGCGTCGCGCCGGGTACCACCACCGAGCTCAACCTTGCGGACTATTTCCGCGCCAACAAACTGACCTTCAAGCCGGTCGTCATCGAGAAGGTCGACGAGATCCGCGCGGCCTTCTTCTCCGGCCGCTGCGACGTCTACACGACCGACGCGTCGAGCCTGGCGGCCACCCGCGCCGCCAACGTGCCGCCGCCGCAGACCATCGACGACTATGTCATCCTGCCGGAGATCATCTCCAAGGAGCCGCTGGGACCGGTCGTCCGTCACGGCGACAATCAATTCGCGGACATCGTGCGCTGGGCGCTCTACGCCATGGTCGAGGCTGAAGAGCACGGCATCACTTCGAAGAACGTCGACGAGATGCTGAAGAGCGACAACCCCTCGATCAAGCGCATCCTCGGCGTCACGCCCGGCATGGGCAAGGCGCTCGGTGTCGACGAGAAGTGGGTCTACAACATCGTCAAGCAGGTCGGTAACTACGGCGAGAGCTTCGACCGCAACGTCGGCATGGGCTCGCCCCTCAAGATCGCCCGCGGCCAGAACGCGCTGTGGACCCAGGGCGGGCTCCAATACTCCCCGCCGATCCGCTGATGCCGGGAGCGCGAGACTTGGGAAAGGGGGATTTGTCCCGTTGCGCAGGGGCAATTCCCACATACACTGAGGGCAATAGCGGGCCTATAACGCCCGAGCGGAAAAACCGCACCAGGCAGGGGGAATAGGGAATGGCGGTCGAGACTCTCGGCTCTACGCCACGAACGAAAGTGGCACCGTGGAACGATCCGGTCATTCGAGGCTGGGTCTTCCAGATCGTCGTGGTCGGTCTCGTCGGGTTTCTCGCCTGGTATCTGGTCAGCAACACGATCGACAATCTGCAGCGCCAGAAGATCGCCAGCGGCTTCCATTATCTGGAGCGCGAAGCCGGCTTCGAAATCGGCGACACCATGATCGAGTATTCGCCGGCCAGCACCTATGCCCGCGCCATCTGGGTCGGCATCCTCAACACGCTGCGCGTCGCCGTCCTCGGCATTCTGCTCAGCACCCTTCTCGGCACCCTGATCGGCGTCGGCCGGCTGTCGCCCAACTGGCTGCTCAACCGCATCTGCGGCTGGTACGTCGAAGCCTTCCGCAATGTGCCGCTGCTGCTCTGGCTGTTCCTCTTCTACAAGCTGATCAGCGAGGCGTTTCCCGGTCCGCGTCAGGCGATCTCGCTCTTCTGGAACAGCGTGTTCCTCAGCAATCGCGGCGTCTATTTCCCGGTGCCGATGGCCGATCCCATCCACAAATGGATGGGGGTCGCGTTCCTCATCGGCATTGCCGGCGCCTGGTTCGTGAACCGCTGGGGCAAGAAGCGCCAGGAGGCCACCGGACAGCCCTTCCCCGCCCTGTCGGCGGGCCTCGCCATCGTCATCGGCCTTCCGGCCCTCGTCTGGCTGGCCGGCGGCGCGCCGCATCACATGAGCTGGCCCGAGCTCAAGGGCTTCAACTTCGCGGGCGGCACCGTCATCCAGCCCGAGTTCACCGCGCTTCTGGTCGGCCTGGTGCTCTACACCTCGGCCTTCGTCGCCGAGATCGTACGCTCGGGCATCCTGGCGCTGCACAAGGGCCAGAGCGAGGCGGCGGCCGCGCTCGGCCTGTCGCGCGGCCAGTCGATGCGGCTCGTGCTGCTGCCGCAGGCGCTGCGGGTCATCGTCCCGCCGATGACCAGCCAGTATCTCAACATCACCAAGAACAGTTCGCTGGCCATCGCGATCGGCTATCCCGACCTCGTCGCCTCGATCAACGTGACCATCAACCAGACCGGTCAGGCGATCGAGAACATCCTGATCATCATGGCCGCCTACCTGTCGGTCAGCCTGTCGATTTCGGCGTTCATGAACTGGTACAACAAACGCATCGCCTTGAGGGAGCGCTGAGCATGACCGACGCCATGCCTGTCGGCGACCGCAAGCCACTCGCCCCTCCCGTCGACGAAACCGGCGCCCTGGGCTGGGTCCGCAAGAACCTGTTCTCCAGCTGGGGCAACGGTATCACCACGATCGTGCTGATCGCCGCCGTTGCCTGGGTCCTGTCCTGGTTCCTCGAGTGGGCGCTGTTCACCGCCAACTTTACGGCCTCGACCGGCGCCGAATGCCGCGGCGGCGGGGCGTGCTGGGCGCTGATCCGCGAAAAATTCCGTTACATCTTTTTCGGCTCCTTCCCCTACGAGCAGCACTGGCGTCCGCTGTTCGCCGTCATCACCATGCTGGCCATGCTGGTGCTGAGCGCCGACCGCCGCATGTGGAACTGGCGCCTGCTCGTAATCTGGGGCATCGGCTCGTTCATCACCTTCCTGCTGATGTTCGGCCAGATCCACATTCCGCTGAGCCTCATCCTGTTCGTGGCGCTGGCCTGCGGCGGCGCCGGCCTCGCCCTGCGCAGCGCCCTGGCGACGCCGTCCGAACGCCTGGCCTATTACGCGCTGGTCGGGATCGGCGCGGTTGGCCTCGTCCTGCGCATCGTGGGTGTCCTGCCGAAGTGGAGCATCGCCATCGCGCCGCTCAGCTACGTCGAGACCAGCCTGTGGGGCGGCCTGCCGGTCACCCTGATCCTGGCGACCTATGGTTTGGCGTTCGCCTTCCCCTATGGCGTCCTGCTGGCCCTCGGCCGGCGCTCCAACCTGCCGCTGATCAAGGGCCTGTGCGTGGGCTTCATCGAGCTGATCCGCGGCGTGCCGCTGATCAGCCTGCTGATCATGGCCTCGGTCATGCTGCCCCTGTTCCTGCCCTCGGGCACGACCATCGACAAGTTCCTGCGCGCGCAGGTCGCCGTCATCCTCTTTGCCGGGGCCTACATCGCCGAGGTGATCCGCGGCGGGCTTCAGTCGCTGCCCAAGGGTCAGTTCGAGGCCGCCGATGCGATGGGCCTCAACTACCCGCAGAAGACGCTGCTGATCATCCTGCCGCAGGCACTGCGGGTGGTGATCCCGCCGCTGATCAACACCTTCATCGGCTTCTTCAAGGACACGTCGCTGGTGCTGATCATCGGCATCTTCGACTTCCTCAACACCGCGAACCAGGCGCTGGTCGATCCGAACTGGGCGGGCTTCCCCGGCGAGGTCTACCTGTTCGCCGCCTTCGTCTACTTCATCTTCTGTTATTCGATGTCGCGGTACAGCAAGTACCTCGAATTCGAACTCAACAAGGGTACGCGCCGCTAGGCGCCGTCAGGGAGCGACACATGGCTGCAACCGCCCGCGATCTTTCGAAGGCCGAATCGGTGATTCAGCTGAAGGGCGTCAACAAGTGGTACGGGCAGTTCCACGTTCTGTCCGACATCAATCTCGACGTGAAGGAAGGCGAGAAGATCGTCATCTGCGGACCGTCGGGATCGGGCAAGTCGACGCTGATCCGCTGCATCAACCGGCTGGAGGAACATCAGCGCGGTGACATCGTGGTGCACGGCGTCACGCTGTCCAACGACGTGAAGAACATCGAGGCGATCCGCCGCGAAGTCGGCATGGTCTTCCAGTCGTTCAACCTCTTCCCGCACCTCACCATCCTCGACAACCTCACCCTGGCGCCGATCTGGGTGAAGAAGATGCCCAAGAAGGAAGCCGAGGAGATCGCCATGAGCCTGCTCACCCGGGTCCGCATCCCGGAGCAGGCACTGAAGTATCCCGGCCAGCTTTCCGGCGGCCAGCAGCAGCGCGTGGCGATCGCCCGGGCGCTGTGCATGCGCCCCAAGATCATGCTGTTCGACGAGCCGACGTCGGCGCTCGACCCGGAGATGGTGAAGGAAGTGCTCGACGTCATGATCGAGCTGGCGCGCGAGGGCATGACCATGCTCTGCGTCACCCACGAAATGGGCTTTGCGCGCGCCGTCGCCGACCGCGTGATCTTCATGGATCGCGGCGAGATCGTCGAGCAGAACGAGCCGGAGGCGTTCTTCGCCAATCCCCGGAACGAGCGCACCAAGCTGTTCCTCGGCCAGATCCTGCACAACCACTAGGAGCAGCCGGGCCGGCCCCGGATGCACGATTGCGGCGAACCGAGGGGAAAACTGCCTCGCGTCGCAACCGCCCGCGCCTCCGCCGAGTTGAGTCCGGCACAAGGAGAGCGCCATGCGAGCAACTGGCATCATCGCGACGGCCCTCGCGGCCGTTACCCTGGCAGGTTGTGCCTCTGAGTCCTACTACGGCCCCGCCAGCAGCTACCCCCATCGTTCACAGGCCTACACGACGACCTACTACGCGTCGCCGGCCTACTACTCGGCGCCGGCCTATCGGACCACGACCTATCAGTCCAGCTATGCCCCGCCTGCCTATTCGCCGCGCCGCGGCTACGACGGTTACTGGGACTATCAGCGCAACTACCGCGGCATCCACTCGGCGCCGGAGCTTTAGGCGACGGCGTTCCGGATCACAGCGCAGACCTCGTCGATGGACTCGAGCGGGATGTGAGGTCCCATCGGCAGGCTGAGAACGGTCTCGGCCAGCTTCTCGGCAAGAGGATAGGTCCCCTTGCCCTGGCCGAGTTCGGCGTAGGCCTCCTGCAGGTGCGGCGGGATCGGGTAGTGGATCAGCGAGCCGATGCCGGCCTGCTCCATCGCCTTCACCAGATCGGCGCGGCGGTTGGTTCGCACCACGTACAGGTGCCAGACGGGATCGGCCCATTGCGGGACGTTGGGCAAGGCGAGGCTTGCGAGATCGGCCAACCTGTCGTCATAGCGCGCCGCGACCCTTCGGCGCCGGTCGTTCCATTCGTCGAGCTTCGCGAGCTTCACCCGCAGGAAGGCTGCCTGCAGCTCGTCCAGGCGCGAATTGACGCCTTTTTCCAGGTTCACGTACTTCACCCGGCTGCCGTAATTGCGCAGCGTGCGGAGCCGCTCGGCCAACTTTGGATCGTCGGTCGTTACGGCGCCGCCGTCGCCGAAGGCGCCGATATTCTTGCTCGGGAAGAAGCTGTGGGCACCGGCGTCTCCCAGCGACCCGGTCCGACGGCCGCGCACCTTCGCACCCTGCGCCTGCGCCACGTCCTCGACCACCTTCAGCCCGTGCTTGGCGGCGAGCGCCATGATGGCGTCCATGTCCGCCGGCTGGCCATAGAGATGGACCGGCATGATCGCGCGGGTGCGCGACGTGATGGCGGACGCAATCCGGTCCGGATCGATGTTCGGTCCGCCGGGCGTCGGCTCGACGGGCACGACCTTGGCCCCGACCGCCGTCACCGCGAGCCAGGTCGCGATGTAGGTGTTGGACGGCACGACCACCTCGTCGCCGGCGCCGATGTCCCAGCCGCGCAGCGCGAGTTCCAGCGCCTCGAGACCGTTGCCCAGCCCGACGCAATGCCTGGTCCCGCAGAAGGCGGCGTACTCGGCCTCGAAGGCCTCGACCTCTTTGCCGAGCACGAACCAGCCGGACTCCATCACGCGCGCATAGGCGGCATCGAGCTCCGGCTTCAGCTCGGTATAGACCGACTTCATGTCGAGGAAGGGAATCATGCGCGGCTCGCCGCTTCGACTTCGCGCTTGAAGGCCTCGTAGTCGCGCAGGTACTCGCTCTCGTCGTAGAGGGTCGAGGCGATGACCAGGATGACGGTCTGCGGCGCGAAGTTGTCGAGCTCGTGCCAGACCATCGGACCTATGTGAAGCGCCCGCCCCGGGTCGTTCAGGACCACCGTCTCCTTCACCCTCCCGTCGTCGAGATGCAGCTGGCACGAGCCGTTCATCACGAGTGTCACGAGATGCGACTCACGATGTCCGTGCCGGCCGCGCCACTGGTCTGGGGCAATGTCGTGCAGCCAGAACAGGCGCCGGACGGTGAAGCCAAGCTGGTGGTCGAACTCCAGGAAGTTGATCTTGCCGCGGACGTCGCCCCGCCCGGGGACGGAAAGCCAGCGGCAGTTGGCGACTTTGAGTTGGGGGAGAGACATGTCGGGCATGGCAGAGCCTGTCTTATCGCTTTGTCGTTCGGAGCTTTCGCCATTGCATGTAGACGACGCCACTCAAGGCGACGAGCCCACCGGCGATCTGGTAGGCGTTGGGAATGAAGCCATAGGTCATTGACCATAATACGGCGAAAAACGGCACGAGATTGACCCAGAGCGACGCAATTGCAACCCCCAGCCGGCTGGCGCCGACGTTCCAGAGATAGGCGCCCATGCCGCTGGAAAAGACCGCCACCAGCAGAAGCTGGCTCCACACCCAGCCATCGGTGACCGCGAACGGCGAGTTAGCCCAGCCGAAGCCGACCATCACCAGGCTGAGGACCGCCATCCAGCCGAGGGCGGACAGCGAAGCCACATAGGCCCGGTGCAGCTGGCTCGCCCGGTCGAACCAGGCCTGCGCCTTCAGGCTGTAGAGGGTCCAGATCGCGTTGGAGAGCAGCACGATGATCTCGCCGCCGCCCAGGGTCAGGGCGCCGCGGCCGAACAGGCTTCCCGCGGCCAGGATGGCGCCGCCCGTCAGGGTCAGCGCCAGCGCGACCCCGAAGCCGGGATCGAAACGCGCGCCCGTCACCAGCCGCACCGTCGCCGCGGAGACCAGCGGTCCCGCCACCTGGACGGCCGCGGCCGAGATCGGATTGCTGAACCGGATGCCCGCGATGAAGATCGTGAAGAAGCCGCTCATCATCAGGCCGATCAGCAGGAAGCGTTTGAGGCCGATCTCGATCCTCAGGTTGCGCACGCCCTCCGCCAGCACCAGCAGCACGCCGAGCGTCGCGACGGCCGCCAGGGTGCGGATGGTCAGCATGGGCACCACGTCGAAGTGCTCGAGCATGACCTTGGAGACGGGTACGTTCGCCCCCCAGCTCACGCCCACGAAGACCATGGCCGCGAAGGCGCCCAGCATGTGGTGGCGGCCGCGTCCCGGTGCCGGGTTGCCGGTCATCGCCGGGCCGCGCGGGTCTGGCGGATCTGCAAACCGGCGATGCCCGCCAGCACGACGACACCGCCGGCCACCTGCAGCCAGCTCGGCTCGCGTCCCATCAGGGCCGCAAGTCCGATCGCGAAGACCGGTGCCGAGTTCGCGAACAGAGAGGCGACCGGGACGCCCACCAAGGAGACGCCGGTATTCCAGAGCAGGACCGCCACAGCGACGCCCAGCACGCCGATCCAGGCCATCATGCCCCATTCGACGGGCGTCGGCGGCCGGGTCGGCCAGGCGATTCCGCCCAGCGCCCAGACCACGGCGCAGACGATGCCCAGCAGCACGCTGGCCACCGTCGAGGTTAGCGCCGACAGGGCGATCTGGCCGCGATCGGCCAGCCATTGCTGGGCGCGGATCGAGTACCAGCTCCAGCACAGCTGGGCGATCACCAGAAGCGCCTCTCCCCCTTCCAGCCCGAAGGAACCGGCCGGGCGGCCCGGCGTGCCGAGCACCACGACGATGCCGCCGGCAACGACCAGCATCAACGTGAACCCAAATCCGGGTGGCGTGGTGGATCCCAGCATGACCCGCGCGAGCAACGTCGCCCAGATCGGACCGCACATGAGGACGATCGCGGAGGTCGCGGGATGGGCGTGGGCGACGCCGAACGTGTAGAGCACCGAGAACGCCGTCATCGCCGTCCCGAGCTTCAGCAGCCGCGTCCAGTCGAGCGGTCGCGGCGCCACCGACGGCCTGGCGCTCAGCAGCACCGCCAGCCAGAGGACAGGCAGGCCCAAGATGTAACGCGACCACGACAGCAGCCAGTTGTCGTAGTGCTCGGCCAGCGCCGCGAGCACCGGGATCATCGATCCCCAGATCATGGCGGCCAGCAGCAGGACCAGGCTGGCGCGCCGCAGCGCACCGACGGAGGGCGACACCGGGCCTGCCGCTCAGCCCGTCGCGCGACGGCGGACCGCCTCGTAGCCGACGCGGCAATCCTTGTAGACGTCGGGCTTCTCGGTCGAGACGCGCGCCTCGACGACCTGCGACTGCGCCAGGCAAAGGTCGAGAATGGCCTCGACCAGAGTTTCCTGCAGGTTGAAGTGCTTGCTGCCGGCGAGGTCCACGATGCCATCGTGGATGATGTCGTAGTTCAGGACGTTGGCGATGCTGTCGCCGTGCGCGCGGTCGGGGTCCGCCAGCAGAAGCTCTACGTTGATCACCACGGCCTGCGGCTTGGCCAGTTCGAAATCGTAGATGCCGATCGACACCGGCAGCCGCATGTCACGGATGAAGATGCGGCGCTGGGAGGTGACCATGGTCATTTCTTCTTCTTCAGGTCGAAGGCGATGTCGCGTGGGCGGCCCGTCAGGTGCTCGCCGCTGTCGACGACGATCGTGTCGCCGGTGTAGCTCGGCGTCGCGACGATGAAGCGAAGCGCGCGGACGAGATCGTCGACCGTCACGCCCACGCCGAGCGGATTGGCGGCGTGCTGCTCGGCGAAGCGCGCATCCGTCTGGCTGCCGCTGCGCAGGGTGAGCCCGGGCGCGATGCCCGCCACCCGCAGGCGCGGCGCGAAGGATTGCGCCAGCAGGGTCGTCAGCCCCTGCAGCCCGATCTTGGAGAGCGTGTAGGTGAGAAAGTCGGGATTGAGATTGTAGAGCTTCTGGTCGAGCACGTTGACGACCAGGCCCGTCTCGTCGGCCGGCAGCTGCCGCGCCAGCGCCTGCGCGAGCAGCAGCGGCGCCCGCAGGTTGATGGCCATGTGAAGGTCGAAATCGGCCGCCGTCGCCGTCGGTGCTCGGTCGAGCTTGAATAGCGAGGCGCTGTTCACGAGGCAGGTGAGCCGCACGCCGCGCGCCTGGCACTTGCCCACCAGACCCTCGGCCTGCCGCGCCGAGGCGAGATCGGCACGAACCGCCATCGCCTTGCCGCCGGCCTCGCGGATCGTCGCGACGGTCTCCTTCGCGCCGGCCGCCGAGTCCTTGTAGTGCACGAAGACGAAGAAGCCGTCGGCCGCCAGCGCGAGCGCCAGGGCACGGCCGATCCGTAATCCCGCCCCCGTGACCAACGCGCCTTTCATGATGCGACACCCGCCCTTGGTGACTGAAAGAGGCCGCGGTTCTAGCATGCGACCATGAATTCGTCCCCGTTCGAAACCGTCGACTGCGTTGTCATGGGCGCAGGTGTTGTCGGCCTCGCCGTCGCCCGTGCGCTTGCCCTTGCCGGCCGTGAGGTCATCGTCGTCGAGGCGGCCGACGCCATCGGCACCGAGACCAGCTCGCGCAATTCCGAGGTCATCCACGCCGGCATCTACTATCCCAAGGGCAGTCTCATGGCGCGCTCCTGCGTCGCCGGCCGTCGCATGCTCTACGCCTATTGCAAGGACCACGGCGTGCCGCATCTCAATTGCGGCAAGCTGATCGTGGCGACCAACGCGGCCGAGGCCGAGAAGCTCGCCGAGATCAAGGGCCGCGCCGAGGCCAACGGCGTCGAGGGCATGCGCTTCCTCGACGCCGCCGAGGCGATCGCGATGGAACCGAACCTCCAGTGCACGGCGGCGCTGTTCTCGCCCAGCACCGGAATCGTCGACAGCCATTCCTACATGCTGGCGCTTCAGGGCGATGCCGAGGCGCACGGTGCGATGTTCGCCTTCAACAGCCCGGTCATGGGGGGCAGGGTCGTCGAGGGCGGCGTCGAGATCGAGGTCGGCGGAACCGAGCCGATGAACCTGCGTTGCCGGCTGCTGATCAATTCGGCGGGCCTGCATGCGCCGACGCTGGCGAGAAAAATCGTCGGGATGCCATCCGCGCACATCCCGACCGCGTACTACGCCAAAGGAAACTATTTCACCTTGACCGGCCGTTCCCCCTTCTCCCGCCTCATCTACCCGGTCCCTGTGCCGGGTGGCCTCGGCGTGCACATTACCGTCGACATGGGCGGCCAGGCGAAGTTCGGCCCCGACGTCGAGTGGATCGACGGCATCGAGTACACGGTCGATCCGCACCGCGCCGACAAGTTCTATGCCGCGGTGCGCAAGTATTGGCCCGACCTAAAGGACGGCGCGCTGCAGCCCGGCTATGCCGGCATCCGCCCGAAGATCGTGCCGCAGGGCGCGCCGGCGCAGGATTTCACCATCACCGGCCCGGCCGATCATGGCGTGCCCGGCCTCATCCACCTGTTCGGCATCGAATCGCCCGGTCTCACCGCCTCGCTGGCGCTGGCTGAGCAGGTGCGCGATCTCGCCCGCTCTGCATGACGTTGGCACGCCGAGGCCTCATCGCCAGCGTTCTCGGCCTGCTCGGCGGCTGCTCCCCCGCAGCGCTCCTGAACACGACCGTCTCGCGCTCGGGCTACCGGCTCGAGGCCGACATTCCCTATGGCAGCCTTCCGCGCCAGAAACTCGACGTCTATACGCCCGAGCAGCCGCGCGCCGACGGGAAGTCGGTGATCTTCTTCTACGGCGGTTCCTGGGATTCCGGCGCCAAGGGCGACTATCTGTTCGTCGGCCAGGCGCTGGCGGCGCTGGGCATCACCACCATCATTCCCGATTACCGTGTCTATCCCGAAGTGCGGTATCCGGACTTCCTGGACGATGGCGCCGCCGCGACCGCCTGGGCCGCCAACAAGGTCGGTACGGAAAAGCTGTTCGTCGCGGGCCATTCGGCGGGGGCCTATATCGCGATCATGATGGTCGCCAACACGCCCTATCTCGCCGCCGCGGGCGTCGACCGCATGAAGCTGCCGGGCGGGATCGGCATCGCCGGCCCCTACGACTTCCTGCCGCTCACCTCGCGGCGCCTGCAGGAGATCTTCGGCGGGCCGAACCGTCGCGAGACGCAGCCCATCGAATATGCCCGTGCGCCATTGCCGCCGCTCCTGCTGTTGCACGGCACCGCCGATACGACGGTGAAGCCCTTCAACAGCGAACGCCTCGCGGCCGCCTGGCGCAAGGCCGGCGGGAGAGCCGAGCTGAAGCTCTATCCCGAGGTCGACCATATCGACATCGTCGGCTCCTTCTCGGCGCTGCTGCGCAAGCGCGCTCCGACCCTCGACGACACGATTTCCTTCATCGACGCCACCTGATCCGCATCGCGGATAGAAAGTCCGCGATGCGACCCGCGGGCTGGCCCCCGGCGCGACGCTTCGCTAATGCTTGGGGAACTTACCCAGGGGGAAAAGTCCATATGATCAAGACGCGCTTCACCGAGATGTTCGGCATCAAGCACCCGATCGTGCAGGGTGGCATGCAGTGGGTCGGCCGCGCCGAACTCGCCTCCGCCGTGTCGAACGCCGGTGCGCTGGGCATCCTCACCGGCCTGACGCAGCCGACGCCCGAGGATCTGCGCAAGGAGATCAAGCGCTGCCGTGAGATGACCGACCAGCCGTTCGGCGTGAACCTCACCATCCTGCCGACGCTGGTGCCGCGTCCCTATGGCGAGTACATCGACGCCATCATCGATTCCGGCATCAAGATCGTCGAGACGGCCGGCAACAATCCCAAGCCGTTCCTGCCCAAGCTCAAGGAAGCGGGCGTCAAGGTGATCCACAAGTGCACCGCGGTCCGCCACGGTCTGTCGGCCGAGAAGGCCGGCGTCGATGCGATCTCGATGGACGGCTTCGAATGCGCCGGTCACCCGGGCGAGGACGACGTGCCGAACCTCGTGCTGCTGCCGGCCGCCGCCAACGTCATCAAGATCCCGATGATCGCCTCGGGCGGCTTCGCCGATGCGCGCGGCCTCGTGGCGGCGCTGGCGCTGGGCTGCGAGGGCGTCAACATGGGCACCCGCTTCATGGCGACCAAGGAAGCGCCGATCCACCAGAACGTGAAGGAGAAGATCGTCTCCTCCGACGAGCGAAGCACCGCGCTGATCCTGCGCACCATGCGCAACACCAGCCGCGTCTACGGCAACAGCATCGCCAAGAAGACGATCGAGATGGAAGGCGAGGGCAAGACCATCCAGGAGATCGGCCCGATCGTCGCCGGCGCCAAGGGCAAGGTCGTGTACGAAACCGGCGACATGGAACACGGCATCTGGTCGGCCGGCACCTGCATGGGCCTGATCAACGACATCCCGTCCTGCAAGGAGCTGGTCGAGCGTATCGTCAGCGAAGCCGAGGAGATGATCCGCGGCCGCCTCGCCAAGGCACTCGCGGCTTAGCGCGGCCGCGCGCGATAGCGCTTCCAGCGACGCCACAAAAGGCCGCCGAAGGGCGGCAGCAAGCAGAGACAAGCGGCAGCGATCGCCATCGCTGCCGCGATGCAGTTCCAGCCCCGGCGCAGGCCCACGACACAGTCCCAGTCGAGGGCCATGACCACCAGCGAGATCGGCAGGATGGGGTTGGCGACCAGCGCGACCAGATAGAGTCGCCACGAGGGCGCCTCGACGCCGGGCTTCCACTGGCACACGTACGAACTCACGACCGCGCCCGCCAGCAGGGCCAGCGCGAAGTAGAGCGACAGCCGCAGGTCGAGGAAGGCGCCCGCTCCCGCCCCGACGAGAACGGCGGCGACGAGATGGCCCATGACGAAGGGGGTGATGCGCAGCACGAGCCGGTTGCCTGGATCCGAACGCTGGGCGCTAAACCAGATTGATTCGGCAGCCGCAGACTTCGACCTGACCGACGCCGTGCCGGCGGCCCCGCTTTTCAGCGGTGGCCAGAACGCGGTCGCGGTCGACGACCTTCACGTCGTAGGCCGAGACGCCCGGTCCGCGCCCGTCGGCGATTGGCACGAAGCGGATCTGCGATCCGTCGAGCCGGATGATGTTGTCCACGGCCGGCCGGCCAAGGATGCGCGACCAGGACGCCGCGGCACCGTCGGGATCGTCGTGCTGGATCTCGACGCCCGCGAGCCCGTTGGTCACGTCGGAGCGCGCGTGCCTCGTCCAGTCCTTCTCGGCCGGCGGCCACCACAGAGCGGGATCGATGCCCGGCGGCGCGAAGGTCGTGTCGAGCGACAGCAACACGCCGTTCGTGTCCGAGGGATGGAAGTGTGTGTACTGGTACTCGGGCAGGTCCTTTTCGGCCACGGCGCGCACGCCGAGCGCCGTGACCCTCTGACGCTCGGCGACCGCGTCGGCCACCTGCAGGATCACCATGTAGCCGCCATCGCCCTTGCGGCGCTCGATGTAGCGGCCGGCCGACGTGCCTTCCTTGAAGGGCGACACGATTTCGAGGAAGTCGTTGCCGGTCGGGCAGACGACGTTGGCCAGTCCCCATTTGGCGACGCCGGGATCGCGATAGGCGACCTCGATGCCGAGAATGTCGCACAGCTCCTCGGCGGAACTCTCCAGGTCTTTGCAGACGAAGACGCATTGCCTCAGTCTCATCGCTTCGCTCCCGTTCGTTCGTTGTACGATCTCTCGTTGTATGGTCTATCGTAACGCCATGCGGACCGTATGGACCATGGGCTTCGTGGCGGCGGCCGCCCTTTCGTTCTGCTTCCCGGATTTCGTCGTCTTCCGCTTCACCCAGGCGGCGATCTGGTCGATCGCGCTCACGGGCCTCGTCATCCTGTGCGGCGTGAGCGGCCAGTTCTCACTCGCCCAGGCCGCCCTGTTCGGCCTCGGCGGCTATGGCGCGGCGATGCTGGCAAGCCACACGCCGCTCTCGCCCTATGCCGGCCTCGCCCTCGCCCCGCTGCTGGGCTTCGCCGCGGGCTATGGCATCGGCCGGGTGGCCGGTTCGCACACGCTCTGGACGCAGGCGCTCGTCACCTACGCCGTCGTCATCGCTTTTCCGCAACTGCTGCGCTGGCGGCCGATCGAACATTGGACCGGCGGGGTGCAGGGCCTCTATCTCGACTTCCCGACGCCCCCGACCGATCTGCTGAGCAACGATCGCTGGGCCTTCCTGATGGCGCTGTCGCTACTGGCCGCCGGCATATGGCTCGCGCGCAACCTGATCGACAGCCGCTCCGGGCGCGCGCTGAAGGCGGCCCGGGACCAGGACTTCGCGGCCACGGCTCAGGGCATCCGCGTGCCGCAGGCGCGGGCGGCGGCGTCCGGAATCGCCGGCGCCTACCTCGCTGTGGCGGGCTGCCTGTCGGCCTGGCAGTTCGGGTTCGTCGGACCGGGCAGCTACAATTTCGCGCTGTCGGTCCAGATGCTGTTCGGGCTGGTGATCGGCGGCATGCACTCGGCCGGCGGCGCGATCCTGGGCGGGCTCTTCCTGCAGTTCTTCCCCGACGTCACCGCCGGGCTCGGCAAGGGTTATTCCGCCCTGCTCTACGGCGTGCTGCTGATCGCCGCCATGGTCGCCATGCCCCAGGGCGTGGCGGGGGGCGTGGCGGGCGCGCTGGCCCGCCTCGCCGCCCGGCTGAAGCTCAGACGCCCTTGAACACCGGAGCGCGCTTCTCGACGAAGGCGCGCGCCGCTTCCTTGTGGTCCTCGGTCTCGCCGGTGCGGATCATGCGCGCGGCCTCGCTGTCGAGCGCCTCCGAGAGCGTGCCCTCTTCCGCCACCTTCATGTTCTTCTTCACGTGCCACCAGGCGACGCGCGGACCGGCGGCCAGCTTCTTGGCGAAGGCCATGGTCTCGGCATCGAGGTTGGCATCGTCGACGACGCGGTTGGCAAGGCCGAGCTTCTCGATCTGCTCGGCGTTCAGGATCTCGGCGGTGAAGTAGAGCTCGCGCGCCTTGGCGGTACCCACGAGCTTGTGCAGGAAATAGTGCGAGCCGAAATCACCCGAGAAACCCACCTTGGCGAAGGCGGTGGTCATGCGCGCGCTCTTGCCGGCGAAGCGCATGTCCGCGGCGAGCGCCAGCGACAGGCCGGCGCCGGCCGCGACGCCGTTCACCATGGCGATCGTCGGCTTGCCCATTTCGTGCAGCAGCTCGGAGACCTTCATGCGCTCGCGGATGTCGTGGACCTTGTCCTCGTAGGTCTTGTCCTGGTCGCGGCCCGCCGCCATCGACTTCACGTCGCCGCCGGCACAGAAGGCCTTGTCGCCGGCGCCGCGCACCACGACGCAGCCGATGGCGCGGGTGCCTGCCGCTTCCTCGAGCGAGTCGGAGAGCGCCTGCATCATGTCGCGGCTCAGCGCGTTCATGGCGTCGGGACGGTTGAGCACGATCTTCATGACGCCGTCTTCGACGGTCTTGATCAGGTGGGACATCGACTTCCTCCGGGATTGCGGTTGGCGGGTGTTGCGGCGAATGTTTCCCAAACCTTGAAGTCACGCAACGACATTCCGTCTTGCTGGGCGGAACGAAACCGGGAGGGAAATCTGACCATGGACTACGAGACCCTGC
>Ga0209066_10002935_pt1 | contig 20006 bp, 15 predicted proteins | sample All_14_2_FD_187198 | JGI IMG/M metagenome (GOLD analysis project Ga0209066, IMG submission 187198) | Freshwater microbial communities in response to fracking from Pennsylvania, USA - Allegheny Zone_MetaG_DW_15 (SPAdes) (version 2) ... | reverse complement strand
ACCTTGAGGGATCGCGGCCTTGGCGAACTCCTCCGGCGCGGTGATGGTGATGGCGGCCACGTCGCGAGAGGGATGGTGGGTCCACAGCTCGCCGCCCTTGGCGTCGCGGATCTTCAGGGTCTGGGGCGAATAGGTCCAGCTGCCGTCGGGATTGGCGATGCGATAGCCGATGCGCGCCTCAGGCCCCGGCATGCGCTCGAAGACGTGGTTGGCGGTGACCAGCACGGTGCGCGGCTTGCCGTCCGGCGTCGGAGCCTCGATCAGGAAGCCGGTGCCGACGGTGCGCGTTCCGTCGCCCAGCGGCTGTTCGAGTTGAACCGTCGCGTGGATCAGCTCCACCGACAAATCCATGACCATGGAAGCCCCCGCCCCCTGAACTCAGCGATTACTGAGATCGAACAAACCCACGTCGCGCCGTTGCAGCAATCAACGAGCCCGTGAACAGCCGCGCCCAATTGACCCATGTTCGCCCGACAGTCCTTAAGACTGGTTAACCTCCCGGCCTTCACGCGGACTTGAGGCCCGCGACAAGGCGGCGCATCTAGCGGGGATGAACGCGCCCCTCCCCCCGCAAGACCGCCCGCCGCTTTCCCCGCCGCTCGCCAAGCGCGAGCCTCGGACCATCACCCAGCTCGGCCGCACGCGGACCGACGACTACGCCTGGATGAAGGACGACAACTGGCAGCAGGTGCTGCGCGACCCCAAGGCGCTGCGCGCCGACATCCGCGAGCACCTGGAGGCGGAAAACGCTTACACCAAGGCCATGCTGGCCGGCACCGAGGCGCTGCAGGCGCAGATGTTCGCGGAGATGAAGGGGCGCATCAAGGAGGACGACAGCTCCGTCCCCGCCCCGGACGGGCCGTGGGACTACTACGTGCGCTACGAAAAGGGCGCGGAGCATCCGGTGCACGGTCGCAGGCCGCGTGGCGCGGCCGAAGGCGAGGAAGTGCTGCTGGACGAGGAGGCCGCCGGCAAGGGCAAGGCCTACTATCATGTGGGCGCGGCCCACCACAGCCCCGACCACGGGCTCTACGCCTGGGCCGTCGACGAGCAGGGCTCGGAGTACTACACGATCCGCCTGCGCGACCTGGCGACCGGCGAAGCGCTCGAGCACGCCGTGGAGAGCGCCTACGGCGACTTCGCCTTCTCGCCCTGCTCGCAGTGGCTCTTCTGGATCTGGCGCGACGAGAACGCCCGGCCCGCCAAGGTCTTCCGTCGCCCGGCGCGCGGCGGCGAGGACGCGCTGGTCTATGAAGAACCCGACGAGGGCATGTTCCTGGGCGTGGGAACCACCGCCGACGACAGCCACGTGGCGATCCACGTGGGCAACCAGGAGACCACCGAGACCTGGCTGATCCCGGCGGGCGATCCGACCGCCGCGCCGGTCTGCGCCGAGCCGCGCCAGGTGGGCGTGAAATACGACCTGGACCACTGGGGCGACCGCTGGGTGATCCGCACCAACGCCGACGGAGCGGTGGACTTCAAGCTCTGCGTCTCCGTCGCGGACATGCCGGCCAAGGCGACGTGGACAGACTGGGTCGCCCACGAGCCCGGCCGCTACATCACCGGCTTCCTGGCCTATGCGGGCCATCTCGTGCGGGCCGAGCGGGTCAACGCCTGCGACCGCATCGTGGTGGCGGCCCGCGACGGCGCCGAGCACGCCATCGCCTTCGACGAGGCGGCCTACGCGCTGCACCTGGAGGGCGGCTACGAGTACGCCACGACGACCATGCGCTTCGTCTACCAGTCGCCGACGACGCCCCGGCAGTGGTTCGACTACGACATGGCCACGCGGGAGCGGACCCTGCGCAAGACCCAGGAGATTCCCTCCGGCCACGATCCGGCGCGCTATGTGGCCAAGCGGCTCTACGCCACGGCCGCGGACGGCGCCGAAATCCCGATCACGGTGCTGATGCTGAAGGACACGCCGGTCGACGGCGCGGCGCCTCTGCTGGTCTACGGCTACGGCTCCTACGGCCACGCGATGGAGCCCAGTTTCTCGATCCGCAGCCTTAGCCTGGTGGACCGCGGCTGGATCTGGGCCGTGGCTCACGTGCGCGGCGGTTCGGACAAGGGGTGGGGCTGGTTCCTCGACGGTCGCAAGGAGAAGAAGGCCAACACCTTCAGCGATTTCGTCGCCTGCACCGAGCATCTGATCGCCGAGGGCTACGGCGCCAAGGGCAAGGTGGCGGCCTACGGCGGCTCGGCCGGCGGCATGCTGATGGGCGCGATCGTCAACATGCGCCCGGACCTCTACGGCGCGATCATCGCCGCGGTGCCCTTCGTCGATGTGCTGAACACCATGAGCGACACCACCCTGCCGCTCACGCCGCCGGAATGGCCGGAGTGGGGCAATCCGCTGGAGGACGCCGCCGCCTACGACCGGATCGCCAGCTACAGCCCCTACGATCAGGTCGGGCCGAAGGCCTATCCGCCGATCCTGGCCACGGGCGGGCTGTCGGATCCGCGCGTCACCTACTGGGAGCCCGCCAAGTGGGTCGCCAAGCTGCGCGAAAACACGACGGGCGAGGCGCCGATCCTGCTGAAGATCAACATGGAGGCGGGCCACGGCGGGGCGTCGGGCCGCTTCGACTTCCTCAAGGAGATCGCCCGGGACTACGCTTTCGCGATCTGGGCGCTGGAGAAGGGGTGGGAGGCCGGATGATCATCCGAGACGCGCTGGAGCGCGACGCAGAAGCGCTGGCGGCCATCTACGGCCACCATGTGCTGCACGGCTTCGGCACCTTCGAGGAGGTTCCGCCCACGCCGGTTGAAATGGCTGCGCGCCGCGCGGCGGTGGTCGAACGCGGCCTGCCCTACCTGGTGGCCGAGACGGAAGGCCGCGTGCTGGGCTTCGCCTACGCCGGGCCGTTCCGGCCGCGGGCGGCCTATCGCTACACGGTGGAGGACAGCGTCTATGTGGCCCCCGACGCCACGGGCCGGGGCGTGGGCAAGGCGGTGCTGGAGGCGGTGCTGACCACCTGCGGGGCGCTCGGCCTGCGGCAGGTGGTGGCGGTGATCGGCGATTCCGACAACGCCGCCTCGATCGGCCTGCACCGCTCGCTGGGCTTCCAGCATGCGGGGGTGGGCAAGGGCCTGGGCTACAAGCACGGCCGCTGGGTCGACACCGTCTGGATGCAGAAGCCGCTGAACGGCGGCACGGGGTCCGAACCGGACGCGCCGGGGCTGGCCCTGGGCTGAACGCCGGGCCTCAGCGCGGGCCGAGGCTCTCGATGTAGGCGGAGACGTCGCCGGCGTCCGCGGGTTCGACCCTCAGCGGCGGCATCTCGTAGTGGCCGCCCTCGGCGATCTCGGCCATGCGCCGCTGGAAGCTGATCTCGTTGTAGCGGATGCGCACGTCGCGAAACGGCGGCGCCGCGGCCCGTGGGCTGTCGCCGACGGGCCCCAGCGCATGGCAGCCGGCGCATTCGCGGGCGGCGAAGAGGCGTCCCCGCTCGACCGCGCCCGACGGCGCGGCGGCCTCCAGCGACGTCGCATCCGGCGTCACGCAGCCCGCGAGAAGGACGCCTGTGGCGAGGAGCGAAAGAACCGCGCGCATGGGCGACCTCCAGTTGTGGACGCCGTCGACCTTAGGCGTCGCGCTTGCGGCGCGCTACGGCCAAGCCGATCAGGGCGACAGCCGCCGCGGCGATCGCGGCCGTGGCCACCGGATGCTCGCGCACCTCCTCGCCGGCCTTCTTGGCCAGGTCCTTGGAGCGCGTCTTGGCCTCCTCGGCGAGCTCGACGGCGGAATGGGCGAGCGCCGCGGCCGTCTGCGAGAGCTTGTCGCCCGTGTCCTCGCCAAGATGTGTGGCCATCTGTTTGAGATTGTGGACCACGTCGTCGATCACATCGCTGGCGTCTTCCGACATGCGCTTCACGGGTGACTTGCTCATGGATGGCTCCTGCCTCTGCTGGCGTCAGTGAGCGCCTTCCGCCACCCGGGCGCCTTGATCTTCATCAACGTCGAGCACGGCCTGCAGGCGGGCGATCAGGGCCTCGCGCGCCGCATCGTCCGGCGCGCCCTCCAGGGCCTCGCCGAGCGAGATGATCAGCCGGGCCCGGGCGTTGTGCCAGTCGAGGGCGGCGGCGTGATGGGGCGCGATCCGCGCCGGGGCGCCGGGACGGGCCTCGGCGCCGGTCCGGGCGAGCGTGAAGGTCTCGTCCATCTCCGGGGCAACCAGGCGGTCGGCTGGCAAACCGGCGGCCTGCAGGCGGCTCTTCAGGCCCCGGATCGCCTCGGGCTCGCCGTGGTTCAGGAACACCGAGCCCGCGACGGGCCCACGCGCCAGGGCCCAGGCCACCAGGTTCTGCGCGTCCGCGTGGCCCGAATAGACGTCCAGCATCCGCACCCGGGCGCGCACGCGCACCTCGTCGCCCTGGATGGAGACGCGACGCGCGCCGTCGGCCAGCAACCGCCCGAGCGTGCCCGCGGCCTGGTAGCCGGAAAGCATGACGGTGGCCTCCTTGCGCCACAGGAGGCGCTTCAGATGCTTGCGCACCCGGCCGGCCTCGCACATGCCGCTAGCCGCCAGGATCACGTGCCAGCCCCTCAGCCGCTCCAGCGCGTCGCTGTCCCAGGGCTTGCGCAGGAAGCGCAGGCGGCCGGAGGGACGGACTTCCTCGAAGGGATTTCGGCCCGCCTGGGCGTTCCAGCCGCGCTGCAGGAAAATCTCGCTGACCTCGATGGCCAGGGGAGAGTCCAGGAAGATGTCGCAGGCCGGCGCCTCGCCATCGTCCATGACGGTCAGGAGGTCGGCCAGGAGCTCCTGCGTGCGCTCCACCGCGAAGGCTGGGATCAGGAGCGGCCCGCCGGCGGCGTGCGCCTCGCGCATCTCCCTGGCCAGCGCCGCGCGGCGGGCCACGGCGTCGAGATTGACGCGCTCGCGGTCGCCGTAGGTGGATTCCAGGATCAGGTGGTCGACGCCGGCGGGGCCCTGCGGGTCGCCGACGAACTCGCTGCCGCCCGGGCCCAGGTCGCCGGAGAACAGCAGCTTCTGGGGCGCGCCCGGTCCGGCCAGGACCACCTCGATCGAGGTGGCGCCCAGGATGTGGCCGGCCTCCCAGAACACCGCCGAGACGCCCGGGGCGACCTCGACCGGCTCGCCCAGCTTCACGCGCTTGAACTGGCCCATCACGCGCGCGGCGTCGCGCTCGGTGTAGATCGGCTCCACCGGCGGGCGGCCCCGCCGCTCGTTGCGGCGGTTGAGGTCGCGCACCTCGGCCTCCTGGATGCCGCCTGCATCGGCGAGCATCACCGCGCACAGGTCCCTCGTCGCCGCGGTGGCGTAGATCGGGCCGTCGAAGCCGGCCAGCATCAGCTTGGGCAGCAGACCGGAGTGGTCGATGTGGGCGTGGGTCAGAAGCACCGCGTCGATCTGGGCGGCATCGAAGGGGAAGGGGTCGTAGTTCAGCGCCTTCAGGGTCTTGGAGCCCTGGAACATGCCGCAGTCGACCAGAATCCGCGCACGCTCGAGCTTCAGCTCGGCGCAGGAGCCGGTGACGCAGCCCGCAGCGCCGTGGAAGGTGATCGTCGGGGTCATCGGGGCAACTCGCCAATGCTGAAGCCGCGGTCGGCCTCCGCCGCCTCGACGGCGAAGGAGAAGTCGGAGGGGTCGGAGCCGTAGATCCGGTAGAGCGGCTCGCCCGCCCGGACCGAATCGCCCACGCGCTTCAGGATCTCGACGCCCGCGCCGGCGTCGGTGGGCGCGCCGGCCAGGCGCGCGACGTTGGCGATGCGCAGGCAATCGACGCCGAGGACAGGGCCGTCGACCAGGGCGACGACGTCGTGCGCCAGGCCGCCGAGCGCGGAGGCGAGCGGCGAGGCGCCCTGGGCGGCGATGATGGCCTCCATCTTCGCCCGCGCCGCGCCGCTTTGCAGCAGTTCGCGAGCGCGCGCCTCGCCCCGCCCTCCGGGCAGGTCGGGATCGGCGTCGAGCACGCGGCCGGCCAGGCGGATCGCCTTGTCGCGCAGGTCGGCCGGCGCGGCGGGATCGCCGGCCAGGACGGCGCTCACGTCGCGCGCCTCCAGCACGGGGCCGACGCCGCGGCCGATGGGCTGGGCGCCGTCGGTGAACACCACGTCGATCTCCAGGTCCAGGTGGCCGGCCACGTATTCGAAGAGCTTCTTCAGCTTGAGCGCCGCGCGGCGGTCGCGCAGCTTGGCCGAGGGGCCCACCGGCAGGTCCAGCACCAGCCTCTTGACGCCTGCGGCGACCTTCTTGGAGAGGATCGAGGCCACCATCTGCTCGGGCGTGTCGATGGAAAGCGGCCGCTCGACGGAGACGAGCACGTCGTCGGCCGGCGACAGGTTCACCCGCCCGCCCCAGACGATGCAGGCGCCGCAGCGCTCGACCACCTGGCGCATCTCGTCTTCGGAGAGGTCGACCCGGGCCAGCACCTCCATGGTGTCTGCGGTGCCGGCCGGCGAGGTGATCGCCCGCGAGGAGGTCTTGGGCATGGTCAGGCCGTGGGCGGCCACGATCGGCGCCACGATCAGCGAGGTGCGGTTGCCCGGGATGCCGCCGATGCAGTGCTTGTCGACCACCAGCCGGCCGTTCCAGTCGAGCCGGGAGCCGGCCGCGATCATGCCCTTGGTCAGGCTGAGCGTCTCTTCCGGCGACATGAAGCTGGCGCAGGCGATCAGGAAGGCGGCGACCTCCATGTCGCTCCAGCGATGGTCGGCCAGATCGCGGGCCACGGCCGTGAAGGCCGCCTCGTCGAGGGAGGCGCCGGCCACCTTGTCGCGGATGGCCGAAAGGCTCCGCGGCGGCCGCGCCGGGGCGATCTGCACCGGATCGCCGGCCTGCACGCCCAGGCGACGGAACAGCGGTTGCGGCAGGCCGATCTCGTCGGGCCCGACCAGATGGTCGTCGCCGATCATGGTCGAGGCGAGCAGCGTGCGCCCGCCCGCGCGCACCTCGACGCGCCGCGAGCCGCGCAGGCGCTCGGGCCGCAGCACGTGGCTGCAGCGGGCCAGCACGACGATGTTCTCGCGGAAGGTGTCGAGCCCCAGCGGCCGGGCCTTCAGGGTCCCGGCCGCGACGGGGATGCGCGCGGCCGGACCGGCGCCGTCGTCCATCAGGCGCTCTCGCGGCGCAGCGCCTGGAGCGCCTTGTGCAGGTCCTCGACGCTGGCGGCCACGCGATCGTGGGCGTCGGTCTCCTTGAGCTTGTGCTCCAGACCCTTGGGCAAGGCCTCGCGCAGCACGCCGAGGGCCTTCGGCGCGGCGATCACGATCAGGTCGTCGATGGCGTGGTCGTTCACGATCCGCTCCACCTGGCCCACGAGGCCGACCAGGAACTCGTGCTCGCCCTTGTCGTTGGGCGTCTGGCCGGTCACGCCGTGCGAGGCGTGGCCGAATCGATCGTAGACGCGCCCGGGCGACGTGCCCTTTCCAGGGCTGAAGTCGTCCAGATCCGCCAGCCATTCCGGCCGCTCGTGCAGCGCCCCGCCGCGGCGCGGCTCTTCGAACACGCGCGCCTTGCGGCCATCGGCCACCACCACCAGGGTCCGTCCGTCTACGATCATTGAAGCCTCCTGTTCATGTTCAGGATGCGCCGCGCCGGAGCGCGGCTCCGTGATCAAGATCAAACACCATGGCAGGCGGCGCGGTTCAATGCGCGCGCGAACGACGGGGCCGTGAGGCGGTCGGCTTGCATTTGAAGGCGTTGGCTGGGGAACTAGGATTTGGCTCCCGCCGCAATTTCTTCAACAAATCAACGCGGTTGAAGAGCGGTCGTCACGGCTTAGCACCATGATTTAGTAGCAATCACTGGTTAACTGCAAGCGCGAGATCGTCGCGGAGCACTCTCGTCCGTACCGACAGCCCCGCATATCCGATCACGCCCCGGCCTCGTCGTCATGCCAGCCGAGATTGTAGTCGAGTCCGTCATCGGGCGACCATGTGGGGATTGTCTCGACAAGGGTCTCTTCGATCACGTTGCAGGACGCATTTGCCGCCTCAGCGGACACATCCATGAGCGTATGGATTTGCGATCCGCGACGAGGAGCCGACCGCACTTCTCGGAGGTGATGGATTGCCCATCCCTCCCGACAAAACTTGGCGCCCTCTCTCGACCAGCCAGTTTCAATCAACGCACGCTCAACACAAACCTTTTCCATCGAGCCCTTAGTCACTACACTTGAAGACATAGTTCACCTGCTTTCAAATAGGCCGGTCGCAACGACCACCTCAATGATCACAAGTTACATTACTTGTGAGCCAATTGGCGAAATTGAAATTCTGTTGGCACAAGGTTATTGACCGAATTTCTTCATCATCCTCTGAAAATAGACGCCAAGCTGCTGGAACTCGTCGATCTTCGTGGGGTCGAGATTTGGCAGGATGGCCGCCAAATCGCCCATCGCCTTGGGGAGCGTTGTCCAGCCGCCGCAGTCCGTAGGGTTCGCTTCTAGGCGACGCGCCATCTCACCGATGATCGCAACGTGATGCTCCGGCGGAAGGTACTGGGGCTGATGGGCGAAGATCAGTCGCCGCGCCAGCCACGCCAGCCGCTCGTCTTCCAGACCTTCAGCGATCACCACCCGATCTGCCCACGAAGCAGAATGGAAGGCTTCCAATTTACGTGCGTCGGCCTTGGACCAGAAGCCATCGTAGATGCGGCGTTCGACATGGGGCGACGGCGGGTAGACCGGCTCATTGGCGGTAGCGGCAGCTACCAGCCGCTCGATGAGTGCTGGGTCGGATCGCACTTCACGCGCACGGCGCACGACCTCATTCGCACCCACGTCGCCCAGCAATTCCGCCGGTGCCTCGGAGAGCGGGCACAGGAACGGTGCGGCGTTCGTCTTCACCTTGCGGATCGGCCTTGGCCTACTCGTCAGGCGCACCTGCAACTCGGCGTCGCTCAGGTCACGAAACTCAGCAGGATCGACGGCGAGATCGTAACAGTAGGCGATGTTCGGCTGCGCTGAGTTGTCACCAATGGCGGTGACGACAAACCGCCCTGTCTGGACCGGGAAGAACTCCATCAGCAAAAAGGCGTCCTCGCCCCGGATGAAATCCGTCACGGCACCCTTGTCGGCGAACCGCAGGAACCGCGCCCATAGCTGCGGGCAGCGGTCGCGCACGATCCGACACAGGAAAATCAGGGCTTCCACATCGGCCATCGCCTCATGGGCGTTGGGATGGTTGTAGCCGTTAGCCGGAGCCAGCCGGTCGAGCTTGAAGCTGGGACCGCCCTTGTCGCTCTTCGCCACCGCTATGTGCTCCGGGTGGAGCACTGCGGCGGCCCTGATCAGGTGCATGGCGTCGGCGCGTTTGCTTCCGCCCGTGTTGGTCAGATAGGGCGGATGGAGGCACTGGTAGAACGCCTGCCGCAGGAACTCTTCGTCGAAACGAAGCGAATTGTAGCCGACGAAGGCAGAAGGACACCAACCGCTCAGCGTGCGCCGCAGTTGACTCACCATTTCGTAGTGGGACGGGTGAACATCGTCGAGAAGCTGGTCGATGGTCAGGCCGGTGACGCGCAGAGCATGTGGCGACGGGACGATATAGGGCAGCAGCCGCGAGCGTATCTCGAACCGGTCAATCTCTTGAAGATCGGCGTCCGTCCGCACGGCTGCGAATTGAAGGATTTGGTCGAACGCGCTGTTCGTGCCCGTCGTCTCGGTGTCGTAGAAAACGAAGCTCAAGCGCGCACCTCGCCCATCGCCCCTCGCCCACCCGGCAGCGTCCGGTAGAGCGTGCTGGGGGCCACGCCGACCTGCTCGGCGATCTGCGCCATAGAAAGCTGATTGTCGGCCATCAGCGTGCGAGCGATCCGCAGCTTGGTGTCGTCCATCGCACGGGGTCTCCCGCCCATCCGCCCGCGCGCCACGGCAGCGGCCCTCCCGGCGGCACACCTCAGTTTGACCTGCTCCGCCTCGAATTGAGCCATAGAGGCGAACAGGTGGACAGCCAGCCTCCCCGAAGGCGTGGAGGTGTCGATGGCCTCAGTCAGGGATTTCAGGCCGATCTCACGCTTGGTCATCTGATCCACGATGTCGAGCAGGTGACGCAGGTTGCGAGCAAGACGGTCGAGTCGGAAGACCACCACCTGATCACCGGGTCGCGCGAACTCCAACATCTTGGCCAATTCGGCGCGGTCGGCCTTCGTGCCGCTCTCGGTCTCGACGAAGATGCGCTCGCAGCCCGCCGTCCCTAGAGCGTCGATCTGTGAGGCGTGGTTTTGCCCGGAAGAACTACAGCGCGAATACCCGATCAACATGAGTGTCCGAAAACCCATCTTAGCTCCGCGATGTCGGAGATAGATTTCAGGATAGTTTATTCGGAGATTTTGTCATCTATAAACGACCGATATTAAGAGACAGAAGCGATCCATATCTCTCGCTCCGATTAGTATACTAACTCGGAAACGGCACACTCGATGCCAACTTGGCATCTCATCGAATGGAAGCGTTCAAGCGACCATAGGCCCCTTGCCAGCATGCTTCGGCTTTAGCTAGATTTCTCATGGTCGAGGGAATCCCATGCGAACGATACAGACCCTTTCGTCCATTGCCGTTTTGCTGGCGGCAACGGCGGCAACGGCACAGCCGCGACCTTCAATCCCAGCGGTCGTTGTGACTCACATGAATTCGCTCGATGCGCGTTGCGCCGCAGCGGGGGGCCGTCCGACAGGCGGACGGTATGTCTTCGCACAGGACTTCACCGGCGATAGGCGGATCGACTACCTTCTCTCCGAAGGTGACTATGCCTGTTCGGGACGCCCCGGACTCTTCCGTCAATACGGCCAAGCGCGGGTCGATATTTTCGTCACGGACGGCGGCAACAATGCGAGGCGCGTTTACTCCGACACCCTGCTGGCCTACCGGTTGCTCGCGGGAAAGCCGGTGAGGGTCCAGATCGCCCGAAAGGGCGCACTGTGCGGCGCGGGGGCCACGGCCACCACTCAATGCGCGGCCCAACTCGCTTGGAACGGTCAGACTTTCGGCGAGGGCGTGTCGGTCAACAGCGAACGCGCCAACACAGCCGCACCCGCCATTACTCCCACCACACCCCCGTCCCCAGCTTCAGCATCTTCCGCCAATCCGCCCACCCGACTGGTGGTCCCGGCAAACGCGGAAGCCGGATTCCTCGCCCAGTGCCGGAAGGACTACGTGAGCCGGGACGCAAGCGCGGCCCGCTGGGCAGACGACCAATGCAAGGCGGACTGGCGGCGCGTGGTCGCCAGCGGCCCGGCTGCGGATGCGCTTCTGGCCGTTGCGCTATCGCCCGGTGAAAGGCCCTCCCTCGATGCGATTAAGCAACGCGCTACGGGAGTGCGATGGGCCGCGAGGGCGACCGCCCCCCTTGTCGCTGTCGGCTCACTAGGCGGCCTTTCGGCGTCGGTCGAAGGCAGAGGAACGCCGACAGCCGTTGGCTTAAACTGGTCGGAGATCGGCGCGGAGATACCCTATGATGTCGTGAACGCGATGAGAATTCGCGGCGTCACATTGGTCCAGATGTCCTGCGAAAAACTCGGGACCGGAGAAGGAAGCCGCATCTACGCTGGAACGGCTCCCGGTCGCGCGCCCTTCAAACTCAATCTCGACCAGCGCACGGCGCCCACGGGAAACGCCACCAGTTATTACGGCGTCTCCATCAGCCTTGATGGCCGCCACCCGTCGCGCGGGTCCACCGCCGGGTGCGATTTTTAGGGGATCGGCGCAAAGCTCTGGCACAAACTTCTCGCTCAGCAAATATGAGCTTGGCCTTGTCAGGGTTCGTTCAGCAAGGCCCGTTGAAGCTACCCACCAGACCGATGTCCAAGGAAATAAAGATGCCACAAGCGACCCTTAGCGGAGTTTTGAGTCAGGTTCACCATTCGAGCGAGACATCTGGGGCCATTGGAAAATCTGGTGGTCAGGTTCACACAAAACAGGTTCTGACGCTTCGTGTGGATGGCAAGCCCGCACAGATTAAACTGCCCAGCGCGCCCAGTCTTTCGGAGGGCGAAAGAGTCACCCTTATAGGGCATGAAAAACAAGGCACCTTCATTGGCCGAGCGATGCGTAACGACTCGACCGGGGCAATTTATTCGCCGCCGACCGCCCCATATTTCATTATGGGAGCCCTTTTCATTATTCTAGGGCTACTGACGCTGATGTTCGTTGTCGGGATCATTTTTATTGGGGTTGGAGCCTACAATCTCTATCTTGGCTACCTAAACACGCAAGCTGTCGGCGCCCTGAGCGCGCTCGCTCGGTCACCATCGCCAACTATCTCGGTGCCCTGAAACGCCGTCCAACCAAAACATGCGTGCTTCTCAGAATCGACCGGGTGTCAACGATGCGCTGAGGCTACCTTCACTATGGTCACGTCGATGACCATGGACCAGCCTGCCAACATCTACGCACGCGACCTGAACGGCGCCGTGGGCGAGGTCATGCTGTTCTGGGGGTTCCTCGAAAATGCGATGCTGAAGGCTCTGGGCGAGGCTTCGTCGTCAACTGCACGGGCGCCGTCCATCGTCCAGCAGTGGCAGGCGACCTTTGATCCCGGCGACGAGATCGTCGGCGAGATCAAGGAAGTCGCTGCGATCCGACACCTACTGGCGCATGGACTATGCGAGCTTGAAGCGCGCCCAACTCGCGGCGGCGAAGCTCACGTCACTTGCCGAGGGTTCGACGGCGCCCTCGTCAGCATCACCCTTGGCAAACTGCGCGAGACCGCCCAGCGGCTCGACCTGCTGAGATTGAGCATCGTCCGCTGAGTCCCTAAAAACAGATGATGTGGAGACATCTAAGGCCGATCTGACGGCTTTGGCTGATGCGGATAGTTACTCCCCATCCTCATCGACCATCCCCATCCACTCGACCAAGCCCTTCGGTCGCAAGCTGAACAGCGTCAGCGCGTCCTCCGGCCCGACGACGATCAGATCACCACGCACCTCATGCGGGCCCATGACGAAGGCGGCGGCCACATCGGCGATCCCATCGGCGACGCGGAACTGAACCCGCTCCCACGGAAACACGCCGCCGCATGGCAACGGCGCCTGCGTAAAGGCGATCTTGCGCCAGTGACGCAGTTCGAGGCGGTCCACCTTGTGCTCGCTGATGATCCACTGGCTGAAGGGCTTATCCTCGCAGTCGGCAAGATGCAGCCGCTCTCGGGCTAACGCCGGGACGAGGCAGGGAATGGTGGGCGGGAAAGCCACCGGCGGCTCCTCGAACGTCCATACGCCTGTCGTCATCCATTGGCGCGGCACATTCTCTTCCAGCCACGCATGGGGCTGACCCGGCTCGGTCGCGAGAGCCAATACGTACAAGTCCACTACGTCTCCTCGTCAGCAGGAGGCGAGACCCTCCCAAGAAGGTCGTCTCACAGAAATTTCTTTCGTCAATTGAATACTGACATTGCATTTCAATTTAGGTGATCCGGCATTCGCTCTGCTAATCTAAATATACCGGGGATGAACGTCAGGCGGCGCACATCCCATCAACAGGTTCGTTGCGTTGTACCGCGCCACATATGGCTCGATAACTAAAGCAACCCGAAGGCCAGTTCGAGAGGTTCCGCCTGACCTCTTGGGCTGGCCTTCTCATTTTGAAATCTCATCATGACTGAAATTGACTTCGACGCGGTTGAGCGTCGCATCCGACTCATTGGCAGCGACAGCGTTCTCGCGGCCTCCTTCGCAGCCCGTCACCCGACGCTCATCACAGCGATGTCGGACCTGCTCGCAGCGGCTCCGGTGGCGGGCGTACCGACCTTCAGCCGCGCCGCCTGCCCCGCCCTTCAAGACATCGCCGCGCTGCAATTCACAGTCTTCGACAACTGGATGCTCAGCCAACGGGGCAACCGCTGGGGCGGCAACGTGAAAGTCTACACCTCGGCGCCGGTGAAGGACTGGAAGAAGCCCTCTTGGTCGGCCAACGTCGCGCTATGGCCGGTCGCGGACGCCACGAAGAAGGCGATGGGCCTTCAGAGCCCGAAGCTCAAAAACCCGATTTCAAACGAGACCGTGGAATTGGTTCGGGAGGTAGTGAACACCAACGAGACGGATTTCGTCGGCATCCTCTGTCACAAGCATCCAGCCGAGGGCACGTTCTTCCATGACCAGCACGTCCTCGGCATCAGCGTGGACGGCGCCCGCGTGACTGGCGGCTTCATGTACAGCCCCGAATGTGGCCTCTTCCTGCCGCCCTTCGTCACGGAGGATGCGCGAGGTGACGCTCTCTCAGGCAAGGCGGTGGCGATGTCGCGCTACAGCGACCTCGACGCGATGTCCGATTGGGCGACTTCGAGCGAGCGCATCTGTATTAAATAACGCAGCCAATAAGAAATATACTTAATACAGATTACTGCCGAATACCGCTCTCCGAGCCCTCTATCTCTAATACAGACGCGCCCTCGCCTTGCTAGGTGCGACTGCAAATCTCGCAAACACTCGATTTCGAGGAAGTGGGTTCCAACTCGAATATGCCGGGTGCTCACCCGCTCGTCGGTCGAAAAGACAAAGTGAGATCGGAAAAAAGACCGGCGGGCGGCCACGCCTGCGCTCTCGGCGAGGGTTCCCAGAGGCCGGGACACGCGCCACGGTAGCGCGGCCCGCCGGTCGCGGGCGAATCATCTCGATCCCACGCATATGCGGCACGGGCGTTAAACCGGTACACGAATGCAATCTGACCTCCGATCCCTGCTCAAGTCGTTCCGCGACACCGCCCGATCAGAGCGAGAGAAGGGCAACTACTTCGAGCGTCTGGCCGTCGCCTTCATCAAGAACGACCCCGGCATGGCGCAGGAGTACGAGGACGCTTGGCTCTTCTCCGATTGGGCAAAGCAGGCCGGACGGGATGGGCGCGACACGGGAATTGATGTCGTCGCCAAGCTGCGCGGCGAAGACGGCTTTTGCGCGATCCAGTGCAAATTCTACCGCGAAGGCCACCGCATCCAGAAGGCGGACATCGACAGCTTCTTCACCGCTTCCGGGAAGCACCCGTTCACCCGGCGCCTGATCATCGACACGACCGACGCGCCTTGGAGCGGGCACGCCGAGGACGCGCTCGACGGCCAGCAGATCGAAACGACGCGCATCGGACTGGACCGTCTCGAACTGAGTCCAATCGACTGGGCGGAATTCCTGCTCAAGGACCATCTGGTCGTTGGGGAAAAGAAGAAGCCTCGCCCGCACCAGACCGACGCGCTCGAAGCCGTCCGCGACGGTTTTGCAGGCGGCGACCGTGGCAAGCTCATCATGGCCTGCGGCACGGGTAAGACCTTCACCGCCCTGAAGATCGCCGAGGCGTTGGTCGGCGCCGGGAAGTCGGTCCTATTTCTCGTGCCCTCACTCTCGCTGATGTCCCAGACGATCCGCGAATGGACCATCGACTCTGAGACCCCACTGCGCGCCTTCGCGGTCTGCTCGGACGTACAGGTCGGCAAGCGTCGCAAGAGCAATGACGACATGGCCGAGATCGAGGTCCACGACCTCGACTACCCGGCCACGACCAATGCGGCGAAGCTCGCCGCCAAGGTCGCGCACGCGGCGTTGGATCGCATGACGGCGGTCTTCGCCACGTATCAATCCATTCAGGTGGTCGCGGCGGCGCAGGCCGAGCACGGGCTTCCCGAGTTCGACCTGATCGTCTGCGACGAGGCCCATCGCACCACGGGCGCCAAATTTCCCGGCGAGAACGACAGCAACTTTGTGAAGGTTCACGACCAGTCATTCATCAAGGGCGCCAAGCGTCTTTATATGACCGCCACGCCGCGCGTGTTCGGCGACGGGGTGAAGACCAAGGCCAACGAGGCGTCGGTCGAACTGTGCTCGATGGATGACGAGGCCCTGTACGGCCCGACCTTCTTCCAGCGCGGCTTCGGCTGGGCCGTCGAGAACGGCCTGCTCACCGACTACAAGGTCATCGTCCTCGCCGTGGACGAAGGCATGGTCAGTTCGAGCATCCAGAAACGGTTGGCGTCGGGCGATAACGAACTGAAGCTCGACGACGCCACCAAGATCATCGGTTGCTACAAGGCCCTGACGAAGGGCGACCTGAAGCACGACGTGGGCGCCGACATCGAGCCGATGCATCGGGCTCTGGCTTTCTGCAAAGACATCGCCAGTTCCAAGCTGATCAAGGACCAGTTCGCCTCGGTCGTTGCGGACTACCTCGCGTCGGAAGAAGGCGTCGAGACGGAGGCCGGGCGGACCCCGCTAGGGTGCGAGCTTCAGCATGTGGACGGTACGTTCAACGCCAAGGAGCGGAACCGCTGCCTCGACTGGTTGAAGGCCCAGCAGGGTGAGGATGTGTGCCGCATCCTAACCAACGCGCGCTGCCTCTCCGAGGGTGTCGATGTCCCCGCGCTGGACGCGATCCTGTTCATGCATCCGCGCAAATCGCAGATCGACGTGGTGCAGTCCGTGGGCCGCGTCATGCGTCGCGCTGAAGGCAAGAAGATGGGCTACGTCATCCTGCCCATCGGCGTGCCCGCCGGGATGTCTCCCGAGGACTCTCTCAACGATAACGAACGCTACCGCGTCGTCTGGCAAATCCTAAATGCGCTGCGATCTCACGATGAACGGTTCGATGCCACGATCAACAAGATCGACTTGGGCGTGGACGCAGGCGATCAGATCGAAGTCATCGCAGTCACCAACAAGCTGCCCACCAAGGGCGAGAAGGGTAAGGGCTCCGCCAATATCGGCCACGGTGGTGCGGGCGATGACGACGAGCGCGATGACGACCGGCAAACCGGCGTCAGGGAGACCCAAGCCGAGTTCGTTTTCGATGAGTTCTCAAAGGCGATCATGGCCAAGATCGTCAAGAAGTGCGGTCGCCGGACGTACTGGGAGAATTGGGCGGGCGACATCTCCAAGATCGCCCAAACGCATATCACCCGTATCACTGCCGTTGTTCAGCAGCCCGGCTCGAAGGAGCGGGAAGCGTTCGAGCGTTTTCTCGCCGAAATCCGCGACGACCTGAACGAGAGCATTACCGAGCCCGACGCCATCGAGATGCTCGCGCAACATCTCGTCACCAAACCGGTCTTTGACGCCTTGTTCGAGGGCTACAGCTTCACCAAGCACAACCCGGTTTCCGTGGCCATGGAGACGGTGCTGGAAGCCCTGCACGATCAGAACCTCGGCAAGGAGGCCGAGTCGCTCCTGCCCTTCTACGCGAGCGTTAAAGCGCGGGCGGAAGGGATCGACAATGCGGAGGGCAAACAGCGGATCGTTGTCGAGCTATACGACAAGTTCTTCCGCAACGCCTTCCCGCGCATGACCGAGCGGTTGGGGATCGTCTACACGCCGGTCGAGGTCGTGGATTTCATCATTCACTCTGTCAACGAGGTGCTTCAATCCGAGTTTGGTCAAACCCTCGGCAGCGAGGGTGTCCACATCCTCGATCCCTTCACCGGCACCGGCACATTCGTCACCCGCCTGCTTCAATCTGGGCTGATCAAACCGGAGGAATTGGAACGCAAATATCGAAATGAAATTCATGCCAACGAGATCGTCCTGCTCGCCTACTACATCGCGGCGATCAACATCGAGGCGGCGTACCACGGGATCGCGGGCGGCGATTATGTGCCCTTTGAGGGCATCTGTCTCACCGACACCTTCCAGCTTTACGAGCAGGAGCGCGACCTCATCAGCCATCTGATGGAGGACAACAGCAACCGGCGCACCCGTCAGAAGGAACTGGACATCCGGGTGATAGTCGGCAACCCACCCTATTCTGCCAAGCAGGACAGTGCGAACGATAACGCGGCCAACCTTGAGTACCCGAAACTCGACGGGCGCATCCGTGACTCCTATGCGGCGCGGTCAGTGGCCACTAACAAGAACGCGCTCTACGATAGCTATATTCGCGCCATCCGGTGGGCGAGCGACCGCATCGGAGACGCTGGCGTGGTGGCGTATGTCTCCAATGCCGGATGGCTCGACGCCAACACAGCCGATGGGTTGCGTAAATGTCTGGCCGACGAGTTCGCCAGCATCCATGTGTTCCACCTTCGAGGCAACCAGCGCACCTCCGGCGAACGGTCGAGACGTGAAGGGGGCAAAATATTCGGGAGCGGTAGCCGCACACCCGTCGCCATTACCCTGTTGGTGAAGAATCCCACTGCGGCGGCACAGGGTCAGATACGCTTTCACGACATTGGCGATTATCTAACGCGCGAAGAGAAGCTGACCATCGTTTCTCGCTTTGGCAGCATCGCAGGAATCGAAAGCGCGGGCGGCTGGCAGGCCATTGTGCCTGACGAGCACGGCGATTGGCTGGGGCAGCGAACCGAGGACTTTGGAGCCTTCATTGTAATGGGGGACAAAGGCGGCGCAGAAACAGCGGCCCTGTTCGCGAACTATTCGAGAGGCGTTGAAACTGGTCGAGATGCATGGTGTGTAAATTGTAGTAGCCAAGCTGTTGCCGACAACATGACAGCTATGATCAATTTCTACAATGAAGAATTGGACCGATTTAACGCGGCTCTTCCAATAAATGATCGTAAGGCTCGCGATGCTGCCGTGGATAACTTCATAAACAGCGACCAAACAAAAATAAGTTGGACCAGCAGCTTGAAGACCGCACTGGTTCGCGGCGTCCGCTTTTCGTTTAAGAACGACTCAATTGTTCGCAGTCAGTATCGCCCGTTTAGCTCTCAGCATCTTTATTACAATGGAGATATGGTTCATCGCCTTGGTCAAATGCCACGTATCTTCTCGATGGCGAATAGGACCGCAAATCGGGCGATCTGCGTTCCGGGCAAAGGAGGCGACAAGGGCTTCTCAGCGTTCATGGTCGAAGCCATTCCCGACCTAAACTTGGCTCCGGGGATGGGCGGATACCAGTGCTTCCCCCGCTACCTCTATGAAGAGGAAAGGGTCATCGGAAATGATGGCCAAAGCGATCTGTTGACCGCAATCCAGACAAACGCCCCCCAACGACGCGACGCGATCACGGACGGTGGGCTCGCCCATTTTATAGCTGCCTATCCCGGCGAGATCATCACAAAGGGCGATCTCTTCTACTACATCTACGGGCTGCTCCACTCCGAGGACTATCGCGACCGCTACGCGGACAATCTCTCCAAGGAACTACCACGCATCCCAGCGGTGAATACAATCGGGGCCTTCTGGGCCTTTGTCGAGGCTGGTCGAAAACTGGCTGATTTGCACTGCAATTACGATAGCGTCGAGCCGTACCCGGTGGGAATTGCTCAGGGTGATTTGCGGCTTGCGGATACCTCAGCCCCCCGACACTTCTACCGCGTAGAGCAGATGAAGTTCGCGGGCAAAAGACCCAACCTCGACAGAACCACGGTCATCTACAACCCCAACATCACGATGACGGGCATTCCGCTCGAAGCCTACGACTACATCGTCAACGGCAAGTCCGCCCTCGAATGGGTGATGGAACGGCAGGTCGTGAAGACCGACAAGGACAGCGGGATCGTCAACGACGCCAATCGCTACGCCACCGAGACCGTGGGCGATCCGGCTTATCCGCTCAAACTCTTCCAGAGGGTCATCACGGTCAGCTTGGAGACGATGAAGATCGTGCGCGGCCTGCCCGCGTTGGACATAATGGAGCCCAAGCCAGCCGCCGAGGGTTCGCGCCCGCTCGAACCTACTCACTAGCGGCGAGTAGCGGCCATGACCGCGACGTTCGTGAACTGGAACATCAAACGGCGTGCGCCGCAGAGCCGTCAGGCCCGCATGTTGATCGAACGCGCCGTTGCCCAGCGACCGGATGTCATCTGCCTCACCGAGGCCTACGAGGCTTCGACGGCCATGCTCGGTGGACACGAGATCGCCGATCGAGGCGCCACATGGGCCTTCGACCGACGCGACGGCGAACGACTCGTCGCCTTGTGGAGTCCGAGCCCTCGGCGGGGCGTAGAGGCCACAGGCAACGCCGATACAATGACTGGGGGCTGCATCTCAGGCGTGACCGACACGCCCGCAGGGGCGATGCGCGTGATCGGCATCTGCGCGCCGCACCACGCCGCGTCCCAAGTCGGAGCCCCCGAGAAGGCACGCCAGTGGACCGAACAG